>OULZ01000012.1_pt1 | contig 366362 bp, 439 predicted proteins | sample 1690871 | NCBI WGS metagenome assembly OULZ01 (sample SAMEA3914813, study PRJEB12502) | metagenome | biome: forest; material: soil | place: Canada | collected 2011-07-07 | depth 0.3 m
TCGAGGGTGTACCGGCCAGAAGGCAGAAAAAGACCGCGCGAGTGCGCGGCAAAGTCAAGGTAGGGCCGGTGCGGCCCGAACCGGGCGCCCTCATCGGCAGCCCAACGCCTGTGGAGAGCATGTCAGACATCATTGGCGGCCACGCCGCCAATGATGCAGCGCTCGATGAAGCAGGAAACCGCCACCTACGCGCCTAGGCGCGAGGTGGTCGGTAGTTCATGAAAGGGCCGTGCAACTTATCAGCGTGCGGGCTTGAACGTGACGGGTCGGGTCTCATTCATAAGTTTTGGACCGAAAGGCTTCAGGATAAAGTCGCTGATACGCATTGACCAACGACTCTTCAGGAAGCTGCAGCATTCTCTGCGAGGTGCGGTTCAAAAAGAGATTGAAACTGGCTAGCAGCATCAGGACTCCGCAGACTGATACGAGTTGACCGGCTGATACGCGTTGAATCGCCGCTCCGCACAAGGGCACCAGTAGCGGAAACAAGCCACCCCCCATGAATCCGACTGCACCCACCATTCGGGCGCGAAATTCTGGCGGTGTTGCCAGCATGCGGACGGTGCCGCAATTGATGAAGTACAGAGGGAACGAAGCCCCTGAGATGCCCAGTAAGGTAACCAGGAGCAGGGGTGCCGTGACGTGCGCCGCCAAGAGCCACGTGATGCCCATCGTCAGTGGTCCGAGTATGACAGCTCTATGCCGTCCGATGCGCCGATTAGCCCATCGTGTTAGAAAGCTGCTGCCCAATAGCAAACCCGCTGCGAAGGCGACTTCTAGTAAGGCCATGAAGTTAGCCGAGGCTTTTAAATCTTGCGCAACCCAGACAGGGATAATGAGCGTCACCAAGCAACACGTTGAGACACTAGTACACATGGCCGTCCACATGACTTGTCGTTCGGCCTTCGTACGCCAGAGGCACAGGAGACCGCCGCTAATGCGTTGAACCATGGTTCGCCGGTAGACGCTCCAACAGGGAGTAGCACCTGGGAGCACGCCGGTGCCTTGAGTTGTGCGGGTCAACAGCAAGGCACCCAGCCAACCAATCAGTTCCAATGCCGTCCCTGTAGTTAAGGCCAAAGCGGGACCCCGGAATGAGACTAGCAAGCCTGCCAGAGCGGGACCGGCCGCTGAAGCAAACGCTTGCACTGAGGATTGCAGCGCCTGTGCCCCTAGGAGTTGCGTGGGTGCCGCAAAGTCTGCAATCAAAGCATCCGCCGCCGACTCTCTAGCGTTAGCGGCGCCTATCAACGCTAATAGCATAGTCAGAGCGGCCGGGCAGAATGGCAAATACAACGCGGTGAGAGTGAGCATTACGCAGGCCAGGGCGGCGCTGCAGGAGATGGCCCGGAAGACACGCCGGCGGTCGAAGTAGTCGGCCAACGGCGAAAGCAGTGGCTTAGCCAAGACCTCGGCGACCAGGGACACCCCACAGACGGTAGTGAAGAAGGCGGATGAACCGGTGGCTTTGAGTATTAACCACGCAATACCGAAGCGGATGCAAGGCTCCGCGAAATAGCACAGCGAGCTACTTGTAATGAAGAGGTACAGCTCGAGGTTTTTCTTGGGAAACATTGCAAGCGTGTTGCCCCTCAATGAAGGGCGCGGTGCTCTAGGAGGGGAATGGCGAATAGCCGAAAGGCGACGAACGCCAGCAACAGCGTCAGCGCCATGTTGCCCACGGCGGCCAGGACGTCCGGCTTCAACTTGCGAGCGATGTCGTCCGAGAGCTTCTTGAGGTCCGGCCCCAGCCAGTCCACGGCCTTGCGTTCGATGAACTGGCGTAGGGTCAGCTCCTCGTTGATGGCGTCGAGCACTTCGTGGGACAGCGTCTGGGTGATGCTGCGAGTTCGCACGAGTCGCGCCGTAAGGCGTGCTACCAAGGGCCAGGCCTTGGCCAGCGAATACAACGTGTAGCCCGCCACGCCCGCGTAGGCCACGTAGAACGGAAGGGCCGATTGCAGAAGGTAGACCGGAAGCAGCGACAGCAGCAACGTGGCGTTTTGCCACAGAATGGTGCGCACAACGCGGTGGTGCGTCTGCGCCAACAGGGCGTAGGCCTTTTGGCACGCTTCGTCTCGAATCTTTTGGGCCACTGCCTCGGAGATGAAGTCCCGCGCTGCCTCGACTGCGCCGAGCGCAGGAAAGTACGCCGTCAAGCCGTCCTTTGCCGCATCAATCAATTTCTCGTACCAAGCCATCTGGAGCCTCGCTGTCGTTAAAAGGCCCGCGTTTGCGGGCCTCCTGTCTTATATCTTTTTGGGTTTAGCCCGTTTCGGGGCCTCAGTCCTGGGCCCCGCTTTCACGGGGCGCAGGAGCTGCACGAGCGTTACTCGATATCTTGGAACTGTCGAACACCCAGCCGCGTCGTCAGCAGCTTGGCCAACGGGCTGTGGCCGAAGAAGGGCGCGAGCTCTTCCAGCGAGGTCGCGACTTGCGTTTCTGCGCGGTCCGACTCACCCACGAGCAGAGAGCGACCGAGTGCGATACCCACGAACTTGCCGCCCTTGGTCTGATAGACGTGGAACTCGGTCCAGCGGCCACGGTTAATGCGCGTACGAACCGCGTCGACGAGCTTGCCCGTGAAGCGCAGGTCGGCGCCTTCGCGTCGAGCGATTTCGTAGACGTGCCAGCCGTCGTCGGCAGGGGCCGTTTCGGGGGCAGCGGGGCTGGGAGCAGCAGGCGTTGCGGCCTGCGCGCTCGCAGTCGCCTCGATTTGTGCATCAGACGCACAACCCGACTGGGGGGCAGCCGGCGTATTCGCAGCGGGGGCAGTTTCGCCGGCGGACGTCGGCGGAGCCTTGCCTTGCGCAGCGATATCGGCCGCGAACGCACGCCAGAGACTTTCTGGTAGCAGCGACTTCAGGTGACGAGTCACCTCTTCGTGCAGCGATTTGAAAGCGGGCGGGACGTCTCCTCGGAAGATGGCGTCACCGTCGAGAACGCGCGTCTGCTTGGTAGCGTGGTCAACGAGCCAAGCCTTGGCTTGCGGCGTCTTGCCGGGGGCGACTTCGAGCTGCAGGCGGTACTCTTGTTCGCCTTGTGTGCAGCTGAGTTCTACGGAGCGCTCTTTTAGGCCCATCGCGAACTGCGTGGTGCCCATCTGGAGGCGAAGGAGGGGGTGAGACGCTTCACGTGCGGTCGGAGACATCGCATCGAGAAGGTCGCTGAGCTCGGTCTGGGCGCGCAGCAATAGGCGGGCCAGGCCCGGCACGTTGGAGTGCTGGAACATTAAACAATCTCACTACATCCGACTAACCCCGGTCGGGACGGGTATCTGCACGACGCAGACCCCTTGTGAAGCAACTGCATTTATACGAGATGTCTTGGGAAGGGCCACCAACTCGGTGACATGCTCGTCCCGCCACCTGAACGCGGGGGCTTCCTAGGTTTTAACGACAGGCCAGAGCGCTGTCGAGGGTGTTCATCGTTTCGATGGCGGCAGGCGTGTTCTTGTCGTCCCGCGCCCATTAAGACGGCAGGCGAAACGGCGTCGATAAGGCAAACAAGAACCCCTATGCGTACACAAGAGAGCGCCCCCTGGCCGAAAGGCACAGAGGGCGAGTAATCAGAACGAAGTTGCCAGATTAGACCGGACGGTCATTATCCGAGAGACGCCAATGCGTCAGACTCGCTTCTACCAGGATAGGTTCATCCCGGCTCGAGTGGCGAAAACCGTCTTGCGCAAGGTGCTCCCAGACACCACCGGGGGCGAACTTCGAGTTCACCTCTTCGGCGCGAACGAACCGAAATCCCAGCAGACGATGTGTCCCGTTCCAGAAGTCGACGCGGGAGCCGTCGCGAGGAACAGTCTCGAAAGGCTGCCATCCGAACGTCGGAACCGCAGCCGCAGCCGCAATCGCAGGCTCGCTGGCTTCTTGCGCCAGGATGAAGCGAATCCATTCCTGCGAGTCTCCCGTCGTCACATAGCCGGAGCGGCCATGCGCCCATTCAGGTGTGCAGCGCTCGAAGCCGCACAGTCGCAGCGTCAGACGCAGGTTTTCGTAGGTGCGAACCTCGAAGGCGTTCAGGAATTTGCGCAGTGCACGGTTCTCCCCGTCGTCCATCAGAGCGCGCAGGGGCGCGAGTGGGGCAGAAGTGTTCATGGTTGGGTTTGTGCGTAGTTGACCTACCCCGGTATAGCGTCCGGCGTCACGCACCCGTCCGAGCATACCCGTCCGGCTAGAAGGCGTCTCTACACAGGGGCCCTTCATTTTGCGCATAGCGCTTGGAACATCATGACTCTGTCTGTTCAAACCCTGGAGCGCCTGGCCGAACTGCGTCAGCATACCGATGCTCGCTTCCTCGAGCGCGATACCGTCGAAGTCGTGAGTGCAAGTTTGGACGAACCCGTGACGCTGGCACAACTCAACGCGCACGCGGTGGCCCTGGGCCTGGACCCGGCCACGGTATCGGTAACACGCACACAGCGTCCTGACCCGTGTGGTGAAGGCAGCATCCGGTCTTGCGCCTTGATGAGCTACCGGCTACAGACCGACGAAGAGTACACCACCAAAATCAACCAGCAGTGGGCTCGCCGGGAGCGTAGCCGTTTGGCCGCACAAGGCATCGATGTCGACGCACTCGCGCTGTATCAAAAGCTTCACGCCCAATTCGGGCAGGCTGCCACGCAATAAGTACTCCCTTACTCGCGGCCCAGAGCAAGGCCGATGAGGTGGTGGATTCCCGAATACAGGCCATGACATTTGGTTCCTTTACTTGACTGGCGACCGTCCAAGAAGGACTCGCATTCGAGGGACCCCTTCTTTCATGAACAGCCTTTTTCGTCAGAAGCTTCAGAGACTTGCGTTCAGTACTCCTGCGCCTACCCACATCACCCTGTTGGTGAAGGGCATGAGTGTGCTTTCGGCCGTGGTCATCGCGGCCAGTGGGGCGTATTGCATGTCGTCGCACTTGGAGTCGGCACCGGGCCAGAGGACTGGCGCAGCGGCTACCTACGCCATCGCTGCACCAAAGGACTTTACGCAGCAACTCTCGACGGTTGCTTCCGTCGAGAACCTGGTAGTGCTCCTGCAGGCCTACAGCCAGAGCCAGCACGTCGACGTGGTCTCACTGGACCGCTTGCCGCTCGAAGATACACAGGGTCTTACCGCTGCACCATTTGAACTGCACCTGAAGGGCGCCTATCCCGCCGTCAAGAGCGTCCTGGCCTCGGTACTCGCGCAGACACCCGGCGCCAGGGTGACTCGCTTGAAACTCGACGGGGACGAGACCGCTTCGGTCGTCAATGCGAGCGTCAGCCTGACGGTCTGGTGTCGCGACAAGGTGCCCGCATGAACCGGCGGCTCCAGGCTGGTTTGGCCGTGACACTCCTGGCTGCGGCCTGGGCCGAACTCTGGCCGTCGACGGCGTCAGTGGTGCCTGAGCCGACTCGGCACGGTGCGCCCGCCACAGCTTCAGCGAACGTCACGCCTGAGCTGGCTATTCCGGACTCGGGTCGCAAGACGAACGCGCCCAAGAAGGTTGTTGTCGCGTATCCGCCGCTTCCCCAGACCCTGGCCAGCTACGACTTGCAGCCGGCGCAGTCCGACCCGTTTGCTCCGATTGCGCCGCCGGCCCCGCCCGCACCTCCGCCGCTACCTGCTCTGACGGCCCCTCCGCCTCCGCCTCCGCCCAAGCCGCCCGCGTTCACTTATCGCTTTTTCGGCGCCATCACTGCGCCGTCTGGTCAAGTCGACTACTACCTTACCAAGGGCGACAAGCAGGTGCTGGTCAAGCCGGGTCAGACGCTCGACGACGGCTTTGTCGTGGACTCGGTGACGGCTACCGCCATCCGCATTCGGCACCCCTTGTCTGATACCCCTTTTGATGTGCCGCTGCCTGCACACAGCCAACAATGACATCTCTTCGCTACTTTCCCTTCTTGCGTACGGCGTCTTCGCTGATGGTGGCCTGTGCTTTGTTGCAGCTCAGTGGCTGTGCGACCGACGCACGCACTCGGGAAGCTGCGCAAGACCTCGAACAGAAGGGCGACTACGAGGGCAGCGTCAAGCTGGTCGACGAGTCTCTGAAGAAAGACCCGGATAGCATCGTGCTGCGCGTGCAGGCGGTTTCTGACCGTCAAAAAGCCATTACGGTCCTCGTGCAGCAACTCAAGGACGAGATGCTGGCCGGACACATGGACGAGGCTCACAAGATACTCTCCCGGGCTCAGGCGCTCGACGCCAGCGACCCTCGGGTGCCCGAGGCCGCACACGACCTGGATACCGCCGAGCAGCAAGCGGCGGCACTCGTCTCGGCGCAAGGCTTTTTTCAGCGCGGCGACTATGACCGTTCGGCTGCCATCTTGGCCGAGGCGCTCAAGGCCAATCCGCACCACGCCGCACTGGTGGCGCTGCAAGACCAGGTCCAAAGCAAGCTGCGTAGCCTGCAAGTGCAAGCGGCGCAATCCGGGCTGGCCGAGTCGCGCCCCATTTCCTTGGACTTCCAGGATGCGGGCCTGCGCTCGGTGCTGGACGTCATCTCTCGTTCGAGTGGTTTGAACTTCGTTATCGACAAGGACGTCAAAGCCGATACCAAGGTGACGGTCTACTTGCGGCAAGCCAAGATTGAAGACGCGCTCGACCTCATCACCAGCACCAACCAGCTCGCCAAGAAGGTGCTGGACTCCAAGACCGTGCTCATCTATCCCAACACGGCCGAAAAGCAAAAGGAATACCTCGAACAAGCCGTCCGCGTTTTTCAGCTGACCTCGTCGAACGCCAAGGACGCGGCGACGTTTCTGAAATCCATGCTCAAGCCGCGCAACGAAGTCTTCGTCGACGAGCGCTCGAATATGCTCGCAATGCGCGATTCTGCGGACAACATTGCGATTGCGGAACGCCTCATCGCGATGTTCGACTCTGGCACGCCGGAAGTGCTGCTGGACGTCCAGGTGTTGGAAGTCACAGCCACGCGTTTGACGGCGTTGGGCATCAAGGCTCCGACGACCTTCTCCTTGACACCCCTGGCCCCTGGCGGCGCGGCCAATCTGACGCTCGCCAACATCAAGAACGTTCATGGGAGCGACGTGACCGTGGGCATGGCTGGCGTGACCGTTAACGCGCAACGCCAGGTAGGAGATGTCGCGACGCTTGCAAATCCGCAAATCCGGGCGCGCAGCCGGGAAAAGGCGAGCATCCTCATTGGCGACAAAATTCCGCTCATCACCTCCACCTCGTCGGGCACGGGTGGCTTTGTCTCTGACAGCGTGACCTACCTCGACGTGGGCGTGAAGCTCAATGTCGAGCCGACGGTCTACGCAAACGACCAGGTAGCCATCAAGGTGCAGCTGGAGGTCAGCTCACTGGGCAACTCGGTCACGACGTCGAGCGGCACGGTGGCCTACCAAATTGGCACCCGTAACGCCGAAACGCTGTTGCAGCTCCAGGACGGCGAGACCCAACTTCTGGGCGGCCTCTTCAGCAAGACAGACAGCACGTCATCGGACCGTATCCCGGGTCTGGGCGACATCCCGGGTCTGGGCCGGCTCTTCTCGTCGACGACAGACACGAACGACAAGTCCGAGCTGGTACTGGCCATCACGCCGCACATCTTGCGCAACGTGCATCAGCTCAATGGCGCGGAAGCCGAGACCTGGGTGGGTACGGACTCCTTCCAACGATTGCGTCCGGTCAATGGCGTCAAGCTCGATGGCGTCAAGCCTTCGACGTCGGGAACGTCGTCGGCGTCTGGCGCTGCCTCTGCCGGCGCGGCCGCCGGTGTGGGCTCGTCGGCACCTGCTGCAGCGTCAGCAAACGCTGTTTCTGCGAGCGCCCCGGTCGGCGTGCAGGTCAACGCTTCGAGTGTTCCGAGCGATGAGGCCCCTGCTGGCCCGGCCATCTCGTTTTCCTGGGACGCGCCAAAGCCGGTCGCTGTTGGCGACTCGGTGACGGCCACGGTCAAGGTGCACTCGTCGCTCCCCTTGCGGGGACTGCCTATGGACCTGAAGTTCGACCCCACCGAGCTTGAGCTGCAAGATGCCCAGGAAGGCGACTACTTTCGACAGGGCTCGTCGGTGACCAGTTTCAGCAAGAGCGGTGAGCCCAAGACGGGTACCGTCACGCTGGCTGTCATCCGCAATCAAGCCACCGGTGCGACGGGTGACGGCGCTGCATTCGTCTTGAAGTTCAAGGCGCTCAAGGCCGGTGCGCACCAAGTCGTGATGACGAAGGCGACACCGCTGACACTCGGCGCTCCGGCACCGGCCACGCCGGTTGCGGCGCCGTTGCTTGTCACGGTTCACTGAGTCTGGAACGCTGCACATGCGTCTCCTGCGTCGGCTCCCCTCCGCTACTGTTCGACAGACAGGCTTCTCGCTCATCGAGATGCTGGTCGTGTTGGCCTTGCTGGGAGTGCTGTCGACCATCGTGCTGCCCACTTTGACGCTGGCGAACGAACGACAGCGGGAGGTTGAGCTCAAGCACGACCTGTGGCTCATTCGGGACGCTTTGGATGCGTATCACGCAGCCGCCATTCAAGGCGCCGTGCCGGCCACGGACGGGCTTTTCGGCTACCCACCCACGCTGCAGACCTTGGTGGACGGCATTCCCGACCAGCGCGCGGGCCACAGTGGCGAACGGCTGGTCTTCTTGCGACACCTACCGCGAGACCCCTTTGCCGACCCCACGGTCGCCGCCGAGGACTCTTGGACGCTTCGCGACTACCAGTCCCCTGCAGATGCCCCAAAGTCAGGTGACAGCGTCTACGACGTGCACTCGCAGAGTACGGCAGTGGCCATTGACGGCACGGCCGTCAAGGACTGGTGAGATGACTTCGCGCACGTCCCCTTGCACGCCTCCTCGCACAGCCAATGCCCTTCGCCGGGCCCGCGGCTTCACAGTCATCGAGATGCTCGTGGTGCTGGCCATTCTTGCGCTGTTGCTGAGCATCGCTGCGCCGACGCTGATGGGTCGCGTCCAAGGTGCCGAGGAAACCGCGCTGCGCCACAACCTGGCTGTCGTGCGCGAAGCCATTGACCAATTTCACGCCGACCAGGGGCACTACCCCCAGGCGTTGCAAGACCTGGTCACTCCAGGGTACCTGAACCATTTGCCGGTGGACCCCATCACGCAGAGTGCAACGACGTGGGTGCTTGTCCCTGTGACGCCCGTCGCGACCTCGGCCACGTCGCCCACCGTCTCGACGGCGGTATCCGGCGCCGGCGGCGATACGAGTGGGTTTGCGGACATTCACAGCGGCGCGCCCGGCAAGGCGCGCGACGGAGAAGCCTATGCCAGCTGGTGACCGTCAGGCGCGCGGCAGCGGCAACCGCTGTGGGATGCGCACACCACGCAGCGCAGGATTTGCGTTGATTGCAGCCTTGGCGTTGGTCGCGGTGGTCGCCACGGGGCTAGCCGTCGTCGGTGTGACCTGGCAACACGCCATTCAGCGTGACCGCGAACAACAGCTTTTTCGCATCGGCCCGTTGTACGCCGCGGCGCTGGAAGAGTACTACCAAAGCGCGCCTGGGAACTTCAAGGCCTATCCGCTCAAGCTGGAAGACCTGCTTGCCGACGTGCGCTATGTCGGGCTGGTACGCCACCTGCGGGAACTGTATACCGACCCCATCGTCCCGGGCGTCGCGCTGCAGCCCGTACGAAGCGCGGCCGGGCAAGTCATTGGCGTCGTCAGCACGTCGACATCAAAGATGTTGCTCAACGACGGCGCACTCACCTACACCCAATATCCGTTTCTCGCACCGAGCGCCTCCAGCGCTTCTTCGGCGGCGGGAACGACTCCTTGAAACGCGGACCGCGCTTCGATACCGAAAGACCTCAGTTCATGTTGCACACCCTCATCAAGCCTTCCTCGATGCGTCTCGCCCGGTCCGCTTCAGCGGTCAAGCCCTCTCGAACTTCGCGAGGCTTCACCTTGCTGGAGATGCTCGTCGTCATTCTCATCATTGCGTTGCTGACAGGCATCGTCGGCCCGCGACTCCTGGCGCAAGTCTCCAAGTCCGAAGTGACCACGGCCAAGGCGCAGATGAGCTCCCTGGACAAGGCCCTTCAGGCCTATCGTTTGGACAATGGTGCGTTCCCCACCACGGAGCAAGGCCTGGCGGCACTGCGCACGGCTCCGGCGGATGCGCCCCGTTGGCAGGGCCCGTACCTGCAGAGCGATGTTCCCAACGACCCGTGGGGCACGCCTTATCAATACGCCATGCCCAGCCAGGTGCCCGGCAAGGACTTCGACCTTTTCACGTTCGGCAGCGACCACGTCGCAGGTGGTTCGGGCGAAGCCGCGGACATCTACTGGTAACTCACGGTTGGTCGGGGGCCTGAGTGCCTTGACGACCTCCGAGTGCTCCGCTTTCTTCCGTCTCCTCTGATTTTTGGCCCTATGCCTGACTTTGACCTTCAGATTTTCGAACGAGCGACGCAAAGTCTTGTGCGCGAGCGCGTGAGCGCCGATAGCGTAGCGGCTGCACAAGCCGCCGTGCTGTCGCGCGGACGAGTGCTGTCGTGCGAACCTGTTGGCACCAAACAGGCGACCGACCCGGCTGTGGCGAAGTCCGCGGGTGTCGGCAGTTCGAAGGCTCGACTGGACGTGGCGTGGTGGTGCCGCGAATTGCGAACGCTCCTGAACGCCGGCATGACGGTCGTCGAAGCTTTGGCCACGATGAAGACCCAGGCGCAAGGCGCCGAGCGGCAACGGGTGCACGAAGGCTTGTTGACTTGTCTTCAGCAGGGGTTGTCCTTGTCGTCGGCCATGTCCGAAGTCAAGGCCTTCCCGCCTATCCTGGTCTCGAGCGTCAAGGCGAGCGAGCGCACCAGCACGCTCACACAAGCTCTCGAAGACTACCTGAAGTACCACGAGCTACTGGATGGCCTGAAAAAGAAGGTCATCAGTGCGGCCATCTATCCAGGACTGGTGGCCACGCTCGGTGCCGCCATCTCGGTCTTTTTGTTGATGTTCGTGCTGCCGCGGTTCGCTGGTATGTACGCCGCAGGCACGGGCGCGAGCGGCACGACGGCCAAGTTGCTTGTCGTCAGTGCGTGGATGCGCAGCCACACGTTGCAGGTTTGTCTGGGTGCGATTGCCGCCGCGGTGACCTTGGCTTGGGCTTGGCGCGAAGGGCATGTTCGCAAAGCCTTCGCAGTCTTGGCCGACCGCACGCCTGCGTTGCAAAACCGCATCGACGAATTCCGGCTGGCCAAGCTGTACCAGGCCCTGGCATTGATGGTGCGCGGCGGCTACACCCTCGCCGAGGCGCTCCTGCTGGCCGCCAATCTGGAACTGGGCCGGGACTTCGAGAGCCGGCTGTTGGGCGCCCACGAGGAGCTCACGCGGGGGCGTTCCGTGTCCGCCGTGCTGGCCCAAGCCAAACTCACCGATGAAGTGACCCAGCGCCTGGTTCAAGTCGGCGAGCGTACCGGCAACTTCGACGTCATCTTGACCACCTTGGCACAGCGCCATGGCGAACGGTTCACGCTCTTTGTCGAGCGCACGACCCGCATCGTCGAGCCGCTTCTGCTGCTTGCGGTGTCTCTTGTCGTAGGCAGCTTGGTCGTACTCATGTATATGCCCGTTTTCGATATCGCGAACTCCATTCAATGACTTCTTCCTCAAAACAATCTGCCAACGGGAACGACTCGTACGTCTTCGAGATGCGACTGGGCGACGCCGTTCGACAGGCTATGGACGGTCGGAGTTCTGTCTTTGACTTGCTGCTCCAGCGCGACAACTCGGGGGTGGCAACCGACCTGGCCTCGTTGATTTACGAAGTCACGGGGGTTGACGCTGCCGTTGCACCTCGCTTTGTCGTTGCAGGTCACCCACTCCAAGAGACGCTGCAGGCTTTCGGTGCGGTTGCGTTGCGCGACACGGAGTGCGGAAACCTGTTGTGTGTGGGGATGCTCAACCCCTGGGATGAAGCCAAGGCGGATGCCGTGCATCACTGGGTCGGCAGCCGAGTGCCGCTTGTGGCGCTTCCACTTTCCTGGCTGCCTGCGGCGCAGACGGCGCAGCCTGCGTCCCAAGGGCAGGTCGTCGAATTCGTGGACGCTGCGCTCAACGCCGCCTACGAACAAGGGGCCAGCGACGTTCACTTCGAGTGCAGCCGGGAAGGCATGCGCGTGAAGCTGCGGCTGGACGGGGTTCTCGTGGACCTGGCCGAGCTGGACGGCCTGGACAAGGGCGGCGAGGCTATCTCCCGCATCAAGGTGCTGGCCAGCCTGGACATCACCGAACAGCGCATCCCTCAAGACGGCCGGCTGCGTTTCACGACCAAGTCCGGCCCCATCGTGGACATTCGCGTCTCGATTATGCCGAGCATCTTCGGAGAAGACGCCGTGCTGCGACTGTTGGACAAGGCTCAGCTGCGCAAGGCACACGAAGGTGTGACGCTCGAAGTGCTGGGCTTTGACAAGACGGCCTTGGAGACCTTGCGGGAGCTGGTGGCGCTGCCCCATGGCATGTTGCTGGTGACCGGTCCCACGGGCTCGGGCAAGACCACCACCGTCTACGCCACGCTGACGGAAGTCAATACGGGGATGGAGAAAATCATCACCATTGAAGACCCCGTGGAGTACGAGCTCTCGGGCGTGCTGCAGGTGCCCGTCAACGAAAAGAAGGGCTTGACCTTCGCAACGGGCTTGCGCTCCATCTTGCGTCACGACCCCGACCGCATTCTCGTGGGGGAAATTCGCGACGCCGAGACTGCAGAGATTGCGGTGCAGTCTGCGCTCACAGGTCACCAAGTGTTCACGACAGTCCACGCCAACAGCATCCTGGACGTGACCGGCCGTTTCAAGCATTTCGGACTCGATATGTTCGGGTTCATGTCCGCACTCAATGGCGTGGTCGTCCAGCGCCTGCTGCGTAAGGCTTGCCCTCACTGCCAAAGTCACCGAGACGTGACGCCGGCGGAGTCGGCCTGGCTCGCCCGCATGAACGAGCCAGGTACCCGCACGCTTGAGTGTGCGGGTTGCTCACAGTGTCGCGGCACCGGCTACAGCGGCCGCCTGGTGCTCGCTGAAGTGCACGAGGTGACCGACGAACTGCGCGACCTCATCACCGAGGAGGCACCTTTGTCCAAAGTCAAGGCGCTCATCGCCACCTCCGGCGTCGTGCCTTTGGCGCAACGAGGCATGCAGCTCGTTCAACGTAATCTCACAACGCTAGAGGAGGTCCGCCGTGTGGTCGGTAAGGCGTAAGAACTCAGGATTTGTCTACCTCACAGACACGCACATCTTTTGCAGGAACGGTCAGCTTTCGGCTCATCAGTCTGTGCAGCCTGGCCAACTGTTTGGTCCCGCACTTGAAGAGGTTTTGAAGACAGCTCAGGTGCGCCGTGTCGATGTCTGGTTGAGTGGCTCACTCGCTCCTGCGTTGACGTTGCCCGAAGGCTTTGCGCTGCTTTCAGCCGGCGCTCGTCAAGGCGTCTTGGAAGAGCTGGCTGTTGCCGTATTGAACACGCCGACAGAACTTCGGCTGGACATGGCCACCGGCGTTGCCTGCGCACTGTCCACGCAGACGCTTCAGGGGGTACGCGCCGCCGCGCGGGCCGCGCGAGTGGCCGTGTCGCAAATCTCGCCGCTTTGGGCGCATGCGCAGCTGACACCGGAGGCGGGGTCGCGCAATGCATTGGTGGAGTGGGGCAGCTTGACGAGTCTCGAGCGCCACGACGGGCGTTTGAAGGTGCAAACGCAGCGCCTTCCGAAACCGGGCGACGCTACCGTGGAACTTCGTCGCTGGCGCACGGCGGCCTTGCTGGCTCAGCGCGAAGCTCGGCTGTGGGCGACACCTCCTGACGACCAAACACCTTTGGTGCTCGCGGTCACCGACCTATTGCAACTCGACAAAGGCCAAGCATGACTTCTTCTGCCACTTTGAGCGTCGACATCGACTTCCGGCGACGTCTTCCTGCTCGTCTACGTCAACAAGCGCTGCTCGCCGGTGTCACCGGGGCCCTCGTGCTGGGTGCGCTGGTCGCGGGCATTGCGACGGGTCGCCAGGTACTGCGACGCGAACAAGTCGCGGATGCGCTTCAGGCGCAAGCGCAACGCCAGAAGCGCGCGAACCTGGCCGCTCTGGCTCAAACCCAGGTGCCCCAGGCCTATGTAGGAGTTGCCAGCGAGCGCATCGTGCCCACGTTGCCGCTGGAGCCCGCGCTGCGGCAGTTGGAGCTGCTTGCGGGAGTCGCCGACGGAGGTGTCCGCGTCAAGCAGGTGAGCTTTCAGGCGGGCCAGCCACCGGCGGCGCTGATTTCGTTGGGACAGGAAGACCAGCTTCCGGCGGTGATGTTGGCCCTGTGCTCACAACCTTCGGCGGGCCGATGGGAGGTGCAACGGGTGGGCCCGGCTTCGACGCTCTCGGACCTGAGCACCGAGGGCGCCGCGGTTGTGGCTACCGCGAAGAGTCTCGGAGGCCCCGCCGCCTTGCCGACGCGTCTGCCACCCCCACCCGCGTCCATGGGCATCCCCATGGCGCTACCGCCTCTGACAGTACCCGGAACGAGCGTGAACTTGACGGGGCTTCCCGGCGGAGGCGGAACGGGCAAGCCCTGGCGCGCGCAACTCGTGTGGAATCCGCAGGCAACATGTGCTGCCAGTACGCGGGTCGGTTAGGCCTCCGGCTGGGGCCATCTAGCCACGATGGACAGGACCATGATGAGCCCGCCCATGCTCCAGAACATGCACGCTACGGGTCCATTCAGGAGGTTGTTAAATAGCCCCCATACCTGGCCCTGAACCCAGTTCAGGGCGGCTGCGACGCTCAGGATGAGATAGACGGGCAGCAGGATGACAGGCTCTCGCATCGGGCACGACAGCAACACAGATACTACAGGGCGGAGGTCTCGCATCAGCGTTTCGACAAGGTTGTCGCATAGGAGGTGAGACCCGGTCTAGTCAAGTTAGTTTGTGCCGTTGCAGTTGCTATCGAGATATATCCGGTTAGGGGTGAGACTGTTTTCAGGAACTTTTGTCTGGATGTGTACAGTAATTTTCCAAATGCAGAGGGACTTGTAACTTACAGTCGATGCAGGCATACTGAGCGACCTTTTTCTTTGGGGCTCGCACTTGTATTCCGAAAAAGAACTGAAGCAATTGGGTGCTCGCTTGGTGGAACTCCGCCAAGCCAAGCAAGTTTCTGCCTCTCTTGTGGCCGCCGAAGCGCTCGGCTATGGCGGCTCACACGTGGCTGTGACTCGCCTTGAGCGGGGCATCCTGGCAGAGCCTCGTGAAGACCATCTGCACAAGCTGGCCGCCTACTACGGCGTGGAGTTCGAATCGCTTTGGACGCCCACGGCAACAACGCAGGAGGCCGCCAGGGTCAAATCCACGGCCAAGCGTTCTGCCCAGTCCATTTCGGCACCAGCGCTGGCGGCGAAGCTGCCAAAACAGCGAAAGCCCCTGGCCCCGCGCACTCTAGCAGAGCGCGTGCTGTTCGTTCGCCAATTGGCCGGGCTAGAAGTGCCCGGCTTCGCGGCTGCTGTGAAAGCACAAGGCGCCATCATCACCGAAGGGGACGTGACGGGTTGGGAGGCGGGGACGAAGACTCCAAACCCCATCCAGCTGCGTGCGATGGCCTTGTTCACCAAGCGCTCGACCGAGTGGTTCCACACTGGCGTGGACGACGACGACGTGCCAGTGGCCGTCGGGCGCGCTCCGATGCAACCGCAAGCCTTTGCAAGCATCTGGCGTCAGAGCGTGACCCCGTAAGCGTCGTAGTGTCCTCAGAGGGCTTGGAACCCCGTTGAACATTGGCCGAACGCTTCTGGCCTCGATACGCCGCCCGCAGTACCCCAAGGGGTTCTTGCGGGCTTTTTCATGTAAGGAGAAGAGCTGTGAAATCGGTATTACGTCAATGTAGTCCACGAACATAGCGATTCTAAGTCGCTACTGTAAGAAATACTGACCGCCTAACTCTGGTATGATTGGTTTATTCGACCTTCAGCGCGAGGCGGCGGGGTTCGAGCGCTTGAGCAGTTTGCGCAAGAGTTCTCGGATTGCGGCTACCGCGTTCAGGACATAACGCACCCCTCGAACGTATGACGCCCCTTGCCCTCCACCCTTCGTCGACACGCGCCCTGGAGCCAGCCGAGCAGGCTCGGCTGTGCGCTACCTTGGCGCACAGCGCCACGGCTCGCCAGGTCTTCGACGAGATGGTCAAGCTTCTCTACAACGCGTTGGAGGCTGCAGGCTTTGAGGACGTGGGTATGTTCGGCAACAGGGTTGAGCTGCCGGACGGCTTGCAAGCGACGCGGCGCTTTTACGACTGGCTGACGGCCGGCTCGGTTTACCTGCGTGTTCGATTTCAAGTACTGCCCGCGGTGGGCGCGACGACCTTGACCGCTCAGGTTCTCGGCAATGCGGTGGTTCGGGCGGACGGCGTCAAGGAACGGCCCAAGCTTGCGAGCATGCTGGTAGCGCACACCACAGAGTGCCTTGACCTGGCCAGTGCTGAAGACCAGGAGGTCGCAATGTTTGAGCACGTGCGGCTGTCGCTCAGCGAGCAGCTGAGACTGACGGGCGCTCAAGCGGTTCAAAGACTCATGCAAGACGCAACACGGGCGTTGGCCCCGTGATGCGCATCCAGCCGCCTTGGCCGGGTAACCCGCTATCTACTGAGGAGCTGAGTTGGGCCCTGCAAGCGCTTGCGAACAGCAACAGCTTGAGGGTGCTCTTGAAAGCCGTCGAGGGTTAAGCGTACCCGTAGCGGGAGAACCTGCTGGTTCAGCGAAGGCGCTTCACGCGGGCGTACATCGTGAGGGTCTGCTCCAGGGTGAACTGACCCGAGGTCGTGATGCCGTCGAGGACTGCTTCTTCTTCCGGCGTCAACTCAGGCGTGGCAGTTGCTTTCGCCACCTCTGTCAGGGAGGCGTCGAGACTGGCGTTTTCGCGGCCGACCCCGTAGTGCTTCATCACGAAGGCCGTCGACTGTTCGTCGGTCATCGGGGTCGTGTAGCGGCGGAGGATATCGAAGGGTGCCATGGTGGGGTATTCGGACGGGGTGGGAGCAACACGGAATATAGCCATCCAGAGCTATACAGCATCAGCAGACCCCGACTTTCACTGAAAGGACATCCATGAACAACGTCGACATCTCGACTTCGGCCGGTTCGGCCGAACAACCACGTGAGAAGCGCACCTGGCATTACCTGCAGCAACCTGTCGATTTCGAGATGGCGCCTTGCGCCTGCGGCAATCATGCCACGCAGTGGTCTGAGTTCGCTCGCCACCTGTGGTGCGACAAGTGCGAGCTCGATTTCATCCCCGAGCACAATGGCATCTTCGACGGCCCAATCGCCGCAAATGTTGCGCACATGCTGGGCGTTCGCTTCGACCGCTTCAACATGGCTACGCAACAGGTCGAGCGATTCAACCTCGACAAGTTCGCCTACGACGCGGAAGAACCTGGTTCTGTGCTGACGACAGGCTGACCCGGTTTCACGCCATTCACGAAGGCCCCGTTCTAACGAACGGGGCCTTTTCTTTGGCGCTTTGCTCGTTGACTGCCTAACATGCAAAACGCCCTTTCTTTCGTCCAAAGAAAACGGTCACCCAAAAGGGTGACCGGAATGGATGTGCTCGAGAAGCTCGTTTATGCGATGCGAACCGGCGGGGGAGTGCCGCCATTGCGTGCCAGGCTGCGAACCCAGACGACCATGCGTGCTCGGGCTGACAGGGGCAGGTGTTTTTCGGCGTTCTCGCTAAAGAGGTAGCTTTCCAGCATCTTCAGTGGCAGCTTCGTAGCCTGAGCCAACAGCTTGGCGCAGGTCTGCAGCTGCTGTTCGTTCTCAACGTTGATGACCTTGGGCAGGGGCAGTTCTTTGGGCATGAGGTGCTCCAGATTGGTTTCCTATGGAGCGTGTAGCCATGGGGCGGTGAACCGCCGATAAACTTGAACCGCTATAGGTCGGGTCTCGGGCTCACAGAAACCTCAACCCATGCGCCGCCTCGTTCAGCTGATTACCTTTCCCTTTGTGTCCTTCGACCAACTGATTGCAACCACGAACCATGAGTGGCTGTCTCGACATGCCGTGACTCTGGGCCGAACGGCTCTGTTTCTGTCGCTCGCGGCTATCCTGGCAGCCGTCGGGCAAGGCATCGCCATGATGGCTACTGGTCAAGTATTCACCAGCCACCTCGTTTGGGCTGCGATTACGCTTGGCGTCTATTTCTTGGGTACCTGCTACGCGGAACAGCTTCGCACCTTGCTGCCTTTGTCTCAAGACTCAGCGTCCTGCAAAGAGGCGCTCGACCTCGTCGAGCAATACCCGACTGCGGCGGCTTATCACCAAGCCGTCCTGGCTGCGGGCAGGCAATTGCTGCGCGGCGACCTTTCGCGCTTGTCCAAGTTGGCGGAGGATGTTCAAGCAGCCGAGAGGCTTGAAGCGATGACACGCGCCGTGGTGCAGTTCAACGTGGGCTCGAAGGCGGACCGACTCATCGCGACAGCCCGTCGAGGACGTTGGATTTTTCGGGCTGCCTTCGCGTTCTGGGTCAGCAACCTAGCCGTTGTGGGGTTGGCCGCAGTATTCCAAGCAAGTGTTGATGCGGCGATTGCGCAGATGCCGTGGCTCGCGACCGTCAGTGCGTTGGTGACGCTCGGTGCGACTTTTCTGGGCTTTGGTGTAATGCTTTGGGCCCATACTCGGTTCGTTGAGCGATACGAACCCGTGGCCTTCAAGGAAGTACTTCGCAACCGCACCTGGCAGTTGTTGGCAGAGGCTGCGGCCGTGCCGGCTCTGCAGGCCTTGTTGGATGAGGGCCAAACCATCCGTCGCGTCCACCTGGACCAAGTTGAAGCGGCCGCGCGCCGAGCGACGACCGAAGCGGCCTGCCGAGCACTGCACGGGCTGGTCGGCGCTTCGGACGTGTCCTAAGGACAGGCACGACCCGCAGCAGGAAACTTGGCTTCTTGGCGCATCAAGGCATGCTCCTGTCTGGTGGCCTCATCGAGTGGACGGCGGAACACGTGTCGTAAGGGCTGGCGTGCTGACAGGACCAAGCGGGGGCCTCGGGAAGGCTCACGGCCCTTGCAACTGCCTCTTCGTGAGGCAGTTTTGTTTTGGGGCCAACCGGACTGGCTACCGTGTGATGGCATCAGGGGGGTTTTAGTCCCGCAAAGAATGGCCGGTTGTCGCAGCGCTTACGCCGCCTCGGGCTCTTGCGGCACCGATGTTGTCCCGCGATAACTTGTACGCAAATGTCGCAGACAGCCGACGGTCAAGAAAGCCAAGAATAGCAACGCACTGGTTGCAAAAGCCGTCTTAACCTGGGTGGCCTGCGCGAATTCAGCCAAAGTCAACGACCCTAGAGAAGTCATGCCGATGTCTATCGACAAGCTGAGACCCGATACCTTGCCGCGCAGGTCTGGGGCGGGCTCCGTCTGAATGACCACGCTCAGGCTGACCAGGCCGATTTGCATGGCCAAGCCGGCGATGAACACAAGAGCTGCACTAATCCAGATATGGGCAGAGATGCTGACCCCGGCAACACACAGCGCCATGATGGCGTAAGTGGCTACCGCTCTGGGTAGTGGCGCCCATTTTCGACTGAGGGGTCCAAGCAAGAAGGCGGCCAGCAAGCCACCAACTGCACCCGTGCTAACCAAGGTCCCTGCCAGGCTCTCCCCCGCTCTGAATGCCTGAGCTACATATGCGACAAAAAGAGCGGTGTAGGGCATCAACAGAAAGTTAGCAAGGGCCGACAACCCCATGGCGTGGGAGATGACGGGGTGGCCCCTGACGTAGCGTACGGCCGTCAGCAGCCCGGAGGATTGGGCTGGAAGAGTCGCTGCGCGAACCGGTAAGAGTCGACTGGCTACCAGGGCCGGGACGTAGCAGAGAAATCCGGCAGCAAAGCAGGCCAAAGGCCCCAGCTTTGTCATCAGCAAAGCCGCTAGGGCGGGTCCCAGCAATTTGGAGCCACTCGTCGAGAACGAGTGTACGCCAAGCGCGCTGGGCAACAGCGATGGGTCTGCCAAGACGCGACGAAGATAGAGCCGCCGAGCCACCATGTCGATGGGAAAAGCGCAGCCATGCAGCAATGCGGCCCCCATGAGCAAAGGTACTGATACCCAGTGCAGGACAGTCATCGTGACAAGCGCTAGCGCGAGCAAGATGAACGTGGACTGCGTCACCAACAAAATTCTGCGACAGTCGACCTTGTCTACCAGCCAACCTGCGTAAGAGGCCAAGACCAGTGCGGGCCCCTGTACAAGCAACGTGACCACTCCGAGCGATGAGGTTTGATTCGTCAGGCGATAGACCAGCCACAACACCCCCATGCACTCAATCCAGCGGCCCACCAGCGATGCAAATTGCGCAAGCATCCACAAACGCAATTCGGGTTGCTTCAAACAAGGCGTCAGTGAAATCTTCATGGCAGGAACGGAAGGTTGGGCTGCTCGGTATAGGTCTAAGCGATACCCCTAAAAAGGCCCTCCCAAAATTGCCTATACAAAGAACCTGTGCAATGGTGCGCAGCTTCACTCTTGAAAGAAACTCATGAAGACCTCTACCCTGAACCTGGACGCCAACGAACTGGCTGCCTTCGCTGCTGCTCAAATCGACGTCGCATCTGCCGCCGACGAGAAAATCGACTATGACGACTTGGCCACTGGCGCCGACGAGAAAATCGACGCGCTGTGATTCGCCCAACACTGCGTGCCTGAAAATTGGGAGTGGCAATCGGCCACTCCCTCTTTTGTTCCTGTCCGTTTCAGCCTATGTCCGAAAACCGCCTTAGTTCCAGCCTGCGTCAACGCTCCGCAGAAGAATCCTTGAAAATCGTTGCCCCCTTGGCAAGAAGCCGCGGCATTTCCCGCGTAGTTGACACAACGTGGCTCGACAAAATAGGAATTCCCGTGTTTGCGTCGATTCGGCCCGATGGCGCACCAGGTAATATCTGGGTTAATGCGGGCAAGGGCTTCACAGCCTCCGAGGCAAAAATCGGCGCGTATATGGAAGCGCTCGAATACTCGTTTGCGGAAAACCAGGGCAATGGCCTTCAGTACCATATGGCTCGCGCGCAAGACGTTCTAGACTCGTTCAACCACGGCATTCAGTTTCCGGAGTTTGCGGCTTGGGCTGGCCATCAAATCTCTGAAGATGACGCCCTAGCTGTCATGCCTGGGGAGGAACTTCTCCATGGGCTAGGTACAGTATTGCTGCCCGCGGAGCTCGTGCTCCATCCCTTCCGCGAAAATCCCGGCAAGCGGCTCTATGGCACCAGCACAAACGGTCTGGCGTCGGGCAACACGCTCGAGGAGGCAACCGTCCACGCGCTTGCAGAGGTACTGGAGCGGCACGTGCGTTCGTTTGAGTACGCCGATGACCAGTCTCACTGGACCGACCTGACGGACAGCACTCCCAAGCTTCGCAAAATGGTCGAACTTGTCGAGCGGGCGGGTCTGCGTTGTGCGTTGCGCTATAGCGCCAATGAATTCGGGATGGCGTACTTTTCGGCCTATCTTCTTGAGCCAGATGAACGCCAGCCTATCGCCATCACACGGGGACACGGCTTCCATCCCGTCCGGGAAATTGCCGCCATCCGCGCACTTGCCGAAGCTGTTCAAAGCCGGCTGACTTGCATACACGGTGGTCGTGACGATGTAACGCACCATGTCGAAGTTTTCGAGAGGCTCGGGCAGAGTGCGGCCTACCGGGCGCTACGCTCACGCATGGACCAAGTACAAAGCCAGGCGCGCACGATGTCCTACAGGAACGTGCCTGACCACGAAGATAGCGTCAAATCAATCGAGGCCTGTAAGGCCTTGATGTTTCAAGCTATGAGAGCGGCCGACCTGAACTACGTGGTCCGAGTGGTCTACACCGAACCAGACTACCCCTTCCAGGTCGTGCGTGTCGTTGTGCCAGGTGCAGAATCCTACAAACCCGATACGCCCCGGATAGGCCCTCGGCTACTGGCCTGCATGAAAGCCAAAGCGCTGCGAAACAAAGGCTCTGGCGCTGCAGCTACCTCCCCGTCTTCTTTGTCGGCTTCTTGATGACAACCGCATTGGCCGAAACGCCGGTCGGCAAACTCGCCTGAAGCGCCTGCATGCCCATGCGCAGCGACGGGTGCAACAGGTCGCGTTTCGCCCTTCTGAGAGCTTTCGATGTCCTTGTCGAGGTAGTGCCGGAAGGTACATCTGCGTTTCGGCTAGGGGCTAAACAACGGTTCCTTCACGTCTGCATCAGGTCTAGCTGGTGCAGTCAATGTCAGGGTCGTTTCGCAAGTCTCATGGGTCCAAGTCGGGGTCGAACAAGGCCTACACCATGGCCGAGCGCTTGGCGGTGGAGGCGGAGAACAAGTCGTTCGTAGACCTTCTCTTCTTGGGCCATCGCCTGGAGGACATTTCGTCGGACGTTCAAGAGCGCAAGAGCGGTACGGACTTTCTGCTCTTTCCCCGCAACCACGACGACTCCAAGAGCCTTGTGGGTATTCGCTGCGAGAACAAGTTCGAGCAAATGGCCACGGGCCGCCAGCTTTTTGAAATCGCTTCGCTGGACCGGCCTACGTTGGTGCCCGGATGGATGTTCACCAGCCGCGCGGCTTGGCTGCTGTCCTGGTACCCGTCGGCTGAACTCGTTGCGCTGCCCATGGACGACGCCCGCAAGCTCGTGCTGGCCAACCCGGCGCGCAATCGCACGACCACGGCGCGCAACCCGGCCTACCTGACGTGGAGCGCCCTGGAAGACATCAACTATGTCGTTCAGAACGCGCCCAATGCACGGGTTATCGACCTGGCTTATGAGCTGGGTCGGGAAGCGACCGAGCCCAAGATGTTGCGCGGCGCGTCGTTGAAGAAGCGCTGCACCAGCGAGGAGCTGGTCGCTCTGATGCGCACGCTCCCTGCGGAAAGCACGCCCGTTGCCACCACGAGCGAGCACTTGAAGCAACTGCTGCGGACAATGGCTCCCAAGAACTTCAAGAGCGGCGAGCATGCCGACATGCTGGAGCGGCTCAGCTGGCTCAAGTGAGCCGCGAGTAAATCAGGTGCGCTTCACTCACGAAGTAGCCCTGAGGGACTAACGGTGTGTCCGTCGAGGGCTACCGGGGAGTGCTGAAACGCAAGACCCAGACCCTCACCATGCCCGGGGGCGGTGGCGTCTTTTCTGCGGTCAGCCGTTGAAGCCGTGACCTCGTGGGCGCTTGGGCTCTCGGCAAGAAGTCGCGGTAGGCACCTCGTCCTGGCGGCGAGGATTAAGGCGCTGCGCTTGCAGGTGCTGCGCTTGCGGGGTGAGTCTCGTCGCCGGAACTCTCCGGTTTATGAAAGACCACGCGGTAGCTGTCCTGGGTCAGGGCCCCTTGCAGGACGCCCACGTCGAGCGCCACCCCTGCGAGGCTGTTGAGGTTGTCGGTGGCGCGGCCACGAACGCACCGGCCCCTGAGCTCGACTTGCGGAAACGCGATGGAGTTGCCCGCCGCGGTGTACTGCTTGAACCCGACGACCTGCTCTTCTCCGAAGTAGAGGCCGAAACAGTCCGTCTCGTCCACGTCCGTGCTGACCAACAGCCGTGGCGTGCTTTGACCCGGAGTGGAATGGGCGGTCAACTCGAATCTGGCCGACTTTCGGTCGTTGGCCAACGCCCCCGTCCACATCAGCTTCCCGTTGGCAAACACGTCGAATGCGACAGCCGACTTCGCGTTGTCGGGCGCTGCCTGGGCGCTTACTGCCAGGCCTAGGAGGGTGATTGCGACGAACTTGTTCATGGAAAGTCTCTTAGTGGCAAGAGGAGGAAGTTTCATTGAGCAGGCCCTCTCGTGCGGGCTGGTTCAACCGCGAGCCGGCACGAGGTGCAGCCTGCGTGCGCTCTGCCGGACCAACCCCACGGCCACTCGAAGCAGAAACACGCCGACCGAGAGTACCAGCAAGAAGATGCTGGGTGGGAACACGCACACGATGTACAGGATGCACTTCAGGTCGTCGCTGGGCAGCGCCACAGACCCGTGCCACGTCCGCATCGGGTAAGCCTTGAAGAAGGGGAAGGCGAAATGACTACGCGAGAACAGCGACGCATTGCGGCTCCCGTAGTACGCACCTTCCCATTGCCGAAGGGCGTATCGCGCGTAGACGAAGTTGGCCACGTACAGGACGAGCAGCACGTAGTTGATGTCGAGCGGGGGTAGATGCATGTTTTATTCTTGGCGAGAGGAGCGTCGGCGGAAACTGAAACGATACAGCTGCTATTCTACCCCTACTCTGCTGAGGGGTCTACCGCGCAAACTATGTGCAACAGCCAAAGGAAAGCCGTCGGACAGAAGTCACGGCGGGTGAGAAACGATGTAACAGTGCGTTGGAGTCTCGGGATGCCGCGGTGGAGTGCATTGAGGACATAGGTCAAGAACTCGACCTCGAGGGCCATCGAGAGCCGCTTCTTCCGGCATGACCGCAAAGTCACGATTGAGCCAACTTCGTCCGCACGGCAAGGCGGCGCTGCCGCCGTAGCTCGCGAACAAGTTTCTGTTCGGTCTTACGCAGCAGGTCCAAGAGGCCTTGAAGTTCTCTACGTGCTTCGGTGCGTCTGAGCGTATAGCCGAAATCTGCTGCCAATTGCCGACGAAAGAGCGGCGTATGCCGGAGTCTCCCAGCTAGCTGTTGGCATGGTTTTCTGAGAGGCGACATTCAGACTTCAATCGCTCCACATGTCTTCAGACAGGTGGAGCGATTTTCTTGCAGCACATTGCGTTTATCGTCGTCTCAAGCTGCCCCTTCTCCTTTGAAATCAATGGCTTATACGCTATTGCTATGGTAAAATACAGCTATCGTAGGACGCAACGACAAGGAGTGAGCGTATGGGCTGGAGCATTGGAAATATCGACAACACTGTCAAGATAACGAAAGCATGTGCCAAAGAGTTACTGGCAGCGGCCAGCGATATCTGGGACGACCTGGACAACGTGCGAGAGGGGGGTTGCCTCACGTTCAATTCGGACCACAGTGAACACATGGACTACCTTCACCGCGCAGATGTTCTTGCGGTGCTTGCCAAGCATCGCGTGAACGGCGATATCACCTTTGGCAGTATGGAAGGTGACAACGCGGGATGCTTTTGGGGCTATCGGTTCAAAGACGGCGTGATGAAAACTCTGACAGGTGAGGTCGTTTACCGCGAGGATTGATGGCGCCCTGAACCCGAGGCAGACTGAACGGTAGGCGCTATACGGCGGTACACCAGATTAGGCCTTCACGTAGAAAAGGCATCACTACTTTTTCGGAACTCATTATGAGCAAAGTTAATCATCGGCGAGGCTTCAAGGCCCAACGAGACGGTGACCGCTACAGCTACAGCCCCCTCGGCGGAACGGGTCAACTCTCGAAGTTGGCCGATACGCTGGTGGGCGCTGGCTGGGGTGGGAGCAACCATCACGGTCACCGCGGTTACGCCAAGGCCAAGCGTGGCGGCAAAAAGTTTGTTCGCACTCGCATCCGCTGCAAGGAAAACCAGGCGACTCAGCGACTGTCTTACGCGACGCAAGTCGAGTTGTCGACCGGAGCAGCTACAGCCTAACCCGGCGAAAGTCGCGCACATCTCATTCGGAGCCACCCTCGGGTGGCTCTTCTCATGGATGCACGCAGGAGCGCTCGCTCAGGGGGTGCTCGAGCGGCTTGAGCGCGCCGCACGCGTGGAGGACGGGTGGCTCCGGGCGGAGGAGCCCGACGGGGAGAACGCCTTCGAGTTGTTGCAGCAGGTGTGACTTGGCCTCTAGAACTTCTTCCAAAGACCAATCAAGCTCGTGAGCGACTGCGGCAGGGAAGGCTTGCAGGTAGTTCACGAACTGCATGGCATTGTGCGCAGGCAGTCTCTTGAGCGCCGCATACAGAAGCTCCGGAACAGCCAGATGCGTATCGTGCAGCTCGACGCCGAACTGCGGCGGAGTCCTTTGTAGCTGGCACGAAGCTGCGGTGCTTAGGGGTAGTGGTAGAGGCATGGCGGTCTCTCAAGAGAAATTACATCACCTGTAGCGAGTGATATTGCGAGGCTCTCCGCGGATGCGAAGAGCCTCAGCCAAGCGTCACCTGACGACCAGGTACCCGCGGGGGCGAGGCAGGTACCAATTGCGTTCGTCCTTCCCACCTAGGTCGGATAGCGCACGGAGCATGTCTTGCGCGCTGGCCTCGCACTCAAGGCTCAGTACTATCTTGTGCGCGGATTCGCAAGCCATCAGGATGCCGTACGCGCCCCGGTTATCGTCAGGAGCGCAATGCTCGATGAAAATCGCATCTGCGCAACGGCGTTGCGACAAGGTGATGAACTCCCATACATCGAGGGGCTGAGTCGGCTCTGCGCTCAAGGCGGGCGCACGGGGGTTTCCTTGGTCCGTTCCCAAGAAGCGGTGACCGCTCGTGCGCAGCAAAGCTGCCGTGTGCCGCAAGACGGCCTCTCGCTTGTCTCGGGACGGACCTGCCACGACCAGGAGACCTTCCGAAGTGGAAACAGCCGTCTGTAGCCAGTGCATTGCGTTGCCGGCGGACACGCCGAGCGCTTCGAGAGCCGACAGCGCCGGCGTGAAGGCCGGGCCGGCCATTGCAGCGCGCGAGTCATGGATGTCGCGCGCGCTCGGCGTATCCGAGGCCGCAGCAAGGTTCAAGCCAGAACCCGTGTCGCCAGCAGCCGGGCCCTCTAGGCCGTTCAACGTCGGGCTTAGTGCCTCGTGCGCAAGCAGGGTGTTCCAGTCGCGCGCACCATGCATGACGGCGACGGTTTCGAGGATGGATGAGTGTCGCAGCTTGATGCCGTGCACCCGGGATAGGTGGTCTGCCAGGCGGTTTGCCTGGGTTTTGAAATCTGCCATGTCGATTGTCCAGTGAAGCTTTCCAGCGAGGCCGAGAGTCCGCGTTGTCGAACGGAAAGCTATGCGTGGATGGATTGACGCCAGCAGTTGTTTCGGAGGGCTTCACCAAGCCTCGATTCAACGAGGTGCGGACGGCGGGAGCCCATCGGTCCCAACTTGCAGCAGTGCCACAAGGTCTGAGGTGTAGCCCGCGAGGTTTAGCCTGCCCAGGCAGGCTGGGAGTTCAAGGACGCACTGTCTCGTGTGCCAAGTCGGGCCGCCGTGGGCTTAGCCCGGCGACCCTTTCGAGGGCGGTTACTGGCCGGTAGCAAGAACCTTGCGTTCTAGCCAGCTCACGTAGGACACGCCCGAGTTCTCGGCCTTGTAGGATTGGAAGAGCTTGACGGCCGCGTCATCTTCGAAAACCATGAGGTTCCCAAGCTCCTCGCTGAGGTCGAAGTACATGTGGTCTTGCGGCCTGTAGAAGCCCGCTTCACGTGCGGTCAGCACGGGATTGCTTTGCTTGTCGTAATACGTCGACTTCTCGAAGGCCACGTTGTGCTGCGCGAACTCTTCGAAGTCGAAGGTGATTTGCAGAACGCCATCCGCGTGCGGCGTGGTGGCACTCAGAACACGAGCGCGCATGCCACCTTCGGCGTAGTCTTCCTTGTCTTCAATGCCCGTCGTGAACGTAACCACCGGGCGCTTGCCGGCGAGAAGGGCTTCGTACAGGTCTTTGATGGTCTTCATGGTGTTGTCTTTTCAGAGTGCGGCCGTCGGCGCGTTGGGTGGTTCTTGCGAGATGTCGGAAGCTGTTATGCAACAGTGTACCTACTGTCGCATAACCAGTCAAGCCCATTGAGGGTACGCAACACCTTTGCCTTGTGCTAAGTAGGCGACTCGCTTTGGCTACACGTCTGTAGGACAATTCTCAGTCAGTAAAAGGACCCTCATGGGCTACTCTTCCGTACAAGTACACAAGGGCGACAAACCGCTCGACATTTTGAAGCAGCACAGCAGCTGGTTCGTGGGTTCACGTTGGACGTCGACGTCTGGCGTGGACTACGAGGTGACAGCCATGGCCCTGGGCGGGCAAGGCGTCGCCTATGGCATCTTGACGGCGCAAGACCCGGCCGCGGGTAAGCCGGTCAATACCGCGGTCATCATCAAGACCGAGCGGAACCTGCGAAGTCAGGAATTCGCCTGGAAGGTGATGGGCGAACTCGATGGACCGTACTACTACGGCATGCCGCAGCGGCTGTTGGCCAAGCTGACTCCCGCGGACCAGGCCTATGCTGACCCGGCTCAGGCAGCGCGAGCGCAAGCCTGGCGCGACCTCGTGAAGGCCGCGCAGGAGTCGGCGGCCCTGCGCAAGCAGTTGAAGGCCGATACCACCATCCTGTTCGAAAGCCCGTTGCTGTTTCGCATGGCCAAGGGTATCGAGCATCGGGTGTCTCGATTTCGCGTCCTCCAGGCAGGTCGCAGTCTCAGGTTTCACGCCCTCGACGCCCTGACCGGCGCGGTGCTGTTTGCATGCAAGCTGCGTCGCACCACGCTTCAACGGGAGCGGTGGCAAGTTCTTGCCTGAACCTGTGGGGGCCAGCCTCTGTTTCAATAAGAGGTGCCTCTCAATTCAAAACTCAACCTCGCGAAAGCAGGTTGAGTTTTTCTTTGTACGGATGAACGTGCTAGGCCGAGGTCCGAGTGCTGAACTGCGGTAGGCGGCAGTTAGACAGCGTGTGAGAGATGCTCCCAGACAGCACCGACTGATGCACGAACTTGGCCTTGTCCCGCGTTGCTGAGCGTCACGTGGAAGATGCGTGCAGGGTCTAGCAGCGGAAGGCCCGTTACGGCTTCACAGGCCTGAACATACTCGCGCAGCAGCGCTTGACTGGCGTCGTCCACTTCGACATAGCAGGCTCGTTTGGTCGGGGTGGCGACGACGCGAACTTCGTCTCGCAGAGCTAAGGTAGCCGGTGCGACGGGCAGAACGATGTGCGGGTCCAACATCACACCCAAATCGTCCAGCCGCGCCAGCGTGACATGGAACTCTTCGACCGTGGACTGCCCCGGCACGGTCAGGGCTCGGGCTACCAACGCTGGCGCTGACACCTCAAGCTTCAAAAGAGGCGAGGTTCGAAGGGCAAGCACGGAAACAGCTGTAGGCATGCGGCAAGGATACGGGAACGGACAGCGAGGCAGTCAGAAGGAGCTTGTCCCCGGAGCAAAGAGCCTGGCTGTTGGCTTTAAAACCATGCTAAAATCTATGCACATTATAGAGGACTCGTGCGGTGGCGAACTGGCTCAATTTCGAAAAGCTCAAAGAATGGGACGCGGTCGTCTTTCAGGCCTTCCAATACGATGCCATCAGCGATGGGGCCATCGAGCTTGCTCTTGCTGACGTTGAACGGCTGCGCCAAGTCGATACGAACCAGGACTGGGAAGACGACGCTTGGCTGCGGGATGCCGCGCACGGCATTCCCGACGAGCAAAAGCACGCCTACCGCGTTGCTGCGTTGGTGCATGCCTTTCGTAACGGGCAGCCGATGCGGGACGCCATTCACCTGGATACGGGCAACCTGGGGCAGTGTGGCTGCGGCGTGGGAAATGGACACCATCGCATCCGCGCATTGCAGTTCCTCGGACTCAAGGCCGGGCCGTTTGATTTGTCCGGCTACGTGAGCATGCTGGAGCGCTTGGTGGCAAAAGCCGGTTGTGTCCCGCTCACGGAACACGCCGCGTATTTCGTCCCGCGACTCATGGTGCTCGAAGAGTTTGACATCAAGCCGCTGGTCAAGAAGCCTCGTGTTCGCAAGAAGACACTGGTGGTGGCCTGACACGGAAGTGGCGAAGTGCATGAGCGTCGCGGATACCGGGTATTCACGGGCTATGCGCGCCTAGGCCCTCTATAGCTTCGTAGGAATACCTTCATGAAAAAGCTTGTCGCCATTCTGGTCATATTCATTGGCTTTCCGCTTCTGATTGGTATCGCCGACTCCCTTTTGGGGTACCACGTCATGGCAACTGTCCCGCCCGTGGGCCGTGCCGTACACAACGCACTGAGCGTCTTGCACGGAGCGGTGTTGGCTTTTGCCCTCGTCTTCTTCTGGCGTCGTCCGTATCGCGAAAACACGCCGTCCGTGGATGTTCTGTCGAAGATGTTGAGCTGACCCGCCGCATCTGCCTCAACGGTTTTGTTCCGAAGCCCTCTCCAATCTTGAAGGGCTTCTTCTTTTGCGGGGTGCTGAGCCGAGACAAAAACTAGCCTCCTCGAAACGAGTTCGAAGAGGCTGGAAGGGGTTATCGATAGAGCGATTGACCTGGTGCGGTTAGGCGCGCACGTTGCTGACGAGCCTTCCGAGACGATGGCATTCGAGCGCCATGAACATAGCACTGAGGGCATCGACAAGCGGAGCCTGCATCGGTGCGACGGGAATGCCTGCAGCATCCGTTCCGCGACCGTCGAAAGCTTCGACGAAGCCCTGGACTTCGACGTCAAAGGTCTTGCAGGGATGCGGTTCACCGGGGCGTTGAAGCCACAGCGTCGCACCTTCGACACATTCACGCGACGTGAAGATGCGCATTTCAAAGGCACCTTCCTTCAGCCGAGCGGTCAAGCACGACTTGCCATATAGACCGTCGGGAAAGTAGGTCTTGATGAGCTTGAAAAGGTCTCGGGTGATGAGCGTCGTCTTTTGCTCGGGGGACAAGAAGTTCATTTGTGACTTTCGTAGGTTCCTCTTCCGAGTGTAGGAAAGGCGGACTCCAAAGCAAAAGTCTCGCGATGGGCGAGACTTTTTGAATAATAGCTAACTGTTCAGCCTGCTTTAACGACCCTGTACGTCAAGACGAGGTCCAACCATTTCCACACAAGAAGTGCGCAAAGGCGGGTCGCCAAACTCAGCTGAAGAGGCCCTGCGATGACACAGAACGCCAACAGCCCGGCATAGCCACACCAGCGTGCCAGCAGCCACGGCCAGGCATCGCTCACCTCGTTTTGGCTGAACGTGCCGTACGCTTGCGCCGCATTGAAGATGAAGAACCACTCTACGAGCGTCTGGTCTGCAAGGGTATGGCTGAACGCAAACTGGGTGCTGACGAAAGCTGTGCCACAAGTGGCAATGGCTAACGCCAAGGTTGGAAATGAGAGTAACTTTGATTTAGACATATTTTTCTCCTTTTTATTTGTCCTGAAACGTATATCAACAATCTGAGGTGTGCCTGCTGGTCGGTAGCGGGGTCCCGTAGCATCTCGGGGTTCTAACCGGCGGATAGTACCTAGGAGTGCTATCTCCGAAATATCGCCTATAGCCGATAAAGCGCAAATATCGCCTATAGCCGATAACCGTGGAAGAGTGAAGCGCAAGAAAAAGACCGCCGGCGAGAGCAGACGGTCTTGTTTGAAGCAGTGCGTAAAAGAATATCTCCAAGCGCTTAGGACGCAGTTCCCTTGGAACGCTCCCAGTCCTGGAGCACGGTGCCTGGCGCGAAAAAGCCCTCGGAAGGGTCGAAGGCGACCGCTGCCATGACCTCAGGGCGGACGACAAGTTGTCTTGGTACCAGCTCTCGACTGAGTCCAGTTTGTGTATTACAATAGCTGCTGTAGATTTCCGAATAACAGGCAGCCGTCGCAAGCGACGCGTACAACAATCAGGACTCCATGGGCTCGTTCAACACCAGCTGTTTTGCCAGCAATCAGACCATCGCCTCGGGTGACGCTTGTCTGGTACTGCCGATTCGACAGAAATCAACCTACCAGGCAGTCAAGCTGACTTGGGAGGGGGTCAAGCAAAAGCTGCCAGGCCTAACGAGCTCCACGTGCTACGCCACGGCGTTTTGGCGGCCGGTGGGGCACTTCATGACGGCCCGTTACGACGACTATGGCTGCGTCGAGCTGGAAGATACGCCCGCCAATCGTTTGCGCATGGGCCAGTTCTTGGGCTACTGCCTGCGTCGCACGGCTGCCGCCGCTCAGGGCGAGAACAAGTATCACGACCACGCCTACGACTTGGCGGCCTCCATGGCGAAAGAAACCCCTGAGCTGCTGGACTGGCTGCAAGGCCGGCCCTCCACGGCAGCAGGTGCTCTGCTATGGGCGCAGTCCGTCCAAGCTTGGGACTACATCTGGAAGGTAGCCTCGTCGCATCGCTTGTTCGGCGTGGCGGTGCACGGCGATTCGGAACTGCGTCCCGTTCAATTCGCGGTCATCCACCGGGCGGCGTATGACCGTCTCGTGACTCTCGCGGAAGGGCTTGAGCATTTCGACAACGGACCGATGGGCCTGCGTGACATGTTCGACCGCAACCTGGCCAATGCCCGGTCAAAGCTGCTGGCGAACTACGCGACGACGCTGCCCGGCAAGCTTTCAGCCTCGGCGCTGTCATGCTTCGAGCGTAGCTTCTTGGATGAAGAGCTCCGCTACATCGGCTGCCCGGAAGGGATGAGCTATCCCGACGAACAGCTATACATGCGCTCGGCTCTCGAGCCCTTTACCGCCGGTGCGCTGTCCGTGGACGGGCTGTTCGAACAACTCAAGCCGTGGTTCGAAGCTCGTTATGCTTTCTCTGGGCTTGAGGTTCTGAACCTGAAGCTGCAACCCCTGGTCTACAACGGCCAGGACTACAATAACGAGGTCGGACGCGAGTACGCCAAGTTCGTTCGCAGCACCTCAGCAGCAGTCACCCGAGGCCGAAATCGGAAGTGAACTTCGGGCTCGCTCCTGTCGACCGTTCAGTCCAAGGGCGGCGCTACAGATGCCTCCTCGGTGAGTTCGCGCGATGATTTTGTTGCCGGCACGAGATACAGCTGTCCCCGAGCCGTCTTCTGCTGATTGTGGTAACCCTGTAGGTGTTCGAGGAACGCCTCGCGAACGTCAGGATAGGCCCGCAGGTGCGGTGCCCAGTGACGATAGAACAGTCGGTAGACCCACAGGTCGAAGCGAGAGAACCGCCGCCCAGGTCTGGGAATGAAAATGTGGAACATTTGTAGCGTCGTCCGAAGGGTATTGCGCGTCTAGAACTTTGTTTTGTCCCTTCTGCTTTCTTGGCGCTAAGCTGAACGCGCGCCGCAACGCAACAATCTGCCCAGGGAACATCTTTAACCATGACCCAACACGCTAACTCCTCCGTCCCTCGCTACGTCACTACGCCGGGGCCCAATGGCATCCCCCAGGTCTCGCGCGAAGAGTTCGAGCGAGTCGACCAGGCTCGCTACGAGTTCGGCCAAGTCATCCTGGCACAACCTTGGGCTCGCGACATTTGTGAGCGTGCGACTTTCGATACCGCGGAGGTCCTGGAAGCAGTGGGCTTCTTCGTGCGATGGGACGCCGTTCGGTTCGAGACTCACCATGACTGGCTCTATGCTGTCATGGATGTACAAGACGAGAACGGCGGGCCGCCCCTGGAGCTGGTGACGCAGTTTCGGGCAGACACCCTGCCGAGCGTATTTGGCCGTGCGCAGGTTTGCGTGCAGCTGCGCACTGCACGCGGGCCTCTGCAAGCTCCGGCGCCGCTTGGCGCCTTGGTGGCGGCCGACTGTCTGCCCGCCAGCGCCGCACAACCCGCGATGGCTGACGAGCCCGATGCTTTGAATGCGCTCGGAGCGTACTTGCGACCGCACTTCGAGGCACAGCGGGGTGAGCCGACGAAAAAGGCTGCGTATTGGCTGGCGTGGAAAGTCGGTAAGTCGCTCGCGCGCTGAGCAGTTAACGCAGAGGAAAAGCCACCGCATCATGCGGTGGCTTTTTGAACGTCATCAGGCAGTGGCGAACACTTCGCCGCCTTCGTCCATCTTGCAAAGAAGCTGGTCGTAACGGTTGAGAGAGTCGCGGTTCTGAGCCATGGCCAGGTTCATGGCCAGCAGCAGACAGTAGCCGCCTTCGAAGATGGAGAACGGCGTCTCGCAGTGACGAAGGACAATTTTCCTCCAGCCGCGACGAACAGCTTTGGCAGCAGCGAGCTGCACCACGCGTTCGTCGACGCGACCATGAAATTGCGGGATGGGCATCTGGTACACCGTGACCGTGCGACCCTCGTGGGAGACGAGGTACTTTTCGACAGCCTTGGAGCGGATAGAGCGAGACATGGGAGAGTTCTCTTGAGTTGACCTGTTCGGTATAGCGCCGGGTGCCGCGCAGGCTTGACCGAGCGGCCGCAGGCTCTAGAATAGCGAGGCAGGCTTGGACCCGGAGGGGTTCCGCGCGACAGGATGTCTTTTGCGGCGTTGACACGCGAAGCCTTATGCCGGATGGCAGCAAACAGTCGACTCGCAACTCGCGAGTTCGTGGTTCCAAGGCGGGGATACCTTGCCGCATCCGGAGATAGCATGACCGTTCAAGTCCTCGAATATAAGCAGCACCCCCTTGGCGGGTTCTATCTCGCGCTAGACGGCGCTGGCCGGGTATTCGCCGGCCGAACCGCGGAGCGGACGCAGACCTTTGCGACGGCGCGAGCCGCCTACGACCACTTCCTGGGGTGGGCCCTTGCGGGAGAACACTGGGCCTGGAACTTGTGCTACGGTTTGCAAGATTTGGCCGAGGATGCAGTCTGGGCGAAAGGCCGCTCGTTTCTATACGACGAACAAGGTTAACAACTTTTTCAAGGAAACATCGTGTACTCATCGGTTTGTCGCAATCGGCAGTGCTACGAATGCTTGGTTGTTCGAAACAAGCACACCCAAGAGGACTTCTCGGTCTTCTTCTGGGAATGGTCGCCGGAGAGGCTGCAGGTTGCCCTGCTGGTCAAGGGCCAGACCATTACACAAGCAGCGAAGGCTGCGCGCGTGAACGAGGAGCTTCTCGCGCAACATTACGAGCTCCATGCCACCTGCCCGCATTGCGGAATACCCAATCCCGCCCAGGATTGGTACCAGCCTCTCGCTCCGAACGAATCGAATGTCGCTGGGTTGCCGTTCATGCTTCCGGAGGGCTACCCCCAGACCGCGGACGGCTATCTCCAGTGGCGGGCTGACCGCAGGAACCCGCCGCGTTACCTCGGACGCTGAACCGTCCTATCCTTCAAGTCCGCTTGCCTTACCGGCCAAGCGGACTTTTCTGGGCTTCAGGCTATCGTTGGGTCCGGGGGCGGCGCCTAGGTCTGCGGCTTCTAGCTGAAAGAGCATTCTCGCTAGACTAGAGTCAACGTGCGTTGCACGACAGCGAGACCCCTTACAACTTTTTCAGGACACCATGAAAGCAGATTCCCTCGCCATCATCGACGAGAACAACCAAACGCAATGGGTGCAGTCGGCAAGCACGACGCTTTCCGTCGCAGCAAGTGCATTGGCCGCGTTGCAAGCTCAGACGAGCCAGCCGCTGCTGCTCGTACGCTCGTTCACGGACAAGGACGGCAAGGAAGAGTTGGTCGAGTACTTGACCGAAGCCGCAACCGCGCTCACCCGCGACCCCCACGCCGAGTTTGCGACCATCGAAGTTTGGCACGCAGACCCGCCAGACTTCATGTATGACAATCTTTCGGAAGTCCAGCGCTCGCGCTACAAGAAGGTCGCGCTTGTGACGATACCGCGTCGTATTGGCGGTAGCGAAGTCGGTGACGAGGCCCTTCTCGATGACGTGTACTCGCGCACTCAGAACATCGAGTCCGCTTGGAACCCGCCAAAGCCCTGTCGTTCCACTTCGCAGGGCGATGTCTTGGTCATCCGTGAAGGTTCGGAGTGGGCCACCGCGATGCACGCCGTATCCCGAGTGGGCTTCACCGGTTGTCGCTTCGTCTGAGTCCCTCTGAACTTCAGCTCTCTGCGCTATTCCCACCGCCGACTTGAAGTCGGCGGTTTTTCATTGGGAGGACGCCATAGAAAACGAGCGCCCAGGAGGGCGCTCGTGAAAGACGTGCTTGAGAGGAACGGCTCAGTGCAGAGCCACACCAACGGGCGCATTCGGACGGGAAGTTCCGAATTCGTCCCGAAGGGCTCGGACCAAGTAGTTTTCGGGAGACAAAGCGCCTTGAAGACCGCCAAGGTCCGTCCAGTGTTCGGCGATGGCCGGGAACTTGGCGCGGTACTCGGCGAGCATGGCCCGAGCAAAGAAGTCCTTGCCGGTCGGCGACAGCGCATTGAAGCGCCGGTTGGCACGGACGATTTGCAGCAGATGGTTTTCGGCAACGGCGTGACTGTGGTGGTTCATGTGATGTCCTGGTAGTGAACCCAGTATAGGAAGCAGGGTGCCTCTGGCAGGAGCGATAGCCGTGATTGCTCACAAGGGTTCGATGAGGTGTACTGTTTGCGGCCATTCCACCCCGGCCAACTCCGGCGCAGCCCTCAGCAACGCCTGAAGCTGCAAGGGATGGCCCTCGAGGCCCACGGCGGGCAGGAGGTGGAGGGGCTGGGCGCTCAGGCCTTGCTGGGCCGCCAGATGCAGGATGGCGCTTTGCGGGCCCGCATTGCGTTCGCGAGCTTGGCTCCGCAGGGCTGCGCGGTACGCCTGATGCGTCTCGAACTCGGCCGCGTCGAGCAGCTGCGTCGAAGGCGGCACGATGACGCGCAGCAGGAGGTAGACGACAGCGTCAGCAGGTTGTTGGCCAAGCCAGGCAAGGGCGAGTTCTCGTGTGGACATGCCAGCTCCAGGAGTCGGGGTTTGGTCTAGCGAGTGCGTCCGGCGTGCTCGCGGACCTTTCACGGGCTTCTCGCATCACGCCACGTTACAGGCCGTATCAACAGCGGCGTAGGTGGGTTTATGGCGGCCTATACCGAGCTATACCGCTCTATACCGCCCTATACCGACCTATACCTGGCACGATGACGACTTCCCTGCAGCAGCGCTTCACCCTCACCTTCGCCGACCATCTGTGTGGCTTCGATGAGCCGTTGGCAGCCCTCGAGGCCTTGGGTATCGGGGTAGAAGGCGTTCACCGGTTCATCGGCACGGCCATCGTGCGTGCCTCCGATACGCAGGCTGCGCAGGCTCGGCAAGTTCCGGGCGTGGTCGCCGTGCTTCGGACAACGGCCACATCGGCGAGCTGACACGCTCGCTGCCCTGCGCACTATGAACTCTGCGTGAGATGACTTTCTGGGCCTCCCGCCCCGGCCGCTGACGAGCGTTCTTCGTGGTCCGAAAGCCAGGAAGGGGAGGGCGGTCAGGCGCGAAACCGGGCAATTGTTGAGGAGGCAGTTGTGCCGCCGTGTAGGCGTTGAGCTTTTCAGGCTTTCAGCCAACTCATCACGAGGCTCCGCCTAGACATCTGATGGCTTTTATGCTACACTAGACATACTGTCTCATAAAGAACCCGTTGCCATGGCCCGTCCTGAAACCCTTGACCTCTCCCGACTGCTTAGCGCCCTGTCGACGTCGCCAGCCAAGCCTGGCGAACTCGCCAAGCGTTTGGGCGTGTCTCGCGCTACGGTGCATCGCAAGCTCGAAAAGCTGCTGGAAGACGATGTGGCGGTTCGTGTCGGCGAAGGCCCGGTTGCCGCTTACCGCCTGCCGTCGCCGGCGGAAGCGCTCGCTAAGGCCCAGGCCGACGCCTCGCAGCACGGACAGGTTCGCGTGGTCATGAGCGCGCTGACGGCCGGTAGTGTTCAAGAGGCGCTCGAAACGTTCAGCCGATTGGGCATTGGCCAGTTCCACGAAATCGCGTCGCGTGCACGATTTGGCGAGACGCGCCATGCCGACGGCACACCGTTTTCCTACGACGAGCTGGATGAACTCGACCAGCTCGCCAACACGCTGAAATTCCACCTGCTTGGGCTGGAGACCAACGCCTCCTATGGTATCTACAGCCCACATGTCCACGTGAGCGTCAAGCAAGCGTGGGCGCTGCAACGTGCCTTGCGACATCGCATGGCGTGGGACCGTCAGCCCAAGGGCGGTATGGGCGTCGCGCACGACGAACCGCTGGGCGATGACCGCCTGCCTGGTGTGGTGGTGCACAGTGACCAACCCGACGAGAAGGGGCTGCCCACGCGTTATGTGCTGGAGCTGCCGACAGCGCTCGTCGGCGTACTCGTGACGGCGCTGCGAACGGCATTTGACGTTTCAACGGGCAATGTCCAGGTACTTGTTCAGATGGCGCGCGACCAGGTTTTGCGTGCATCGCCTTCGGGCAGCGCCGTGTCAGACGAGGCATTGCAAAATGGCGCCGTCTTGGCCGGTCGTCTGCAGAGCGTGCTGTCCGGCGTCAAGGAAGGGGCCTACAACGCCGCGCTCACCGAACGGCAGGCGCAGGTTTTCGAAGCCCTTCGCGCCCTCGAACAGTTTCAAGCGTCGGCGTCGCAAGAGGTGTCGGCCGTCACCGGGGTGACGCCCCTGGGGGTGTCGGTGGGGCCGGTCGGCGACAGCCCGTGGGCGATGTCCCTCGACAAGCTGCCGCCTGGCATGATGCTCAATTACCAGCACGGCAAGTACCGTGTCATCGCGCCGCGCGGGGAAGACCAGCTCCTGACTATTGTCGCGGAGTCGCACAGCCTCGAAACTGTCCTGCTGATGGCACGCAATGTGGCTGAAGGCGCTCGTGCGCGCAGCTGGTCGATATAAGCCCAAGGAAATGCTGACCATGCTCAACGCTGCCAACGTCACTATCGGTTGCCGGGTGCACCATCGCCGCGAGGACACCCTGCAGGGCTATGTCGTCCAGGTCGACGATGCCGTCGACGATATCGCGACGTGCCGTGTCGTCTGGGGCGCTGCCTCGCTGGCAGACGCTTGGGCGACACCGCACGAAGACCAGGACGTTCAATGGTCGAACAAGCTCGTTGTCATTTCACATTGAGGGCTGAGGTGTTTGTGACTTCTAAAACTTTCAGCACGCGACCCGTGCAAGATTTCATCCCCTCCAACGAGCTTTGCCAGGCATTCCAGGACGTCTACGCTATTCAGCGCTGGACAGACCGCTGGGTCAATAAGCTGTTGGGCCTGAACCTCGAGTTGGCGGACGCCCAAGACCTGCTTCAAGAAGCGGTGGAAGGCGGCCTCATTGCCGCCTTCCAACAAGTCCGACTCGCCAAGGAGCGCGAAATCACGCTACTGCCAGCGCACTTGCCGGTGCTGCTGCAGGCCATGGCACGGCGTATCCCTTGTGTCCAAGCGGAGCGAAAGCAGGCGCTGACGCATGCGCTTTACGCCGAGCTGTTGAAACTGCTGGAGACGCACCAAGTCACCGTCGACGGGGCTGTCGTTCGACTTGCAGGCGACCAGCTTGTGGCCCTGGTGCAGGACTACCCCTTCGACGCCCTGGACGCTGGTCTCGGAACGCCGGCGGTGCCTGCTTCAGACCCAAACAAATCTCACTTGAACTGACTTTCGCTGACTATGTCAAATTCTCAATCCTCTACGGGTGGCAACGTACCGAACTCGCCGACTCCCTTGGCCTCCCCCGTACCGAAGAAAGAGCTGCATGTGGCCCTGGCGAGCCTCGTCGACGGTCTTCTGACTCTGTCCAATGCGGACGAGGAACAGGCGTTCGCAGTGCTCGCCCAGTCCCAACCGGTCCAAGATGCAATTGACTGCCTGCTGGTTGGAGACATCAACGGCTACATCTACAAATGTCCCTATCCAATGGGCCGCGGTCTGCGGGGCCTGGCGGTGCACTACTTTCCGACGAACCGGCTGGCCCAGTTCGTGGTGGAACGCCTGGAGTTCGTTCAGGGACATGTACGCCAGTTTTTCGAGACCCACGAAGGCTCGGCGTGTTGTGGAGACAAGAGCACATGGGTACTGGCCCACTTCCTGCGTTTCGCACGACGGGGCAAGCCCATCGAGTTCGACTATGCGCAGAAGTACACCTACCAGCTCCCCCGGAAGGTGCTGACATCGCAGGAAGACATCTTGATGTTCCTGCAGGCACTGTCCGAACTGTACTACGGCAACGTCGACCGATACCTCCAGGTGCGTGAGGCCTTGCTGGCCAAGGCGGCCGAAGCTGCCGCTACCCTGGCAGCTACCGGCAGCTCCACGGGCGACGCGCCGGGCGTCGGCGCGAACGCGTGATGGGGCCGTCGTGGAAATTGCCCAAATCCTGCCTGGTGAAATCTTGCGGTCTTGGCATGACAGCGGTGCGCTGGGCGCCGAGCCCATTTACTACCGCGTCATCAAGCGAGGGCGTGTCAAGGTCAAGGTGCGCTGCGAGACGGGCGCAGAAGGTTGGATGTATCCCGCCGCCTTCGACAAGAAGATGACGGAAGCCCAGGTCGACTGGGTGGTTTGGCATTGAGGCTGACCCCTGAAACTAAAACACAGAACCCGAAACTGAGACGAACGAATGGCTACTTCCTTTGCCGATACGTCCAAGAAATCTTTTCACGAGCTGATGCGAGAAGCTTGTGTATCGCGCTACTTCAGCGGCAGCGGCCCGTTGCGGCTCAAACTGGTCGAGGACGACCCGACGAGCGCGATGCACTTCGTATTGGGGGATAACGGTGCTGGAAAGAGCTTCCTTGTCCAGCTGATGAGCGCCTATGCCAAGCGTCAGCAATGCACGCCGTTGCAGGTGTCCATGGCCTACCGCACACGCGGCGGGGTGGAACGCGCCATGATGTACGGGTCGGAAGACGACCAATCGACGGGCTGCACCAGTATCTCGGTTGTCCGCGGTGCCGTGCGCAGCATGCACAGCTGGAAGGGCAAGGACCACATGGCACTGTTCGACGAACCGGACACCGGCTTGTCAGACCGATATGCCTACCCCATGGGGAAGTATCTTGCTCAGTATGCCGTCGCTCCCGCACCGGGATGCCGGGGTGTCCTGGTCATCACCCACAGTCGCGCGCTCGTCAAGGGTGCATTGACTGCACTTGCGCAAGCAGACCGCACGGCCTCGGTGGCCGTTGTTGGGGACCGCTACGACTCGCTGGAGGGGTTTCTGGCTTCGACCGACTACGCGAGCGTGGAAGAGATGGAACTGCTCGACGACCAGGCCATCGTCGCCTGGCGTACCCTCAACAAAATCATCGCCGACAAGGCGAATGCCACCCAATGACCCTCGAGATGCGTTACTACCTCGCGAAACTCAGCTTTCACGACCATGCGAGCCGAATGCGGTACGCCAACTCGGTGTGCCTCGCCGCGACGGACGACCTGCAGGCAAAGGAGCTCCTCGGTGCAGTGCTTGGTAACCGGGAAGGCCTCAAGGGGGAGCGCCAACGAGACGGCGGCTACTTCTACGACGTGGACGCCAAGGGCTTCACCGTGTATGCGGAAACGCTGCATGAAGTTCCCGCAACGGCGGCCGAGACGCTCGCGCAGATTTTGCCGGGCGCCGGAGACTTCACGCAGGCGCTGCTGATGGCTGAAAACATTCCGCGCGAAGTGTCCCTGCGTCTTTAAGCGCTACACCTCGACAGTTTTACACCGACGACAACAACAGCATGAGCAAGACCAACCATCGCCGAGGTTTCACGGCACAGCGCGACGGCGAGCGCTACAGCGGCAGCCCCCCGGGCGGGACCAGCCAAATGTCCACGCTGGCCGACAGCTCTCCGGGCGCGTCTTGGGGAGGCGACAACTCCAACGGGCACGGTGGCTTTGCCAAGGTCAAGCGGGGGGGCCAAGAAGTTCGTGCGCACGCGCATTCGGTTCAAGGAGAACCAGGCGACGCAGCAACTCGCGCGTGAACCTGTTGTCGACACCACCGACAGCCCTGAATAACCAGCGTCACGGCTATTTCTAAACTTGGCATCGTGCCCCAGAGGCGCGAGCCCCTTCCCACTAAACGGACTCCACTCAATGTCTTGTTCCACTTCGACGTCCTCGGGCGCAATTGTTCATTCGTCTGCATCCGCAGCGGCAGGTTCTCCTGCTTCCCATTGGGACGAAATCCGTGACTTTCCGGACTCGGCCGACCATGTCAACAAGTTCGTATTCGTCAAGCCGGACTGCGCTGTGGAAGCGGTCCTCTACCGCTATCCCGAATACGAAGAGCGTACGGTGATTTGCTGCTCGACGATGAGTGGCTGTCCGATTGGCTGCCGTTTCTGCGGCACCGGCGACTACTTCGTCCGCAACCTCACGGAAGACGAAATTGTCAGTCAGCCCATGCAGCTGCTGCAAGAGCACATCGGTGGCCTGGACCCAGCGCGCATCAAGAAGCTCCAAATCATGGTGATGAGCATGGGCGAGCCGGTGATGAACAAGGCCCTTTGGCCCGCATTTCGCCGCCTTCATGCACTGTACCCCCAAGCCTCCCTGCTTATCAGCACCAGCGCGCCGGACATCGACTGGACGTGGGTGTTCGAGATGAGCAAGGAAATCCCGGCTGTAGGCCTTCAATTCTCGGTGCATGAGTCGACGGACGCCGCGCGCGACGCGCTGATTCCGTTCAAGAAGAAGCTCACCTTGCAGCGCATTGCTGACGTGGGCAACGCCTGGCACGCCGCGACGGGTCGGCGCCCCTTCTTCAACTACTGCGCACATGATGCCAACGTGGCGGATGTCGATGCGGACCGCATTCTGGCGCTCTACGACCCGTCGCGCTGGGAAGCGACCGTCTCGGTCATCTGTGAACGCAACGAGTTCGAGCCGGCCAAGAACGACCATCAGCGGGCTCTGGCCGTCGACTTCTCGAGCAAGCTCGTTGAACGGGGCTTCAACGTGCGCGTCTTCGACCCCGCGGGCATGGACACCATTGGGGGTGGTTGCGGTCAACTCTGGTTCGTCCAGGAGTGGATGCGCAACAACCCGGGCGTGGCCCGTCCGAGCGTGGGTCATGGACTCCCAGGGGTTCATACGCCGCGCGCTGACGCACCGGCGTGGCAGCCTATCACCTTGCACAAGGTAACAGCCTGAGTGTCGACGCTGGCCTGAGTGCTATACCCGGCAGGCCAACAACTGAAGACGACTCTCATGAAACTTTGGGAACAAGAACAAGCGCATGACCACAGCGTTCGCGCCGTACTTCAACAGCACGGTTGCATGGACGCCCGCGGTCAGATTCGTCGCTGGACACCCGCCGCTCGTGCTGCGATGCGCGACGCCGGTCACACCAGCGTGGGCGCCGAGACTTGCACCTGTGCGAGCCAGGTTGACCGCGACGTACCCCTGCCGCGAAGCGTTCTTCGGCGTTAAGCCAGTGCTTTGAGCAACTAGTACGTCGCCATCCTTTAATGCCGTTCTTTTGGACGGCATTTTCTCTGGGGCCTGTCGGGTCCGTTGAATGGGCCGTATGTGGCCCATTGTGCGGGTTCATGGGCACGTCAGTAGCCAGTTCCGCTGGTCGGTCGGCGAGTGCGGTACGCTCGCTATACGGAGCAGGACCTCTCTTTTATGCAATCAATATGACTAGCCTTCGAGACCAACTTCGCGCCAGCAATGCGCGCTACCAGGCGGTACATCAAGCCAACGACCTGCGGGAGGCGGAAGCCGCTCGAGCACGTAACCAGGCCGTCCTGGGTCAGCTCTTTTCCGACATGCGGGAATTTTTCGTCAAAGGCATCGAAGCTGGGCGAGCCAGCAAGGAACTCGTGTTTTACGTGGGCAGCTGCACGGGTGCTCCATGGAATGCGTCGCCCAATACCGCACTGGCCTACGCGCTGATGTGCGAAGCGAACGCTGAGCGTCAAAGCCTTGGCGCTCGCGCTGCGTACAACGCTCCGCAGTGCCTGAACCAACGGTACCTGCGGCAGTACGAACCGTTCTTCCATTGGGCTAGCGGAGAGTCGCTGATTCTCGGCTGGGACTACGTCTACGGGCAGCCCGAAGGCTATTGGACGGTGACCGTCAAGGCCTGAGCTACTTCCGGCACACAGACGCCGTACTCGACAGCCAAGCACTACTTCAGCTCCTCATTGCCACGCAATGAGGAGCTTCTCTTTTTTGTGCGCGAAAACCAGATAAAAACGTCGGATTGATACCATCAGCTACCCAATAATAGGAACATTTCCTCCAGTTTTAGAGACCTTAGGTCGCTTGCTGTCGGACTTCATTTCCGCTATAATTGTTCTTGTTGATTGACTAAACAGATAACAAAACGTAGCTTTATGGTGGATTTCGCGATTGCCCTTCCTGACGAGGTTTGCGCCGCCCTTGGCGAGCGTGCCCGTGCGCGTCGACTGATGTTGAACCGTTCTGTGGAAGAGATGGCTCAGCGGGTGGGTATCTCGGACAAGACGCTCAGCAATTTCGAACGTACGGGACGCTGCACGCTGGAGACCTTCGTGCGAGTGCTCGAAGCCCTCAACGCGATGTCGGACCTGGAGTCGGTGCTCGTGACCCAGTCGCGCACCATTGAAGACATGCGCCAGAAGGCGGCCGTCAGCACGCGCCAACGCGCGTACACCAAGAACCGGAAGGCGGCCAAGTGAAAGAGCTGACCGTCACCTACCAGGGGCTGGGCAAACCGTTCGTGGTGGGAACGCTGGCCGACGACGGCAGCGACCTGCTGTTTCAGTACTCGCCGCAAGCCCTCGAGCAGGGCATCGAGCTGTCGCCCATTCGGCTGCCGTTGCGCGCTCCCGCGTATCCGGACCGCCGCACCGAGTACACCAAGCTGCACAACGTCCCAGGCCTCATCTACGACTCGCTCCCGGACGGCTGGGGCTACCGACTGATGCACCGCCGCATGAAGGCGCGTGGCATTGACCCGGACAAGATGACGACGCTCGACCGTCTGGCCTATCTGGGTGCCAATACGATGGGCGCGCTCGCGTACTCACCGTCCTTGGCCGAAGTGCGAGACAGTCACGACATGTCGCTGCTCGAACTGGCCCAGGAAGTGCAAGCCGTTCTGGTGGACGACGGCCACCAAATCCTGGCCGAAATGGCTCGAGCGGGGGGCTCGCCCGGTGGCGCTCGTCCGAAGGCCTTGGTTCACTTCAATCCGGTCACGGGCCAGATGAGCACGCAAGCCGGCCAAGTGGCTGACGCGCAAGCGTGGCTGGTGAAGTTCCCGGGCAACGATGACGAGCCCGACTGCTGCGCACTCGAAGAGCTGTATGCCCGCATCGCGCATCACTGTGACTTCGGCATGACGCAGACGCGTTTCTTTGAACTTCCCGACGGCCGCACGGCGTTTGGCACCCAGCGTTTCGACCGTCGTGGTGAGCAGCGCGTGCATGTGCATTCGTTGGCGGGGCTGCTGCACGCCAACTTCCAGGAGCCTTCGGTCAGCTACGAGGACTTTTTCCGAGTGACGCGTCGCCTGACGCGGGACCAACGCGAGCTGAAGAAGGCGGTTCAGCGCTGCGCCTTCAACATCCTCATGAACAATCGCGACGACCATTCCAAGAACTTGTCTTTCCTATTGGAGGATGACAATACGTGGCGGCTGGCGCCTCCGTACGATTTGACGTATTGCCCGGGTTACCAGGGCGAGCACTTCATGGATGTGGCGGGCGAAGGCAAGGCCCCGGGTCGTGCGCATGTCCTCAAGGCAGCCAAGGCGGCGGGCCTGCCCTCGGCTGCAGCAGAACAAGCCATCGACGAACTGGTGGGCTGTGCCACGCCGGAGTTGCTGCTCGAACTTGCGAAGGCCCTGCCGCTGCGCGCCAAGACGGTCGACACCGTGCACCGGGTCATGCAGGCCAACCATGCGCGGTTGTCGCGTTAGGCGAGGCGCATTAGGCGAGACGCTCTAGATGCGGCCGTGCAGGCCACGACTCGGCAGTGCACCCGTTCCAAAGGAAACGCCACCGCCTCGTGAGAGGGGGTGGCGTGTCAATCAAGGCGCTCGGTGAGAGCGAGCTGACTTTCAGTCGCGACGGCGCAGGTAATCCTGGATGCCGTGCAGATGGTTCACTGCGTGCAAGCTGGCAGCAGCGATGACGCCGACGAGCGGATAGAACCAAGGCAGATGGAGCGAGCCGATGGTTCGGACTTCCAGCCCCTGCATGTTGGCCAAGGGTAGCAGCACCAACAGCGCCGGGACCATTCCGAGTCGCATGACCAGGCGATAGCAGCCGTTCAGCATCAGTCGCATGTTCGCCACCATGCCGATGAGCAGGGCCCAGGAGATTGCACCCAGGGCCGCCATCGGATTACTCACGCACAGAGAGATGAACGCGAACGCACCTGCGAATGCCATGGCGGGAAGGTCACAGCGGCGCAGGAGTTTCACGAACGGAACCCAGTAGTAGCGTTCACGAGCCATCTGTTGCGTGGCGAGCAGGTTGCCCGCACAGCTCAAGGCAGCGAGGGAAAGCGCGGCCCAGAGAAACATGTGAGAAAGTTCGAAAGTGTCCATGATGGAGACGAAAGTGTAGTTGACCTGTCTCGTATAGCGCTCGATGGCGGCTCAGCCCGCGGCGGCATGATACACGCGGGGGAAGCGGTGACGACCGTACGAAGGCTGCTGCACGGAGCGAGGCTCCCGGTCGCACCGGCTGGCTTCTCACGAAAAAACGCCAAGCCGGAGTTCCAGGCTTGGCGTTTCGGGAAAGCTTTTCTAGTGCACCAGTGACGTGGTGGAAGCCACAAAACTGGTGCCGCCTATCTGACTCGAACAGATGACCTACCGCTTACAAGGCGGTTGCTCTACCAACTGAGCTAAGGCGGCAATAAGGGGGTGGTGCCTTGAGAGGGACTCGAACCCTCACATCTCTCGATAACAGATTTTGAGTCTGCCGCGTCTACCGATTCCGCCACCAAGGCATAAGTGATTAACTAACCACAGATGCTAGTGTAATGCATACTGTCTAATCAAGCAACGAAGTCCGACCACCCCCCTGGGGTTAAGCGTGTTTTGTTGCTCGCAAGACTCAGAGACTTCGGCTGTCACCTTGGTTCGTAGCAACCAAAAAGAAGACCGTCCAACGCTTTCGCGAAGGACGGTTTCATGAATGAAAATGCGGTGCTCGTTACGCCAGGTTGGGGCCCGGTTTAGCTTACAGACGCAGTTTGGTCTTCGCGCGACGCGGCCAGCTTTTGGAGGCTGCGCGCGAAAGTGCTAGGGACGTGGTTCCTGACTTCGATGGCAGCAATCACCACTGCCCAGACCGCCAACGTCACGGCAAAGCCGGTCCACTGGAGGTCTGCACACAACAGTGCCAGGTTGGTCAACGGAAACAAGTTCGGCCAAGCCGCACGAGTCTTGGGAGCCTTGACCTTGAGCTGCAGTACCGGAATGAACCATATCGCTCCGAGCGCGAACAGCAAGGCAAGCAGGGGAAGCTGCATCGCCGGCGTCACGTGGTGATTGGTCCAGTAGGCAAGGCTAGCCGCGCCGCCCATACCGAACCAGGGTGACCGCGCACCTTGGAAGCCCTCGTGACGGATGACCCGTTCCCACGCTGCAATCAGCACCAGCACTGCCGCAACGAAGCCGGCAAGAGCCAGTGCCATTGCAAGTGCAGGAGCCAGGAGCGCCAGGCGTTCAGGCACCGTTGCCGCAGCAACGCCCAGCCAGGCGAACCAGGACAGGTGTGCGGGGTCGATGGAGTGATGCGTTCGCCACAGGTCGCGTAGACCGAAGAGGATGAACGTCATGCCCAGTCCGACCGCGGCAAACCATAGCAGCTGGCTGGCCACGCCGGCACCGACGAACGACGACAGCAAGGCAAGGGTGCACGCCGACCAACCCGCGTAGGCACCTTCTTCCGTGTGAAGAAAGCGTTCGACACAAGCTTCGAGGCCATCGTGCAGCACGAAACAGACATTGGCGACAAGCGTTGTCGCCGACAGAAGTGCAACGAGCTCGAACAGCCAAGCGTGAGCCGGCATCAGAAGTCGCAGTAGTCGAGCCAAGCCTGCGAGACCAACAGAAATTCCAAATGAACGCATATGCATTTTCAAAGAACGCCACCCGCAAAGGGTGGGTACTTCGCTCCTATAAGTTGGGGGACTAAAGGAGGTATAGAACCGTAAAAACTAACGAGTGGCTCGTGTTCCCCGTCGGGGGCTTTGGGTATGTCGAAATTGACAGCCCACGACTTTATTTGGCTATACGGCAAAATTACCGTTCGGACGAGACGCTGTTGTATTGCAATGGCACCGCCGATTAACCCCGCTGCCGTCGCACATGAAAAACAAATACAACAAACTTGCCCTTGCATTGGCTCTCGCAGGCTTCCAGGTTTTTGCTCTCGCAGAAACGCCCAGCAATTCCGCAGACTACACCCGAACGACGCAATTCAAATATGACGCGTATGGTGAAGTTCAAACCATGACGGTCGAACCTAATAATCCGGGCAATTGTCTGGTCAAGACGTTCGCACCCGGAACTGCGGGTAATCCCGGAACGGTATCGGCGGCAAATTGCACGGGCGCCACGGGGATGGCGATGATTGCGCCTCGCCAGATGTCGTCCAACACCTATGCGGCGGTTCCGGCGCAGCAAATTACGGTGGCGGGCACGGCGACCACCGTGTCTGTTCCGGCGGGCTTGTTTGCAGATTCAGTGGCCGATGCCCTGAATCAAACAGAAAACTACCAGTATGACCCGCGCTTTGGTACGAAGATTTACAGCAAGACCGTCGACGGTCAAGTATCTACCAACGTCGTGGATGACTGGGGCCGCATTGTCAAGGTTATTCGTCCAGACGGCACAACGGCACTGACAGCCTATTGCATTCTCAAGACTGACGGTACGCTCGATACCTCTCAGCCCAGCAATAGCCCTAACTGTCCTTCTACATTCGCCGTCAATGAAGTTCCCGCTGGGGCGCGCACGTTCACTCATGCTGAATTTCGGGATGTCAACAATAACGTCATGGGCGCGTTCACGCGGGTTTACCATGACTTTTTGAATCGGACCATCCGCACGGCAACGCAAGGTTTTGATGGCGCTGCACAACCCGCCACAGTAGCTACCTCCCTGGTTGTGACGGATACTGTCTACGACATTTACGGCAATCCGTATTTGACCACCCAGCCGTACTTTTTGGCCACCGGTTCGCCGTCGACCAGCGGCGCCAACGATGCCGCTTCGACCGAGACGGTATACGACGCCTTGGGTCGCCCTACTGCGGTTTATAAGTCCAGCAGCACCGACGCATCGACGTCCGAGCAGTTTGGCGTGGCCGGCACGTTTAGTTATGGCTCGTACGGGACGCAAAAAGCAGCAGTGACGACCTACGCGTATACCGGCACGCAGGTAACGCTTACGGATGACAAGCAGTACGCCACAAAGACCGAACGGACCGCACTGGGTGCCATTGGACGAGTAACCGACCAGCAAGGTGCCCAGGTTGCCTACCTGTACGACGCGTTCGGCAACACCATCGAGACCCTCGATGCGCTTCAAAACGTCACCACCAATGTCTATGACTTCATTGGCAAGCGGGTGTACGTCTCCGACCCAGACCGCGGTACGGTCACCTCCTGCTATGACGTATTGGGGCAACTCAAAGCCAATCAGAACTCCATCATGAGCGGCTCTCGTTCTCAGGGTAGCTGCCCGACGAACGGCGATACGGGGTTGACGGCAACGGCTGTGCTGAATTGGTCTACCTTGGCGTACGACCCCTTGGGTCGTTTGCGCAACCAAGTAGAGCCCGAGCAATCGACGACCTATTCGTACGACTCCTATGCAGACGGCTCGACTTGTTCAACCGGCACAAACAAGATTTGCGAAATTGTCGTTCAAAACCAGCTCGACAAGCGGTATTCGTTTGATTCGTTGGGTCGTCCTGTCAGTGAACGCATTGCGGTCACCAATGGCCCGACAATCGCCCAATCTCAAACGTACGACGCTACAACCGGTCGTCAATCCCTGAAGACCTATCCGACAGGTCTTCAGGTTAAAAACGTATACTCGCCATTGGGGTACTCGTTGCAACTTCTGTCCAATACGGCAGTTACGGTTCAGCCACTGCCCAATGCCCAGGGCACTACTGCAAGCCCGGGCACCATTGCACAGGGCCAAGCGCTTTGGACCGCTGTCGTGGTCAACGCTGCAGGCAAGCCTGAGCAAGTGAAGCTGGGAAATCAGGTTGTCGAAAGCGTGGCGTACGAAGATGCTACGGGACGCATTGTTTCCGACAGCGCGGGCACGTCAGCCTCGCCCACGGGGGTGATGAACCAGGCGTATGCCTGGAACTCGGTGGGCAACTTGTCTGGCCGCACCGATAACCTGGGTGACGGGCAAGGCAATGCGGTCAGCGAAACGTTCTCGTATGACGGCATCAGCCGCCTGACGGACTATGCGGTCACTGGAAGCTTTTCGGGCTACTCTCGTGACGTAGGCCTGACCTACAACGCACTGGGCATGCTGCTATCGAAGTCGGATGTGGGCAACTACACGTACCCGGCACAAGGCGGCAGCTATCCGCACGCCGTGCAGTCGATTTCGGGTTCGGGTGCAGCTTACCACTACGACTTGAACGGGAACCTGCTCACAGCTACTGCGGGCCCTTACAACAACATCACCTATTCGAGTTTCGACAAGGTCCTGACGGCCTCGTCCGGTTCGGCAAACTACAGCTGGGGCTACGACGAGCATCATGCCCGCACGTCGGAGACGCACACCCTGGCCGGTGACACGCGCACGACCTATTACTTCAACCCGGATGCAGCAAATGGGCTATCGTTTGAGGTTGAAACAGACACCTCGCCCAGCCTCGAAAGCAATCGGCACTACTTGACAGCATTTGGAAACCGGGTGGGCGTCTTGGTGACGACCGGTCCGCTTCCAGCACTTTCGGCTTCGCAGCTCACGCCGAGCTACCAGGCTACGCTGACGGCCAACAAGGCCGAGTTCTGGACCATGGACTTCTTGGGGTCCCTGAGCGCCACGACAGACCATACCGGTGCGTTGACCGCCCGCTATGCGTACGACCCGTTTGGGAAGCGTCGATTTGTCACGGGCGGCTACGATGAAACGGGCAGCCTGGTTGTGGACTGGAACCCGTCGCAGAACTTCGGAACCGGCCGAGGGTTCACGGCTCACGAACAATTGGATGACATTGGGTTGGTCAACGCCAATGGCCGGCTCTACGATTCAACGAATGGACTGTTCATTCAAGCGGATAACCACTTGACCAATGGTTATAACCTGCAAAACCTCAACCGATACGCTTATGTTTTGAATAACCCGTTGAATGCAACGGACCAAACAGGCTACGACGGCGAGCCCGCCGCTGCCACAGCCTCGGCATCTTCTTCGTCCTCGCCGAGCAGTGACGGCGGAGCCGACATTTTTGCAAGTGTCATGTCCGAGTATTCAACGACGGGAATTGTCCAAAACATGCAGCCAGGGGACCCGAAAGCGGCAGCAGTGGCTTTCAACAACCAGGGCGGCCCGGATTTCTGGAACTCGTTCACTGCTGGTTTCACCAACACGGGCAACAGCACTTGGGCGAAGACCAATGAAGGCTTCTGGATTACGGGCCGTATCGGGGGCATCACCATGGAGGGCTTCGAGGGAACGAAGGAGCTGGGCAACGACATCGTTATGCACCCCTACAACTGGCTGGTCAGTGAAGCCGGCGCACCAAGCTGGCAGGCATCCACCTACGGTAGCAACCCTTGGCGCGTGGACAACATTGGGATGCAAGGACTGTACAAGAATCTGAAGGGGCTCTACAGCCTGGCTTCAACGGTTGTCAACGATTTCCGAAGCGGGAATTGGCAAGAAGGCTCCGCTCAAGTGGGTGCTATTGCGCTTCCTTTTGCTGTTACCAAGGTAACGATGGTGGCAACGGATATCCGCGCTGCTCAATTTGCGGCTCGGGCAACGGAATCGGGCGCCCCTGCCCCGCTTACGATGCAGCAGGCTGTTGACCAGACTGCCATGGGCGCTGTCCAGCGGGCATTCAACCAGAGTCCGGGCAGCGTGACGATGGTGCATACCGATAGCCAAAATATGCAAATGGCGGTGTACAAGGCGGAAGCCGGAGAAGGCAAGGCAGCAATTGTGAATGTGGGCACGCCTCAGTTCGAGACGTTCCCGACCGCCCGGCCCTTTGCAGGCAATAACCTCGCGAACCACTACACGAAGGTTGTGGATAGCGCCCTTGACGAAGTGATGAACGTCCACGGATTCACCATGGGTCAGGCGACTTATGAAACTCCGATGTGGTTCTCGCCTTCTTACGGCATGTCGACCGTGACGGTCAACGTCACGAAGGTAATGGGCTCGGATGGAAACATCATCACCAAAGTGAACCTCACTCCGGTGCCTCCTGCGGCAGCGCCTATTCCGGGTGCAGGGCTTTAAGTCCTGAAAACGCAAAAGCCCGAGCATATGCTCGGGCTTTTTAATTGAAGCACAGCGCGCTAAGCCAAGGCCTCCAAAGGGCTGAAAATGTTGGGCAGTTCAGAAACCGACGTAATCAAATTCGGACGCTGTTCCACCAGTTCCTGGATGGTCACAGTGCGCTTTTCGGTTGGCCACGTCATGCCGCCTGCGATGCAGCGGTATTGAGCCAAGCGGCGCAGGTCAGCCCCAAAACCGAGGTCCGAGAATTGGAGTTGAACAGCAAGGTCATCCTCCAGCTGAAGGAAGCAATAATCGCAGCCAATGTCTGCAATGATTCCTTTGGGCACAAGGTCGCGGAGGGGTTGTTGCAGCAAAAGCTGGCGATAGCCTGACGAGAGCGCTTGTCCCAATTCTTCCAACAACGCCATTTGTTCCTGGGGACCGTGCAACAAGTAGGGTCGTGAGCTTTCGGTGGCGTTCGGGTCCCGGTAGTTTTTCTCTAAAAACGCGTCAACGCTCTCCAGAAAGGGGGGTGGGGTACGGTAGTAGTAGCTGGGCGACATCCGCCCGAGCCCGCCCAGCTGACGCCAGAACCGCCAATAGCTCTGGTTTGCAAACTTTAGTTTGTCGGGAGTGGGGTCGATGAGCTGTTTCAACGTAGGCCTGGCAGAGGGTCCGGTGGGTGCAAACATTCTAGGTAATTAAGGAGTTACTGTCAAGTTTTTATGGATTTCAGAATTGCAACCTAATGAATAATTGTTGCTACACGCACAAATACAGCCCCTTGTAGGACGTGTCTCCACATGACAAAAACAAAAAACAAACGGTTTGCACGACAAAGACTCATCACATCGCTTGCGTTGGTAGAACTTGCTCTGATTGGGCTTTCTTGTCCGCTTGAAGCGCAAGCTCAATTGGCCGTTGCATCGAACGGCTTGGCCAATTACACCGCTCAAATTCAAGTGCCGCCGGGGGTGCGTGGCGCGCAGCCCGCGCTGACACTGCATTATGGGGGTACGCCAACGGACACACCGGCAGGCGCGGGTTGGACCATTGGCGGGACTTCGGTTATCACGCGGTGTTCGGGCACGCACGCGATTGACGGCGCCACTAAAGCACCGGCAGCAGTCTTGAATATCGCTACGGACAAGCTTTGCTTGAACGGAGAACGCCTCATTCCGACGGACGCCAACGGAGGCTCGGCCGTCACGGGTGTCGGTACCCCAGATGCCTCCGGACTCGGTATCGGTGCGACGCAAGAGTTCCGCACGGAAAACGACTCCTATTCACGCATTCGCGCCTATGGCATGGCCGACCCCACCAACGTCGCGGGCGGCCCCGCGTACTTCAAGATTTGGACCAAAGACGGGCATGTGCTCGAATTCGGCTCCGGTCCTTCGGGCAATACGTCGGCGCTGATTAGGCCCGTCTATGCGGCAGGCACGGTGCAGTACGCACAGGCGTGGGCCTTGGCGCGCAATTCAGACCTCTATGGCAACTACATCGACTTCATCTATTCCCAGCGAGACGTGGCCTTCGGCACAACGACCGCCAATGGGTCGAATGGGCATGAATGGCGGCTGTCGGAAGTTCAATACAGCGGCAACAAAGTTGTTTTTTCCTATTCGGACCGCTCGACAACGACAACACCCAGTTCATGGCGGGAGTCGTATCTGGCGGGCTCGAAACAGCTTACCGCCAGTCTTCTCAATTCGGTAACGACCTACGTCAATTCACCGAACACCACGCAAGCGGGCCCAGCCTCCACTGCAGTTGCGGTCAAGACTTATAACCTGACGCACACGACGAGCCCGTATACGGGTCGCGCGCGTTTGACTCAATTCCAAGAATGTGCGGGGGGTGCCAGTAGCACCAACTGCATGCCTGCAGTTACTTTCAAATACGACTACGGCAGCACGATAACTTCGGGATATACGGCGCAATCCGGATTTTCGTTGGCCAACTCTCCCCTTTTTACAAGCCACAGCGACGTCCTCATCGCTGACTTTGACAATGACGGGAAGTCAGATGTCTTGGCGATGGACGCGGGCGGCACCAACACGCTGTATCGAAGCACCGGAAATGGCACCTTTGCTGCGGTTTCGGCTTCAACATTCAACCTGGCCAACGAACTCCTTTGGACGGCCGACGGCTGTGTGCAAACTTTTGTTGTCGATGTCAACAACGACGGATTGCCTGACTTGCTGCGAGCAGTTATTCCCAGTGGTCAGCCCGAATCCAATCCTGGCATTGCTACTTGCTCGACACCCTCGACGGTAACAAACACGATTTTCATCAACAACGGCAACGGCAGCTTCACCGCTAAGGCCTTGCCCTCCACCATGGGCCTGGCCCGTCGCAAGTGGGGGTGGTACAGCGTACAAATTCCAGGGAATAGTCAACCTACAAACATCTACATGCCGGGCAGCAATTTCTACGTTGTGGACGTTGACGGAGACGGCTATCCCGATATCGTGACGACTTATCTCCCCGCCGCAGGCCAGGTGGGGAACTCAGTTGCCAACGCCTGTGGTGGCAACGTTTGTACGCACTATTTCCACAATGACGGGACAGGCGGATTCTCGGAGCAGGCGACAAACATGTCGACGACGAGCCTGTATTCCGACCCCTACCTCACGGGATACACGGCACTGGCTCCGGTGCAGGATATCGATGGCGATGGACACCCGGATGTCTACCTACAAGAAGTTGCCGCCAGCCCGGCTATTCCAGTAGTCAACGGGTTCCGCACCCGTGGTGATGGTACCGGCAATATGGACATCCTTAGCCTGGGCGCGTACACCGGTACGAGCAGTGCCACCGGAACTTTCATCGACTACAACGGCAGTGGCCATCCATCGCGTCTTGTGGTTGCAGACACCGCCACGGACAACCGACTTTATGCGGCGGGTTCGAGCACATCGGGGCAGTTCAACGTTTCCAACACCAATGTGAACACGACGCCCTTTGCTCTGACTGCGAAGTCCCAGCATGGCTACTTGATTAACGACTTCAATGGAGATGGTCGTCAAGACATTTTGAAGTGGGGAGACAATCCGGCAGACGATACGTTCTTCATCAGCAATGGTGATGGTACGTTCTATGCCTCTCCGACCCAGCTGAACATCCAGCTCGGCAAATCAGACGGAAGCATCAAGACGCTGACAGGAGACTTCCTAGGTGACGGCAGTTTGCAGCTGATGACCTTGGTTCGTGGCGGTGGCAACACCTTCTATTTCACGGCTTCGCAGTGGCCACTTGACTACTTGACATCGGTGACAGCCTCGACGGGTGAGACCACCTATATCCAGACGACCCCTTTGACGGCAGGCACCACGACCAATGGTGTGCCTGTCTACCAGTCCGACTATGGCTTGTCCCAGTATCACGCGACGAGCACGACGATTGACTACGCGCCTCCAATGCTGGTCACTTATGAACTGGACGAGCCCAACGGAACGGGCAGCGGTCCCGCCAAGGTGACCAACTACACCTACGCCGGTTTGAAGCTGGATACGCAAGGTCGTTTCTTGGGCTTCCGCCAAGTCCGTAAGCAGACAACGGCTCCGGATGGTTCTAAGCAGGTGAACGAGACGAACTATATGCAACAGGTGCCCTACATCGGCGAAGTTGCATCGACCAAGCGCTACGCGGCTAGCCTTCTGATGGCGAATACGGCCCCTTCGTTGGCCACGGAAACCACCGTGTACTGTGACGGCGAGGCCAGCGCCTCGGCGACGTCTGCGGCTTTGTCCTCCGGCGTGCACTGCGCTCCTGTTGGCACCATCAACCATCCCTATCGCCTGCAAATCGCAGCGACGGGTCAAGACTTGGACGGCTCGACGCTGCCGTCCACCACAACCGTACAGTCAGTTCGCTCGACGGGTGACCCGGTGACGGTGACAACGACTGTCACATTGACGGGCTCTGCCTCGGACACGTACGTCAAAACCTTGACGAACACCTACGACTCGACCAGCGATAGCACGGATTGTCCAGCTATCGATAACTGTCACTGGATTCTGGGCAAACCGACTCAGTCCACCGTGCGCGGCCAAGTACCCAGCAGTATCTGGACAACAACGGCTGGCACGGTGAACCCGAACGCTGCGGCTACGAGTGGTTCCATCAACCCCCAGAAGGTGACGATGACGCCGACTCTGGCATTCGGTACGGTGACGGTGGGCTCGACCACGACATTGCCCGTCAAGATTGACAGCGATGGTTCACAAGGTCTGACTTTCACGTCGACGACCATTAGCGGAGCTGGTTTTTCCATCGGGACTTCAACGTGTGGAACAAGCCTGACGACGGGAAGTGGTTGCACGATTGCAGTCACCTATGCGCCAACGGTGACGAGCGTAGCCTCGGGTACCTTGACCGTCGTGACCGGGGCCGGCACGTTCACAACCACGCTATCGGGTACGAGCGTGGCCGCACCGACTATTTCGAGCGTGACGTTCAATACGGGTAATACCACTGTTGGAAACAGCAACACCTTTAACTGGACCATCAACAATTCGACGACGTTCACCGCGGTTTGTACGGGCGCGGGCACGTTGAACTATTCGGGCCAGGGCTTCACGTACGCGGGTGTCCCCGTGACCACGACCCTGTCGGCTCCCGTTCCGACCTCGAGCGTTGGTACGGCGACGTGCACGTTGACCGCCTACAACGCGGCAGGTGCAAGCGTTGCACAGTCCAACACCTTCAACGTCGTTGTGGCACCGGCGGTGGCTTCGGTAAACGTGAGTGCGACAACGGTCGATAGCGGAAAGAGCTTCATTCTGGGCTGGACCACCAACCACGCCACCAGCGTCGCGGTATCTTGCCCCTCGCCTGCGGCATTCACCTACTCGGGCTCGAACGTGAACAATTCCGGTAGTTCGGTGGCGACCACCGGCACGGGTAGCGTCACGTGCGCCGTCACGGCCTACAACGCGGCGGGAACAACCTCTTCGGGCAGCAGCACCGTTCAAGTGGTCGCGGGCCCGAGCGTGACGGGTGTCACCTTCGGTGCCGCCAACGTCACCACGGGTAGCAACAATACGCTTAGCTGGGCGACGACCAACGCCGTCAGTGTCAACGTCAGTTGCACGGGGGGCAGCACCTACAGCTACTCGGGCACCAACGTGAACAGCAGCAATGTGACTGTGCCGACTTCGGCGGCGGGCACTGCGACTTGCTCGGTCACAGCGACGGATGCTACAGGCGGCACCGCCACGTCCAGCAACACCTTCCAAGTTGTGGCTGCCCCAAGCGTTACCTCCAACGCGTTCAACGCAGCCAACGCGACCGTGGGCACCGCGGACACGCTCTCCGTCACGGTTGCCAACACGGCGACCTATACCCTCAGTTGCACGGGCGGCTCGACCTATTCGACTTCGGGCGTCGGCGTCTCGTCCAATGGGGTGTTGCAACCCACGTCGGTGTCTGCGCCGATTACAGCGTCCACAACGGGCACGACGACGTGCACGACAACTGTCAAGAATGCGGCGGGCACAGCCGTGACCTCCAGCGCCAGCTTCCAAGCCGTGTCCGCGCCGACGGTTTCGAGCGTCACCTTTGGGGCCGCTACCGTGACCTCGGGCAATAACAACACGGTCAACTGGGCCACTACGGGAGCGACCAGTGTGGCGGTCAGCTGCACGGGAACGGGTGCGTACACCTACTCCGGTACAACCGTGAACTACACCGGCGCCAACGTCACCACGTCAGCGACCGGCACGGCCACCTGTACGGTGATTGCAACCAATGCGGCAGGCACGACGGCAACCAGCTCTGGCACGTTCCAGGTCATTGCGGTGCCTACCGTATCGAGCGTGGCCTTCAGCGCCGCTAACGTGACGTCGGGCAACAACGACACCATCACCTGGGCGACGACGGGAGCCTCCAGCGTCAGCGCAAGCTGCACGGGGGCGGGCACCTACAGCTACTCGGGCACGACGGTCAACAACACCGCTGGCTCGACCGTGACGACTTCGGGTGCAGGTACTGCCACTTGCACGGTGACCGCCACCAACGCTGCCGGCTCAACCGCAACGCGTACCAACACGTTCCAGGTCCTCGCGGCGCCGACCGTCACAAGCGTCTCGTTTGGCGCCGCCAACGTGACAACGGGCAGCAGCAATACCGTGAATTGGGCCACGACGGGCGCGGCCAGCGTCACGGTGAGCTGCACGGGCACCGGTGCTTACAGCTATTCCGGTGCGACCGTGAACTACACGGGTGCCGGCGTGACGACGTCATCCACGGGGACGGCGACGTGCTCGGTTGTCGCAACGAACGCCGCGGGTGCAACGGCCTCAGGCTCCAACACCTTCCAGGTGGTGGCGGCTCCGGCTGTGACGAGCTTCACGGCCAATCCGGCCAACGTCACCGCGGGCTACAACGCCGCGCTCAGCTGGGCAACGACCAACGCCACCAACGTGGCCGTCTCGTGTTCGGCGCCGGGCAGCTACACCTACTCGGGCACGACCGTCAATTACACCAACGCAGCGGTCACGACCTCGGGTGCGGGTACCAGCACTTGTTCCATCTCGGCCTACAACGCAGCAGGCACCGCGGCCACGAGCACGGTTTCGTTCAACGCTGTGGCCTCTCCGAACGTCACAAGCATGACGCTCACGCCGGCTACGGTGACGGTGGGCTCGAATGCCTCGCTGAGCTGGGGCACCACGAGTGCTGCAACGGTCAATGTTTCCTGCGGCGCGCCCGCGAGCTACTCCTACAGTGGCTCCACCGTGAACTACTCAGGGGCTGTCGTGACGACCTCGGCAGTGGGGCAAACCACTTGCGGGGTAACGGCGACTAACGCGGCGGGCCAACAATCGGCAACGAACAGCCTCCCGCTCAATATCGTCGCGGCACCGACTGTCTCAAGCGTCTCCTTCGGAGCGGCCAACGTGACTTCGGGCAGCGCCAATACGGTCAACTGGGCGACTACGGGCGCGACCAGCGTCGTCGTGAGCTGCACGGGCGCAGGCGCCTACAGCTACTCGGGCACGACGGTCAACAACACCGGTGCCAGCGTAAGCACTTCGTCGACGGGTACGGCCACCTGCACGGTGACCGCGACCAATGCGGCGGGCTCTACCGCCACGAGTTCCAACACCTTCAACGTGGTGGCCGCTCCTAGCGTCACGGGCGCGTCGTTCTCGGCCGCCAATGACACCGTGGGCAATGCGGACACGTTGAATGTGACTGTGAACAACTCGGCTACCTGGGCGGTGAGCTGCACGGGTGCAGCGAGCTACTCCACCTCGGGTCAAGGCTTGTCGTCTGGCGGTGTGCTGCAGCCGACCACGCTGTCGGTGCCGGTCTCCCCATCGACCACGGGCACGGTGACCTGCGTGACCACGGGCACGAACCCGGCGGGCACGGCGGCGACGTCGAGCACCACGTTCCAAGCCATTGCGGCCCCGAGCGTGAGCAGCGTGTCCTTCGGGGCAACCTACGTCACCACGGGCAACAGCAACACCGTCAACTGGGCCACCTCGGGTGCAACCAGCGTCGCGGTCAGCTGCACAGGCACGGGTTCTTACAGCTACTCCGGTGGCACGGTGAACTACAGCGGTGCCGGTGTGTCGACGTCGTCGACGGGCACCGCCACGTGCTCGGTTGTGGCAACGAATGCGGCAGGCTCGACGGCCTCGGGCTCCGGCACCTTCCAGGTGGTGGCGGCTCCGTCGGTGACGAGTGCGTCGTTCAGCCCGACCTCGGTGGCGGCCGGCAGCGCCTCGACCTTCACCTGGACGACGGCCAACGCCGGTAGCGCGTCGGTGAGCTGCTCGGGGGCCGGTGCCACGGCAACGGCGTCGGGCACCAACTACAACGTCAGCGTCGCAACGACGTCGCAAGGAACGGCCACTTGCGTGGTGACCGCTGTCAATGCGGCAGGCACCACGGCCACAGGCAGCGCGAACCTGAGCGTGACAGCCCCGGTTCCGGTGCCGTTCAACGCGTCGAGCTACTATACCTTTACCAATCCGAACTCGTTCCCGGTCACGCTGACCGCGGTGGGCGCGGTGGGTACGGGCACGTCGTTCTCGGCCGGCGGCAGCACTTGCAACACGACCTCTGCCGTGGCTGCAGGTGGAAGCTGCCAAGTCTCCTTCAGCGTCAGCAAGCCGTCTTGCGGAGGGAACTCGGGTCACGCCTATGTCACAGATGCAGGCGGTTCTGTGTCCGGAGCGACCCTCACGGCTGCCAGCGGAAAGATTTGCCAGTAATCGGTTACAACGCCGACCTGCGAATTCCTTCCAAGCCCTCCGTCGCAACTTGCAACGGGGGGCTTTTTTCATAGTTCAGGTCGGTGCGCTCCGGCGCCTGGTTACGGGTAGATGGATGGCTCAAGCGGGTGAATGTCGTCTGGGTTTCTCGCCCTGCCAAGGAAGAACGCCACCCGGGGAGGGGTGGCGTTCAGGGGAATCAGGGCTTAGGGCCTATTCGAGAGCGACTGCGATTACTCGTCGAATTCGTAGATGAGCGTGTTGAGCGCCCATTCTTCGTCCTCGCGCAGTTCCTGCAAACTGTTGCGCAGCGCCGTGGTGTCGCCACCGAACAAAGCGCCGCCGTTCGACTTGTCGAGGTCAACGAACGTATCGTCGCTCAACTGCACTACCAGGGCGGCGGTGTAGTCAAGCTTTTTGAAGAGCAACAGCTGCAGTTGACGTTCGCTCCAGCTCATCTTGTCGAGGTCCGCGAACGAGCCCCAATAGATGCTGCCATCGGCGTAGTCGACCACGACATCGGCGACTTCTTCGTCAGTGTCTTGATTCATCAACCGAGCAGGCACCACCTGGTGGGGGAACTTGCTGGCATGGTCTTCAAGCACGTCCCAGTTCACGCCAACATTCGAGTCGAATTCTTCGTCCGCAATGCGAACGACTTCTTCGGCTTGTTCATCGGTCAGGTCGGGGCGCACGCTGAGCACGTCGGCGGCACTGAAACCGTGTTGCGACTTGTAGACGAACGCGCCATCTCGGCGGTAGTTCTCCATCAGCCGGTTTAGGCGGTCGACGGCGGACAGCGAAGTGACGGTGAGGTCGCCATCGCAACCCGTGTCGTCCGCATTGCTCACCACGTCTTCGACAGCCGCGATAACTTCTTCCCAGCCCCGCGGGGTGGGTGCCTCGGGCGAGTCCGTGGCAGGTGTCGCCGCTTGCGAAGTCTTGGCAGCCGAAGCTTCCATGACGTTCCAGTTGCGATGGCCATGAAGCTGTGCCACGACGTTCAGCGAGGCCTGGTGGCCCAGCTGCAGGCCGGCTTGAGACAGGAGTTGAACCAGCAGTCGAGCTTGTTCCTTGGGTTCCGGAGTACGGAGCATGGGTGTACCTTTCGTCATTGAAGCGCGAAGGCGCACGGATTTGGCAGAGTGCTCTCTGTTGTCGACCATCGGCCTTCGCACCAAAGGGCGAAAAGTGGATGATGTTCATGGAAATATGTCCTCAAAATGAGGGCAACCCAGGTTGCGCCATAAGCGAGTGTTCAAGGCGGGAAGCCTTGTCGCTTTAGAGAGCGGCGGGCACCGGGCGGGCCATCACGAAAGTATAGCCAACCCCGTGCAGTTGCCCTGCAGAAAAGGAAACAGCCCGCGTCATGAGACGGGGCTGTTGAAAGGCATCACGGCCTGGGAGAGCAGTTACGCGTACGTGCCGTAGCGACGCGAGCGTTCGATGTCTCGGGCCTCTTCTTCGCGTTGGAACGCTTCTTCGTCCTTGTTGTGCTCGCGTTCTGCGGCACGCAGGTCGCACTTGAACCGATTGATGTTGCGCTTCAGGAAGCGCGCCAGCTTTTCGGTCTGGATATGGCCTCGCACGGCAAAACGATGGTTGTCCCAGGCGTCTTCTCGCGTCTTGTACACGTAGTGGACGATGTCGCTCTTGACGAGAGCGGCCAGCAGCGGGTCGAGGTCGAGGATGTCCCACGGCAGGATGCCGAGAACCTTGCGGTTGCGAACGATGGTGTCGAAGACGATGTCACGAACGACGTTGGGCGCGTATTCGTGAGTGCCGTCGATGACCAGGCGTTTGCCTCGACGGGCGACGACACCTTTTTCACGGTACTTCTTCACCTCGTCCGACGTTCGCGTATCGTTGTACTTGTCCAGTTCGAAATCCAGCTTGCCGGTGCCGTGCGAAATGACACGCGTGGCGTGGCAGAGGTTGATGGTGCGACGGCCGGTGTAGAGGCAGTCACCCACATGCAAGGTGCCGTCACCATCCACCACCTGGCTCAGAACCGCCAGGAAGTTGCGCGCACCGTAGAGGGTGAGCGACTTCACCGTACCTTGCTGCGGCTTGCCGTAGCCTGGCCGAAACTCGATGACCGCGCCCGGACGAAACTGGGAAAAAGGAACGTCGTAGGCATCGCGGTTGTACTTGCTGTGGTCGTACTTGGGTTGGTCCATTGAGGGCTCCATGTAAAAAGTTGTCCTGCGACGTATAGCGAGTGCGATTTGGTCCTGTGTGAGGCTGCGTACGCACTTGTTTTCGGTGGAGCAAGTTTCGTGGGCCAAAAGAAACCGCGCCTGGGAGGGCGCGGTGGAGTGAAGCAAAGAGTTTGAAACGGGTCAGAAGGGCTCGTCGCCGAGCTCCAACGCGTGACGCAACTGGTCAGGACTGACCATGCTGGAAAGCGCAATGTGCGCAGCTTCGTTCATGTCGCGTTGACCTGCAAAGTCGGCTTCTTCGTTGCCGTCTTCGTTGTTCTCTTCTGCAGTCGCGAGATACTCTGCCTGTGCCTCGGCGTCTTGGTCGACGGCCCAGGCCAGGTCGAGGGCGATGCCGAATTTTTCCAGGGCGGTGCGATTGAACAGCGTCTGGGCACGGCGTACCTGGTCTTGGCCTTCCTGGCTGAGCCCGTAGATGTCGGGGTCGACGAACAGCTCTTGCGCGCCAACTTCGAACCGTACGACGCCATCGCCGGTTTCTGCGTAGAGCAGGCTCAGCACCGCCAATTCGCAGACACTCACTTCGGTATTGCCCAGGAAGCCCCAGAGCAACGGGCGGTACCGACTGGTCATGGCGCTGTACTGCGCGGCCACGGGCAAACCCGAAGCATCCGCCTGAAGTACTTCTCGCTCGAAGTCGCAGTCGGCTTGGACGTCTCGCTGGGTCATGTACTGTTCGAATTGGGCAATGGCTTCTGCCTTGCCCGCCACCGCCACAACGGTGCTAAAAACCATGGACATGGTGTTCTCCTGAAAATCAAAGGGTCTATGGCAGGTATAGCGCCGCTTCAGCAGGTGCGAAACGGTTGTCGCTGGAGGCTTTCGCTATACACAGGTCGTACGGTGCTCTTCCCTAGCACCCCCAAGCTCCAAGAGCGGTCATGCCGTTTCTTGTTTGTCAGGTCATTCCTTTCTGATTGGAACCAAGCCATGCGTCATTCCTTGCAAGCCTCTTCGCTGGACCTGTCGACGACGGGTCGTCTCGTGGGTCCCTGCCAGTACGCCGCGCCGTCCGCTCACTCGCAGGCTCGCCTGCAAGCCATTGCGGACGAGACGGTGGTGGTCGACGGCCAATCCTGCCGTCGCGGGGACCTGCTCACGCTGGTCAATGGCAAGCCGGTCACGCCCAACCCTGAGCCGGACTTCTCGTCCCTCGAGGCACGCGTCGAAGCGAGCCTCGTGAAGCCACCGGTTCTGCAGGACTACTGCGACCGGGACAACTACACCCTGTGTTCGTTCGCAGACTTCTAAGGCCAACGGCTTTCGCCGCCTTTCAAGCCGACCCTGTAGGGTCGGCTTTCTTTGGGCCAAAAATGCCACTGAAACGCTTTCACGGCCGCCAGACGGAATGCTTGCGCCTCGCCAGTGATTTACACTGCGTTCGTGAACACGCCCCTCGACCGTACTGTCGTCAAACCCGGCCCAGGCGCCGAACACCACTTGGTCGCCGCCGTTCCGATTGCCGCGGGTGAGCCGGTGCTCGTTGAAGCACCCCTTGTGGACGTCCGATTGAAGAACCACTACGAGTTTGGCGCCTACAGCTGGGACTTGGTAGACCGTCTCCTGGACGACCGAGAACTACTCCAACGATACAACCGTTGCCGATTACTGGCGTCGACGTTCTTGCTCGACCCCCATGACCTGGCAGCAGAAGCGGCGCTCGTGCGCAAACACAAGAAGAGCCGGCAGCTGGTGCGTGAGCTGTTTTTCAACGTGGGCACCAATAACATCGGCGTACTCGATTCCCAACGAGCGGTAGTGGGCTATGCGGTCTACGAGAAGCTAAGCCGGGCTGACCACTCCTGCTTGCCCAATGCGTACCTGCAGCCCGCCGATGCACTCAAAGCAATGAGCTCCCTTTTGGCACATCGCGATATTCGCGCTGGCGAGGCCATCACTTGGTCGTACTTCCGAGAAGACGAATTCCTGGGCGCAAGCTATGAGCAGCGCAACTTCGGACTCGTCAACGTGTTTCGGTTTGTCTGCCGCTGCGTCCGCTGTCAGCAAGAGCAGCCTGCGCACATTCGGCAACTGAAATCAACCGCCGAGAAGGTCGCGTACTTCGACCAGCTTATCGAGGCCGAAGCGCTCGAGCTGGCCAGAACCCCTGGCGGCCTGGCACAGGTACTCGCGTCGTCGCCCATGGCCTTGCACCGGGCGGAGCTGCGAAAGCGGTCTGGTTAGCGTTACCGAGCGGTGGGCATTGTGCCCAGGAGAGGCAAGCTAGGCTCTGGCCCACTGGGGTGTCTTTCGGCCCGCCGTGAAGTCTGCGATGAGCGCGTTCGCTTGGGCAATCTGCGGCTCTAGCGTCTGGGCGCCCACCGGCCCGGGAAATCGAGCAAGGACGGCGCCACCAGGATGGTCACTTTGGACGAGCACGCCTACCGGGTGTTCGTCGTCGGTGCCGTAAAAATCCCACCAGAATGTCGGTGCAGGTCTTCCCATGTTGTTCTCTGTCTCAATGCGAATTGGTCGAAAGGCAGGGCCCAGAAAGCCGCGTGCCTATTTTGGTCGAGCCGGGTCAGGCTTTGGCGGTTTCGCGCCAAGCCGGTGTTTGCACCAGGGCCATCAGGGCCACGTCGATGCGGGTGCCGTTGAGTATGAAGCGGCTGTGCAGGGTACCTTCCCGAACGGCGCCGATACGTTCGGCGGCTGCCAGGCTCTTTTCATTGCCCAGGCCGATGAGCAGCTCCATGCGGTAGAGTTCTTGCTCCAAGCCCCATGCGGCCAACGCTTTCAGACTCGCCTGGCCCAGGCCCTTGCCTCGCGCGGAGGGTACCAGCCAGTAGCCACCCTGAAAGCATCCGTGCATCCAGTCCACGTTCTTTGCGCTGACGCATCCCTGGAAGACGCCCGTCTCGTCTCGAACGACAAAAGCATCGCCTTGAGCTGTTCGACGGTCGGTGAGAACCGCAGAGATGAACTGGTGCGCGTCGTTGGTGTCGTAGTCCGGCTTGGCCCACCACAGCCGTTTGGCCGTCAAGCCATCGGCGGCCACTTCGCGAGCGGCTTGGGCAAGGTCGTCCGCGTGATGGTGCGCAAAAGGTTGCAGCACGACGGAAGGCAAGGGACGCGGGCTGTTCGACATGGCAGGTTCAGTGGTTGTTGCTTTCAGTTATTGTATTACATAAACCGAAATAAAGAAACAGGCATCTACGCAGCAGGTCGTTGTGGCCAAGTCCTACGCCGTCCTCGGGAGCTTGTTGGAGTGCCCCGCCTATGTCTAATTCAGGCGGGGCGTGCGTCGAGCATGAGGTCGCCGCAGAAGTCCAATTCGGAGGCAAGCGCGTGGCGGTGGCGCCTCGCTCGACTGTGCACGCCCCGAACGCGCCCATTAGTAGCCCGCGAAATCCCCGGCTGTCGTACCCGTTCCACGCTTCGCGCCATCTCGGAAGGGAGCGCACAGCCTGACTGTATTGGAGAAACGTAGCCAGTCTGCTAAAGTAAGATATGGAAAAGGATTTCTCGCTGCAAGACTTGGTACACCTCACCGACGAGGGGTTGGAGACAGTCGTAGCGACTTGTGAGAGCTCTTGCCCCGATGCGGACAAATTGGGCACGCAGTCCGTGCGAACACACCCGTCCTCTGTGGCAGCGGAACTCAAGCTGATGGGGGAGGCCGTGGGTCAACTCGCCAGCGATACTGACGTGCAAAAGGCGCTCGCGCAACCGTGGGTTCACCTGGTCGAACAGGCGCTGGCGCCCCTTGGCTTCGGCAATACGCGCATCGTCGAATCCGAGGTCTATTCCTTTTTGCAGGAGGTGGTGCGCACCTCTCGCATTCGCGCGACCGACCGCATTAGTGGTCAGCCCGTCGACATTTGTGTCTTGCTGCACATGACCAAACGTGTGCGGGGCTACGGTAGCTTGCGCGGCAGTGTGTTGGTGGTTTCCGAAGACGGCAGTCGTCTGCTTGTTCCGGCCATCGAGCTGTTCTATCTCGACGGGTTCGGTGACGACGAGGCATTGCAAGAGGCACGTATCCGAGGAGTCTTCGGGCTTGTACAGCGCGTGAAGGCGCACTGGACTCACAGCGCCGCATTGCCGGAGTCGGGCGCGGTCGCTCAGCAGCTGGTGCGCATCGGGCAGGCCTTGCAAGACGCACTGGCGCCCTGAGCACCAGGCACTTCCAAAGGTAGTTGCGTACCTACTTTTGGAAGCAGCAAAGTGCCTACTTGCAAATGTCAGCATATGCTGGAATACTGTTCGCATGGCCCCTAAAGAACTCCTCATCCTGCGTTTGCTCATGGACAACCCACAGGGTCTCTATGGCTCAGAGGTGGTTCATTTGTCAAAAGGCGGTATCGGACGCGGAACGGTGTACTCGCTCCTGGAACGCATGGTGGCCAAGGACTTTGTGCGCGAGGTCGAAGAAGAGCCCACGGTGGCCTTGCAGTTGAAGCGCACGCGTCACTTTGCAACCCAGAAGGGCACGCTAGCGTGCCAGAACTTTGTGGTCTCGCAGGGTCTGGCCATTGTGCCGGGGCACTTTGCGGCGCAAGCCTGAACCCATTCAAAACAACGAGGGAGCAAGCGATGAAGTGGTTTGAAGTTGACCGTAAGGGACTGGCGCAATTGCTGGAGCGCAAGGGCAAAGAGTTCATCTTGTTCGAGCTCACGCAAAATGCCTGGGACGAGCAAACGACGGAAGTGCGCGTCACCCTCGAACGACTCGCTGGTACGCGGTCGGTGCGTCTTCGAGTCGAGGACGACAATCCGGATGGGTTCAAGGACCTCACGCACGCATTCACCCTCTTCGCACAGAGCGACAAGAAGGGTGACGCGCAGAAGCGAGGCCGATTCAATCTGGGAGAAAAATTAGTACTTGCGCTCTGCGAGGAAGCCGAGATTGCCTCCACGCGTGGCACCATCGTCTTTGACGGGGATGGTCGACACGCCAAGCGTGCGCGCACGGAGCGGGGCTCGGTGTTCACCGGTACCCTCAAGATGACGAACGAGGAGATGGCGCGTTGCGAAGAGGCGGTGCGCACACTCATTCCGCCGACGGGCATTGCCACGTACTTCAACGGCGAGCGGCTGGTCGAACGGCAGGCAGTCGCCTTCGTCGAGGCCACCCTGGCCACAGAGGTTGCCAACGTCGAAGGCCAACTCAAGCCCACGCAGCGAAAGACGACCATCGAGATTTTCGAGCCTCTCGAAGGTGAAACGCCCATGCTCTACGAGATGGGCATTCCTGTAGTCGAAACAGGGGACCGCTGGAGCTTGAATATCGCCCAGAAGGTGCCGCTCAACCTGGACCGAGACAATGTGCCGCCGGCGTATCTGTCGCGCGTGCGCGCGTTGGCCGTGGAAGCCATGTCTGGACAGCTCACGACCGAAGACGCAAACGCCTCCTGGGTGCGGGAGGCCTTTCAAAAGCATGGCGGCGACATGTCGGTGGACACGGTCGAACAATTGACGCGACTTCGCTTTGGTGACAAACGCGTTGCGTACGACCCGTCAGACCTTGAAGCCAACCACATCGCGGTGGCCCGCGGCTACACGCTGGTCCACGGCGGCAACATGACCAAGGGCGAATGGGACACCGTGCGTCGAGCCGGTGTCCTGCTTCCTGCCGGTCAGGTCACACCCAGCCCGAAGCCCTACAGCGAGTCGGGTACGCCTCAGCAGCTGATGCCCTATGACACCTGGTCACCGGGAATGAAGCGGGTGGGGGTCTACACGCAGCGGCTGGGGCAGGCGCTGCTCGGCACGCACGTGACGGTGAACATGGTCAACGACTTCAAGTGGCCTTTCCTGGCCACGTACGGTGCGGGCAGTCTGACGTTCAATATGGGCCGGTTGGGTCGCAAGTGGTTCGACGGTTCGCGAGAGCCCATCACTGAGCTCATGCTACATGAGTATGCTCATCATTTTTCCGGAAATCATCTGAGTTCCGATTATCACGATGCACTTTGCAAGCTTGGAGCCAAGCTCGCGGAGCTTGCACTGACCCGGCCGGAGCTGTTCGACCTGGCGCAGGCTCCCGTGCCCGCCTAGAGGCCGAGGCGACCAAATGAGAACGCTCCGGCGGTAGGCCCGAGCGTTTGGAAGCAGGCGGGCAAGCTGACTAAGCTTGCGATGAAGCCGCCAAATTTGTGCTCACGCGTTGTGCGAAGCTGCTGTCATTCGACATCGCCTCGTACAGCGCGGCCGCCTACGCCATTACATCGTCGATTGCTGCGGGGAACGACGGTACGCTGGCGGCAAGGAAGACCGCCTGGTCAGCGCAAAACGCCGCTTCGTCCCTTACCAAGTTTTTGCGCAAGCGAGTTGTTCAAGTACATCTGCTATACTGAAAGCAAAAAATTGCCTCGCATTGTGCCGAGGTGCTTTATCGGTCTTGCGACGAGACCTTTTCCTTGCGAGCGCCATGACCGACTCAATCCCTTCCCTCGTGACTCCTGCGCAGGTGCAGGCGTACCTGACGCAACAAGCGCCTGAGACTGCTTACGAGCTTGTTGTCATGCTGCCGATGGTGGAAGTGGTCGAAGCGGACCTGCCTCATCGCGCTAACTTCGAGTCGACACCAGCTTGGCTCTCGGCGACGAGTCGCGCGTGGTCCGATGCCGTTTCACGCAGCGATGGTCATTGGCAGGAACGGGCTCGGTATCACGACGTCGAAGTCTTGGCCGCGAGCTGTAATCCCTACCTGCACGTCCGGGGACGGCCACAACAGTTGCGGGCCTTCCTGGACGAGCCTGGCTTGGAGCAGGCCTACAGCCTGACAGAGCGTGACGGGGCTTGCGGCGCTTCGAATGCGCCGTACGTTTACCGGCTTGGCCGAGACGAACCGTCGCGCTTGCCGGACTCGGCGCGCATTCAGGATGCGCCACTGGGCCTGGAGGTGGTCGAGACTGACCTGGGTCGGTTTAGCACGTTCACCCCGCGCAACCAAAAGTACTTTCTGGAAGAGGACTTCCCAGGCCATCTCGACTGGTGCGAACAAGAACTGGCTGGCATGCGGGGGCATCCTCGACACGCGGAATACCTTCGCAGGCTGGCGGACGCCCGCGCCCGCGTCGCGCAGCTTCAAGCGGGGCAGAGCGCATGAAGGCCATTTCCATCCGCCAGCCCTGGGCCTGGCTCATCTTGAACGCCGGCAAGGACATCGAGAACCGCACTTGGAGAACCAAGGTGCGCGGCCGCGTCCTCATCCATGCAGCCAAAGGCTTGACGCGCGACGAATGGCTCCGTGGCCTGGGGTTTGCGGAGCATCTGGCCAAGACGCCGAGCGACCTGCTCGCACAAGCCAAGTTCGCAGAGGTCGCTCGCGGTGGGGTGGTGGGTTCGGTCGACATTGTGGACTGCCTGCCCCACAGTGACTCGCCTTGGTACATGGGCGCGGTCGGCTTCGTGCTGCGCGACCCGCGTCCCATGTCATTCGTACCCTGCAAAGGCGCGTTGAACTTCTTCGAGGTTTCAGATGACTTGCTGGCAGCGCACGGCGTCGACGCGGCCATGCATCGCTGAGTTGGCTGCCGAGTGGGCTCTTGGCCCGCCCAAGTGTTGCATGGCTTATCGATTGCTCGGACATGGATTCGAGGCGTTGCTCGCCAACCTCTGACACGGACAGTCCACGCATGACCCTTGTTGAACGGCTGTTTTGGTATTACAATAACTAAACAGTCACGCACTCCTCCGTCTTCTTGTCATGTGTCACATCAGGCCTGTTCCCGCTTCCTTTGACGTCTCTGCCGAACATGTCGCATGCTCGGCGGTCGGGTCGGTCTTCACTACTGAGCAAGCAGGGGTCCTCTTTACAGGGCGTGAGGTGGAACGGTCATGAGTCAATTCAGCATCTACGAAGTCTGGGTCGTGGCCGACAGAGCCCGCGGCATGCAATTGAGTCTGGTTGCGGATGAGGTCTTCACCGCGCGCGCAGAGGCAGACGCCGAAATGGTCCGGGCTGAACAAGCGTTTCTTCGGCTCCCCTTCAGCGCTGGCCAGCAAAGCGGCTACGAGGTCATGACCTTGGACAGCTACTTGGCTTTGCAACGACAGGATGCTGAAAACGAGCTGATTCTAGCCGGCCGCCGGCGCGAAGACCGGCGCTGACGCGTTGTGGCTTCTCAGGTCGCATAGGTTGGCGGCCGTTGTAGCCAACGTCTTAAAACTGCGAGCGAAGGCCTCGGGCCTGACCATGAAATACACCTTCGACGTCCAAACGTCTGCACAGTTCATCCACATCATCAGCCAGCCGGAGCCCGGCGACAGCATGGCGGCCCCTCGAATTGCGCAGGTACGTGCGGACCCGGCCATTCTGCGGTCGCTCCTGCAAGCGGTCGAAGAAGCGGAGTGCACCGCCAAGCTGCAAGAGCAGGGCTACCACGACGACCCCCAGTTGGCGCGCAATTTCGACAACGGTGTCTGCGTCTTCAAGCCCGGTGAGTTACCGGTCACACTGGTGATGCAACGAAGACGCTTCGAGGTGCTTGTCGGCACCCAACAAGTGCTGACGCAGGCGAGCGACTTCAAAGGCTTGAAAGTGGCGTTGAGCAAAGCGCTGAAAGCCTGCTAAGACCGCCGCAAGGAGCGTTCGGCGGCATTTAGGTTCGCTCAGGACCGTCGTAACCCCTTGATTCGAAGCATGTTCCACCGGATGCGCGCGAATTTGCGCGCATCCGGTGGAATTTCTAAGTGTGCTTGCTGGCGTCTTGTTTTGGTATTACAATAACCAAAAGTCGCTAGAGTACTTCGCTCGTTTTGGCGGCCAAACAACCAAGCACGCATACAGCATGTCCCACGCTTTCTTGCCTCTTTCAGCCGGTGACTTTGTTCGCGTCAGTGCCCAACACAGTGACGTCAGCCGTGCCGGCAAGGACGGGCAGGTGTTCGCCGTTGACGACTTTGGCGTTGCCCTGATTTTCGGCGTTGACCGTGCGGGCCGTGAACAGCACCTCTTTTGTGCCGGTCCCGAGCAATGGGACGTTTCCGAGTTGGACCTGCACACGGTCGACCGTTGCGTACCGGCACAACTCGGCAGTAGCCGCGCGACCCAACTACCTTTTTGATTGACAACTCATGGCCCGATTTACCTTCAGCAAGATTTTCGCCCCTTGGACGAACGCCACCACGGCGCCGACCCGGCCGGGCTGGTATCGCACGCGCACGCAAGTGCTGAGTCACAGTTGGTGGAATGGCATGGCGTACTTCGACGGTGAAAGCTGGTGGGAATTCGGCAAGTACGTGTCCCTGTCGGTGCGCAAGGAGGTCAAGGTGCTTCAATGGCAGGGCCTGGCCATGCCGGCGCGTCAAGCCCTTGCGCTGCTGCGGGCGAACCTGCCGCGCAGTGCAAGAGCTCGCAGAGACTTTGAGAAGTCGCTGACTTACTACTTCGGCGACCTGGCCGCGGCATGACCAAACCAGCCTCATCCATAGCGACCAAGCATGCGGGCGGACGTCCCCGCAAGCCGGTCACTGAGCGAACGGTCGTTACCGCTGTTCGACTAACGCCTGCACGCAAGGCCAAGCTTCAGCGGCTGGGTGCCGCCTGGCTAGCCCAACGCATTGATGACGCGGTGGAGACCCCTGAAGCGGCTGCCGGCGCAGTGTCCAAAACAAAGAAAGCAAGTGCAAAAGCATGACGAAGACTGTTGGCTACTTGGTCGGCGTCGCAGTCGTTGTTCGCAATGCTGCTGGCCAGGTTCTCCTGGGACTGCGTGCGAAAGACCAGCTGTGGGCCTCCTTTGGCGGCACGTTGGAATCGGCTGAAACCGTGAGCGAGGGCGGCGCTCGTGAACTATTCGAAGAAACGGGTTTGCGCCTGTCGATGTTTCAACGCATCACGTTCGGCGAAGGCGTCAAGCGGGACGGCACCCGGTACGTGACGCTTTACTTGCTGACGGACTGTCCGTCGGACCAAGTTCCTGTCAACAAGGAACCTCTCGTCACCACCGAGCTCCGGTGGTTCGACCCCACGGCACTTCCCGCCAACATGTGGGAACGAGAACGCGTCGTCATCCGCGGGCTGCCCTCAACTAGTTCCCCAATTATTCAGGAAGCTACATGACTACTTGCGAAATCTATGACCGCTGGGAGCCTGAAACGGACGCTGGCCAGGCGTTGTGCAGCGCTGTCATCGAAGCTTTGTTGAACCTGGGCGACGGGTTGAGTTTGGGGATGGAAAATTCCATTCCTACGGTCGAGGTCTGGCTGGAGGGCGGAGCCATCTTGTCCCTTCAGCGAGTGCTGTCCATCGGGCACGCGATTACCGCGGCGGTGGAGAAGGTTCTGGGCGTGGAAATTTCGGCTCCGGTCCACTTTTTCGAGCTGCGAGGGACCAGTGTGACGTTTTTCGTGTTCGCGCAGGTCTTGCACTCTGCCGGACGAGAGTTCACTGAAGCGCAGCACAATGAATTCGGCGTTCCATTTTCGCAGTGGTCTCTATCGTTCCAAGACGGGACTTGAGGGCGGAGGCGGATGTGTGGGATAGGTCGAACCGCTCACGCGGGGTACTCAGCTAGGAAGCTTGTGACTTCGCTCGCTATACGTTCTTTTAACTGAGGACACCCGTCATGACGACCATTTTCCAATCCATCCTGGACACGCGCAGCTTCACCGTCATCAACTACAAGTGCGAAGACGCCATCGAGCACCCCGACACTCCCGAGTCGGACCGTGCGGCCCTGCAGCGCATCCTCGAGTCCAACAGCCTCGACGAGCGCTGGGCGCTGGCTCATGAGCACCTGGGTCAGCACGACAAGGCTGCCGAGATTCGCGAATGGATGAAAGGTGCCGCGCAACGCAAGCGAAGCAATTGGCAAGCTGCTCAGCAGATTCTCGGCTCGGCGCTGTAAGCAGTCTTTGGCCCTGGCCTAAACCTTCAAGCTCCTCGGCTCATGTCGAGGAGCTTTTCCTTTTCCGAGGGCATTACGCCGCAACTGACCCAAAGGTCTCGTAAGCCCTTGTCGGCATTGAAGTTTTCGGAACAAAGTCTGCTGACACGGTATCTGCAATTTGGCGTCTGACTCTAGTTTTTTGGCCTTACATTGTTAGCGTGAGAAACATCACGCCTACTTTTAACGGCTTGGATTTTTGAAGTGAGAGACAACACGCCTATTGCCGACCTTGAGACATACTCGATGCATGGGACGTCCGACCTCACTGCTGACAGCTGCCGAACTCGACCCTGCGCTGGCCTATCTTCGCCGCGCACTGGAGCGAGAGGCCGACCTCGGCGACGTCGGGCTGACGCTGCAGACTCGCCGCAGCGCCCAGGAACCCATCGAGTTATATTTTGTGAGCAGTAGATGTGCTGCCATTAAATCTTTTGCTCACAAAATGGAACAAGGCAAGACTCTCGGCCCCAGGACTTCTCGCTTGTTCTTCGGCTGTTACATAGGTTGGGTCAGTTGCGGTGTAATGCCCTTTTCCGAATAGAAAAATGCGCGAAGTTCCTGCCACAGGCGAACTTCGCGCATTTTTTCATCCCAACGAACTCACGACCGCCAGCTTCCGGAGTTCTCGCGGCCATATTTGTTGACCCCAACGGTTCCTTGCGCAAATCCATAGACCTGCAAATTCCACAGCGTCATGGCGATGAACGGACTCAGACAGGCCGCGCTTTCGGGCTCCGTGAAAAGGTAGAGCGCGAAAAGCAGCAGGTTTCGGTGCTCCAGGGATGCGTTGATGATGAGGGGGTGTGTCTCGGGCAAGTAGGGGGCAACCAGCACAGTTGCCATCAGCGCGCCGCCACAAAAGCAGGCACCCAGCGTCAGGGTGTCCCACAGTTGCCACCAACCACTGTGTTCAGTGTCATGCAAGCGCTTCACCGCCGCAGCAAGGGCCACCCACGCACAACCTATCGTGACCGTTCCTTGCAACGCCGCAATGGCGGTTGGCGGCAAGGGCAGGCGCGTCAGCCACTGCGCAGCGCAGCAGAGCGTGCTCGCAGCGGCCATCAGCAGCCAGAATTCGCCACGGCCTATCCGACCTTGGAAGGAAAATAGCAAGGGCATGGGAGTGTGCCGGGGTGAAAGGGGAGTGCTTGGTATAGGGAGAACATCGGCCACGCGACCCTAAATCGTGACGCATTTTGCGTTGCAGTTTGCAAAGTTTGGACTATTACAGGTGCTATAATGAAGCATCAGTCACGGACTTTTCCATAGCTCCTCGCCTCATCCCATGTCTTCTCCTATCCTGAACCCTGAAGCCCTCGAACGGCGCACCTGGCACTACATTCAGTCGCCGGCCCACTTTGAGGTGGCTGCGTGCAGCTGCGGCAATGCCGACACCCAGTGGTCCGAGTTTCGCCACCATGTCTGGTGCGACCCGTGCCAAAAGGATTTCGTGCCCGAGCACAACGGTGTTTTTGATGGCCCCATTCCCATTGGCGTCGCAACGATGCTGGGGCTGAACTTCGACCGCTTCAACATGGAGACCGGCAAGGTCGAGCGCCTGAACCACGAAAGCGCACAATACGAGGACGCGGCTCATGTTTGAGGACGACGCTCCAGCAGCGCCACGGCGCTTCTACAAGCCGACGGTCCCTTTGTACCAGCCTCCGAAGGAACTTCAGGAAGCGAGGCGCCGCGCCAGTCAGCGGTCCATGGCCTTGGCGCGTGCACTGGATGCGGTTCGTCCGCGTTGGCCCACTTCACGCTCTGCGGACGACTGGGAGCTGTAAGGAAGAAGCCCTCTTGAACCAGTGGTTCAAGAGGGCAATCGTTGAATGATGCAACCGTCAGGCAGTTGGCAGCAGCAGGACAGGAACGTCGGCGGTTTCACCGAGGCGTACACGCACCAGATGGCGCATGCCCGCTTCCAGATAGTCGTTGCCGTAGCTCACCAGGAGCGGAATAACCGTACGAGCCGTCGACTTCTGCGTTTCGGGGTCGGTCTCGTCCGTCGCTCCCACCGTGATGCCATTTTGCTGAAGCAAAGGGCCACCTTGCAGCCAATCGCTCGTCGGGTCGAAGGGTCCGAAGAGGCCCAGCCCTCTGCCGGCTCCCCGCTTGAAGTGCGCGATGACGGCGTACGAACCGTCATCTTGTCCCAGCAAAAGGGGCTCGTAATGCAACGCCTGAGCAACGGCCCAGGCCAGAGCACGGCCTCGCAGCTCCGTGGTCTTCACGGTCAGTTTCTTTTCCATTTCAGTCCTCAGTTGTTTGCCTCACCTACCTGGTGTAGGAAACTCCGCCTGGCGACGTGCCTCGTGGCAGCGGCAAGTCGTGTCCATTAGGTTGTTTGCCAGAGCTTTTCAAGATGAACATCTCGCTTCGAAGTCTGTTTGCGTTCTCGGTAGGCCCCGCGGGCTTAGAGCTGTTTGTGCACATCCTTCGGATGCAGCCGAGGTGGTTCGTGGACACCTTCGCCCAACACCCGGAAGTTGCCCAAGAGCTGGTGCGTCGTCCAAAGGATGCGGTGCATCTGGGCGATGAGCTTCTGGCGGCTCTTTTGCCGGCAGGACTGACAGCGGAGAACCTGGCCACAGAGTTCGCGATGCCTCCGAAGCGTGTATTCGCCGCGCTGCGGCTGGGCTTGGCCGAGGCGGCCCGTTTGTCCGCGCCGAATGGCGAACAAGTCTCGAACCCTGCTGCGCTGCAACTGGGTCGGGCGCTGCTGTCGTTGGGGCCCTGATGAGTACCGCGTTTTGGGTGGTTCTGGGGTTGGCGGTTGCCTTCCTCGCACAGCCTCTGTTTTCAGAATGGCGCACGAGCACGCTTCGAAAGAAGACCACGCTTCGGCCGCCCGAGCCCGACGCTTCTTCGGGCAAGTCTTCCCGCAAGGCACAGCCCCGAGTGTGGGATGACAGCGGCTGGGGCGACGCTTAGGCTCGCGCCAACGTGCCCAAGGCCTTGCAACGGTGCTTGGCTATACCGAGTAGGTCAACTCGTTATAACTGAAATCCATGTCTCATCATTGCCCCAACTGTGGCGCTGAACTCCAATACACCGACAGCTACGGACGCATCCGCGGCGGCGTGATGGAGGTCAAGAACGGTGACATCTATCGCTGTCCCCACCACGCAGGCTTCCCCACGCCGGAAGAGGCCCTGGCTTACGAGCCTGAGGCCACCGACTGGGAAGAAGTGGTCTGCCACAGTGCCACGCACCACGTCAGCGGCAGCTTCTACACCGACCACGCCGGCAATCTCCACGAAGGCTATCCATGCTGAACCAAGAACAAGTACAGGTTGTCCACCCCTACGGCGACTACAAGGGCCCGCCCATCCTGATGCCGCGTCCCGGCGCAGGCAAGGTCTGGGTGGCGGAATACACCCTGCTGCTGGCCGACAGCCTGCTCAACTTCCGCAACGACGAATGCGTCGGCGTGGCGGCGCAGCTCAAGGCCGCCGTCGAGCCGACACCGTGGCCCAAGCGCGGTGAGCCCGAGCCGCCGCCGAGGTTCTGGCCGGTGGCTCAAGCGGTTCTCGAACACGCGGCGGTCTTGCTTGACCACCACGGTGGTTGCGTCAGCGAGGCTTGTGGGAAGCAGTTTCTGAAGGCCATCGAACTCCAGAAACATTGAGGCCCTGGCAGTCTCCTGGGCTTTTCGACAATGTCGTCTGCCGCAACGCCATTCATCGGCCACTGTTCTCGCGAACAGTGGCTTTTTCATGGGAGTGCTTCACGTTTGGGCCTCCGATAAAGCGAATTGGCTACAAGGAAGAGGGCCGACCTGAGCGCCTGCTCGAAGGCTTCGAGCACCGGGTGCGGCCGACCCCTTGTTCACGAGTTGCATTCATGTCCGACCATCTTGCTCTGCCGGCTCCCTTGTACTACGACATCGCGGGTGCCCGCGCGGTGCTGTACGGTTTGCCAACCTGGGGGTTCAATTCGCCCAAAGCGGCATTGCAGACACTGACGGACCTCGTCAGCGATGCACAAGAGCTGAGCAGCGTGCTGGCACAGTACCCCACGGTGCGTTACCAGCCCCTGGACACTCACTATGGCTGCTTGGCTGGCCTGGCGGCGCTGGATGAAGCCTTGATTGCCGACTGGGCGCACCACTACGGCTGGCGCGGTGCGGCAGGCGCCGCCTTCCTGACGATGCTTGCACCGAACCCGGTATTCCGCCGTCACCTGGTCGCAGCGCGAGCCAATTTGGCAAACCACGAGTGGGCTGCCCGCTTCACCTGGTGCCTGGACGCGGCATTGGCGGAACTAGATGCCGAAGGGTTCACGCCGTGGGCACCCCAGTTGGACGCCATTGCGGCGCTGCGGGCCGTCTTTGAACACCTTCCCCGCCAGGCTCGGCCGTTGGCGCGGGTGCCAGCGCCCGAGGTGGCAAGTCGTAAGGCTGACGCCGTGCGCGCGGCGTACCGAGAAGGTGGCTTCGAGGCGGCGCGAGCTGTGTTGGCGCGCTTTCCGGGCTGAGTTCCGGGAGGTCCCTTCGTCTCTGCCGGAAGACGGTGTGTCCGTTCAGAGGGGCAGACGGCGATATTGGATGCAGACGTTGTCCGGGCGGAGTTCGACACCTTGGTAGGTGTTGAAGTTTCCCTGCCAGACCGGGCGCACGGCCTCAATCGGAAGTTTGCCCAGCGTCTCGTGGACAAACTCCATCTCCATCAGGCGAAGTGAGCCGGTGAGAAAGGGCATGACGTAGAACGAAGAGTGGAGGGCCGTCTCCGGGTTTGCTTGTGCTTTGGCCCAGGCACTCAGCTCGAAGACAGCGCCAGGCTCCAGGGGCAATACCGCATCCACCAGAAGCGGCCCCAGTCGGGCTTCTTCGTGGATTTCGTCAGCCGTCCGCTCACCCAGCCCATATCGCATGGCGGCCAGGAACGTGAAATGGTCGTGAGCCTCCGCGCGGACCATTTCAGGCGTGCGAGGAGGGCGGAGCGGAGCGGTAACGGTAGAGGTCTGGGTCATGGATACAAAGGGTGAGAATGCGGGGTTCGAGGCGCAATGGCTCGGAGACGCTTCGGGTAGGCGTAGGCGCTTAGGCCAGCGGGTAGTCGTTGACGACCACCTCTGCCTTCGGAACGAGGCCCGAATAGAGCAACACCTTGAGCTGTTCGCCAGCGCCACCGCACCACTTTTGCGACAGCAGCATGTCCGGCGCCTCCGGGGTCAGGTGCGTTGCTGCGAACGCACTCATTTCCGTGCGGGAATGGGGCGCCGAGTAGGCGCGTTGGCGAATGCCGAAGAGCTCGTCCGCCGAGACTCGGCACAGATACAGGTGCACATGTTGCACCGGACCCTTGCCGACCATCGCGTGGGAGGCCACGAGGCTCACTCTCGACATGTCGAGCACATGCCCGACTTCCTCGAAGCACTCTCGCACGAGAGCCTGTTCCAGGCTTTCGCCCTCATCGACGCGGCCGCCGACGAAGCCAAGCTCGCCGTTCCATCGAACAACGTAGCCCAGCATGGACAGTTTCGCAAACCACGCGTCATGGCCCCATTCGCGACACGCTGGGTCGACCTGGTACAGGTGTTCGGGGTCTGACACAAAGGCAACGAAGACCGCGTTGCGCTCCGGCGAACGCTCACCGAGCGGCACCTTCTTGATGTAGTGGGACTTCATCCAGCCGATGTCCAACTCTTCCAGGAGCGCCATTGTTTCGGCGGGCACCAGCTCGCGGACGCTTTCCTTACGGCCGCTGTACCAGTTGTCGCGCACAAGTGATGCGCTCAGGTCAGTGCGCGCCATCACGGGTGCAAAGGGCACGACTTCATGGCCAAGGTTTCGCACCCACTCGCAGCGTAGCGCGTAGTCGTCCGCACGGGTCGCATCGGCAGAGTACAGCCGAGCTTTGACGGGGCCCTCCAGTCGCAGGCGGTCAATGCCCATCGTCACCGTGGTCTCAAACATCTTGACCCAATCGGCGTCACTGGCCATGTCGGGCAGAGGCATGACGATGGCGTGCGGAAACATCGCCAGGATGAGCGATTTGCGTTCCTCGAAATTGAGCGGGTTCTTGTGCGTCCGGCTCTCGGTCGCAGAGCCCACCAGCACCACCAGGTGCGTGTTGTTGTCTGCAACCTGCTGCAGAAGGGCCTGGTGACCCAGCTGCAGGGGGTTGAACCGGCCGACGGTGTAGCCGACCGTCACAGGCGAGTCGGAAGTAGGGGCGTTTGTAGCGGGATTAACGGGCGTCATGCGTCTTTTTGCTCTTCTGGGGATGGGCCATTTTATCACGGATAGCTCCGCCATGGCACTTATCTCTGTAGCGTCTGTATCGCCAAATGGAACAGCCCGAAAGCGGCTGAGGTCGTCATCAGCAAGCTTCGGGCCGTTGCAGGCGTGAGAGCCGCTTCACGCGGCAGCGAGTTAGGCGTCAGGCCAGGCGGAACCGGTTGGACAGCTCGTTGAGCTGCGCCGCTTGCTCGCTCAGGCTTTGCGCAGCCGCTGCCGACTGCTCGACCATCGCCGAGTTCTGCTGCGTCGTCGCATCGAGCGCAGAAATGCCTCGACTGATTTCGCGCAATCCCGACGCCTGGTCTTGCGAAGCCTCGGCAATCTGGCTCATCATGGCTTGGACTTCGACGACCTTCTCGCGAGCGACGCTCACGGTCTGGCCGGCAGCACGGCTTTGTTCGACGCCGTGTGCAATCTGCGACAGGGTCTGTTCGACGACGGCTTTGATTTCACGAGCAGACTGCGCGCTGCGCGAGGCCAGGTTTCGCACTTCGGAGGCCACCACCGCGAAGCCGCGGCCTCCTTCACCGGCGTGCGCCGCTTCGATGGAGGCATTCAGGGCCAGGATGTTGGTCTGGAAGGCGATGCCGTCGATGACCGTCACGATGTCTCCCACCTTGGCGCTGGCCTCGTGGATGCGACGCATGGTCTCTTCGATGGAGGCCACGGACGCGGTGGCGGTGTCACTGATGCTGGTGGCTTGACTGGCCAGCTCGCGGGCCTGGTTGCTGACCTGCGCATTGCTGGCAACGGCGGTCGTCAGTTCTTCGACTGCCGACGAGCTTTCTTCCAGGTTGGAGGCCATGGCTTCAGTGCGGCCGGACAGGTCTTGGTTGCCCGCGGCGATTTCCTGCGAGGCCATGCGAACGGCTTCGCTCGACTGCTGCATGCCGCCCAGGACGTCGGAGACGCTGGTCACCATCGTTTGGATGCGGCGAGAGAGCCGACCCAGCTCGTCCTTGCTGGTATCGTTGAGCGTCACGCAGAAGTCGCCTTCGGAGACGCGGGTGAGGACGTCCACGGCTTGGGATAGGGGTTTGGTGATGGAGCGGGCAATGAGCACACCGAACGCCAGAGCGCCGAGCACGACCGCCAGTGCCACCGCTCCTGCGACCAACGCGGCGTGGTTGGCTTGGGCTTGAAGCTGGCTGACAAGCGCTGCGTTGTCGGTATGAACGAGCGTGCCCACGGCCTTGACGGCTTCGCGGTAGCCGTCCATCGCAGTGTTGAGCTCAATTGCATCCTTGACGGCCAGCTGTCCATGGTTCTGGCGCGTGGACAGTGCCGTGGTGCGCAAATCGTTGTAGGCTTTGCGCGTCGCGACGATGTGGGTGAACGCCGTGTGTTGGGCCGCAGTCTTCAGTGTTGGTTCGACCTTCTTTTGCAGGACGTCGATTTCCGTCTCGCCTTCGGTCAGTTCGGCTTGGAACTGCATCGTCAGCGTGGGCGTGTCGCCGAGCAGCAGCGCCGTGGTGCGCACCAGGTTCTTGGCCACAGCTTCTTGCCACTGGGCGACCAGGCTTTGCTGTTGCTCGCTCTGGCTGGTGTTGGCAAAGATTTCGGTAGTCTGGAAGTGCGCTAGCCACAGGGAGGCTCCGCTCATCGCCAAGAAGACCAGGCACAACGTGGCAAAAGCCACAGTCAGGCGGTTGCGAACAGAAAAACTGCGGAGGTTCATGGCACGAGCTTGGCGGACGGAGGGAGCAAGGACGCAACGGCGGAGACCTTGCAGGGTGGAGGCAGAATACAGTTGCTACTGTAACAGAGTCTGAGTGGCTCAGCGACACGTGCTCTGTAGGGTTTGTACCGTCGGGGCATGCCGGTAAGTGCAGTTTTTCACGCACGACGCGTTTGTGCCTGACGAGCGGAAGGACGTTTTGTGAAACCTCGAACCGCGCGCGAACAGCAAGACGTACCAAGAAGCGGGCAAGCTGCCGTAAGCCTAGTTGCCCGGCTGCTCGGCGATGATTGCAGCGCCTTGCCGAATGCTGTCAGCCACGACAGCCTGGATGTTGCCGGCCATGCGTTTTGGCTCAACCGTTACGACCATGTGTCTCGGTTTACGGCTTCTGCCGACCTGGACGACGACGCAGTCTGAGGCGGTCCCCGCATCTTCTTCAGCAGCTCCGCATCATTGCGGAGCTCTTTCTTGGCGCGGGACGCGCCCTCTGTTCACCAACGAAAAAGCGCTCCACCCGAAAGGGTGAAGCGCTCGGAACGATGAGGCAGCTCAAGTTGCGACGCGGCCACGGCGATAGGCGCGAACCTGGTGCGCACGTGGGTAGAAGATGGCCGGAATGGTCTCGTCTCCTCGTCGCAGGTAGCAATGCAACCGGTGACTGCCATCTTGAATGGTCTCGTGCTCGAAATCCGACAGGATAACGGGCCAGCGCTGGGCCTTGCGGTGGTTCGGAATGTCGCAGTTATCAGCGTATCTAGCGCGATACGCCTCCCAGGTCTGATGGTCTTGCGCGATGTCGGGGTCTTGCAGGATGTACTGCTGCAGAAGTTTGCTCGGGAGAAGTACGACGCCGAAAAGTTTGTCGCCGTAATTTTCGATGAAGTGTGGCAAGTAGCGGCGCAGCGCCCTAAGTTGCTGGTCACGCGTGGGCCACATGTGGCATCCTTCGGGAAACGACCAGGCCTCTCCGTCGACGGCCATGTAGTGTGCCATGGCGAGTTGGTAGGGTCGCTCCAGGTTTCGGAAGGGCACCAGGGCATAGTCCGTTCCAACCAGTCGCACCAGGCGGCTCTTTTGCTTGGTCATGAGGTTCAATACTAGAGTAGTTGTTGGCCTATCAGGGTGTAGCGCCCTGCGCGCTTCTCGGTTGGTTTTCGCCCTCGACCAGGGAGGTCAAGGGAAACTGTTCCGGCTCAGCGGGGGCAGCCTCCGGCTTGCGGCGACACGCGAAACGCCACACCGGCACGAGCCTTGACCATGGCGTCTCGGTTGAGCGACACGTAGAGGCCGCGTTTCTTCGCTGGAAAGGGCCACCCCTGCACAGCCGTATGCAAAGGACGGAGCCCGTTGGCTACACAAGGCAGGACAACTCCCTCTACTCTCATGCAAGAAACCATCGTACGCCATGGTCCCTCTCCGGGCCGGTCGATACGCGCGGATGGCCATCTGTCCATCGCACACTTCGAAGCCCTGTATGCCCAGCATGGCGACCATGCAAAATACCTGTTCGTGCTCAACGAGAACGAAATCCCTTGGGTACCGGGTATGACCAGTGACGACCTTGTCCAGGCCGTAAGGTCCAAACAAGCGGCCACGCAGGCGGCCTACCTGAAGAGCCCTGAGTACCTGCTCGTGCAAGCGCGAAATCGCGAACGCACCGCTAGCGCACAAGCTACGGTCAACTCTTTGATGCGCTCAGCCCGTCGTCAGCTCGGCGCTGGTCATGCTGCAGCCATGCGTTGGTGCATGCAGTTTTCCGAAGCTTCAACGTACCGCGGTGTCACCTATGACGCGGCACGCGTTCGCAACGCGATGGCGGGCAGCGGCTACCAGGAATTGCCCGAATCGGCCTGGAATGACCAGGACCTACAGGTTCTACCTCGGCATGCCGAACTCATCATCTCGGAGATGATGTGGTGCCTGCGCACGGGTCGTCCTTGTGACATGGGTTTCGAGAGTGCCTGCAAGAGCTGGCTTGAGAACTTCGCTCTACAACGAAAGACAGCAACCCACTCCGTTGCGAATTGACATTCACGAAGCTCCTGACGACCTCGGGAGCTTTCTTTTTGGCGCTTTGCTGCTCCTCGGATGATTTTCGACCTCGACCGCGGCGCACTTATCTTCGGTGCCTTCTCAGGTGCTTCGTGGACGGTGACAACGTGGTCATGGGAAAAGGCTCCGTCCGAGAGGAAGGAGCCTTGAATTTTTGCGCGCAGAGGAGGCGTGCCGGTCAATCAGCGGGGTCAGCTGCAGGCTTGCGGCGAGACGCGAAGCGCCACACCGGCGCGAGCCTTGGCCATGGCCTCTCGGTTGAGCGACAGGTATAGGCTGCGGTCTTCGCAGTAGAGCGTGTTCTTGTTGAGTTCCACGTAGCGGCCCGAAATGTCGTCCTCGCTGACAAAGCACGGACGGGAGTCGGCTTCATGCTGTGCGACGGGGCGAACGCAGATGACTTGAACTTGAAGGGCGGGCATGAATGTCCTGGGTTGTTTCGAAACGATAACTCCTGTGTGTAGCGAAGAACGCTTCTCATCGCTCACTCGCTACACCACAGCAAGGACAACATTTTCAACAAGAGGACTATCCCATGAACATCGACTACCGTGTCGACCGTGGCGGTCGCATCACGTGCTGGCAGGGCACTAAACGGCTGAGCGAGCCTTTTGGCGAACTTCGGTTTGCGCAAGGCAAGCGTAAAGCCCTCGAGCTGGACCCTGTGCGTGTGCGGGCAGCCTGGGCCATTTTTGGTCGTCGCCCGACGCCCAACGACATGAACGAACTACTTCCCTTTCGGGAAGCGCTGCAACAAGTTGACGCAGACGCGCCGCAACTGCTAGGTTTGGCGTTTTGGTTCATCCGCAAGGGGTACCTGACACCCAAACCCACCATCAGCCTTGTCCAGCGTCTCAAGGCGCTGCTGACTCGGTCGACGGTCACTCCAAAGGATATCGTCAACTGGCGTTCCCGCTTTCGCAAGCGTGCTGACCAGCTGACGAAGGCCGAGTTTGACCCTTACCTGTATTGGGAGTCGAGCTACAACCGGGACGCCTTGACGGAAGCTGGTTGGCGATACCTGACGCGGCTGCCCCTGGAAGCGTTGCGGTCGCTAACCGCAGAGATGTGGTCATTCAAGGACCGTATTTGGACCCTCAACCATCTGGCAAAGGCGCAGGTGGCCCCGGTGACAGGCTTCGAGTACGCCCTGGTCAAACGATGCCTGCAACTGCTGGCCAATGACGACGATAGCCTGCATCACTTTTTGCTGGCATTTCGGGACGCCAAGAACGCGGGTCACGTGTTCACGACGGAGGAAGAAGATTACCTTTGCGACTTGTTTCAGACCGACGAAGGCCGGCGCATTGCCCCCGGTCGGAGTTGGCGAAACATGGTGTTTGACGCGCAGGAGTTCATGGCCAAGACAGCGTTGCTGCGAAGTGACGAACTGAAAGCGTACACCTGGCACGTTCCCCTCGAGAAGTTCACTTCTGCTGGCGGCGTGGAGGTGCGGGTGCTTGCCAATGGACCAGAACTGCTGGAGGAAGGCATCGAGATGAAGAACTGCTTGCGCAAGCTGATGCATTACGTTCAGCGCGCGGCGCAAGGAACGTCATTCGTCGCCGCGTTGCGGGGAGCCGCATCGGGCACGGGGGAGGTCACTCGGCACCAAGACGGGCACTGGGAAATCGCACAAGCGGCCAAACCATGCAACGTCAAGGTTCACGAAGGACTGCTCTGGACGGCCACGGCGGAACTGGCGCATAGGTTGAACGTGCAAGAAGCGCTTGCCAGACAAGCTCAACGCAGCAACGCGCAACTGGCTATGCCGGAGGTCCAATGAGTACTCGCGGAGTTATAGGCTTTCGCTTGCAGGGACAAGATTGGTTGGCCCACAACCACTCGGACAGCTACCCCACTTCACTGGGGTGGCGCGTCATTCAAGATGTGTTGAGCCTGGACCTGCACGCCGCGCGAGACTTCGTGAGCAAGCTTGTCCCCGTGGAGAGTGATGCACTTCCCGATGAAGCGCAACTGCGAGAGCTTTGGGAACAATTGGCGTTGACGGACGACTTGTCAGAAGAACTTCGCCAATCTACCGAGGACCGTCGGACATTTGACACTTTGATTCCAGAGCTGCGTGGTGGGCTGAGCGCGCACGTCGAGCGAGGCCTTCGGTTCTGGGACAACTACGAGACATTCGCACTCGACATGAGTTGCCAGTGGGGCTACGTGCTGAACCTCGATGACGAGAGCTTGGAGGTCTACACCGGAAACTGGACTGCGCGACTGGACCGTTTTCGGCCGAAGCTGGCTCCCAAGGGTCGCTATGCCAAGCATACCGAAAGAGAACCCGCGGACCACCCAATGCACTTCGTTCAGGGCATTCCCCTGACGGAGCTTCGCATGCTTCCGACGTGGGCGCTCCTGCAATGGTGTGAACGGGTAGAGCGCTCGTACTGACCTCTTTAGGCAATGCTAACACGGCTACTTGCTGTGCAATCCATTTCGGCTGCCACGACCCTTTCCCCTGCGGAGTCGGCGTGGCAGCTTTTTTGGATGGAGAGTCTTTCGAAGGCTAGCGAGACATCGCTAGACGTTGGTAGGCAAAACTACTAACGACAGTCCCATGCTTTTTCAACTCCTTCAGCGTGTGTTTGGCTCTCGAAGCCAAGCGAACAATTCCGCGGCTTACGTCGACCTGGACCTGACTTCAGATATCGCGACCGATTTCGACAGCGCGCTGACCACGGTCTCCGCTTACGAACCACCGCCGGGAACCCCGAAGTGGATGCACAGCAAGCTGCGCGCGAGCATCGCGCAAGACGAGCTGGTCATCGCGTGTCCTAACGAATGGGAGCCCATGTCCGTAGGTATCATCCAAGGTGAGTTCGGCAGTGGCGGGGTTGTCCTTCTGGACGATTTCGTCTCCGGCGAGCAACTGATGTGCTTCGCGCCCTGGGTGCCCTACAGCCCTCAGACCTTGCGAGAGTTGGCGGCGCTCAATCCCTACGAGCGGTTCAACCGCGTGGCTCGCAACTGCAGCATTGACGCCGACAAGCCCCGTAGCGGCGAGGACCATCTGACCTTGCAGGACTACGAGCAACGCATCTTGGCGCGTTTGTCCGAAGTTCCGCAAGGCTAATGCGGCTCGACAACTCGTATCTTGTTCACGCAGCCCCTGACTTGGTCAGGGGCTGTCTTCTTGAGGGGAACCAACGGGCTTCAGTGCAACGGGGTGTTCTGCGAGCGCTGTGCACCCCGTTGCAACGGTGGCGTGTCCTTGTCGCCCAGCAGGCCGGCCTCGGACAAGCAAGCACCCAGCCCATGCAGAGCTCCTCGGTGAGTTTCGTTGGGTAGCACCGGCCATTGGACGCGGGCTACGCGTTGGAACGTGTCGGCCAAGTGCACGCCAAACATCAAGGCACTCTCGGAGACCGAAGCAGGGGGAAGGATTTGGGCCGCCAAAGCCGTCAAGTTGCCGTCTGCGTGCTGTTCAGCCAGCTGCGCCAGTGCTTGCCGAGTCTGTACCAGGCGTTTATGGGTGCCGAGCCGCAATACGCCGCCGTACCACAGGCTGGGACGGTCTATCGCCACGCAGTTGGAAAGCCCCAGAAGCGCGGCCAGCCCGGGCTGGGCGGGGTCCAGCAGGCTGTGAGACATCTGGGCGACGGCGATGATGTTAGCAACCGATTTGGACGCCGCCAGCGCCGCTCTCAACTCGTCAGGCTCAGGGAAGGGGTCACTGTCGTTGGTGATGGCCATGACCAGAGCGGCGTGCGTCAACTGGGTTCGCGGTGTCGTCGGGGTAGGGTGGGCGGCGCCGGGGGTCGCTTCCACCACAAAGTCTTCGACCGCTCGCATAGCGCGGTCCGGCGCGTCTTCGGTAAGTGCTTTCAGCAAGCCACTCACGGTGCCAGGCCCCCAGTGCTGAACGGCTTCGACCGGAAGGAGTCGAGGCAGCACCCGCACTGAACTTGTCGCGCTCATCAGCCCATGCTTCTTGAGTAGCGCAACCAGGCCTTCGCGCTGTGCGGCTGTGACCTCGCGCGTCCAAAGCGGCTCGGAGTGCTCCAGCAACAAGGGTAGGACGCCAAGGTAATGGGTGGACTCTCCCACTTCATGCGCCTCGCAGCAGAAATGCACGCAAGAGTGAAGCATCTCCCGGGCACGGTGTGCTCCGGCTGCCAGCAAGGCGGCGTCCGCGGCTTCGTACGTCGTGTTCAGCGTCGCCGGCTCAAGGTCTCGAGTTTCGTCAGTCAACCATCCAAGCAACGCAAGTTCACCGGTCGGCGTTGTCGCTGCTTGTTGCGCCAGGTGCGTGAGTTGTTGGGTGAGTGCCTGTGTTGTCGTCGCGTCGGTTGCGGTTGTCGATGGGGACATGGTGGGCTGCGTTGCTGAGCAAGACGAGTACATTAGCATGGACGGGATTGTTGGCCTAGTAGGGCCGCTCTCTTGTGCAGGGCGGTGCATCTTTAATGCGTATAAATAGGCATCTTTTGGCGATGGCCGGAGGCTAGAGCGCTATAATGAGGTCATCGCTGATGCCCTCCTGCTAGAAAGCACAGCTCGTTTCCCGCTTGTTAGGCTGTCTCTGAATGTCCTTCGAAACTCTTGTCCTCGCCAGTACTGCCCTGGATGCAGCGCAGGCGGTTTTGCAACCGTGGTCCCGGATGACGACAACGTCTCGCCGACCCCAGCATCGGGCTATTCAGATGGCCGAAGCACTGCTGGCGCGTGATTGGCGACAACAGCTTCCCGTGGACATCACGGGGCTGTGTGATGCGTGCCGTGTCGGCTATGCACCCGCGGAGCTGGATGAGCGCATTGGTGCACTGCTCGAATGGAATGTGGAAAAGACGGGCGCTCGCATTGTCTTCAATACCTGCATGTCAGCGGCGGCTCAGCGCCATGCCATCGCGCAAGCCTTGGGCAAGGTCTTGTTGGGTGATGTGACGGCAACGCAGGTTGCTCGCCAGGGTCACGAACCTCGGGGGTTCTCAGAGGCTAACGAAGCTGCGAAGCTGTTTGCGCTGCACGCGCTTATCCCCACCTACGGGATGTCGCTCATGACCAAGCAGTATCCCAAGATGGAGGCCCTAGCGGCCGTCTACGGGGTGTCGACCTCTCTGATGGCAACGCGAATCATCACTGCGCATCTTAGTGGTCGATGACAGCGGCAGAGCCACGGGCCTATGCGCGCGCTCGAGGCCCAAATGCAAATCCGCCCGAGAGGGCGACCAATTGCACAGCAAGGCCGCTATAAAGAAGTGGTACGGGCAGCGGGATTCGAACCCGCAACTCAAGCCTTATAAGGGACTCCGCTCTACCAGTTGAGCTACACCCGCATCGAAAGCGGGCGTAGGCACGCGCGCCCTCAGACCGTTGCGGTCGAGGGTATCGAGCGAGTGCTGAAGGTAGCGGTAGTGACGAATGTCATGGTGAGCAGTATAGCGGTGTGCCGTTTATTCGCAAGAGGCGAGGCTACGAAGAGGTGAAGACGCTAAGCGGCCGCGGGGCTGTCAACTCGGTGGGTAATACTTCGAGAGCACCGAATCCAGCTGCGCGACGTCTGCATCGGACCATTCGGTAGCCTGGACGGGCAAGGGAGTCGAAAGCAAGAGTTCCCCTGTGGCCAATTTGCGAAGTGCCTCTACAACCACGGGGTCCGTCGTGGCCGCCTCCGACAATGCGCGAAGGCGACTCGCGCAGTTACCTAGGTTCGCGTCAGACAAGGCGGGCATCGGGCTCAGTTGTCGTCGGAGTCGACGCCGTAGTTACCGGAGTCGTCCGCCGAATTGTCCAACCAGCCACCACCTTGGTTGTTTGAGTTGTCGTCATTCGAGTAGTTGTTGTTCGAATAATTGTGGCGCGGGCCCTCAATCAGTCGTCCCGCCAGGCGGACGGGCAGCGTCAGCAGCCACCACGCCGTGCACATCACCAGGGTGGACAAGAAGCCCAGCAACAGCAAAATCAAACCTGTTCCCGGATGAGAGCTCCCTTGTTGCAGCAGCTCCCACGCGCCTGCGAAGCAAACCAACATGCTGATAAGCATCAGAAGGATGATTTTGAGTAGGACTTTGGCAGCGCGAAATGCAAACTGGCCGAGACTTTCCATGAAGTTCATGATTTGTGCGACGTGACGCGTCTAAGTGATATGACGCCTCGTGTAGCGACCTGGGCTGAGGGCGCCAAGCGCTCTCGAAGCACCCCGAAGGCCCCTCCGGAGGGGCATCACGTTGTTCGAGGTGTCGCCATGTCGCGCTTGTACTCCAGCAGCCCTTGCGCACGTCGGATGGCGAATTCGACATCACCGCCCAGGCTGCGCAGTTCTACGAGCTGTTCAAGCCACCGTTCCCAGACCTCGATGGGGGCGGTGATTTCAGGACTGGTTAGCATGTAAGGGGTCATGGCGTCATTCCGGGTGTGCCCCAAAAGGGACGACCCTCCGTGTAGCGAGGGTCTTTAAGCACGTGGGGCCGCCCCAGCCAGGTAGTTGGTCTCAAGAGCAGCTTGCTTTCCTCGTGACGACCCCATGTCCTAAAGGAAGACCGCGTCTGGCAAAGCCAAACGCGGTCAGGGCAATCAGGTAAGCGGCGCAGATTTCAGTCGTCGAGCGGCTGCGGTGCCAGGCGGACAATGAAAGGCTTGAGACTATCGAGCCGAGTCCAGGGCGTCACTCGCTGGAGCTGGTCCAAGTGCTCACGCCAGAACTTTGGCAACCGTAACGGGACGACATACGTCAGCTGTTCACCGAGCAGTGCACACGGCAACACGAGGGCAACCAGTACCAGCCAGGTCACGGGGTGCCATGGTCGGAAGACGGCCGCGAAGCCATCCCCATCCTTGTGCAAACGAGTTGCTCCTGTGGCCCAGATGGCCAGGCCGAGCACACGCATCTTCTGGTAGACGCGAGTGTCCTTGCGTCGAATCGATGACGTCGTAGTCATGGATGAACTCCTTGGGGGTTTTCGTAGGGGCCTACCTGGGTCTAGGTAAGCGCCGTACGGCAACGCAGAGAGTGACGCTTGCGTTCGACTACGGTTTTCAGCCCAGCAATTGCGCCAACTGCGCCTTGGCAGCCGCAACAGTTTGGCTCCGCGCGTCAGGTCCGAAGGCGACGCCTTCTGCGCGAACGACCGTGACATCGGTGATGCCGATGAAACTCAACGCACTGCGCAGGTACGGCGTGACGAAATCCAACGGAGCGGCCGGCCCTTGCGAGTAGACCCCGCCGGAAGCCACCACGAGAATGGCGCGCTTGCCGGTGGCCAAGCCTTCGGGGCCGTTCGGGCCATAGCGGAACGTGGCGCCGGCGCGCATGACGTGGTCCAGGTAGCTCTTGAGCGTCGAGGAAACGCCGAAGTTGTACATGGACGCACCGATGACGAGGGTCTTTGCTTCCAGCAGTTCGGCGGTCAGGGCTTCGGCATCTTTTGCCCGAGCCGTCTGTTCCGGGCTACGTTGGTGAACGGGTGTGGATAGGGCCTGTAGCAGGCTTGCGTCCAGGTGGGGCAGCGGTTGGGCGCCAAAGTCATGCAAGGCCGAAGAAGCGCCGTCAGGCAGAAGCGACCGAGCGAAGTCGACCAATTCGTTGGTGACAGAATACTCGCCGAGTGCGCTGGATTTAATGAAAAGGGTGGTCATTCTAGGGCTCCAATACAACAGTGATATTGGGTCTAGTTAGCGCCGACCACTCGATTGCCGTGCTGCAGTTGAAGACTCCATTCAAAGTTTCTCAATGACCTCTAGCTTGCTGCGAGCCGTACAAGACTGACTCTATACGCCATTTTCCGAAAGGAATTCGCACATGATTAGAGACCTCTTGGTCTGCGGCCAAGGCGACGCCGAGGAGATGCCTGGCCGACCCGATTGGGTCGTGGTGTCCATACGGGACCCCGGCAAACCGCCGGCGGCTCTGTCGCCGCACTGGGGCGCTGTGCTACAGCTTGCGTTTCACGACAAGGATGACGAGGTATTGGCCGAGCAAACCGGGCTTTGGCAGCTATTTTCGGAACAGCAAGCGCACCAATGCCTGGACTTTGTTCGCAAGCATCAATCCACCGCCCGAGGCCTGCTGGTGCACTGCTTTGCCGGTGCATCGCGTTCCCCTGCCGTTGCCCGGGCCCTCGCCCATATGCTGGAGGTACCTTGCGGCGCGGACTGGGCGAAAGGAAATCCGTTGGTTGCCGAGCGAATGCGAGTCGCGGCCGCGCGCAGCCGTTGAGGGGAGGCTGCGGCGTCGCTCCTACCGGGTGTTGTGGCTAGCGTTCCATCTGAAAGAAGCTCACCACCTGTGCCATCTTGTCAGCCTGGTGCTTGAGGCTTTCTGCTGCTGCTGCGCTCTCTTCGACCAACGCGGCGTTTTGCTGGGTGACTTGGTCCAGTTGACTGACCGCCTGCCCGATTTGCCCGATGCCCGTGCTCTGCTCGGTGCTCGCTGTCGCAATCTGTCCAACGAACTCGTTGACGCGTGCCACTTTGGATGCAATGTCTCCGATGGTCGTGCCCGCGGTAGCCACTTGCGACGCCCCCAAGTTCACGCGCTCGGTGCTTGCAGCGATGAGTGTCTTGATTTCCTTGGCAGCCTGCGCTGAACGCTGGGCCAACGAACGCACTTCCGACGCAACGACTGCAAAACCTCGGCCATGCGCGCCCGCGCGGGCCGCTTCCACGGCAGCGTTCAACGCCAAGATGTTGGTCTGAAAGGCGATACCGTCGATGACACCGATGATGTCGCCGACCTTGCGGGAAGACTCCTCGATTTGGGCCATGGTACCGACCACTTTCTCGACGGTCTCGCGTCCCTTGGAAGCGGCGTCGCTGGCTTGTTCGGCCAGCTGAGTGGCCGAACGCGCACTGTCGGCATTTTGCCTGACCGTGGCGGCCAGTTGTTCCATCGACGCCGCGGTCTGCTGGAGATTGCTTGCTTGCTCTTCTGTGCGCTGGCTAAGGTCCGCATTGCCGGCGGCAATCTCACCCGACCCCGTGGCAATCGAATCCGAGCTGGTGCGGACTTGGGAGACGACGTCCACCAGACTGCGCTGCATTTCGCTGAGCGACCGCAGCAGGCGACCTGTCTCATCGGCCGCGTCACTGGTCAAGATGGCACGCAGGTCGCCGTGAGCGACTCGGTCGGCAACTTTCATTGCTGAGTAAAGCGGTGCGGTAATGGACACGGTAATTCGCCAGGCCATGGCAGCACCCACGGCAATGGCAAGCGCCAACAACCCGAAGACTTGGAACCGAGCCAGGCTGTAGCTCGATTGAGACGCCTCGTAAGCCGCCTTGCCTCCACGCATTTGCAGCGCTTCATCGGCTTCGACGGCGGCGGTCAACGTCGCGAAAGCGTTGCGGGAGTCGCCCAGGTACTGGTTGAGCGCGTCGTCGTGCGCGCCGGAGCCCACGGCCAAAGAAACGGTCTGGGCTTGGGCTGCGAAGTACCTTTGCTGGGCCTGCAGGATGTGGTCAGCCAAGCCCTGCTCTTCGCCCGGCGTGATGGTTGCCGAGTACACGGCCCAAGCCGTCGCGGCACTTTTCTTGGATTCATCAAGTCGTTTGGCTTCTCTGTCGAGCTCTTGGGCCGATTTCGCGACGACCACAGCAATTTCACCGCGCCTAATGACATTTGCCGCGTTCGCATAGCGTGCCAGCGCCTGGGACGCCACCAGCCAGTTGGTGGCCAGGTCCTGGGTGTTGGCGTTGACCTCCGAGAGCCTGGAGAGCGCGAAGCCGCCCACCATGGCTGACAAAATAAGCACTGCGGCGAAGCCGACGGCAAGGCGGGGAGCAATTCTCAGACGGGAGAGCATGGAACCAACCGATTGAAGCGACCTCCCGACTTCGGCCGGCTCGGGGTAGGCTTGAGTGCAATTGCGAGTGGTGATGGCGGCTGCAAGCCCCGTGAAGGGAAGGGCATCGCAGAGCTAGCTCATCGATAGCACCAGGGCGGTGCACCCCGACTCCCGTGCAAGATTTGAGGACAGGCGGGACTTAGAACTCCCCACTTTACGTGCCCAACCATATGTCGAAGACCGGGTACCGCCCTCGCAGTCCCTCGAAGCCCCCCACATTGGGCCTTCGCAGGGACAACGCGCGTTAGCCTGTTTCTGGTCCATTCCTGCCCCAATGCTTGTCAAACTCTTGTACGTCAGCGAAGCCGTCCGGCCGCCGACCGACACGGACCTGCGCGTCCTGCTGTCAGCTTCACTCATCCGCAACCGACGTCTTGACGTGACGGGCATGCTCGCCTTTGCGGGCAAACACTTTGTGCAGGTTCTCGAAGGTCGGGAAGTCGCCGTCGCGGAAGTCATGCGGCGAGTCGCCAAGAACCCGCTCCATTGCGAGCTTCGGATACTGCAGCGTGAACAGGTCACTCGTCGGCAGTTCGGAAGCTGGTCAATGGGCTTCGTCACCCGAGATGACTTGTCGGATAGTCTTGCGCAGTTGCATGCGCTCAACGACACAGACGGTCGATGCATGGCGGAGCTGTTTCGGTGCTTCGACGCTGAACAGTGCTGGCCGCTCTCGGCCTGACACCAGCGCCGCCTGCCACGACTCCAACCTCGAGAGTCGCTTCCTTTCTCCAGCGCACCCTGAAATCAAGGCGTCAGGCCAGACCTGACGTGAGACCGTCTCAAGTGAAGATGACTGCATGTGAATGCTCCCGGAGCAATGACGCGGGCGGGGAGGCATGCCGATACGCTGCTTCCATCAATGAATGTGGCGTTTTCACGCCTGGTCAAGTCGAAGTCCTGCACGTGGTGTCGGCCGGTCTGAGTTTGCCAGGTCGTCGCATCGAACGACTCGCCGACGAAGTCGAGCTTTTGTTGGCGTTCGGCTTCCTTCGTCTGGACGACTCCCGCAAACTTCAGGTGAGTCCTCTAGGAGCCGACTTCCTGAAGACGCGATGCTGTGGCGACGGCGGTCTATGGTGAGCGCGCGGTGTTCCCAGTTGGCGCTTGTACATCACCGCTAGCGGGTTGACCCTTCGCTACACCCTGTAGGACCAACAACTTACAGGAACCACCATGAACAAAGTCGACCACATCGTCAAGAACATGATGCTGGGCTCTCCCGCTCTGTTTCCCACTCGGCTGGACGCCCTGGCCTTCGCCTTCCTTAACGCAGGTGCAGGGTACCACTGGACCCCGAAGGGTGAGCTGGATTGCATCTACGGCATGTCGAAGACCGCCAAGCGCATGCACATGAAGGACTTGCGCGACGAGCTGAAGCAGGAGCAAGAGTTCGCTGCTTCGAATGGTCACAAGGAGTTTTCTCAGCGTCGCATTGCCGACGTCGAGCTGCGCATCCTGCAGCGGCGTCACCTGGCCAAGCACATTGACCTGTACGTGACGTCGAACATGCAACCGAACGGAAGCTCGAAGATGGCGGGCACCAATTGGCTGCGCGTTCTTCTCACGCTTGACGGTACTGCGCTCGGCGCCGTCGGCTCCGTCAAGTCTTTCGACAAGCACTGGGCCGCTGCCGCGGATGAAGTGGCTGCTGCCTATCTGTTCATGCTATCGACTATGAAGAAGGAGCGAGGCACGCTTTCTGCTGAAATGCAGAAACTCGAAGCCGAGTTTCTGGCTTCCGCTGCCGTGCTGGAAGCGGTCACCCAACGCAAGGCGCGTACCCGTGAAGCTGCCAAGCTGATTGTGGGCATGTTCCAGCGCGACAAGCAGCCGCGCCAGGGCAATCCTGCGGCCACGGCGTAAACTTTGCCATTCAACAGCTGCCCTCCTTTTAGGACGGGCAGCTTTTTCTTTGGCGAATTGTCGGCTCTGCCCAGCCCACAAACAACGTCGTCAAGCTAGCCGTGCGGCCGTGGTCAGAGTATGCGGCATCTGCGGCCCCGTTCGCAATGAGCCCTAGCTTGCAAGGCCTTGAGGTTTTCGTCGGGGTGGCGTGGCAAAGTGGCGACTCGCTGCAGCGTCCTTGTCTCCAAAACATGTGATTGAACTCGAAAGGACCCCATGGGTACCCTCACGGAAAACCGCTGCCTGCGCGGCCTGGACAACTGCACACCACTTGCCAACCTGAGCGCCGACGAAGCGGGCAGCTCCTTTGTCTGCGTCGGCTACAACCGTCCTGAGACACGACCCGTCAAACAGGACCGCTTCACCCTCTGCTGGAAGAACACGGTGGTCGATGAGCGCGGCTGCTGGGACCGACGAGACCTGCTCGATACACTATCGGTCATCGGGCAGGCGCTCAGCACCGATGAGAACATTCGGGTGTCCAGTGGCATGAGCGACGACGAAATGAACGAGACCGCCTTGCTCTGAGGTCAAGGCTGTTGGCAGTGATATCGGGTCTCCTGACTCTTTCGGCCTAGGAGAGGGAATGCGCAGCGCAATGGTTCAACTTGCAGTGCAACCCGTTCGTTGTCCGGCTTGGTCAGGTACGACGTGAGTGGTCATGGGTCTTGTAGACGATGGACAGTCCTGCCAGGTGTAGCGACAACTGCACAGTTAGCGACCCGGTGACAGGAGTCCGTGTCCTTGGCTAAGCAGCCCTGCTATACCAGGTTCCATAATCCTTTTGGACTCGCATGGCCTCGCCTCTCTCTCGCTGTGAATTGGTTGCCCCGACAATGTCGGCGGCGCAGGCGGCTCAGGCCCTCAAGACACTGGCAGGCAAAATCAATCAAAAGGGCGGCGTGGGTGTTGGGAGCTGGAAGGGCACCGTTCACGGCGCCGTCGCGAAGAACGGTCACAAGGGAGAACACGTGGCGGTGTTCACGGGCAAGGGCATGCTGGCACCCTTTGGCCCCTTGTACGATGAGCAAAGCGAAGCCAGTGCACTGCTGTTCGCCATCGCCTTGGCGCACGCCGACGTTCTGGCAGACGCGCTGGCCAAGCTCTGAGCGGAGCAAGACTTTCCCTGAGCGACACGAAAGTTCACACGGCCACCCGCAGCTTTACCACATGCGGTAAAGCGCCTACAATATGATGAGCCAGGTGGCTTCGCGCAGTCCTGCTGGGATTTCGTGGAGCGAGCGTACTTCCCGGACCCCTCAAATGAACCCGCATCGCATCCATATCCTCTACACGAACCTCCTGAAAGAGCAGCCGGAGCACGCCATTGCGTGGGGTCAACGTGGTCGAGTATTCACCTTCGGGCAGATGCTGGCAGAAGTGGAGCAGGGCAGCGACCAGGGTGTCGCCTATGCCCAGGCGGTGCTGGCGAGCACCTTGCGCTTTGTCTGCGAAAAGCATCTCGATAGCCTGACGCCGGACCTGCTGTTGCAAATCGATGTGAGCCCGCGTATTCCCGTGACGGCGGCTTACCGTTCGATGCCGGCTGACTTGGAAGTTTGGCGCACCATGTCGAGCAGGCACACGGCGCACGACATGGCCGCAGACCTGGACGCGCTTGACGCGTACGCCAAGTCGCTCCTGAGTGACTTGCTGCGCATTTCCCGCGATGTCGTGGCTCGGCAAGGAGCCTTGCGGACCGAGGCAGCCTAGCCCCTGGAAACGGCCGTTGCCCTCTATTGAAGGCACCGGCCTTGTGGCACCGAACGGGACGGCGTCGCTCACCCGAGCAGGCGGGTCGAGCAACCTTGCGCTGGAACCTTTCCGCTACCCGAGAATCGACATTCAGGATGCGGGCAACAGAGCCCCGCACGCAGCTATCAGTGCAACTGGTCCCGATACGCGACGCCTTGCACCGGCGGCGGCGCTTGCAGCGTAGCGGACTCGTTGTTTCCAAGCACTCGCATAGGCTGTATCCAGATGAGCTTTCGCAGGCTCAGCTGTGGCCCGTGGGCCTGGTTGCGCCAGTGCCCTCTGCGCCAGTGCGCGGAGCGAGGCCCACCCGCACGGGCACGTTCGTCGGCCCGCTCGAACTCTCCGCCCACGACGCGAACTTCTCGGTAGCCCATCGACCGCAGTTTCGACGCCGCACGAAATCCTTCTTTGCCGGGCTTGGCGGCCTTGGCGCTCAGAGCCTCGGAGGTGCCAGGCTGCCACTGGGTTTGGATATCGTCGGGATAGGCGGTCACGTACGCCAGGGCGTTCCCGGCGAGCTGCAGGGCCTGTGTGTAAGCCCGCGCGTTACGCCGCTGAGACTCCTGAGCTTCGTCGAAACTGTTGGAAGTGGCCAAGAGGCCCGCCGGGTCTTGGGCATGGAGCTTTTTGCGGGCATCTTCGATATCCTGGACGTCGAGGGCCACCGCGGCGTCGATAGCCAAATCGAAGGGAAGCCGGGCCATGTCGGCAAGCCGAAACCGAAGCATCTGGGATTGCCCGACACCTTCGAGCCAACCGGTGTCCGTTCTCCCCATCAACATCATCCGGGAGTAGCCCGCAGAGGGCGTGTGCAGCACAAGCAAACCCTCCACAGGTTGGCCAGCGCCCATCACGATGTCCGTCTGCGGCCCAAAATGCAAGTAGAGCGCTCGTTCGGTTGTTCCCAAGACGTCTGCCAGTTGCATCTCCCCGCAATCGCTGTGGCGCAAGGCCTCTACCAGTGCGGGCGCGAAATCCAGCACCTCGCCCCCTTCGGCCTCCCAGTGCGCAAGCGACTGCCCCAGCAACCCTTCGTGTCCGTAGAGGTTGTTGTCGAGCAAACTGCGCAGAGGACGACCCGCTCGTTGGGCGCTCGCGGCAATGTCTTCGAACAGCACTTGATTGGCAGCGGGTAGCCCTCCGCTGCGTGCAGCCTGGCGGAGGCGCTCGGCCAAATGCTTGGCAAAGGGGCGGGTTTGTCGCCAGAACTGGGGAAAGTAGCGAGCCACGGAGGTTCCGACGTCTTGGGGAGGAGGCCCGCATTTTAGGCTACTCCACGTAGTACCGCGGCTAAATGAGCGAACTACACCTAGCGTGTCGCCGGGTGAGCAATAAGCAAGTCGGGCGAGATTGCCTTTCGTCCAACGCTTTCGGGCCTCCGTTTCATGACCATTTCACTGACTTCTTCGCGCACAGCAGCCATTGCGAGCGCTGTCACCGGTGCGCTTGCGGCTGTTGCAGACCAATCCTTCTGGGCAGGGGTGCTGGTGTTTGTTGTGGTCGCACTGTTCTTTGCGCGGCTTCGAAGCTACCAATGGTCCGTCTTTGTGGCGGAGCAGACGGCGCATGCCGAGTGGTCGCAGGGCCGAGAGGCCATGCCCCGGGAAATGCAAGACCTGCGGACGACCCGTGAGGCCGAGGCCGCCGCGGTAAGTGGTCCCAGTGCGTCCAAGAAGAACGACTGACCGACGCGGAGACGTCAAGCGGGTGTCGCTAGACCTGGTAGGCAAATTCAACCTACAAGGACCTCCATGTCTGTTTTCAATTCCGAGACGTCCCCGCTTCAGCAGCGGCCGCGTCATCAACACGATTGTGACTGCTGCCACTTCCTGGGCCGTTTCGAAAACGGCCGTGGCGAGGCCGACCTCTACGCCCACACCCAAGGCCCCTGTCGTACGCTCATCGCACGATACGGTTCGCATGGCTCGGACTACTCTTCGGGCTCCGGCTTTTCGTACGGCATCAACCCCGACCTGACCGAAGCGCGGCGACGTGCCCAAGACCTGGGTCTTTGGGACTACGACGTGTACGAGGCTTTGTTCCACGCGACGAGTCAGCATCCGGACTGCTTCGAAGAGCTGAAACGGGCGCTGCCCTTCACGGTCGAATACCAGGCGTACTTGGCGGCGGCCGCTGGCAACGTCGAGCGTCACCAGGGGCTTATCCTGCATCTGTGGCAGCATCGCCGCGTGTGGGACCTTCGGTATCGTCCGCAATACGCGCCGAGTGCCAGCCTGGAGAAGGTACAAGACAACGTACGGCAAGTTGTCAGTGCCTACCGCCAGTACAGTGGGATGGACGCGTACAAGGATGAGGTGCTGCAAACCATCACTGACTTCGCATGGCATGAGCTGAACGTGACGTCTGCGCAGCAGTATCACGAGGAACTGCAAGCCGCTTGACCTGTTTCCAAAGTCTGCACCCATGGTGCAGACTTTTTCATGAACGGTGCGTTGAGCGTGGTCGACGGGCCGGGGTGTCCGAATGGCTGCCCAAAAGAAAGCGTTCACCGTGAGGGTGAACGCTCTGAACGAGGTCTCGTGCGAATTGGCCAGGGGTCAATTCAACTGGCGCATGCGGGCAATACGTGCTTTGGTGGCAGGGTGCGTGAGCGATTCGTCGGCGTCTGCATAGACTTCGAAAATCGGTACTGCATCCGCGAGCGGAAGACCCAGCAAGTGCAAGCAATGCACTGCGTAGGCGTCCGCATCGTATTCTTGCTGGTGCAAGAACGTGCGCCACGCCGGATTGTCTTCAGCAGCCTGGTTCGTGAACAACTGGGAGTTGTTGTCCAGGAACGCGAACGCCGAAGCAAAGTGCCCCAACACTTGGTGCCCCAACTCATGCCCAAGAACCAGCATGCGTTGGGCCCGGGGCAGCGAGGCCAAGTCCACCTGCACTACGATGACACCTCCGGGAAAGGAGTGACCGATGAGCGGGGTGCTCGTGACTTCGAGCTTCAAGGGCAGGGTGACGCCGGTGGCCTTCACGAGTTCGCGAAAGTCAGCGTTCAACTGGAGCAAGCGAGGGTCCGACTCGGAGACCAACCAGAGCGTGTCGTGGAATTCCCGCAGTGCTTGTGCTTCGTCTTGTGACGGAGTGGCACAGCAAAACGACGAAACCAGCAACAGACATGCGGCAAGCAAATACTTCATGGTCGAAGTTCCAAAAGTTCCTATGCCGCGTATAGAACTTCGCACTTCCCCTTCGACCATTCGGAGACCGCATCCGGGACGACGGGCCGGGCCGACGCTACACTGAGAACAAGGCCACGGTTTTCGCCTCGCGTTCTCGCCGACTGTCAAAGTCGGTATGCCGAAGAAGACGCCTTCTCACGAAGGAAATGAGTTACCCCCTAAACCCCTGCCTCACCGCAGACGGCCCTGGACGGTAATGAGAACAGCCCCCTCTTTCATGCAGGCCGCCTGCAACGTATGAACAGGAACTACAGGACATGACTCGACAACCTCAGGTGGCCTCGGCCGCCGCCATGCTTCGAAATGCGCTGGCCGCCGACGGCATCATGCTCGCGCATCAAAAAGCACTGAACCTCGCTGCAAAGCTGTTCGGCTTCAAGAATTGGGCACAAGCACAGGCCACTCCTGCTTCGGCGGCTGCCCCTACGCCTGAACCTACGCCGGCATCCACGAAGCCCACCCAGGTGTCTTCCCTGCCGACTCGTGAAGAAGAACTCGAGACTGCTTTGCGATGGGTTAGCCGCAACTACTTGACGACGTTGGGTGGAAAGCCGGTGCGCGACGCCGACGAGTGCTTGCTGTATGCCGAACGCTTGCTGAAGAACAAGTAGTGCTTCGCATTTGTGTGAAGTGCTTTCGCAGTCACCGCTGACGCCGCACCCTTCAAGACCACTGCTCAGCGCAGTGGTCTTTCTTTTTTCAGTCCGAGTTTGAGCGGGCCGGCGACGCTCGCATGTACCCTATAGTGCCCCATAGGCGGGTTAAGGGGTGCTATAGCGCCCATGGTCGCGCAGACACGCGCAGACACGCTCAGTCAGGGCTGGGCGCAGTCCAGGCGCTGCTCGATGTCAGCGACCGTCAGTCCGACGTTATCTACCAGGTAGGCCAGCATGGTCGAAAGCTCCTCCCAGCCATGGGCCAGGCCTTGGGCGACCAACGCTTGCTCAAGGGCGCCCATGCATCCGAAACCCACGAAGTTCTTGTGCACCACGTAGGCGGGCGTCGTGGCGCCATCGGGCAGCAGCTGCGCATGCATCACGGCAGCAGCGCCCGCTTTGTCGATGCGTTGGTGGCAGTGGTCGCAATACAGGCGCGGGACGTGCCGGCCGCTCACCATTTCAATCAGGAGCATGGTTGCCTCGTGAGCTCATCCGAAAGAACGTCATCCTACGCGAAGTTCAGAGTTCGCCCCCAGCAATTCCTACCTGATGGCCAGCGTCCGGGCAAGCGGGCAACTTTTAAGCGTGGCCTTCCGACTCAGACGCAGGGAAGTCTTTGGCGAGCTGGGCCTGAACTGCTTGGCTTTGTGCAACCAGTTTACGGGTGTAGGCCGCCTGCGCCTCGAGCTCCTCAAGTCGCGAAAGACGGTGCTTGATGGCGAGTGCCGCGTCGCGCTTGGCCCAGGCAATGACGATGTTTCGGTCGTGGCTGAACGTGTTGTCGTACATCAAACAGCCGTCATGCGTGACATTGGGATAGGAGAACGCTTCGCAACGCTTTTCCAGGATGGCGGCCTCCTGAAACGTGTACACAGGCAGGGCCCTCTCGAACGTATCCGGCTCCAGTACCAACCGTCGTAGCAGGGCGGGGTCTGCGTCCATCTCCTGCTGATAGCGAACGAGGTCGTCGTTGGCGCGGTCCTTGTAGGCGAATTTCAGTTCGCCGTCGAGTCCGATGACGATGCACTCCGGGATGTAGGGCGAGCCGATGCAGATGCCGCGCTCCGTCACTTGGACGATGTGGCCGATACGGTAGTGCTTCTTGACGTTATTCCAGCCCACGCGGGTGCTCCTCGAATTGGCGAGTCGCTCGACCCGCTTTTGTTTTCAGACCCATTGTAGCCGAGTCCGGTGCAGTTCTCAACGCACAGTGCAGCGAGTGTATACGTGACTTATTGGACAGCTCAGCAGTTGATGCTGTGCATTTCGGACGTGTACAATGCACATCTGCTACGGTAAACGATACATAAAACAAGAGCGCTAAAACTTCTACTTAGACAGCGAGTTAGCTGTCAAGCCTTTCGGACGACCGAACCGACTTGGCAGTTTCGCCCAGAGATTAGCTGTTCTTCATCGCAACAAGACCCCATGAGCCAAACTGACGTCGTATCTGCCTCCAACACCACCGCGGTGATGCTGCTGCCCACTCTACAGGACTCGCAAGTCCTGGCGCCCGAGCGACGCGTCGACCTGGCCAAGTTCAGCCCCCAGCAAGTCCAGCGCCTGCAGCAGCTTTCCCAAACCGTGTCGTTGCGTGACACGAACACGGTTCTCGGGTTTGGTGCCGAGCCGCAGAAAAAGCTCAACGACTTCCTCAACCAGTTGCTCGAAGGCCTGCAGACCAACGAGCTGGGTGCAGCCGGTGCGCTGACGATGGAACTCGCCACCGCGGTCAAGGTGATGAACCTGCCCAAGATGAAGCGTGAAGCTGAAGGCGGCGATTGGGTGGCCAACTCGGTGGGCCGGCTGCCGGTCGTCGGCAAGTACGCCTCGGCAATTCGCCACTTCCAGTTGAGCCATCGCAAGGTGCTCGACCATTTTGCGGCCATCGAAACGAAGGCGGAAAAGGAAATGGGCACGCTGCGTGGCACGAACTCGCAGCTCGACCGTATGGTGGAGTCGGCCATCGAGCACATCCGCGACCTCGAACTGTACCTAGCCGCGGGCCAAGTGGCGCTCGAGCGCATGCACAGCGAGTACGCCGCGAACTGCCGCATCGCGCTCGCCAGCAAGGACCCGATTCAAATCACGCGCCTGCGTGACGCGTACGAGCAAATCAACGCCTTCGAAGCACGCCTGGTTCGCATGGACCTCGCGTTCACGCGCTCGATGAAGTCCGTTCCGGAAATTCGCACGACGCAGGTGGCAGCCCGCATCGAAATCTGCAACGTCATGGACACGGTGCTGTTCGACCTGCCCGAGCTCAAGCGCGTGATTGTGCAAGTGGGCGCCGTCCAGCGCATTGCCCAGGCTAACAAGGCCAATGAAGCCCGCCGCGAGCTCACTCGCCAGCTCACGGGCATGGGCGCTGACGCGCTGCAAAACGCCTACCTGGCGTCCAAGCGTAGCCAAGGAGACGTGGGCGCGGATGTTGCGGCCTTGGCGGCCGCGGCGGACAAGCTGCTCCAGACCGTGGACATGGGCATGCGCATCGACGCGGAGAACCGCCAGAAGCGTGAAGCGGCGACGGCCCAGCTGTCGGAAATCCGCACCAAGCTGCTCTCTGGTACGCAAGCACAGGCTGAACAGCTCCTGGCCCTGTCCTCGCCGGTGGCGCAGTAACCCCTTTTCGCGACATTTCAGCACGCACTCATCATGTCTTTTACCCTCGACAGCTTTTTCAACCCCCATCTTGTACCGGGCACGAGCCGCATTGACGCGGTGCTCTCGGTCATTCATGCGCAAGAAGAGCCGACCGTTGTCGGCTCCAAGCTCGCCTACGTGTTTGCCGTCGACGTTTCCGGCTCGATGGAAAACAACGACAAGCTCGTCCGCGCCAAGCTCGCGCTGCGTCGCGCCATTGCAGCGTTGCCGCCGACCGCTTTCTTTGCGGTCATTGCTTTCAACGACCGAGCGCGAGTGCTCGTCGCCATGACCCAGGCCAACGCCATTGCAAAGTCGGCGGCGGACCATGCAGTGCAGGTGCTGAGGGCCGAAAACGGCACCGTGATGAGCCTGGCCCTGCGCGAAATCAAGGCGCAGTTCGCGTCGATGCCCGACGCCATCAAGTTGGCGCAGTTCCTCACCGACGGCGAGAACGCCCGTGAGGACCAGGCTGCCCTTGAACGTGCGCTTGCGGACTGTCGTGGAAGCTTCCAATGCGACTGTCGCGGCATCGGCACCGACTGGCACCCCGACCAGCTGCGGCTCATCGCCAACGCGTTGCTGGGTACGGCGGACGCGGTCTGCGATGGCGAGGCGCTGGACGCCGACTTGAAGAGCATGATTGACCGCGCACTGGGCAAGGGTCTGGCCAACGCGGTCCTGCGCCTGTGGTCGCCCAAGTCCGCTCGCTTGTTGGCGGTCAAGCAGGTCATGCCGGAAATCGTCGACTTGACGGCCATGGGTCATCGCCTGGACGACAAGACACTGGACTTTCCGCTGGGGGCCTGGGGCGCCGAGACTCGCGAATACCACGTGAGCATCGAAGTTCCGGCGGGCAGCGAAGGCGATGAAATCCTGGTTTGCCGCCCCAGTATCGTCTTTGAAGCCAATGGCGCTGAAGTCAAGGTCGCGGGCGCCAACATCGTGGCGGCCTGGACAGCCAACGAAGCACTGACGACCCGTATCAATGCGCAGGTCGCGCACTACACCGGCCAAACCGAACTGGCTGACTCCATCAAGGAAGGCCTGGAAGCCAAGGCTCGCGGGGATGTCGACCAAGCAACCCGCCTGCTGGGCAAGGCCGTCAAGATTGCCGCGTCATCGGGCAATGACGAGGTGACTCGTCGTCTGCGCAAGGTCGTGGACGTCGTCGACGCTGACGCGGGCACGGTGCGCATCAAGTCGAGCGCGGGCCGCGCAGCTGAACTCGAACTGGACATGGGCGGAACGCGTACGGTTCGCCGCCGCGCACCGACTGCGACGGCGGGTTCGACCACCCCGGGGCAGCCAAGCTAAGCCACGCCGTTCTTTTTACGACTCTTGCCGCAAACAATCATGACTTATCCCTGCCCCAAAGGCCACGACTCCACCGATGACGACTACTGCTCGGTGTGCGGCACTCGCCTGACCGCTCCGTCGGTGGCCACGGCCACCGCTGCGTCCCTGCCCTCGGGGGCCGGCGGTTCCGCCCCTTCCGCGGCGACGTTGATGCCGGCCGATGGTGGCTGCCCGGATTGCGGCACGCCGCGTACGCTGGGTATGCGGTTTTGTGAAGTCTGCCGCTTCGACTTCAACACAGGTGCCTCGCATGCCGCCGTCTCCCCTCCTGCGGTCTCCGCGGCATCGACCGTTGTCCTGACTCCGACGCCCGGGGCTGCCAGCCCGGTTGCGCCGCCGGTGGCGACGGATGTCGCACCGCAACGCCTGATGGCCGTCATTTGCGTGGACGCGTCGCTCTATGTCGACCCCGAGCCCGACATCGTCTGCCCGGTGGGTGCTCCGGAGCGCAAGTTCCATCTTGACCTGGATGAAAACCTGGTGGGTCGACCGAGCCGTTCGCGCGGAATTTTCCCGGAGCTGCCGGTGGACGACGTAGGGGCCTCGCACCGCCACGTGAAGTTCCTGGCCGACAAGGACGGCGGCTACAGCGCACTGGACATGAGTTCGGCCAACGGCACGCGTCTCAACGGTGTCGACCTCCAGCCCGGCATTCCGGTCAAGGTGCACGTCGGTGACGAGCTGACGCTGGGCATGTGGACGCGCATCCGCATCGCGGCGCGCTGAACCGCATTACCCGCAGTTTTTTGAACCCGCCAGCCACCTCGTCACCGAGTCCGCTTCTCCTAGCGACAACCTAGCGTCCCTGCCCATGCCAGTCACCCAAACTTCTGTTGCGCTTTCTACGGTCCCGGCGCCCGCCGCACTGACCGGGCTGCCGCTCGTTCTCGCACAATTGCGGGCCTTCATCCAGACAACGCCGGGCAAGCTGCGCCTGTGGCAACTGGGAGGCATCGCGCTGACGCTGCTCTTTGGACTGTCGGTCTGGAATTACGACCGCTACGTCAGTAGCGTGGCCCGCACGATGACCACGGACACCGTGCCCTCCATTGTGTCGGCCGAAACGCTGCGAACGCAGCTCTCGAATGCGAACGCCAGCATGGTCAACGCGTTCCTGACCAAGAACATGGACCCGCAAAGCTCTGACTGGGTTGCCTATCGCAATGCGGTGCATGCCGCTCAGCAGAGCTATTTCGAGGCCGCGCAGAACATCACGTTTGGCGACACCGAACGCAAGCCCCTGTTCGAAGTCATGAGCGGGCTCGAAGACTACGACCGACTGGTGGGCGGAGCTCTCGACAAGGGCCAGTTCAGCGATGACGTGATTACAGCCGACCGCTTGATGCAAGACCGCATCCTCCCCGCGGCGGTGGCGCTTGACCAAGCCAACTATTCGGTGCTGGACGAAGTCTACGGTTCGTTCAAGAGCCGCCACATGCTGCACAGCATCATGATGTTCGTTTGCGGCTTTGCACTGGCGACGTACCTCATCTACGCGCAGCTCTTCTTGCGCAGGCAGTCAAACCGGCTGTTCAATCCGGGACTGCTGGCAGCCACCCTCGTTTTTGGCATCGGCTCGTTTGGCCTGATGCTGTGTTCCTCGCACGCCGGCGCAGCGCTGCAGAGCGCCAAGGAAGACGCCTTCGACTCGCTGCATATGCTGGCCAAGGCCAAGGCCGTTGCCTATGCAGCCAACACCGACGAAAGCATGTTCTTGCTGGTGTCGGGCAACGCCGCGCTCCAAGCTGACAGTGACAAGCAGTTCCGCCTGCGTGCGTTGGCCATCGAAGCGCCCAAGGGCACATCGGTGCCTGCGGACAATTCGCTTGTCAAGTCGCAAGGCTATCTGCGTGACGAGCTGAACAATCTCACGTTTGAAGGGGAAGAAGCGCTTGCCCAAAAGACGTTGACGGCCTGGGAGCTCTACATGGCAGTCGATGGTCGCATTCGACAGCTGGAGCACAGCGGCCAGCACGCGCAAGCCGTCAAGCTCGACCTGGGCCATGACAAGGGTGAGTCCAATTGGGCATTTGGCCAGTTCGACGCTGCACTCGACCAAGTCACCGCCCTGAACCACACCGAATTCAAGTCGCGTGGTGCCAGCGCGACGCGCAACATCGCGCGCCTGGTCTACGTGGAGCTCGCCCTCGTGCTGCTGGTGAGCGCGGCCATCTTCTTTGGCTTCAAGCCCCGTCTGGACGAATACCGCTTCTAAGCGCGTTCGCTCCGGCCTGCCTCCTTCCGCTCCTTAGCATCTCTCATTCGCTTCGCGACATGTCCGACGATACCGCCCGCGTTGTACGCCAATGGCAAGACCGCCTGGGCACCATCAGCCACAATTTAAGTGAACTCAATGAGGCGGAGTTTGTTCGCATCTTGCGCTCACGCATCAAGCCCGAGCACCCTTGCGCCTACCAAGGGCTGACACTTGAGCGCGCCTTGTCGGTTTCTGCGCTCTTGAACCAGCTCTGGGACGACTACCTGGCGATGGGACACGTTGTTGAGCACGCGCTCGACCTGCAGAGCAAGCGCAGTGTTTTTCACGACACGGCCCCGGACATCGAAGCGCTGCTGACAGGGGCCTCGGTGGCGCTGCCGACCGAAGCCATTCCGCTTGACCAGCGAGAACTCACGGCGCCTTCACAGCGTCAGACCTGCGTTACGCTCGATGAAGCCCTGTCGACCATGTCCCAACGCTTTGCGCAGGCACGCGACGAGCTCGCGCAAGTGCGCAAAGCCGAAGAGTCACTGGTGACGCGCCAACAAGGCCTGTCCCAGGAGGCACAGGCCCTGAAGCTTCGTGCAGCGAATCTCGGCGAGTCGATGGATGTCGGGCTCGGCGCGTTCGATGCCCAAGCATTGCTGGATACCGCTGCGCGCGACCCGATGGCGGCGTACGGCTCGATGGAGCAGGCTGAACAGCAACTGGCGGCCTTGGCGTTGCACCTCCAGGGGCTCGAACAAGTTCGCTCGCAAGTGCGCGTCGGCTTGGACCAGTCGCGGGTGACGCTGGACGCGCTGTCGGAACTGGTTCAGCGTTCCCGCAAGGCAGTCGAAGACTCGCGCCAGCTTTTGGCAGAACCGGTCAGCTTGGTGGAGCCGACAACGGATGCAGCCATTGCCTCGCTCCAGGCCTGGTTGGACACGCTGGAGGGCGCGTTTGCGTCCGCCCGTTTCAAGGCGGCCCAAGTCGGGCTGAAGAAGTGCCAGGCGGCGCTCAACGCGCAACTCGCCCAAGAGCAGTCGAGCTATGCCCGCAACCGCGCGGCCCTCGACGAGCTTTCGGACCTGGAAGGGCGGCTGACCGCCTTTCGCGCCAAGGCCCGAGCGCTTGTGGCGCGCGGCGTGGTGCTCGACGCTACCGTCACCAATTTGAAAGAACAAGCCAAGCTCGCCGTACGCGAGCGACCGGCCACGCTCAGCCGAGCGCGCCGTCTGGTTCAAGCCTTCGAGACCGCCTTGTCGGCTTCTCAATCCAAGCACAACTCGACTCTCTGACGTCAGGACTTTGTTTCATGAGTACTCTTCACTGCACCCGCGCCGGCTGTTCCGGTCAAATCATCGACAACGTCTGTGAAGACTGCGGTCGCGCCCCCTTGGGTCAGAGCTTGCTGCAAACGGTTGCCAAGGCCAACCTGGGCGACGACGCGGCGACCGCGGCCGGCGGCGACTCGACGCTGTACGGCGCCAGCTACACCAGCCACCGCACCGCCAGTTCGCGTCGCGTCATGACGTCGGCCATTGCGCTGGCCTATCCGACGGCACGGACGGCCACGGCGCGAGCCGCAGGCAGTCGTCGCCTGACCAGCCGGACCACGCGCGGCTCCACGGCTCGTCGTAACGCGCTCGGCGGCGGCCTGGTGTCGTTGCCTCCGATGCCCAGCCTCGACCCGCTGTCGCTGCTGATGGCCTCGCCGGTGGTGCCCGCGCACCGCCGCATCTGCCCGAACAGCCCGCACAACTGCTTCTACCCGGAAGAAGCAAACGTGGACGAGCAAGACCGTCGCCAAGTCCTCGTAAAGCTGACCAAGGGCTATTGCGGCAACTGCGGAACGTTCTACGACTACACGCCCGCCCTCAAGGCCGGCGACGTGATTCACAACAAGTACGAAGTCAAGGGCCCGATTGCATTTGGCGGCCTGGGCTGGATTTACCTGGCCTTCGACCAGCAGTTGTCTCGCTGGGTCGTTCTCAAGGGGCTGCTCAACGCCAAGGACGCGGAGAGTGCCGCAGCAGCTGTTGCCGAACGCCAGTACCTGGCGGCGGTCAAGCACCCCAAGATTGTGGGCATCTACGACTTCGTCAGTCACGGCCCCGAAGGCTACATTGTCATGGAGTACGTGGGCGGTCGCACGCTCCACAGCCTGCGCAAGGAACGCGGCCCCTTGCCGGTCGAAGAGGCCATCTCCTACATCCTGGGTATCTTGCCGGCATTCAGCTATCTCCACGAGCAGGGCTATGTCTACTGCGACATGAAGCCTGACAACGTCATGCTCGAAGGCGATGACGTCAAGCTTGTCGACCTGGGCGCGATGCGCAAGATTGACGACATCGACGGCGCGGTCTATGGCACGCAGGGCTACATGGCCCCCGAGCTGAGCGAAAAGCCGGATGGCAGTGGTCCCGACGTCAACCCCGTGGAGGTCTCGGACATCTACACGCTGGGTCGCACGCTGGCCAACCTCATCATGGATTTCTCGATGCGCCAGCATCTGTTTGACCTGCCTACGCCGGCCGAGCAGCCGGTACTCGCAGAAAACGAGTCGCTGTATCGCTTCTTGCTGCGGGCAACCCATCCGAGCATGGATGAACGGTTCCAGTCCGCGCAAGAAATGGCCGACCAGCTCTTTGGCGTCCTGCGTGAAATCGTGGCGCTGAAGACGAGCCCGAAGCCCACCGAAAGTCGTGTCTTCTCGGCAGACAACCTGCTCGACGACTCCGACACGGAGGCGCTTTCGCGACCGGTTGCTCGCGTGCTTCCGACCATCAAGGTCGACCCGAATGACAAGGCGTCGGCGGACCTGCTCCGTCTGGCGGGTATTGCCGACGTGCAAAAGCGACTGTCGGCCATGGTGACATTGGCTGCGAAGAAGACCAAGTCGCTGGAAGTTCGACTGCGTCTGGCCGAAGCCTACGCCCTGAGCGGTCAAGCCTCGGAAGTCGAGCCGGTGCTCCAGGAATTGGAAGCGGCGGACCCCTTCGACTGGCGGGTGAATTGGGTTCGTGGCTTGAGCGCCATGGTCCAGAACCAGGGCGTCGAAGCCGTCAAGCAGTTCGACACGGTCTATTTCGAGATGCCGGGTGAGACCGCTCCGAAGCTGGCCTTGGCGTTCGCGCACGAGCAATGCGGCAACCTCGACCGTGCGGTCTACTTCTACGAGCTGGTGGCAAAGACCGACTCCAACCTGGTTTCGGCCAGCTTTGGCCTGGGCCGCTGCTTGGCACGCCAAGGTCAACTGGCGGAGTCGGCCAATGCGCTGGAGCAAGTGGCGCCGGCCCACGTCATGCGGTCCTGCGCGGTCATGACGCTCACGCGTACGCTCCTGGCCGACGTCAACAAGCTGTCTACCGAGCTACTGACCACCGCTTGTGCCGCCCTGGAGAGCGTGCTTTCGGAGGGGGGCTCGGTGCACGCCCTGGCAGCGGACTTGTTCGCAAAGGCGGCTGCCTTGGCCCGCACCCAGCCTCCGAAGGCGGACCTGGCTGTGCTGGGCATCCCGTTTGAAGAACGCGCGCTCTGTCTGGGTGCGGAAGAACAGTACCGCAAGGCAGCTCGACTCGCGCCGACGCCAGCGCAGGCTTACGCCTTCGTGGACGCTGCCAACGCCATTCGACCGGTGACGACGCTGTGAGCCAAACCTGCCCGAAATGCTCTCATGAGAGCGACGACGATTGCAACTTTTGTGAGGCTTGTGGCGTTGCGCTGCGAGTGCGCGCATCACCACCTGCCGCGGGGGCAGGTCCGACGCAGCGCCCTGATAGGACCGACGACAAATGCTTTGCTTGCGGGAGCGTCAACCTGGTCGACGGCTACTGCCAGGACTGCGGAATGCGTCAGCGTGCCAGCGCGACGCCCGCAGCGATGGAGATGCGCGAATTCGTGGTCGACGCTCAACTGGCGGCAGCCAGCCACCCCGGCCGCAAGCATCCGACCAATCAGGACTTCGCCGGCGTGCTGCGGTTGCCGGACGGCTCGGTGCTAATGGCGGTCGCGGACGGCGTGTCCACGGCGCAATTGTCGGACCAAGCGGCCCAATTGGCCGCGATGACCGCCGTCGAGAGCGCTCGGGCTGGCTTTGCCCTGGGAGCGACAGACGCCCAGAAGGTGTTGGAACAAGCAGTGCACGCGGCCAACGCCGCGGTCAAGGCGCTGCCATTCCTGCCCAATACGCCGCTCGACGAACCCATGACGACGCTGGTTCTGGCGCGCGTTGCCGGTGCGCAGCTGGATGTGGCCTGGGCGGGTGACAGCCGGCTGTACATCACCGGGCCCGGTCGATGCGACTTCGTGACACGGGACGACTCCTGGCTGATGGACGCTGTCGACGCTGGGATGCCCCTGGAGCAGGCGTCCAAGGACCGCAGCGCGCATTGCATCACTCAATGTCTGGGGATGCGCGACGACGAACTCCTGGTCAACCTGGCCCAAGTCACGGTGCCCGTCGACGCACTGGTGGTCGCATGTTCGGACGGTCTGTGGAACTATGCCGACCCAGCACTGGAGCTGAGCGCTCTCGTTGCGCGGCACGCCTCGACAGATACGGCGCTCGACTTGTCGCGGGCCCTGGTTCGTTTCGCCAACGACGCGGGTGGTCAGGACAACATCACGGTGGCGTGCTTTCGGCCCGAGGTCGCTGCGCAAGGCGTGAAATCGTCGGTGTGACTGTTTATTTCAGGCGCAGCTAACGGGTGAATTGTCGCTACACAGGGTAGGCAAACTTTCAACCCATGAGGCCCTATGCACGAAATCATCGTTTACCGCAATCCGCTCGAAGCTGACTTCTGGCACATGGTCGGCGACGGCCAGTTCTTCCCCGTCATCGTCGGTGTCGTCGCGTTCTTCGCTGTCTTCCTGACGCTCAACGCAGTCGTTCCCAGGCTGCTGCGGGGGAGCAACGTCACCCGGCGTTTCTTCTTCAAGAACGAAGCCGCCCTGACCTACGGCGAGCTGGCGTTCGGGGCGGTGGCGGGTGTGGCGACGACGATGCATTTGTTCGTCTGACGCCCACTTCTTTCGATACGTCACTCTTCGAGACCGCACAGCTTCGGCTGTTGCGGTCTTTCCCTTGGAATGAAGGCTTTTTGTCCAAAGGCCTCCTAGATTGGTTTCAAGCCCCAACGGATAACTGACGACGCTAGACGGTGCACGCCTGGCACTCAAAGCGAGCACTGGTGGCCTTTCAGGGGCCCAAGTTGAACAGCTACTACCTAGACGTTTGACAGGCCAACTTACCTCAAAAGGAACCATCCTTTGGAACTCATTGCTTTTCTAACCGCGCCGGGCGTGGCCCCCTTCTCGGGAGTCCTGGCTGCCGTGTTGGCTATCTTTGTCGGGGAACTGCTGCTGACCGTTCTGGTTGGCGTCGGTTGCTCCCACGTCCTGCAGGCGGTCGTCGACAGCCATCCTTTCCCGCATACCTCCGTCACGAACTGGTTGTTCGCGAAGGAAGTCCCCTTGTTGTTCGTGCTCCTGACGCTTGTCGCGAGTTTCGGTGTCACGGGTATCGCGGTGCAGGCAGGAGTTGTCGCCATTACAGGCGTCGCGCCTGAGCATCTGCAACCCAGCGTCTGGGTCTACGGTTTTGCTGCACTCGGTGCAGCAGGACTGGGGCACGGCGTCGGCACGCTTCTGGCCAAGATGAAGTTCGTCAATACCACGGCGCTCAAGCCGGACGAATTTCTGGGCCAGGTCGCCACCTTGACGAGTCCGGAAGCCCGCAAAGGCTACGCCGGTTCCGCTCGCTTTGTGGACCAACACGGTTTGACCCATTACGTGATGGTCGAACCTGCATTCGAAGAAGTCACCTTCCTCGAAGGCGACCGAGTTCAACTCGTTGCCCAAGTTTCCGTGTCGCTCTATCACGCTCGCAAGGCGTGAACGACAGCATTTTCAGTTCACATTTTCTCTAGGAAGTCATGACTCTTATTTACACCGCAGTGGGCATCATTGCCCTGGTTTTCGTCATTGCCATTCTTGGCTTCATCGGCCTGCGATTTTACCGCCTGGCCTCCAAGGAAAAGGCGTTCGTTCGTACGGGCGCCGGCAGTCAGAAGGTTGTTCTCAGCGGGGGCGCGTTCGTTGTTCCGGGCATTCACGAAACCGTGGAAGTCAATATGAAGACGCTGCGCCTGGAGGTCGACAAGCAAGGTAAGGAGTCGCTCATCACGGCGGACCGTCTGCGCGTTGACGTTCGAGTCGAGTTCTACGTGCGTGTCAAGGCCGATGAAGCGTCGGTGGCCAGTGCGGCTCAGACGCTGGGTTCCCTGACGACAAACCCGGCCGCGCTGAAGGCGCAGGTCGAGGCCAAGTTCGTCGATGCCCTGCGAGCCGTGGCTGTCAAGATGCCGATGTATGACCTGAATGCCCAGCGCGCTCAGTTCGTTCAGCAAGTGCAGCAAGTCGTTGCCGAAGACATCGCCAAGAATGGCCTGGAACTCGAAAGCGTGTCTCTGACCGCCCTGAACCAGACCAAGAAGGAGTTTTTCGACCCGACGAATGCGTTCGACGCTGAAGGCCTTCTGGTGCTGACGCGTGAAACTGAAGCACGTCGCAAGCTGGTCAACGACATCGAACAAGACACCACGGTGTCCATCGAGACGAAGAACCTGTCCGCGACTCAGCAGCAACAAGCCCTGCGCAAGCAGACGCAAGAAGTCAAGCTGAGCACGGACCAGCAAATCGCGACGCTGACGGCAAATCAAGAAGCCACGATTGCGGCAAACCAGGCGCAGGCCCGTAAGGAGGCTCAATCGGCGACCATCGAGGCGGACCGTGAAATCGAAACGGCCCGTATCGCGGCGACGCAGGTGACTAAAGAGCGCCAAGTGGCCGCAAGCGCTGCCGTGACGATGAAGGAGCAGGAACAGTCCATCCTCGTGGCCAACAAGTCGAAGGACCAGGCGGCAGCAGACGCTGCAGCTGCGGAAGCTCGTGCCAAGGCCGTTCAGATGGAAGAACGCGTGACGACGGCTCGTGAGGTGGAAATCGCCGAACGTAGCAAGTCCGTCGTGCTGGTGAAGGCTCAGGAACGTGCGCAAGAACAAGCCACGGCTCTGGTCGTCTCGGCAGAAGCGGAGCTCAAGGCGGCCGACAACAAGGCAGCTGCGCGTGTCAAGGAAGCTGAAGGCGAACGTGACGCTGCGGTGCTGCGCGCTGCGGGTACGGTTGCTGAAGGTGAAGCTGCCGCTCTGGCTCTGTCCAAGAAGAACGACGCACTGAACCAGCTCTCGCCGGAACAAGTCGCCATGCAACGCTGCTTGGCCATCCTGCAAGCGCTGCCGGGCATCGTCGAACAGTCGGTCAAGCCGCTGCTCAACATCGACTCCATCCGCATCGCCGAAGTCGGCGGTCTGGCCGGTGCCTCGAACGGTGGCAACGGTTCGGTCGGCGGCGACGCGGGCGGCAACGCGGGCGGTCTGTCGGACCAGGTGGTCTCGAGTGCGCTGCGCTACCGGGTCAACGCACCGATGGTCGACAATCTGCTGCGTGAAGTCGGCCTGCCGGGTGGCGGCAACATTTCGCAACTGGTGGCCGGTGTCGCCACTGCGGGTCTGCTGGGTAACAACTCCGCAGCTCCGGAGGCTGACTCCGAAACCACTTCGGCTCAGTAAGGTAGCAGGCATCCTCGGATGTCTTCAAACCCCTGACGCCTGATTCCCGAGCCCCTCCCTTACCGGAGGGGCTCTTCTTTTTGGAGGAGGGGTACTCACCAATCAGCGAGGTCGTGAAGGTCGGACTTGCCGTTCTCAGCCATGCGTTCGGCGACGGCGTAGTCGTCGTCCGAGACAAATGACAGTTCGCCAAACCCCGTCAGGCCGTAGCCGATGAGCTGCATGAACTGCACTTGGTCTTGACGGGAAAACCCATCATGGTAGGTTCTTTGAGCCCAGGTACTATACCGCAGGCATCGCTGAATTCGACGATGGGCCCACCCCCGGTGACACAGGGGTGAGGCTTGGTGCAGAGCCGGAGTCACCCAGCCTAGGCTGTCCGGCTGAACGGGGTGTCCAGTTTTCTGGACGCGAAAGCCTACGGGTCTCTTCGCGGGCGCCGTTCCGACGCATGAACCGTACCCCTTCGCTATACCAGGCAAGGCCATCCCACTACGGAACATTTTCCATGCAAAACACACAAATGACAACCAAGGCCGTCTGCGCTGTCACGTCAACCGATATGGCGCTGGCCATCAAGGCGTGGTGGACGGAGGCCCGGTTTCTGACCTCGGGCACGTACGGCGAACACAATGTGTTCAACTCCGAACCGGAGTTCGTCACCCAAGCCAAGCAGGTGCTGGGCGACTGGGAAGAACAGGAACGGCTCGAACGAGGCTATTAAGCCGAGACGCTACCTGCTTTAAGGGTGGCGTTCGGCACCCCTTCTTATCGGACGCTTCTGCGTCCGATTTTGTTTAACCGCACAAAAGAAGAGCCCCTGAACGCAAAAGCGTCAGGGGCTGAATTGTTTCGTTCGTTTCGAGGGGGTCGAACTCAGGCGGCGAGCGGTTCGGCCTCGGCCTCGGTCTCGGCAACGGGAAACAGCTCGTAAAAGCATCGGGGGCAGGCGGAGCGGTAGCGGTTGTTGCCGCCAATTTCAACCTGCAAACCGTCCACGACCTTGTTGCCGTGTTCATCCAGCCGCATGTTCATCGATGCCTTGCGCTTGCACTTGCAGATGGTCTTGAGTTCTTCAAGGTCATCGGCCAGGGTCAGCAAGGTCATGGCGCCAGGGAAGCCTTCACCTCGGAAATCGCTGCGCAGCCCGAAGCACAGAACCGGCAAGTTCCGTCCGTGTGCCAGACGATGAAGCTGACGTACCTGTGCGGGGGCGAGGAACTGGGCTTCGTCCACCAAGAGGCAGGCGATACCGCCGAAAGCACCTTCGTGAGCCAGTTGCTCGAAGTCGGTGGTTTGCGTGAATACGCTGGCGGAGCGGCTGACGCCGAGCCGCGAGGTGACTTGGCCAACACCATAGCGGTCATCGACCGCGGCAGTGTAGACGACCACCTGCTGCTGCTGTTCTTCGTAGTTGTGGGCGACCTGCAAGAGCACAGTCGACTTGCCGGCGTTCATGGCCGAGTAGCGAAAATAGAGTTTTGCCATGGTTTCAGCAAACAGTTGAAAATGAGAGTTGTCCTCGCTGGTGTAGCGAATGAACTGGTTAAAGGGGCTGGGGGTTCGGCAACGAGGACTTGGCGGTCTTCAGCGGGTCCTTCGCAGCAGAGTAAACCGCTACGCAAACTGCTGAGGGGAAGACCGCAACCTCGGGCCTAGAACTCGAAGACCAAGCGCCAGGCGCCTTCGACACGCTCGCAGTGGAAGACGCCCAGGTCGTCGCGTTGAGCATTGATGCGCTTGGCCATTTCGGCGGCATCTGCCCGCTTCAGGGCGTAGACATAACCCTCGTCCGTCAGCGTCCAGCCTGTGGGCTGTTTTTTCAGGAACTTGGGCACAAGGTCGCCCCAGCCCTGGGACGCAGGGAGGGCAGGGGCGTCGACGGCCGTGAAGGTCAGGGGGCCTCGGAGCTTGAAGCGACGTTGCAACCCGGCGTAGCGGATGAGCAAGCCTTCGGTGAGCAGTCGGTCAACTTCGGCAACCGTCTTGGGGTCTGGAGCGAATAGCTCGCCGCTGGTGGCTTTGCGAGGCTTGGCCGTTTTCGGAGCTGCCGAGCGAGGAACCTTAGCGGCGGGAGGGGAGAGGGGAGTGTCGTCAAGTTGCGCCATGGCCGGTATAGCCAGCGGGGTTATGCCTGGCCGCACAACAACCTGGTCACTGGCAGGCTCACGGGCCACCGGCTCGTCGTCTGCAAAACTCAGGCTTAGCTGGAGCGTGACTGAAGGCATGGTTGCGTCAGCGCCCTCAGAGCCGGAACGACGCAAAACCCGCAAGCGTCACCAGGGAGCTGGCGGAAGGTATGCAGCAGGCTTGGCAGGCGGCTGCCGGGGCATAAGGGACTTCCCCTACACGTTCCATCGTCTGCTCCTTGTCTTTTCCTGCCATGGCTACATCTGCTCCTCGTCACGCCTCCCTCATCATCCTCGGCTCTGGCCCCGCTGGCTACACCGCTGCGGTGTACGCTGCCCGAGCCAACCTGAAGCCTTTGCTCATCACCGGCCTGGCAACAGGCGGACAGCTCATGACGACCACCGAGGTCGACAATTGGCCGGCCGATGCTCAGGGCGTTCAAGGCCCGGAGCTCATGCAGCGTTTCGAAGCGCATGCCCAGCGTTTCGGCACTGAGCAGGTCTTTGACCACATCCACCGGGTTGACCTGAGCCAGCGGCCATTCCAGCTCGATGGCGATAACGGCAAGTACACCTGCGACGCACTCATCATCGCCACAGGTGCATCGGCCAAGTACCTGGGCTTGCCCTCCGAGCAGGAGTTCATGGGCCGCGGCGTTTCGGGGTGTGCCACGTGTGACGGATTCTTCTACCGAGGCCAGGAAGTGTGCGTCGTCGGTGGGGGCAATACGGCCGTCGAAGAAGCCCTGTACCTGTCCAACATCGCTTCGAAGGTGCACCTGGTTCATCGGCGCGAGACCTTCAAGGCCGAGCCCATCATGGTGGACAAGCTCCACGAACGCGTCGCCCAAGGGCGCATCGTGCTGCATTTGAACGCCGCACTCTCCGAAGTGGTGGGTGACGCCTCAGGCGTGACCGGCGTTCGCTTGGCGCATGCAACCACTGGTGACCGGACGTCGTTGTCGCTTCAAGGGTGCTTCATCGCCATCGGCCACCAGCCCAACACGCAGCTCTTCGAGGGCCAACTGGAACTGGCTGGCGGCTACATCTCCACGCGTTCTGGACGAGAAGGCTTTGCTACCGCCACCAGCGTGCCGGGTGTGTTCGCAGCGGGCGACGTCCAGGACAGCATCTATCGCCAAGCCATTACCAGTGCGGCCTCCGGATGCATGGCCGCGCTCGATGCCCAGCGCTTTCTCGACCGCTGAAAGCGTAAAAGCTTTGCGCTTTACCCTCATTGGGGGTACAATGAGCGCATCCTTTCAGAGTTTCGTTTTCACCCTTAGACCTGCCATGCCTACTCCGCGCGTTGTGACCGAACAAGACTTTCGGATGCCTGAATTCCGGGATGCCAATCCGGCCGATTACGAGTTTCGGGCCGACGGGAAGCTGGTTCGCAAGGACCGTTGGGAGCGGGCGGTCATGTCCATTTGCAGCGAAGTCGGACTCAATATCCGCGCATTCGAAGTCGACGAGGTGGTCGAGGCGGTTGAAAAGCTGGTCGCCGAACACAACCATCGTTGGCACGATGTGATTGACGAGGACATGCCTTCGGTCGATTGCAGCATCGAGGTACTGCTGGACGATGGCAGCGTGCTGCGGGATGTGGCTTACGTCCGAAATGTCGGCAGGGGCCAGCGCGGGCATACCTTGACCTGGAACGGGGCACCGGTACCCCGCACGGTGACGGGCTGGCGCGACTCGCCGCTCGAGGAGGAAATCGCTGCGGTACCTTCGGCCGAGTAACCTTCTCGAACGCACAAGAGCGCATCCCGTTTTCGCAGGCATCACCGGGACTTCAGGACATGCAAAACTTCTTCTACCGCTTTGTCGGCATGAACCTCACGCCGGGCAACAAGTCTGCAGGCTTCGTGCTCGAAGTGGCGACACAGGCCTTGTTGGACCTGTCTCGGTTGCCCGTCACACAAGAGGAGCAGTTCAAGGTTCTGGAGCGCGCACGAGAACGTATCGTGAACGCAGGGCTGATGGGCAAGCGCGCCGTCAAGAACGTGTGTCTGCGGTTCCACGAACTTACGGGTTGCCCTCGCTTTTTCTTCACGGACGACATGTTTGGGGGCAGCATTGGCGCTGACCCCGAGACGTTCGGTCGGTTTGAGCGCAAGGATGTCCTCGACTACCTGGGTCCGTCGGTAGACTACACGCCACACAACGTCGATACGCCGAAGCAGGCCCTGGTACTCATGCTGCTGGCCCAAACCTGGGCCGAGTGGGCGCATTCGGTGCTGCGGGCCCGTGCTGACGAACTCACCGGAGTTGCTCCGCCCCTTGAAGCGATTGAAGCTGTTACGGACACAGCCGATAAACGGCTAATTTAGTGAGCTGCGCCGATGACTGACTTTGATATGCAATCGGTGCGGAGCACCGCTAGGCGGGTGCCTGGTGCCGAGACGGGACAGGGAACGACGGCCGTGCCCTTGCGCATCACCGCGCGCGTGGCCCAACCGGAACCTGCCGAGGTTCGTCAAGCTCGCGAGCGAGCGGGGTTGACACAAGCTCAGGCTGCGCAGCTCATTTCGCCGTCGACCACCAAGCCCTACCGAACCTGGCAAAACTATGAGACTCCCCCGGGTCGAACCGACCACCGGCCCATCCCGCTGGCAGCATGGGAGCTTTTTCTCTTGCTCACACAACAGCATCCCAGGCTAAAGCTCGACTCGACGCCGGTGTAGCGCCTCGCGACGCTCTGGTCAGCGGCAACCTAAAGACTGGCAGCTTTCAGGCTGCCAGTTTGCATTGGTTTTCAGAACGAGGTTTGCACCGAGAAGGGAGGTAGCTCCCCGTCTTCAAGTGTTGAAAACTACGCGATTTCATAGGATGAGCCATGCAATAGCCTGTGGCGTATTCGAGTAGTGTATGCGACAATAGCAAGTGTAATTTGAACTTCTTGTCGCGCTCACTGTGTCTTTTCCTGTCGCCGAGCCCGTCGTTGCACCAGACGACCTGCTTCAACGTATCCTGATGCCTGAAGTCTGCTCCAAGCAGGCGCCGCTGCATGTGGCGTTGCGTCCCCGCGAAGCGTTGGGCGTGGTCGTGGGCTCCCTGGCCGTGGGCGGCGCCGAGCGCATCGTGTTGGACTGGGCTGACCAAAATCAGCACCGCTACGACATCCACCTCTGTGTGCTGCACCGGATGGACCAAGAGTGGCCTATCCCGGCGGGCCTGGTGGTGACTCGTTTGGACGGCCAAGACATCTCGGCGGGGCTTGAGGCGTTCGCCCTGACACTTTGTCGGGTCAATGCGAGCGCAGCGGCCGGAGCAACACCGAGAGTCCTGTGCCACATGACCCGCAGCGAGCATCGACAAGCGCTCGAAGCGGGCGGCGTACATGCGATTGCCGTGCTGCACAACGCGCTTGCCGGCTGGAAAGAGCCGGTAGGGGCGCTCGCCGACAACCGCCGGGTCGTTGCCGTGTCCCAAGCATGCGTTGACGACCTTGCGTCGGTACACCGAACGAGCGATGTATCACTTATCCGGCACTTGCCCAAGCGACGCGCCTTGACCGATGCCGCTCGGCGAGACCTGCGTTTGCGGGTCAGCCAAACACTGGCCTTGCCGCTGGAAGAGGGCGGTCGTGCCGTCAAGCTGGTGGCCATGGTTGGGGGCATCAAGCCGCAGAAAAACTACGTGAAGGCAATTTCTGTGCTTGCGGCGCTGAGCGGAGAGCCCACTCATCTTGTGATTTTCGGCGGCCCCATCGGTGCCGAGGGGCGGCAGTCCCTGCTTGCGCTGCGCGAAGCCATCGTCTCGCAGGGGCTGCAGGACCGGGTTCGACTGGCTGGCTTTGTGCCCGAAGCGGCGCAGTACCTCCCCGCGTTCGATGTCCTCGTCAACACCAGCCATTACGAAGGCTTGTCGATAGCCACGCTCGAAGCCCTGGCCGCACAAGTTCCCGTCGTGGCGGCACAGGTGGGCGGTCAAGGCGAAGTGCCTGCAGCTGGACTGACGCTCATGCCGGCGCTGGCCTCTGTCGCAGAGTGGGGAGCCGCCGTTCGACAAGCGTGGGCTTCGAAGCCGGCGTTGCCGACATGGGTGGGGTTTCCCGCTCACCGGTTGTGGTCGCTTGAACATCTGGCTGCAGAGTTCGAACCAAGAGACCACGTTCTGTTCGCCACGGCCAACTTGAACTCGGGAGGCGCGCAGCGTTCGCTGGTCAACCTGGCTTGCGCATTGCAATCGACGCTTTCGCTCGAAATCGCGGTCACGGGCCTGAGCAGCTCTGATTGGTTTTTGCAGACCTTGCGAAACGCCGGTGTGCTTGTCTCTCGTACGGCCGATACGAAAGATTGCTTTGACCACGCCGAAGCCTTGCTTCGCATCGTGGCGCATTCCCGCGCCAAGGTTGTTTGCTTTTGGAATGTGGACCCCAAGGTCAAGCTGTTGGTGACGAAAGCCTTGACGACGACCGTGCGTGTCGTAGACGTCTCTCCGGGTGGTTACGCCTTCGAGGAAATGACCGCAACAAAGGCCTTTCAGGACCTCGTGGGCTTCTCTGAAGCGCAGTACTACCAACGGCTAGCCCGGCTCGTGCTGAAGTACGACACCGACGTACCCGCGGGCATCGATTCTCCAAGGACAGTCGTGCGAAATGGCGTTGCGCTAGCTGCGCCGAGGGCGCACCGCAGTGCGCATCCGCGCATTGTGCTCAATGGCCGTATCGCACCCACCAAGTTCCTGGTGGAAATCGTTCAGGCGATGCATCTTGTCTGGATGCGCTGGCCCAAAGTCGAATTGCATGTCCTGGGTGGCGCCGAGCCCCGAAACAGGGTGTATGCCCAGGACTTCTTGGCTGCTCTGGAAGCTGCTGCGGAACGTACGCAACGCCGAGGCTCTCCGGTGCCGCAGGTGACATTGCACGGAGCACTGCATGAGTTGGCTTGTGTGGCGCAACCCGGTGATATCGCTGTCGTGCTGGGCCATCACCAGGGCTGTCCGAATGCGGCGCTGGAGGCGCTGGCACACGGGATGGTCTTGGTAGCCAACGACTCGGGCGGTACGTCCGAAATTGTCCAGAACGGACAGACCGGTGTCCTGCTTCAAAGTACGGAACCCCAGGAGTTGGCCGATGCGCTGGCCGCCCTGCTGTCGGACGATGCAACCCGAACTCGACTGGCTCGGCAAGGTCGTAGCTTCGTCGAACAAGAATTTTCCATGTCGACCATGACGCGCGGGTACGCCGCGGTCTTTCAATCACTTTTCCAACGGTAATCACTCGCATGACACGACTTGTAATTGACGCGACTAACGGCATCGCCTTCCGAGCCAAGGCCTGGCTTGAATCGAACGACGGTACCCAACGAATCTCTTCCGAGGGCAGCGCTGTGCTTAACTGCCGAGCCGGTTTCTCACCGGTGGAAGCGGGGAATTACGGCTTCGTGCAAACCCAGGCGTTTCCTAAAACTTCCGCGGTACGGGACGAATTCGGTGCGCAAGGGCTGGTCTTCAAGCAATCCCGCAACTCGGCACCCGTGCTCGTGCACGGGGGCGCCTTGACCGAGCACCATTCCGGCAGCCTGAAACCGGTGAGCGGCAGTATCCGATTGAGTACAGACTTGCTGGCGGCGGTGCTGCTGGCGGCGCGCAAAGGGTCGCTGACGCTTGTGGTTCGTGTTGGAGCCAAGTCGTCTGCGTGGAAGTTCTGGGCTCAACCGGCCCAACAAGACGTTGTCGCGGACGACGACGGGGTGGACTTCTTCGACTGGATTTGCCCGGAACTGGCACCGTTCCGCCACCCGAATTCGGCCATGGCCTGGTTCCTCTATTTCGAACACCAGGAAGAAGTTGAACAAGAGCGTGCGCAATCCCAATCCCAGGCCCAACTCCAGGCCGATGCGGACGCCTACACCCAAACGCAGCCCTACGCGCCGGACAACTCCAACGCGGGCTACCCCGACGATGGTTCGAGCGCGCTCTTCCAAGTCAACGCGATGGACGGTGTCGACTCGCAGGGCCGCATCCTGGCCGGCAACGTAGACGATAGCCCGGCGTGTCGCATCGACAACTCGGATACGCGGGGCACGCATAGGGCAGACCCCTCGTACGACAGTCTTCCGGCTTGCGACGTGACGCAGGCGGTCAGCGTGGACACCTCGACAAGCTACTGATATTGGGGGTCATCTCTACGGAGAAGGCCGTTTTCCGCAAACTGATACAAGGTTCTTTTATGGGATACGCCGCAAGCATGCGAGCATTCGTGGGTTACACCTTGACCCGCAACCAGGTTTTTACGTCCATCGGAGGTCCGACCTGTGCGCACAAGCCTGCGAAGGGGGCTCGGTTCTGCAGCGAATGTGGGGCCGAGGTTGGTGTTGTCACAAAAGCTATCTGCCGCCTGGTCGAGGGCGACCATGGATTGTTCGAGTTCTTGACCTACGGGTGCTCCGAGGGTCCAACGCTGTACGCGGCGGGCATCGTCACGGCATGGCAGCGCATCGAAGATGGTTACGAGGTCCGCCTGCCGTTGACGGAGTTGCCTGCTGACTTGCCGGCATACGCGCGAGAGTTGCAAGAGCGATTGGCGCAAGAGGGCATTCACGTCGACTTGGCCGATTTCGGCGTTTTCGCCTTGAGTCATGAGTCCTGTTGACCATCTGGCATGGCGCAGGTGTTCTTCTTGAATGTGGTGCAGCCGTAACCGGCAAAAGAGCGCCCCCTGAACCAAATTGGCTCAGGGGGCTTTTGTCAATCAATCCAGGCTTGGCGTCAGAGACAGCCCACCAGGTAATACCGCAGGGCTTCGACGTCGACGTGGTCGCCGGCGTTGTAGTAGACCTCGCCCGGGTCCGTTGCTGCCACGTCGGAGAAGCGCTTGAGCTGCATGGGGAGCTGCGTCTCGCGCTTTCCGCGGTGAAGCTGGACGCCTAGGATTGCGCCAGGTCGGGACGACTGAGTCCAGGTATCGCACAGCTTGAAATCGAGCACCGCGGCAATCGTTCCGGGCATCTCGTAGACAACCAGGCTGAAGGAGACGGCGTCTTCCGCAATGAAACGGTGAAGCTGGACCGAGTAGCCGCGTTCGACGCACTCCTGAGCCAGGGCTTGGAGCGCTCGGACGATGCGAGGCTTCACGAAACTTTCGATGCGCGTGAACTGCATATCCCAGCCCAAGTGCAATGCCGGAGGGGTGTATTGAAGACGGTCCATGAGAGGTGTGTGGTGAAGAGTTGGCCTGAGGTGTATAGCGAGCAGTGCAGACAGCTCCCGCTGAAGGTCTCATCGGTGTGCCAACCTCTCAAGTTCTGAAAGGCTGTCAGCTGACTAAACCACGATTCACACACTGCGCATGCATGAACCAGGAAATTCGACTTCAACGCGCGCGGCCAAGCTGTTCTTTGCGTTGAACGGACAAGGCGAGCTCGTGAGCGCACGGGAGGTCCTTCGGGGAAAAGCTTGCGAATGCACCTGCCCCGAATGCGGGTCTATGTTGCTCGCAAAACAGGGTGTCAAGGTCACCTGGCATTTTGCGCATGCTGTTCCGGCCGAGGGTCGCTCCTGCGCCGAAACGGCGCTGCACCTGGCGGGTAAGCGCGTGTTGCAACAGATGGTGCAGTTGACAGTTCCGGGGCCCTCATGGCCTGAACTGGCGCAGGTCGACAGCACGGGTCGAGCACTGGAGCAGCTTCACAAGACCAATCTGTACCGAGAAATTCCGTGCACTGAACTGACGCTGCAAGGCGTGCAATTGGAAGTACCTCACGGCACACGTCGGCTAGACGCGATTGTTCAAACCGACCGCGGGCGCCTGGGGGTGGAAATCCGAGTTACGCATGCTGTCGATGACCTCAAGCGCGAGGAGCTGCAAATGCTTGAGCTGCCCGTCATTGAAATCGACCTGCGCGAACTACTCAAGCTACCGTTGGACTGGGAAACGGTTGCAAGTTGGGTATCCCGGTTGGCTCCGCGAAAGTGCGTGGCGACCAGGGCATCGGTGACGCCTGAGCTTGCACGGGAGCTTCAAGTACGTCTGGCAGGCCAGCGAGATACGGTCGAGGCCGCACTGGCAAGCGTCTGCACTCCAACCGAACAAGAGCGCAGACAATTGCGAGAGTTGGCACGTTCCCTGGGGTTGGATGTTGAAAACCTACCGAAAGGCATTGGCTCGTTGGGATGGCTCAAACATCGTCAACTCGACTCGAAGGCAAGACGAGTCTTCAATGACACTCACCACCTGGTTTGGCAGTTGGCCCTGTACAAGTGGATTGGCCTGCGCGGACCTTGCAGTCGCTTGAGTACCGAGGAAATATGCCAAGGTGTGCAGGCACTGCTGGACATCCGGGCTAGGAGCGAGTTTGATTTTCTGGATTTTCATGCAACTCGTCTTACTTTGCTGGAATTGGAACACCCTACGCTGCAAGTTGTCGCAGAGACGCGTCAAGGTGGGAGTCCCCCTTACTTTCGCATTGAAGACAAGACGTTGTTGGCAAAAGCCAGTGCGTTCCGAAACCTACCTTGGACAGCCAAGCGTGCTCAGGTTGAACGATGGCTTGCGTTGGAGCCGAGAAAGCCAGCTCCCTTGTTAGGAACCTGCGCGAACGCTTTTGACGTGCCGAACGAGGTCTGGCAGCGGCACCTGTGGTTAGTGCTCATTAAAGGGCGGACTGGCCAGGGCTTGCGGGAGCGGGACGTCGTTCACTGGCTGGTTCAGCGCTACCCGCTGCAGGGCGCCATTACCCCTGAAGCGGCCGCGGAGCAGCTGATGGGGCATCTTTGCATGTGCCGGGTTCTTTCGGCCGTCAGCATGCGCGATGTCAGCGCGTACGGCGACGTTACTCGACGCATTCTGCAGGGTTAGCGGCTGGTCGCCGAGTCGCTTGTCGTGCAAGCTAGCCTTGTTCGGTTTCGACCTCTGTGAACTAAGTCCGGACCTGCTCAGGCCAAGCGTTCAGTGCTTTCGGTCCAGAGACCGACGTGCCATAGTGGGAATGTCGTGGCGCTAACCAGTTGCCGCTGCGCAAGTCGTCCAACCCCAAAGGAAACCTCATGTCCGTTGATACCGCTACGCTAAAGCGCCTCCAGGAAATCTTCAAAGCCTGGGAACCCGATGAACCTGAATGTGCCGCGCAAATGATGCAAGTCATGCTCGACAACTTCGATTTGAAATTGAAGCCGGTGAGCGAAGCTGTAGCCGGTTCCTGACGGCTTGGGACTGGTCGAACAGTCGCCGATTTGCAGTTCTTATACAGGGAAGGTCAACTCAAGGATTTCCCCATGTCTCTCGACAAATCGTTCGACGAAGTCTTGCGTCGTTACGACGCCCGCTACATCTCGTTCGAGCATGTGCTCATGTGGTGCCAAAAGAACGGCATCGACTATTTCGCAAAGCGTCCCGACCCGGTTGACGGCATCCTTCAATGGAACACCAAAGGCAAGCCACCCGCTCCCGGCTGGTGGCGTGCTTCGGTGAGCGCCAAAGCGAACTCTCGCAGCCCGTCGCTCGTCGCGCAGCAGCAACGAGAAAGCACCGAAACCAAGGCTCGACAGGAGTACCGGTTTTGGGACGGCGAGTACTGGAGTCGTGCGTCTACCAACGCGCATTCGCACTTCGACCGTCGGCCGCTTCGGCAGCTGATGGGTCGACAGGACATCGACTGGGCATCGCAACGCGCCCCGTGGGACATGCTCACGCACTGAGCATTTTCGCGTTTTCTCAACGCTCACTCTTCGCAGTGAGCGTTTCTTTTGGGCGCCTTACGCGAACTCCTTAGCCCGGGTTGCGGCTGCGCAGGAGCGGGTAGATGCGTTGCCGCGAGATGTCGGCTGCGACGGCGCGATAGCGCTTGACCAGGCGACCGTGGGCCCGAAGCACGGCTTCGAACTCATCCGTGCGACGTCCTATCCGTTCCATGCCGTCTTGAAGCAGGGGACTGAGCACAATGGGCCAATGCAGGCTGCCCCATTGGCAGAGGGCTTCCAGGTCTGCATCCGAGTCGTTGACGCCGTCCTGTAGGACCACATTGAGCTCGATGGCTTTAAACCGAGACTCGTTGGCTTGAAGCGCCAGACGGACGTCCTCCAGGGGCGCACTCTTGGGGATGAGCTGAGACCGCAGGAGGGGTCTCGCGCAGTGCAATGAGAACTGGATGCGCACCGGATACGCGCCGGTACCGACCCGGGCCAGCAGCTGCCGTGCACCGATTCCCGAAAAGCAGTAACGCACGGACTGGAAGTCCGTCGACAACGCCGGCAAGGACTCGACCAGTCGCGTGCATTCCCGCCAGTTCAGCAGTGCCTCGCCTTCTCCTGTGAACGAGAGTTCGATGGGCCGGCCATCCGGAGGATGCGCAACCAGGCAGGCGTTAACCATCTCGGTCATTTCTTGCAGGGTGAGGTTTCGGACCAGGGGCGCCTGGCTCGAAATGCAAAACGTGCAGCCGACGGTGCAGCCCAGCTGCGTGGGGACACTGATGACACGTCGTCCTTGGACCGCAATATCGAGAGCGCCCGTTCGCCACCCTGATACGACGATTTCCTGGAACTCAACCTTTCGACGGGTGGGCTGCGATATCGCCACCTGGGCGTTCTCATGGCTTTCGATTTGCTCAGGCAAGATACCGCTCCTTGAGCGGAATTACCCCACTCGAGAGGTATAGCCTGCGAATTTAAGCGGTGTTGTCGAAAATGCAGTTCGCCTTTGAAGATTTTTAACAAATTGGATATACATTCTCGCTATACGGGACTCCTTCGCAAAGGCAGAACCCCATGACGACAGCTAGACTTCCGGACGACATCGTTGCTCAAGCGCTGGCCCAAGCCGCCAACGATAAGAGCGCTCGGCTGTATCGCTTGCAACGCATCGCCCGCGCGATGTCAGAGACGTTCAACTGCCACATTGGCGTTGACCGAACACCCCATGGTCCTGAGCCCACCAAGTTGTACTGGGAGTACTCGGAACACGACGAGCCTTCGGATTCTGCCTGGATACGTGAACAGCTTCGGCAAAATCCAGTGGAAGCTACTCCCGCGGCGCGATACCGCTTCATCTACAGGGGAGCCTTGCCAGGTTTTGACGACGACATCGAGATTGAAGTGGTTGGCTATTTTCGGTCGGGCGCCTGGTGACCCAAACTTTTCTCGGTTGGAACCAACATCTTTGCGCGAACAAGTAGTTGCGCATTGGCAGACTATTCGTTAGTCTTCGCGCTTCAATTTCTTGTTGCCAAGGAAAACTCATGTCTTTTCGCTTGACCGGTTCTGTCTCTGTCCGAATCAAGAAGGCCGGCGAATCCGCGTTTCGCACCTACGCCATCCCTGCCAAGGAGTTTGGCTTCGAGGACGGTCGCGGGCTGGACGCGGACGGTGTGTTCACCGGTACGTTCAAAGCCTTTTGCGACGGCTACACCGCCGTGTTGCGCTTGCGCGTCAGCGCCACCACCTGCTTGGAGTGGACCTTGTTCTTCGAGGACCGGGACCCGGAGGTCGTCGCGCTTGCGCAAGTTCCCGAAGACTGGAGTGCCCGGTTCGGGTACATCTTCGAGAACACGGTGATGGAAGACGACTACTGAGCCCCGGTGTGCGGGGCTGTTCGAGATAGGTCGACGCTGGCTATACGCTGGCGTCTTCCTTTTCCACCGCTTTCGCACCCGCTGCACTCAGTAATGGACGCCGCCCGTAACGTCGCCCTTGTTCGCAAATTCTTCCGAATGGCCAGCTATGAGCTGGCTATAGGCCTTGCCGTTGTCGTCGCCTGGTGGGGATTTGCCTACGACTACTGGTCGGTTCATGCACTCGGTGCCAATTTCGAGATGGCCTTGCTGGCCGTCCAGGACTGGTGCCAAGACTTGGACGGGCTCTTGGGCTGCATGGTCGTGGGGGCGGTGTTGCTGTGTCTGGGCGCCCTGCACATCCGCATGGCCGTCTTGCGGAGACCCGTCCGGGACGATTAAAGCCGGTCTCTGCAGTGCGAAGCCGGTTCGCCGAAAGGCACGAAACCCGCTTGCATGGCGGGCTTTCCTTTTATGCTGCCGAGGTTGCTGAGTCCTATACGAGGTTCATAGGACACAAGGACAACCATCATGGGCCACTCGACCCGCCCGAACGGCATCCGCGACTTCTCGCCGGATGACACCGAGACCTGCTTCTACATTGCGTCCAATTCCTGGACGTCTCTTGCGGACATCTTGCGCAAGGCCAAGGAGAAGTGGGGCGACGACCTCGATTTCTCGGACATCCAGATTTCGTCGGAGTACATCCATACGAGCTGTCTGTCGTACAACCAGTACGACCCATCGGACTACACCTGCTTCACGGTCATCACGTACGAGCCCTCGCCGGGTTGAGCCCCTCGCGAACGGTAACGCGGTTTGACTCTCGATACCTGATTGACCGGGCGCCTCTGCAATTGCAGAGGCGTCTTCTTTTGTGCGACAGAAATTCTCCTTCGCGGCTATGAACGTGGACACGGCCTTGCTACACGAGCGATGCCGCCTCTTCGCACCCCTCTTCGTACCTTTCTTGCCACAGCCACTCCTGCCTCGGTGCTCCTGCGCCAAGTCCTGTTGTTCAGCGCCCTCGACGTGGTGTTTCTTGGTTTTGCCATGGCCTATGCGTTCAAGCATTGGGGTCTGCCTGGCGCCTTGCTCTACCTTTGCGCGCAGTACATCACATCCGCCGTGGGATTCGTGGGCACCTTCATCGCCATGCAGTCACCCGACCGCACCCCTGCCAAGCTGTTGCGGCGCGGCCTCGGCGGCATGCTGCTCGGAATGCTGCTAATGGGTGCCTACTCGCCCAGTTGGTGGGGTCTGCTGTGCTTGACGCTGGCCGGTGCGGGCCGAGGCATGGCTTGGGCTGCTCGCCAGTGGCTGGAGATGCACCACACCAAGGGCGAAGTCCGGGAACGCTTCCTGGCCCTGCTGCAAACCGGCGCAACCCTTTTCAAGCTGGGTGGCCCGTTGGTGGCCGCCGCATTGATGTACGCGACGAGCGAAAACTTCGGGCTGTTGTTCGGCTCGGTGGGTGCATTGGGCTTTTTGACGCTGTGGGCTACTCGGGCCCAAGTGGGACTTGAGACCCCGCCTCCGGGCCCTGCACGCCCGTTGCAAACGCTTCGCGACACCGACTACTGGAAGACCGCGCCGTTCTACATCTTGGGAGGCGCTGGCAGCTCGTTGCGCCAAGCGCTGTTCGTCTCGGGAACGATGACCGTCGTAGGGTCTGTCAGCGGATACGGTGTCATCGACGCGTTGTCCTCCTTGGCGGCCGCGGGCTTCCTGGCTTGGATGGCCCGCCGTCCCAAGGCAGGCCCGAGCTTGCCGCGCTTGCAGTTCAGCTTGGCGTTCGTGGGCGTGTCGTGGCTCCTGCTGCTGGGCGCTCTGAAGTGGCCCTGGCTGCTTGCGGGATTTGTCGCGTTCTACTCGTTTGGCAACCCGCTGCTCATCAGCGTCAAGACCAGCTTGGTTCTCAAGGGCCTGACGAGCGCGACGAGCGCGCCGCACGACAACGCCATGGCCAGAGAGATGCTGCTGGTCGTATCCCGCATGGTTGCTCTGGGTATCGCGGCTGTGCTGGCGCAAGCCAATCCGCACATCGGGCTATTGCTGGTGGTCGGTCTGGTGCTCCTGCTCCTGCCGTTCGAGTACCTCTTTGCACGAGAACTGTCCCAGCGCCCGAACGTTTAACGCGAACGAGCAACGCTAGCTCCCCTGTCCGTATGGATGCGTATCGTAGCCTCCAAACAAACCATGTCCCTGAAGCTAGAGCTGCCGAGGGACGATTTGGTGGTTGCGATGAATTATGGCGTGCTCCGCATGCTGTCGTCCCTGGTTCACGAACCGCGTGCGGCCAACAAGGCACAGGCCGGCGGAATCGACAAACTGCTCAGCGACGGGCACGTCAGCTGACGCCTTCGTAACAGCACACTGTATTGAGCCGCCTTCACCCTCCCAGGGGTCGGCGGCTTTTCCAGGGCTTGTCGATTTCAGCCAAGTGCTCCGTGCTGTGGGGCTGCACTGCCCTGTCTGAATTCAGCGCGATTCGATACTCAGCTCGAACCAAGCTGAGCGGGATTTGCCTTAGGCAGTGCAAACAATCTCATAGCTAGCTTTATTGATGCCGCAAGGGTCCGGTGAGTCGCCGAGTTATCTATTGGCTACACCCACTAGGTCAACCTTTAAAAAAACAAATGGACTACAACCTCTATCGCCAAGAACGGAAACAGCTTGTCGCGTCGCTGAAGCAATGTATTCGACCGCTACTGCACGCCACAGGCTACGTCACTCGACCCACCCTGGCCCAAGCCGACCCCCAGCGATTTCTGCAAGCCTGGGTTCCGACGGACATTCGTGGCAAGCGGACCGAAAAGGCGTATCGCCTCAACGGTTTCGTTCTGACGCAGTTCGATGGTTTCACTGCCAACGGCGTCATCACTGACGCAACGGCAGGCGGCTTGGCTACGGTCGAGTTCGATAGCCTTCCCCTCGAAGACCTCTTCAAGCTCGTTAGCTGGGCCAAACGGTTCTTGCCGGCGCACCTTGCGGTTCGACAGGCCGTAAAACGTCAATCTAAGCAACAAGCAAAGCAGCTGACCAGCTCGACGTACGCAGCAGGCGCTTGATTTCCGACGTCCACCTTCCGCGGTGGACGTTTTCATGTCCGACGCTTGGTCTCAATTGACATGGTGCACATGGAACTACCGATTGCCGATGCAAAAATACTAACGTCAACGGCATGAACGGCGCCAGAATGTCGAAGTGCTGTCCCGTATTGAGAGTCGGATAGACCGGTCTCTAAACGACATAGGCCAATCCACCCAACCATGCATAGGTGAACCATGACTGAAAACAACCAAAACGACCGGCCTTTCCGCTTTGAAGCCGTGGGCTTCGTCGCTACTCGAACCTTGCTGGAAGCGCTCGAAGAAAAGGGCTCGCCCAGCGAAGCCGAGATGTTCGACCTCGCGCGAGCCTTGTTGGCCCCTTTGGGGTTTACCGGCGTCGACGAGGTCTACGTGACGGAAGACGATGCCCAGCCCTCTCGGGACATCAAGGTCTTTGTGGTCATCAGCCTCCGCGGACCTGCCGAACTGGCAACGCATCTTCCCGAAGAGGACCTGCCCGCCAAGCTGGTGCAGGCGCTCGGCCAACTGTCCGAACACGTGTGCTTCGACGCCTCGGGCAAAGACTGCGTCGGAGCGGAAAGCTGGGAATTCGTGAACGCCGCGGACTTCGAGTAACACCGTTTCGCACACCGGGAGCTTGAGTTCATCCAAACTGGCTGTTTCAACGAACTGTTGAAATCGCTAGTTTCACTGAAATCGGCCCTACCGCCGGCTCTTCGTTCAGCAGGTTGCTGGGCTGAACGACACCCTTCAACGAGCACCCGGATGGGTGCTCGTCGTTTCTCTCTGCGCCTCCTTGAGAGGTGAGTGGCGCAAAGTTAAAAGCGTAGGCTCACCACAGGGCTCGGTTGCTACACGCGATAGGTCAACAACCTTTCACCAGGAACCAAGCATCATGAAGAACTCTTTTTCGCACATCGCTACCCTCGCCGTCGCCGCGCTGGCGCTTGCCGCTGCCGCCGTCCAACCAGCCGTCGCCGAAGAAATCGGCTCGGTCAACACCGAGTTCAAGCTCATCGGCCCGGACCACAAAATCGTGGTCGAGGTTTTCGATGACCCGAAGGTTCAAGGCATCAGCTGCTACGTGTCGCGTGCCAGGAAGGGCGGCGTCTACGGCGCGCTCGGCATCGCTACCGAAAAGACCGAGGCGTCCATCGCCTGTCGACAAGTGGGCGACATCGTCTTCAAGGAGGCCGTCCCGCAACAAGAAGACGTGTTCACCGAACGCATGTCGGTCCTGTTCAAGACGATGCACATCGTCCGCATGGCCGACCCGAAGCGTCACGTGCTCATCTACCTGACCTACAGCGACAAGCTCCTGGATGGCAGCCCGAAGAACTCGGTGACCGCGGTCCCCGTGGGCAACGTGCAAATGCGCATGCGCTAACCGCTCCGGCTTCTCGCCAGCATTCAATGACAGCCCCCGCTTTGCGGTGGGCTGTTTCCATTTCCGCGACCCAAGTTGGTCGGTCGCTAGACGAGGTAGGAAAACTTTTACCTCAAAGGACTACATGGACAACATCCAACCGCCCCGCTTCAAGCGCTATTACGGTGATGACGGCAAAGAAACGGCAGGCGTTCCGCAGGCCGAGTTCATGGCGCTGCTGCACGCAGCCTACACCCACTGGGTGCGGCGCGGCTACAACCTGCACGACTTCAGCGCAGCGGTCGACCACGTGGCCACCTCCGCGTTTGGCCAGTTCGCTTTCGACGGCCAGCCGAACCTGGTGGGCGCCATGCCGGAGCGTCCGGTCATCGCGTTTGCGAAACCGGTCAAGCATCACCAACTCGAACAACGTCGGTTCTACGACGAGGTGAACGCGATATCGCCCGAAGTGGACTTGAGCCATCTCGAGCAGGCCATCCACTTCAGCTTCATCCGGTGGCTTGCGGAGGGTTTCCATCCGCGAGACTTTTCGCAGTTCGCTCACAACGCCGCTGCCATCCTCATCTACGACCACTCGCTGTGCAAGATGTTCAATGGCGGCCTGGGTGGTGGCAAGACCGAAGAGCAATTCCTGACGGAGTGCTACCATGGCTGAAATTGACTTCGAGGCCCTTGAAGCGCAAGCCCTGTCGCGGAACTTCCCGGTTACGGAAAGCGGCTTTCACCACACGCGTGGCGTCTATAACAGCGGTGACTTCGTCGACAACGGCGTAGACCCGGCGCACCTGCAAAATCACATCAAGTACAACACGACGATGCGGTTCGGGCGTGCTCTGTTCGTGGACGGCGTGTGCGTCTGGCGAGGCTACCTCAGCGAAGCGCGCTGCAAGGCCATGGAAGCTCAATTGCAAGGCGTACGCGCAAAGCGCTGCACGGCACCCTATCGGTGACCGTTCCAGGCACTGACCTGTTCAAAGCCATCTCACGTTCGACGTGAGATGGCTTTTCCCTTTAAGGAGCGGGAGCGCTCAGTGCGAGAAGCCTGCGCCAGCCTTACTCGGCGAGCTTCGGGGCTTGTCGGCAGGTGGCGAGCGCCTGGTCCGCAGAAGCTCCAGCGCGACGGGCGGCCCAGTAGCGCTGCGTTTCAGCGTGTATTGGGCCGAGTAGAGACAGAAGGGCCGGCTCTGGTCGCAATTCCAACAACACGGACAGCCCCGTCGTCTGGTTGTACCAGATGAACTCGGCACCGCTGTGTGTGCGGTAGGGGTAGACCTCGTGCACGGCACCCATGCGAAGGAGCCACAGCTGCGTACAATTGCGGACATCGTTGAGCAGGAGCTTGTTCGGCGAGCCCATGTCAAGAGCCTCTTCGTGTGGCGACTGGGACGCCGTCTCAGCGGGAATGCCATTGCTTGTGCAGACGAACGTGGCGTTGTGCTTGCGGGTGCGCCTCAAGGCATTGCGCACGAGCGTCGAGGCTCCCCGGCTACCCATGAGACCCACCTCGTCGAGGGTCACCATCTTGGACTCGTACGGACTGCGTTGGGCAATTTCGCGCGAGGCCAATGCAACCAAGGTGTGTGTCAGCGTGGTGTAGGCCAGCTCTGTGCGAACTTGCGAGAGATTGACGCTCAGGTAGGCGGAGTCGGACTTCAGTTTGCTGGGGCCCTCGAACCAGAGGGGGTCCAGCCCGGCCAGTCGTGCGCGGATGTCCGTCGCGTATTGCAAGCCTGCCAGTACGTCGCCCACCTCGCAGTGTTCCAGCGCCGACAATACCGCGCCAAGGCCCAGACGAGGCCCGTGGGCTTGCCAGGCCCGGGACAAGGCCGATTCCAACGCGGTGGTCAGCCGAATACGTTCGGTATCGCTGAACTCTTCGCGAGGCAGGTCGTCTTTGCCAGAGAGGGCCAGCAACCACGCACACAGCACGTCTTCTTCCCGATAGAACGTTTCAGGCGTCGACAGGCCCCACAGCGGATTGATGGACATCGGCGCATCGAGTGTCAGGTGGATTTCGGCAGTATCGTGAGCATCGGCAAAGACACTGTTGTCTTGGCAGCCCAGGTTCCAGCCCCAGCCGCCCGCGTCCAGATGCGCCGCCATGAGGGCGTTGGCCAGCGTGGTTCGCCCTGAGCCGGCGCAACCCATCAACAGGACGTTGCTGCCCCCTCTGAACGCCTTGAGGTCCAGGCAAACCGGTTGCTCTTGGGTATCTCGCACTCGGAGGTTTTCCGAGGCCTTGCTTTCGTAGAGACCACTCTCCGCGCCGTGGGGCAGAGGCAACCACAGGTCCGCATGCGCCATCCCGCGAGGCAGCATCCGCAAGGTCCGTGCGACTCTGCGTTCCGGCACGACCGGTGATAGCCAGGGCAGGGCGCCTGACAATGATGCGCTTGCGGGCATCGAGGCAAATCCGCCCGCCCGCAGGTTTGAAGCGTAGAGCGCTGTCGCCTCTTCGACTGCCGAGGCTGCTCCTCGAATAATTGTCGACGTGCGCACCGACGCGAAGGGCTCGCCCAGCGCCCAGTCCCGCTCGAAGCTTTGACGGTCTTTGGCCCGTTGTTGCTTGACATGCTTGGACGCAAACAGAGGTGCCTTCAGCATCTGGGACAGTGGAGGCTTGCGACCGTCAGCGTCTACCAGCTGAAAGTGCGTGCACTCCAGCGTCTCCACCTGGGCCAGGGCGAGGCGTTCCTGTGGTGTCAGAAACTTTCCGCGTTGCAGGGGGTGTTCGGCCGCAGAAGTCGGATACGCAGGGTGCGGTGTCGCATGAACACAGCTGTGCGATACGTTCGGGGTGCTATCGCTGCTATATTTTATAGCGCTGCTATCGCCATCATTGACGCTCGCCGCAGAGCTCCATCGTTGTAGTACTGCCAGGGCTTGCGCCAAAGGCAACGCGCTTACCGCCAAATCGCAGACTCGCACGAGGTGTTCGACCTCGCGGGACACTTGGGCGGCGTCGACCGCTCCAGGGACGCGCAAGAACAGGAACGTACGCACCTCCCGCAATCCCTGCGGGGCAGCAAACAGGTGTTCAGGCGTCAGCCATTGCGATGGCGTCGCGGACTTGAAAGAGAGCTCAGCGCGCAGGCGCTGCGTGGCCACGGTGAACTCTGTCCCGGCGGGCAGGCGCATCGATAGCGCTCGAACCAGCCCTTTTGGAGGTGCTAGCCGGGTGGTCCGGCCCAGCTCGAAGGCCAGTGCGTGCCAGGGCACTCCGGGCCCACGGACGGTCTGGGCGGTCGGGACAATGCCGGGGTTGCCATCGCTGCCGGACTGGGGGAGCTCCAGGTGTCGTCGCAGTTCCGCGACCGTGTACGACCCCGGCTGAAACAGCGCATCGCAGGTTCGGCTTTTACGGCGTGCGACAGTGGCTGAACGTCGCGGCGGGAGTTCGAAGGACAGGGGCATGGCAGGGGACCTCATTTTGGGAATTTGCCTGTCTAGCCACTGTCTTTAATCCACAGGGGCCCTCTGGCGTGGCCCTGCCAGGGCGTTTCAGCACGTTGCGGGTGGCGCCGACACGCCCATGACACGCCAGGCACGAGGCCAGCGGGTAGGGTGCACCATGGCATGCGCGAAGGCGGCACGGCGCAGCATCTGCAAGACATGGGGGTTGGGTACGCCATCTCCTTGCCATTCGACGGCGCAATCCAACCACCGCCCCAGTGTGAGTCCTATGGCTGACGACCGAGACGCACCGTGTTCGCAGTGCACCACCACCGTCTGCACTGAGGCGGGTAAGCCTTCTACGAACTCGAAGACTTGGCTGGCATGGGTCGGCGTCATGGCTGTCCAGCCAGGCAGCGGTGCTTCGATGTCGTGAAAGCCCAGGCGTAGCACGGGCGCGTTCGCGGGCAGTACCGCGGGTGCTTGGCGTGGGTTTGTGATGGAGATAAAGGCATAGCCGGCTGCCAGGGGCAGGGCTTCGCACTGTAGGCGGGGCAAAACAACGATTTTCATGAGGATGTCTAGCGCCCGACCACGGGGTGGCTGGCAGGACTGTCCTCAGGCAATGCCGCCCGAAGACTCTTTCCCTCCGATGTTCTTGCGATAAAGCTCGGTGCCCATACGCAAGGTCTCCCCCTTTTCGCACGGATGCCTTGCCATGTCTGACGTCTACACCCCCCGCATTGCCATTTGGCTGACACGGCTTGCTGCCGATGAAGCCATTTCGGAGTCGTTCCGACTGGACCCCGTGGCGTTTGCGGGCTGGTACGCCATGATTGGTGAAGCACTTTTGTGGCCAGCGGAAGTTCGGGCTATCCAACAAGCCGAACGTGACAAGAAGCTGAGCCTGGACCGCATGATGAAGCTGCTCAACCAGGTGAACTATGCGTTTGCGGGTCGAACTTCCACCGACCATGCGCGCCGGGTGCTGGAGGGCTACGCTGTACATGATTGGGTCAAGCACCATGGTGCCGACCTTCGTGCAATCGCCGGCGCTACCTTGAGCAGCGTTGAGGACATGGAGAGCTTCAACAAAGGGGCCACCCGCAAGGTGCGGCCCTTCGTCGCTCGGCTGACCGAGCTGGGGACAGCCCTTGGCCTTACGGAGCTGGAGCAAGACATCCTGTCGTTCTCCGCGTTATGCACAACCTCTGAAGAATTCGCAGGCGTTTTTGAACAAATGGCGGGTGACCGTTGGACGGCGGAGCGGCTGTGGACGGTCATCTTCGGTGCGACGCGTGAAGACTTGGCCAAGGCCTTGCGTCCGACGTCAGAACTGCGCTTGAGCGGCCTCCTGCGCTCAGGGGGTCGCCGCTCCCAACTGGGCCGGATTTCAAACTGCTGGGTGGAGCTGCTGGCCGGCTCCGACACCTTGCTGGATGCCATTGTCGAACCCTTGACGACCAAGATTGGCTCGGGCATGCCCGCCCGCCTGCAGGAAGACGACCTCAGGCTGGCGACGGCCGTCCTCAAGAATGCGAAAGAAAAGGGCGTCAATCTGCTGCTGTACGGGGCAGCCTCGCTCGAAAAGCGCCACCTGCTGCGCGACATCGTCATCGGCGCCCAACGTGCGGCGTGGCGCGTGCGCAAGTTCGAAGATGCCAATCGGCAAGACCTCCCCACGCTGGCCTACGTCGCGTTTGCGCTCTTGGCGCGCCATTCGGTGGAAGCCGACACCGAGAACGTGCTCGTTGTCGAGCGCCCCGCGGATGTGCTGCAAACCTCGGCGCCGGAGTACATCCGCGCGATGTTCGGTATCGAGTTTTCCAACGAGGACATCCCGCCTTTCGACGAACATCTGCTGACCACCAACACGGTTCCGGCCATCTGGTTGGCGTCAGACGCTGGCAGCCTGCCGGAAGACACCTTGGCACGCTTCGTGTTCCATGCGCAGTTGAAAAAGGCGGACAAGGAGCAGCGTCGCCTGGCGGTTCAAGAGCGGTTGCAAGGCCTCAAGCTGGGCAAGAAAGCGCACGAGGAGCTCTTGAAGCTCGAAGGCGTGTCGAGCGCCCAGCTCGAGGCGGCCGCCAAGGCCGCGCGACTCCTGGGTGCAAAGACCAAACGCGACCGTGACGATGCCATCGTCCAGGCCGTACGTCGAAGCCAGAAAGCGCTGTCCCGCGACATTCAAGCCAAGGCCAAGCTGTCGGTGACGCAGTACTCCTTGAAGTACATCAACGCGGCGGGTCGATTTGGCCCGGAGGAACTGCTCAAGGCGTTCCGCAAGAAGCCCCGCGGCACGGTCGCCCTGTACGGGCCGCCGGGCACGGGCAAGACTCAGTTCGTCGAGTACCTGGCGACTGAACTCGGACGGCCCCTGCTGATTAAGCGGGCATCCGACCTCCTGAGCAAGTGGCTGAGCGAGACCGAAAAGAACATTGCGGCTGCGTTCGAGGAAGCGGCCAATGAAGATGCGATTCTCTTGCTGGACGAAGGCGACTCGTTCCTCCGCTCCCGCGAGAACGCCCAGCACAGCTGGGAGGTCACCCAGGTCAATGAGCTGCTGCAGCACATGGAACGTTTCGAAGGCATCGTCGTTGTCTGCACGAACTTGTTCAGCGGGCTGGACGCGGCGGCGCTGCGCCGCTTCACGTTCAAGGTGGAGTTCCGTCCGTTGGACGCCGACCAGCGCTGGGAGATGTTCGTCAACGAGTCGGGCCTGAAGGGGCAACTCACGAAGCTGGCCATGGGTACGCGCGAACAGTGGTGGGACCGCCTGTGTCTCATGCTCAACTTGACCGCCGGCGACTTCGCCACCGTCAAGCGCCAGTGCGACTTGCTGGACTTGCAGCTGACGCCGGTCGAATGGCTCGAACAGCTCGAATTGGAGTGCAAGGCTCGGGCACAAGCTCAAACTCCTGCTGGTCGCAAACTCGGCTAAGTCATAAGGGGCCTAGGTGGCCAGGCAAAAGAGAGCCCCCGTCGGTTGACGGGGGCGAATAACGTAGTGGCCGTCGAGGCCGGACCCAGGGTCCGAAACGACTAGACCAGGGCGGCCTGGAATACGGGGGCGAGCCCTTCCGAGAGGAAGTTTGCAGGCATGCCCAGCGTTTCATTGCCTTGGCAAGTGCGAGCAATGCGAGCCTGCAGCTCTTGGGAAAGCGCGTTGAACAGACTCGGTGCAGTATCCGGGGCCTTCATCACCGCCGAAGCGATGCGCAACGCATCTTCTTCGTACTCCTCGCATTGGCACGCCAGGTCACCCAGGATGCCTCGAAGCAACGCATGAACCTGCTCCGTGGCGCCAGACACCTTTGCGACGGGGAAGCGCTTGCGTAGCGTGCGCACAGCCGCATAACCGGCAGTTGCCACATGGGCATACTCTGCCAAGTGTTCTCGCATGCAGCTCGCAAGCAACTCTGGAACCGCCAGTTCGGCGGGCGCCGTTTCAATGTCGGGGTCGTCCAGGCAGAAATCTTCGATGACGGTGCCATTTCGGTTGCCATCTTCGATACTGAAGTAGTACCACACTCCTCGATGTTCGGCAGAGCCGCTGATGCGATAGTTGGCACCAAGGCGGTCCAACGACTCGCGCTCAGAGATGCTCACGCCGTATTGGCTGCCTTCGCTGTAGTGTTCTTCGCAGATGCGCTGCAGGAAGTCTTCGGCTTCCTTGTTACCGAATTTCTTCTCGAAATCGTCGTAGCAGCGAATTCCGGTTTGCTTCGGTTCAATCGGAGCAGTCATGGATGTGCCTTGTATTGGAATTGTTTACCTGTGCGGTGTAGCGACCGCGACTTCGGCAACAGGTCTCGACAAGGCTGTAAAAAAGCCCTTCGCCGAACCTGATGTGTCAGGAACGAAGAAGGGCTTGGAAGCAGGTCAGGCCGCCAGCGTGAGCTCAGCGGACCCTGTCATGACCTCGGGCAGTCGCACCGATTGAACCGCGTCGACGTAGCGGGGGCTATAAGCCTCCAGCGTGACTTGGCTGTCTTCAGTAGTGCGCTTGATGGCACTGAGGTGCAGCGTAGCGACCCAGTCGGTTGCGTTGGCGATAGACAGCCGAAGCTGACCATTGTTGTTGCTGCAAACGGCAAACAGCTCCGTGTGCAATGCCTTGCCAAGGGTCTGCAGGCAAGCCTTGACGAGCGGATGATGCCGCTCAGTGATGAGCGCCATCTGCCGAATTTCGTTGGGCAGCTGGTACAGGTCGTCGAAGTAGTTGATGGCGTAGAGCACGTCGTCGTGCTCGATGACCACCAGGTTTCGGTCTCGGAACTGCATGGCTCGCAGTGACGCGGGGACCAGCCCCATCTGCAGCCCAACCATTGCAACGCCCGGGTCGAGACGGGCTCGAAGGACGTCCAGGCCAGAGCGGAGTGTGCTCGTAGAGTTCTTCATCGAAGGTTCCTCAAAAAGAGACGCTAAAACAGCGCCTCGGAAATCTTTCGACTTCCTGAGAATGTCTAGCGACTGAAGCCCCGGATGCGCCGTCGCCCAAGCGCTGCCGAGGGTGGTACCGTACCGCACCTTCACGCGTCAGACGGGACTGACCTCGACAACGCCACTGACGTCGCGCAGGCTGGCCTCTTGCGAACCGTCGCCGACGACGACCAAAGTCAAGCCTTCAAGGCGTTCGACACTGACGCCCAAGCGGCTGAGCTGTTGAAGGGGCCAATCTCGAACTTGGAGAGAGGCATCGAATGCAAGTTGAAAACGTCGTTCGCGGGTAGTCGCCATGGAAGTCGAAAAAGAAGGTGTCCGGTCATGAGGCCTACAGCCCGTTCATGGCGCAGCGACTGCAAGCACACCGTGTAAGGCCGGTGCTTAGCCAAAACCTCACTTTTGTTAGGCTTGTTACGTTGCTTGCCTCAGCGTTGCACAAAGGACGGCCGGGGGTCTGCAAGGCATAGCGGCAGTTTGCCTTCGACACGGCACAGCCCACTGTCTACACAAAGCAGGTCAACTCAAACGGATTTTCATCATGAACACGTCTTACCCCCTGCGCACCGAAGCCCCGCGTCAAATCGGCGCCAAGGATTTGCGTGAAGGCGCACAACAAGTCATCGTCTTCCTCGACGGTTCCCCACACGGTACGCTGCGACTGTGGATTTGGGGCCTGAACCGCCTCGATGAACGCAACCTCGAGCAGTACTCCCACCTGCAACAGGTTCTGAACAAGACCGCGTGTTGGGGTGGCGCTGACAAGCGTGACTTCGTGGACTACAAGCTTGCGACCATGTCCTGGGAACTCTCCAAGGAAATCGGTCCGGCGCTGTACGCCGTGGTGAAGGAGTTCTTCAACAAGCTTCCCGGCTGTGAAGTGCTCGAAGGTTTCGAAATCTGAACTTTGGTTCCATCAAGACCCTTGCCTTGTGCGAGGGTCTTTCTCATTGGCGCCCCGTGGGGTTGCCTGTTCTGAATGTCAGGTGCACGTGAGTGCACGCGTGTTGCTCCTGAGTACCTCAATGGTAGCCTAGCGCACTCCGGTCTTCCTGTTGATGCGATTGGGCGACAGGGGGCAGCGGATGCGGGCTGGCTTACGCACAAAGAGAACCGCCATCGACTCGGGAGAGCGATGGCGGTTTGAATTTCAGCGTTGACTTGGTCAATCTTTTTGGACAGACGTTGCAACCCTAAGCAGACTCGTCAATTGTCGGTAGGCAGGTAGCACTTGGCCACCTCTTCGGAGCAGCCCGAGTCCAGGACGAAGCCAAAGCGATGCGGAGAGTGCTGAATGAGCTTCGTGATGACAAACGTGTCGCTGCCTTCACCGTAGACGAAACAGGTATCGCCTGGCTGCAGGCCTGGAAGCTCCGACGTGCTGTGGTAGAGCGAACCGTACTTGTGCTCCAAGCTAGGGAGCTCGTCGCGCAGCCACGCAGTGACTTGCTCGTCGCCTTCGAATACGAAACTGGCGTTGTACTGACCAGTCACGCTGACGCACCGGGTGAACTTGGGTGTCGTGGCCGGGTTCGCGACAGGAGGGGCCGCCTCGTTTGCCGAGGCGGACTCCGGCAGCACCGGTGCCTTCGAAGCCGGTACAGGCTCGCCCAGGAGCTGGGCGTAGAACTGACGCGCGCTTTCCCGTAGTCCGTGCTTTTTGGCCAGGAAGTTCTTCACTGCAGTCGGGTCGGCTTGTGCATCCTCCATGGCATTGAACGCGCCCACCAAGCCGTGCGTCATCGACGCCAGGATGTGCAGGCAGTAGCTGTGCTGGACTTCCACGTCATTGGGGTTCTCGAACTTCTCCGACGGGTCGTACTTCCGCTTGAAACGCGGGTAGCTCAGGGCGTCCGAACCGACCGGCGTGCCGGCCAATCGCAGCAGCATCTGTTCGCGCTCCGAGCGTTCGTGCTTCTCGGGAAAGTTGCCCTGCGAGGCCAGGAGGACTTGATGCTGACGAAGGGTCACGTCCCGGAGGACGCCGAGAATGACCGGATGCACGAATTCTGCAAATTCACGGGTCCAGGTTACGCCCTCGCGCGCCAAGTCCTCGAACTCGCCCAGCTCGAAGCGGTCGACGACCGTGCGAAGTGCGACGCGTTCTGCGCCCTTGAAAACGCTGTCGATACGCTCGCGTTCGGCGACGACATCGAACTCGATGAGGGTGGTTTTTTCGATTTTCATGGAAACAAATACCTTATAGGAGGGGCCTGCTGGCGTGTAGCGACCAGCAGGGCACCCTCGCGATGCAGGCGTTGGGCGGTCGGCAGTTCATCAATCCCATCGTTGCCACTGCTGGCGGCTTCTTGGCGCGGATTGCCGTCGGCGACGGCTTCGGCCACGTCGGTTGCTTTCAACAGGGGCTTGCCGTCGCACCGGCTCAGGACCATGCCATCAATGCTACAACGGGGTGCGTGGCACTATTGGGAGGGACCTTGTGGCTCCGGTGGCATGCACGTGAAGGTCAGGTCACAGTGCGGGCACTTGCAGACCAGCAGGTTTAAAAAAGTACCCACCACCTCGGCGTCGGGATGCCCCCACCGAAACCGCTTTTCGTCGGCCATCTGCATTGGCTCCGCGGCGGTGCAGACCCTTCGCGCCAGATGCGCCCAACGAAGTTGCGAGAGTAACCGCGCAATCTCGTGGGGGTCCTTGGGTACAGCCATGGCCCCATCATACGCCCAAGGCCAGGCTTACTTGGGTTCGCAGCACAACTGGACAGGATAACCAGATTATGCTACAGTAAGAACTACTGATGCAGAACTCAGTCCGGCGTTGTGGCCGGGCACAATCACTCATGACGACCTCTTTTTGCCACGTTCGTGCCCTCGTTTCGGAGGATACCGCAGGCTGGCATTCGGCTTACGATGCGGTCGCGCGCGAGCGGCGCTTCCTTGGGTTGCTCGAGGCGCCAAGCCAGGAGGTATTGCAACGTGAGGTCGCCTCCGCGGTGGCACAGGGCCACCCGTTCTTTGTCGCGGAGAGCGCAGGCAGCGTAGTGGGCTGGTGCTCTGCTCTCCCGTACAACCAGGACGGGTTCCGACACTGCGCTCCCTTGCAGATGGGCGTGATGGGCCCGTGGCGCGGGCAGGGCTGGGGAGCTCGGCTTCTCGAACAGACCTTGTCCGCTGCACGAGTGCAGGGTTTGGTGCGTATCGACTTGGAGGTCTACGCCGACAACCACGCAGCCCTTCGACTTTACGAGCGTTTCGGTTTTCAGCTCGAATGTGTCAAGCGAAAGCAGCGTTTCCTGGATGGCCTCTATACCGATGTGGCGCACCTGGGCCTTTTGCTGGACACTGCAGGCGTCTCCTGACCCGTCGGATAGGTCTATTTGTGCTAAAATAGTGGCACATATCCGGTGAACCTTACTCGAACCGTGAAAGCTCAAAACATGAAAAAAATCGTTCTCATCGGTGGTGGCACCCTCAACTATGTTCGCGCACATGGTGCGTTCTGTGCGCCGGCTTACGGCAAGACAGTTCGCAAGCTCACGCCATTGTTCGAGGCGGAGCTGGCGCAGGCCGGATTGACCGCCGAATACCGGGTCGTGCCCGTCTTCACGAAGATGGCCGACCACACCTCCCCGCTTGAGACGAACGACGACATGGCCCGCTACGTGGACGAGCTCATCGCCGACCCGGACGTGCGAGTTGTTGTGTTCAATGCGGCGCTGGCTGACTTCAATGGCTCCATCGGCGATGTCGAAAGCGGCAAGTACGCACACCGACTGAAGACATCCGAAGGTGAACAGCTGATGAAGCTGACGCCTTCCGACAAGCTCATTGGTCGCATTCGCAAGAACCGCAAGGACATCTTCGTGGTCGGCTTCAAGACCACGACCAATCACACACCCGACGAGCAGTATGCTCGCGCGCTGGGCTTGCTGAAGACGAACTCGCTCAACCTGGTGCTGGCCAACGATACGGTCACTCGCCACAACCTAATCGCCGCGCCGGAAGAGACCCGCTACTCGTCGACGTCCGACCGCGACGAAGCGTTGGCCTTCCTGGCCAAGATGGTCGTGTCACGGATGCAAAACCGGTTTACGCGGTCCACCGTGGTGCCTGGCGACGCCGTGGCCTGGGACAGCGAGGTCGTCCCCGCCAACCTCCGCGAAGTTGTCGACCACTGCATCGAACGCGGCGCGTACAAGCCCGTCCTCGGCAAGACGGCCGGACACTTTGCGGTCAAGGTCAACGACGTCGAAATCCTGACGAGCATTCGCAAGTCCAATTTCAACGACCTGCGCAAAGTCGGGCTCGTTCGCGTTCAATCGAGCAGCGACGACGAGGTCATCGCTCACGGCTTTCGTCCGTCGGTGGGTGGCCAATCCCAACGCATCATTTTCGGCCAGCACCCGACGCTCAAGTGCATCGTGCACTTCCACAGCCCGCTCAAGGCCGACGCGCCGATGCTGTCGGTCATCCCTGTGCAGCCGCAATGGCCCAACGAATGCGGCTCGCATGAGTGCGGGCGTAGTACGTCCCAGGGTCTGCGAGAAATCGACCTGGGCGACGGCGATAGCCTGAACGTGGTCATGCTCGACGAGCACGGCCCGAACGTGGTGTTTGACGAGCACACGCCGGCGCACAAGGTGCGCGCGTTCATCGACGCCAACTTCGACTTGGCCACCAAGACCGGTGGCATGGCGGCCCTGGCTGCGCACTGAGGCTCGTGGGGATAACGCCATGGCTAGGTCTTCGGTGCTTCGCTCAAAGCCGGGCGGCGATGGCCCTCCAGACGGCCTAACGGTCTCCGTTTCGACGACTTCCCTCATGAACGCTCGAACCAGTCACAAGGCCACTGTTGAGGCCGCGGTACAGGCAGCTTATGCTGCCGTACCCGAACACATTCGCGAGGATATCTGCGAAGCGACCCGTTGGGCTCGCGACACGCTCATGCGGCGGGAGGGTACGGGGCACCAGTTCTACGTCACAGCGACGAGTGACCAGTTGGTTTGCTGCTCGTTTGCCAAGGTGGAGTGGAGCGCCGACCATTGCGGGCGAGGCATGGAGCACGGCGCCGAGGCCATTGTGATGGCGGTTTGCGAGTATCTCAACGGAGCCTGACCGCCATGGTTTCGCACAAGAACTTCGGCAAGGCCGCCGGGCAAGTCTTTCGCTACGACGACATCACGTCCGCGGACTTCACCCGCATCGAGCAACTTGAAGCAACCGTCACGCTGCGCAACGGTCAGGTGTTCGAGTGCCGGGACATTGACGCGCTAGAACTCGCTTTTGCCATCAAGCCTTCGGTCGTTGAAGGCCGCCGATTGCGCTACGCGCGCCACGCCTGGTTGGTGCACAACCTGTTCGGGCACCCGATACTTCAGTTGTTGGCCCTGTTCAAGCTCTACCGCTGGGGCTTTTGGGTCCACGACGCCACAGCGCCTCATGCGCTGGGGGCCAAGCCTCCGCAAAAGCCCGCGAGCTGACCGACCTCCCGCAGGAAAGCTCAGTGGTCTGCGCGCTGAGCCACCGCCGACCAGCCTGGCCAATCAGTGGTACCCACGTCGTGCCCCTTGCCAAGATGCTCGTGTTCCCATGCGAGAAGGGCCGCACGTTCTCCGTCCGTCAGGTGTTGGTCCAGCTTCAGGATGTGCTCGATAGTGAGCAGGAAGGGCGGAGTGCCGCTAGGGGAGCTGTCGTCGACGATGTCGGTCATGCGGAGACTTCTTGGGGTTGGGCAACCACCGTGATGTAGCCAGCTCCTGCGAGTTCTTTCACCAACTCATCGGTTGCGGCGGCGCCCAATATCTTGCGCGGCGTCAACAGCTGCCATAGCTCCAGCAGGGTACCCAGCCCCATCAAGCGCAGGGCCAGTTCCTGACTGCCCAGCCAAGCCCCTAGCTCTACGTAGCCGTGCTCTTTGCCGTCGAAGACATCGACTTGCGTGAACTCACCTTGACTTGCATGGGCTTGGAGTAGCTCGCGCAGCTGAGCCCCCTTCGGGTGGCCTTGAAGGTGCACCTCGAAGAACCCGACGTCGACCGTGGTCGCGGGCAGTTCTTGTCCGGCCTCGCGCGTTCCGTGCACCGAGGTATGGGCCTGAATGAAGGTGGTTAGCTGGTGCATGGAAGTTCTCAACGACGCGCTAGGATAGCGTCATTGTAGCCAGGGGATGGCCTCTCGTCAGCCCTTGGCGTGGGAAGGCGTGCTCGCTATACGGGGTAGGCAATTTTTCAACACTAAGGCTTCGGCCCCTTCTTATGCCCAAATACAAAACGCTCAAAGCCATCCGTGAGGCCGTGCGTGAGTTCGCACCCCCGAGCAACGTGGACGAATTTCTGGCCGACTTTCCGGCAACACAGGTTCAGCTTGCTGAGGCGGTCCGCGCCCTCGTGAGCGAATGCACGCGCTTGTACAAGGTGGCCGCCAAGTACGAGGAGTCCGTCGACGTAAAACGTCCTCGGGGCTACCTCATTCCCTACTTTCCGAAGGCGTTCTCGGCGCTCTACCCGAAAGAAGACTCGGAGCTCTCGCTCGGCGAGCAGGTCAACCGGAATTACTCGGCCGCGATTGAAGCGCTCGACTTGGCGCTCTTGTGCTTCCACAAACTGTACCCAAGCGAGCACATGCAAAGTGCCACCTATGTCATTACCGAGCCCGGTGGCGACAAGCAGTTGCTGACAATGCATCCGACGTTCACCAAGGCCATCCTCAAGCGAGCGCTCAAAGAGTGCGCCAAGGAGGTCCAAGGGGTTGACCCTGACAACTTCTCCAGGTCACTGTTCTACTTTTTGCTGCGCCAACGAGGCTTCGGCATCGTAAGTCCCGTGCAAGAGGTGCAATTCGACGACCTGTTGCTTGGCAAGGTTTGACCAAACGGGAATTTTCATGGAACGCATCATTGTGCTGGTTTTCGCCGGACGGCATCCTCGTACGTTGCTGCGACTGCCGCAGACAGTCAACGAGGGCCTGCCGCTGTGGCGACTGCCGCAGGCCATCGTCCAACCGGAAGAAACGGCTCGGCAAGCTGCCGCGCGTTTTGCTCGTGAACAGCTTGGCGCGCTGGTGGCGCCAGATGACTTCAAGGTCATCAAGATGCTCAGTGGCGAGACCGTGCTGATGTCCAGTGGACCGACTCCCTTTCGGGGTCAGGTTGGCTACATCGCGGCAGAGCATCGACAAGGGTGGCGCTACGTGGAGGAGGTTCTTTCCGACGCATGGTGCAACCCCCGTCATTGGGAGCCTCGGTTGCCAACGCTGATGTTCGAGGTTCGAGAGCTCCTGGCCGGCTCTGAGCACGTCAGTTAATAGCTGGAAGGTCCGCTTCCATTCATTCAATTTCGCCCGGCACCTGCTGGGCGATTTTCTTGGACGGTAAGCGAGCCGGTGCTCAAGTTCGGACTTCTTCCATCACGAGGATAAAACCGGCAAGCTACATTGAACATCTCTCGCTTCGCTCGAGAGCTGGGTGCCTCACCCGCCGCCTGCAGCGCTTCGCGCCACGGCAAACCAGGCAACTGCCACCGATTAGCCTCTTTAATCCGCTCGGTAGTTCGACAACGCAGGCCTCAACACTCGCTGACAGCGCCGGGCATGGTTTGAAAGTTCACCATGACCTCTCTCAGTTCCGGCACACCGGCTTCGGTTGCTGATACGGCTCCTATCCCCTCCACTAAGAAGCTTTGGCATTGTGGTCGCTGCGGCAGCCACCGCATGGCCCGCGTTGTTGCCTATGCCAAAGATGCCCACTATCTGCGCGTTCCGCATCTTGACTTCACACAAGAAGAGGGCTACTTGATGGGGTGCCTGGGCATTGGCCACAGCGATGGCCCGGACATCATGTACTGCCTTGAATGTGGACAACTGGATGGAGAGTTCCCAGTGCCGGAAGCGCCGTTGGTTGCGGCTGTCGCGGAACACAAAGAGTGGGAGCAGAGCTAATGGCTAAGCGTGCAACTAAAGCCACCGCGAACACTAATCCTCGATGGACCTGCGCTCATTGCGAGGGGCATCGGCATGTTGGAATCTTCTCGGCGGCCCGCAACTACAACTACGTGTCGGTGCCTCATTTGGGTCTTGCCAACAACGAGGGCAGTTATATGCCTCCGTTGGGCATTGGCACCTATGACAATGATGGATTTATGGGTAAAATATGTCTTGATTGCGGACGCGTCGAGGGTCAGTTTCCTGTCAGCGACAAGCTCCTTCTAGACTTGAAGAAGGACTACTTCGACAATGACTTCGAGTGACTCCATGCCCACTGCAGCTCAATTCAAACAACAAGCCTCCCGGCTCGCTCAATTTCTGGGATTGCATCACCGTATCTCGCTCAAGCGAACCACGGCGCTGGAGGCGATTGCATTCATGCAGGGGGCCCGGAACTGGCAGACGCTCGCTGCGAGTTGTGACCCCGAAGCGGTCACAGCGGTCACGGCGGTCACATCCGACACGCCAGCAATGACAAGGGGGCATGCCCCTTTGGCTTCAGCGCGACAGGGTCCCGCCGAACGGCTCTTTTGGAACTGGGCCCAGAAGGTAGGGCTGGACATCCGGCCATCGCGCATCACAGGCTCGACCAGCGAGCGTGACGCTTGGTTTGGGCGAGCGCTGCGCGAACATGTGGAGGCGGGACATCCCGCCCTGTTCATGGGCGTTTCGGAAGAGGTGCTGCAGCAATCGGGCGGGGCGGGCCTGGCGCGAGAGCTCGATTGCGAGAGCCTGCTGGCCCTTCAAGCAGATTTTGAGGCTGACCAATCATTGTTGCGTTATCGCCGGCTACTGACGTCCCTGACCTACGTGCGTGAGTCAACGCTGGCTTTGACCGAAGCCCGGGCGGCGTTGGTTCATCTGGTGCAGCAACTGTGCGCGGTACCTGACGCTCACGCCCGGGAGCCGTTCACGGTGGCGTTGATGAGCCACCAGACGGGTCTCGTGTCGGAGCTACTGTTTCCAGCGCTGTTTTGTCAGGCGCGCGCCTTTCGGTTCCAGCTACTTTTCGGTCAGTCTCTCGAAGAATGTCCGCACGCAGCCGATAACGTCTACACGGAAGTCGCGTTGGCGCTGGACGACTCCCGGCAGACCAAACTGCGGGAGCTACTTGCTCGGGCGCAGGAGACTCGGTTTTGCGCCGACGAGTCTGTAACCGTCTTGCATGCGCGGGGCTAAGCCATGGGCATGGCTATCGATGAACCCGGTTGGAAGAATATTGCAGTAGCCTTGGCTTCGCAAGGCTGGCGGGGTTCCGGCAAGCAACTCCGCGACCTTTTGGACAACGAAGAGACCGCCAGCAAGCTGCGTTATCTCCGCCAGAGCTGGAGCTGGGGCGAAGGCGCCAAAGAGATGGTGTTCGGGCTGGTCGATTGTGCGCAGCGGCGGGGCGCAAGTGTCATGGTCACCTCCGACTTCAACTGCGGCCGGGGACCCAAGGTTTCGCTGTCGTTTCCGAAGAAATCGCGATTGCAAGCGTTGCAGATGCAGGTCCGCGAGCCAGGCTACGTCTACGTTGTTCGCAAGTTCAAGGACGATTGGCGCAGTGCACGAGATTTTCACCCCCGTGCGCGTTCTGCGAAGCCTCCGAGTCTTGTTGATGAGGCCACTCTGCGCACCGACGCTTAGGCTAGGCGCCGGCCCGAGCTCGAAACTTATGGAAAATTATCCCAGGCGGATAATTATGGCTTTCAGATAATTCCCCCTAATTCGGTGGCGTCGCGTTGTCGGCCTAGATGCGATTGCCTCAATTATGCGTGCACGGTAATTCACATTGGCTATACCGTAGTTCAGGCCCCTGATGCGCCCGCTGCTCGCACCGCTTTCATACGGTACGGTCAAGCTCAGGACGATTTACTTCGTCAGATATGTCTTCCCTCTCTTCTTTTCGCACTTGTTGCGAAGGACGTCGGTCGATAATGCGAGCATTCCCACCAAACAGGCCCAAACTGCTGTAGTGCAATTCCGCATTGGCAGAGTTTGACGCCTCCTTCGCAGCACGCAATGTGAAAGGAACTAACATGTCCCAACGTCAGCCTCCCCTGAAGAGTCAGGTCCGGCTTTTGCGCGAAGCCCTCGCCACGACCGGAGCAGACCTCTCATCGGGACAACTGCACGACCTGGTTGCCCAGCTCAACGGCTATGCCAACTGGAACGTCGCCGCTCAGGTCAAGCCGACAAAGCGGACCTCGAGGGCATCCTCCGCCGAAGTTACCGTCGCCCACCAAGAACCACAGACGCTTGTCGTCAAGGTTTGGACGGCAGTACACACCCACCGGCACGGCGAAGACGTCTATCTCTTCGGGCACCCGCCCACAGAGGAGGAAGCGATTGCCTACGTCAAGGAAGTGTCGAGTTTCGACCCTTCCGACGATGAGTCGATACAAGTCATGGGGTGTGACACCGTGACGGTCAACCTGCGACCCGATACGGCGATGGCCGTTCCGCAGACCCCGCTCATTGGCGTCTTTGAGGTCTACATGCCCGACCTGGTCGAAGACGCGGACCCCGAAGCACTGCCCGAGACGCGTCCCGAGTGGCAGTGGATTGAGAAGAACGCCAGTTTCAAGCATCAAGGCAACGGCTGCGCTCAAGGCGTCTGGGAGTTCATGGTGCACGAAGCGAAGCTTCGCGAAGCCACGGATATTCCTGATGCGTTGAAGGGCTCGATTGACCGGGCCCTCGGCCTCGGCGCCGTCTGGGTGATGTTCTACCAGTAAGCCAAAGAGTGCGCTACTCAAGCGCATTCCAACATTCCTGTCCTGCAAGCCGCCCGGCTTGCAGGACATCTTTTCGTCCGTGCAAAGAGAACGAGCACCCGGATGGATGCTCGTTGAATGGAAGAAGCTGAAAGCTTCGGTCAGGTCTAGGCGTTCACCGCGGTCACTCGCGTGCGAGATTTCCGTGGTAACTGTCGAGGGCCTTGAAGACATCGACGTTGTAGTCGGCGAAGGGCGACGTCTGCTTTTGGGTCAGCAGCTCGCGCGAAGCCAGGCGAAGCGTCAGTCCTTGTTCAGCGTTGAAGTCGGGCAGGGAGGGGATGAAACCGCGCCAGACGTAGGTGGTGACCCAGTACGTGTCGTCAGGGCCCTTGCCGGGGCAGACGCCTGCGTACAGCGGTTCCACGAACTCAGGGTTGAGCTTCAATCCGACTTCTTCCCAGATTTCTCGCAGCAGAGCCGCAAGATTGGTTTCGCCCGGGTCGACCTTGCCGCCGGGGAAGCCCCATTGGGTGTCGTCATTGCGGCGGCTGGTGGCCAGGAAGGACTCGCTGTTGAAGGCCAACAGCAAGCAAACGGCTGATTTCATGAGTGTCCTGAAGTAACGGGAGAGTATCTTTGACTGGGGCGTCGTTTCGGGCGGGGTTGCTTACTGCGGATTGTCGTTCGCATGGGCCGAACGCAGCAAGGGCGCATAGGCCAGGCCTTCGGTCATGGCCGCGACGAGGAGGGCAACCATCAGCGAGGCCACGGATGCGAGCACCTTGGTCAGCACGGACACGTTTGCGCCGAACACGAAATACAGCGCCACCACGAGCAGCAGGCAACCGACGCTCAGAGCGAGGAGACCGGCTTGCTTTTGCGCCAGGTGCATGGGAGATTGGACCGGGCGGGCGGAAGTTTCGAACGCGTCCTTGGAGTAGGAAGTGAGCAGCATGAATGTCCTTGGTTCAGATGTTGAGGGTCTTGAACCAAGGTGTAGCGACGAAGGCTCAGTGTCCTTCGCGTCCGGTGGGTTAGCGAGACCCCTGGAGCCGCGCCATCAGAGCTTGGGCCGCAATCCCCGCCCGTTGTTCCTGCGAATGAAAGGGTCGATGGGCTTTAAGATGTCTTGGATAGCTGTGGCGTCGAACACGCGCAGTTCTCGTCCCTGCGCTTGCACTTTGGCGATGTAGTCAGCGACTGGCTGACTGCGTTGGGCCAGTGTCTCGATTTCTTGCCAGAGGTCGGGGTGCTCTACCAGCGGTCGCGTCAAGATGTTGACCGGGCGCGCGGCCCAACCGCGCGCCAACACCGCAACCCCAGTTGGCCATTGGGAGTGTCACTCAGCGAGGTATTCGAGGCGTGCGAGGCGGGTTTGACACGAAGAAGCCGCGCTCGAAAGCGCGGCTTGAATAGGGGTGTAGGTCGCCTGGAAATCTGGAAAAGGTTATGCCGAGGGCTTGCGCTTCATCCAACGAGGACGAATACCTCGTAGGGCTCGCCCCCAGCGAGGAAACTTCGGCATCAGAAACGTCACCTGGGCCATGACGAGCAGGGGCCAGCTCACCATCATCGCTACCGGTAAGGCACCCCTGAAGTACAGGGCACGGGCCGGCAGCGGGGACGTGTAATACAGTGCGGCCACAACCAAAGCCGCCACGATATTCCCACTGACAAAGCAAGCGCCAGCGAGTTCATCGACGTCTTCTTGGCTGAGCGGCGGTGCCGTTACGTTCTCGGTTACCGCACAGGGATGTTCTGCCGTCCAGCGTTCGAGTTGGTCGCAATCCATGCGAACTCCAGGTTCTTCGTCACCGTCGAAACCATAGCCGCGATGCTCGAGGAGTTGGTCATTCACTCGAAGGTATTCCCGCTCGTAGCGGGCGCAGGCGTCCTGGATAGCCGTCTCGGACTGGAGCAGCCGTAGCACTTGGTTCGTGACCTCAGGCCGGAAGCACTCACCTTGGTCTTCAAGAAGTTCTTTGAGCGCACGGTGGGTAAGCCCTGCCAGCACCGGTTCGGCGGGCACTGAAAAACTCTCGTTGATGAGCGGAAAGTCAATCGTCAGCAGAAATGCGGATTGGGGGGATGCAGTCATTGTTCGTACCTTGTAGTCAATGCAATGGTCTGCCTCGTATAGCGCAGGGTTTTGGTATCTGCGGTGCTTCAGTGAAGGGGTGGCCTGGACGACTGTCGAGTAGCGCCAACGCTGTTGAATGTTTATGCCTACACGTGGTGGGCAATCCCTGCCTGTTTTTTTGAGGCTGTACTCCACCATGAGTCCTCTAATCGAAGAATCTCCTTGCGCCGCCCACTGGACGGTCAAGGTGTTCGGTGCCATCAGCGGCGAACTGTCGCTGTATGCCACGCGCGCTGGATACGTCTGGAACTGGCATCACAAGCCGGCCCATCTCGTCTCCTTGAAAGGCGTTCTTGAAGACGACGACCTCGACTCCAAGTTCGGCTGGAGCTTCGGTGACCTGGACGACGCCATTCGGCACGTGATGGATTGCACCGGCGCTGCCTTTGGCAACCAGTGCGCGCTCGAAGCACCTTTGCACTGATTGCGCACTGCGCTCTTTCATGAAAGCCCTTGCATCTTTGGATGCAGGGGCTTTTTCACGACCCGAATGACGCATCTTCGAGCTTGCGTCGCGACAGCCCAAGCGCTATACCGGGAAGGTCAACTACGGATTTCACAGTATGCTGCTGTTCACGAACGACAAGATTGCACCGATGTCGCGCATCGCGCGTCGTACTACCGAGCACTTTCTGCCGGGAGAGCTCTACATCATGCGCTTCATGCGCACGCCCACGGTGGTTACGGTGCTGGCGCGTACCAACGATGAAGTCGTCACCTGGACGGGGCGGCACACGGTAGAGGCGTTCAACCAACGCGTTTTGATGCGTCTCGGACGGCGTCGACGTTTTCTGGGCATCTGGCTGCCTTGGATTACCCTCGACCCGTCACGCGTGATTGCATACGGGCTCGCGGACAGCCTCGGCACCGACCAGGATTTCTGGCGCAACGAACCTTCGCTGTAAGCTAGTTTTGGCGTACTTCCGGGCTCCCTTTGAGGGAGCCTTTCTTCTGCCCGCCGTTCTCTGAGACGGGTACTGTCGTGGCTTACAACGACAGGCTTCTCGTGGCTATACGTTGAACAGGCCCCTTGAAAATCTTGCGACTTCGCTCGCGCTTGGAGGCCTGACACACGGTCCGAACTCGGACTCCCGCGGTTACTACGTTTTCCCACGCATACCCAGGAGATTACCCCATGTCTACGTCCACTCGTCTGCTGTTTGCCGCCATCGTTTTGTTCGGCGTTCTCGCGTTCTTCTTCGGTCCCATGGTCGGCATTGCGTTCGCCCTCGGGCTGTCGACGACGCAAGCCATGATTGCCGCCGTCCTCACGGCAGTGGTCATGGGCGCAGCAACCTTCGTGCTGCTGTCGCTGCTTTCACGCGTCAAGGCGCGGCCCGTGACCTATGGTGCGGCTGTCACGCTGCGCTGATTCGTCCGCTTTCCGCTTCAAGCGCTCCACATTTTTGTGGAGCGCTTTTCACTGGGGAAGGTTTATTCGCGGTGGTCAATCACGCGTTCGCGGTTCGACGAGTGGTCCCATTTCGCGAGTTCCAGGCAACCCGGCGTATTGGTCGGCGCATCGCGCCAATCCAGTTCGCAGGCATGCAGCACGCGAGCCTTGGGGATGACCACATTGGCAACAGTTCCCTTTCGGAACAGGTCCAGGGGCGTTCGATTTTCCCTTGCGCTTACGAAGTCGCCATTGGGCTGGAAATGCCCGAAGGCGGTGACTACGCAATGCGCCTGCTGGCCGTCTTCAAGCCGGCTTCCATAGCCACGTCGACCCAAGCCGGTGGTGTAGCTGTTGCACATGGCCACGTCGAGCGATGTCTCATTGGGGACGTGCAGCAGGTAGGCGTGGTTGGGTTGCGGCAGGACGGGAAGGGCGGTCAACAGACCCGTTGCGAACAAAATACCAGCGGCAAAAGACAACGCGTGCAGGGAAGATTTCATAGGGAGATTGCGGCGCTGCCGCAGCTCGGTTGGTCAAGGGCAGGCGTGTGTAGCTATCTGACTTATGCTTGGGGGCGCTCTGCTCAGCCTTCTCGCACAAAAGAAGAAAAACGGTCCCCGCACGAGCAAGGACCGTTTGAATTTGAAAATGTCAGGGTCGAGCGCTGGTGTCAGCAGCGGTCCCATTGTCGGAGGTAGCTGGGGTGCGTGTTGGTCAAGCGATGGAGGGTACTCTTTCCTCCAAATCCATCATCGAACAGGACGTGCTGGACATGGCCGGCTTCGCTGCGCTCTGCGACGTAGCCGACAGGGATTGCAAAGCAGCCGTCATGCCGCGCATCGCAACGCAACAGTGGCTCCAACATCTTGAAAAGGCGCTCATAGTCCAACTTGAGCTTTTCGGAGAGTCTTCGACACACGTCTTCCGAGCATCTTTCCCGCAATCGAACTACGGCATCGGCCACGTGGGGCAACGCCGTCAACAGAAATTCGGCGTCGGCGATGCCAGCCTCCGTTAACGGAAACGTCGCCACCTCGGTGGTGAACGCGTCAGCATCGCCGTGACCATTGATGAGCGTGACTCGAATGCTGTCCGGGCTCGTCGCCCAATGATGACTCAATAGCGGAGTAGGCATGTCATGGTCCTCGGTTCAAGCCAGGGCCGCGGAGAGCGTCCGGTACTCACCTGCCGTGAGCGTCATCTGCTGGCAGATGCGACGCAGCAGCTCCGTTTTGTTGACCACTCGCGGAGCAGCCGGCGGGCTTGTCGAGGGGGTAGCCTCAGGGGTAGCCAGCACCGAAAGCAGTGAGGCGGTTGCTGGCACAGCCGCGATAGCGATAGCGGATGCGGAAGCAGACCTGCTGGAACGGGCGTTGTCCAGGATGCCCATCAGCAGTAGCTTCTCGCCCGGATTGCGAAGCGCGGTCACCGCGTCTTGGTAGACGGTAAACGGCAGCGTGTGTAGCCCGTCGAGGAGGTCCGTCAGCATGCCGCCGGAGTCTTGGAGCTTGATGGACATGGCGACGCCGGGGTGGGCGCAGACCTTTTCGCAGTCTTCGGGGCCAATGCCGTAGCCGGCCATCCAGAGCGTGAGGGTGTCTTTGAAGTTCATGTTGGTTCCAGGTTTGAAAAATTGTCCTGCCGCGTATAGCGCTCGTTGGCGCCAAGGGCCCCTGAACGGGGCGAGTTCGCTATAGACAAGGCAGTTCGTCCCGTACTGCTTGCTTTGCTTGTCTTTTAGTCCGGTGTCTTTCAATGCATATCCTGTCTCGCTCCATCTCTGTCTTGCTGTGCGCATTTGCCGCGAACAGTGTCTGCCTGGCGGCCGATAGCGGCAGCACATCGGGCATTCCCGACAGCGTGTTCCGAACCAAGGACGCGTTTTCTGCCGACAAAAAGGGGGACCCCTTCAAGTCGCTGACTTCTCAGAAATCCATGACAAAGTCCGTGGACGATGCGTTCTCCAAGAAGACGGACCCCCTCAAGGCTGGCGGTGACGCTGCAAAGTCGTCGAGCCCAAAAGCCTCTGATGCGTTCAAGATAGACGACAAGCTGGGCCTGAGCAAGGCGGGAACGGCGGCAGTCAATGGAAGCAAGACCAGTGACCCGTTCAAGCCCAGTGACGCCCTGAAAGCCAGCACCACAGCCAAGGCAGGTGACAAGGCCGCCGACCCCTTCAAGTCGACTGACTTGTTCAAAGACAAGGCTTCCGGCAAGGGCACGACGGGCCAGGCGAGCGACCCGTTCAAGCCCAGCGATGCGTTCAAGCAGCCTAAGCCCAGCACGACGGGTAAAACGGATGACTTGTTCAAGCAAGGGAGCAACGCCTTCAACTTCGGTAGCTCTTCGACGTCATCTGGCCAGCCCAGCCCCTCGGCCCAGGCGGCGTCTTCAACCGGGTCGCACTGAGCCGGGTTTACGGACAGGGTCGCGCTTCAAAGTCTTGCACATTCAGTGAAGTCGGCAGCTGCAACGATTGCGGTGACAATGTATCGTCGGGAGTCCTATACGCAAAAGGACAACACACCTTCCAACGAGCAACCATGACCCCCTCCCAACCGAAGCTGCATCGCCACGACAGGGCAGGCGCTGCGCGGACGACCGAGCTCCTGCAGTCACTTTCCGGATTGCCGGACATCAGTGGCGCCATCACCAAGACCTACGAGTTCAAGCTGCGCATTGTCTTTCCCCTGGACGCGCATACTCAAGGTTTGCTCGATGCTCGCGGCGGCTCGTTTGAGCAGCACACGTTTTTTCGCTCGCTTGCGTCCAAGCTTCGACCAGATATCGTGGGCACGCCCATGACGGTGGTTGGACTGACCGTACGAGAGCGTTCGAGCAAGCTCTTCAAGACTTCGGATGCCGAGCCTGCGGTGACCGCGTTGCTGCTGGTTGTTCTCAGCTACAGCGCCCATCGCGTCTACACGGGTGCGGAGATGAGAACCTCGCTGCGCATGAAGTTCGATGACTCCCGCTACGCCGACAGTGTGGAACTCACGATGTTTCCAAACCGATGAACTGACGCTTTTCAGCCGCCTCTCGCATTGCGATGAGGTGGCTTTCTTTTGGCCCCAGCCTTTTGCCAGAAGTTTTGACGGGTGCGAGCCAGCCATTCCTCGAAGGCGGGGCGTGCGTCGAGCAAAGGTCGCCGCAGAAGTCCAATGCAATGGCCGGAGCGCGGCAGGGCGCCTTGCTCGACATGCACGCCCCGTGTTTGCTCAGTGAGATGCCCGGGAATTGCCCACGGGTCGTACCCGTTCGACGCTGCGCCCGCAATGCTCCTGGACGTAGCCCACGCCGTCGAGCGGGGTACCCCGTGACCAGTTGCTCGCTTATCGCAACGGCAGGCCGTATTCAGTTGTCGAAATACCAGGCAGCGGCCTGCAGCACTTTCAGAACTTTGCTGAAGTCAAACTCGTTGTTCGTGCGAATGCGACTTTCCATGTCCACCCAGTAGCGGCGGCCAAGCGTTTGGAGGGTCTGAAGCACGACGGAAATGTTATCAGGGCCCAATCCGCCAGCGAACCCGCAGTAGGCTGCTTCTACGGTCGAGGGCACCGACCAATGGCTCGGGGTTTGGCCGGTGCCACGGGACTCGTCCAGGAGAACGTGGACGCGTGCGCGGTTGGCGGCGTCCAGATTTTGAAGGAAGCGTTCTACCACAGGAGCCGTCACGCTTTGGTACTGCAAGATGAGCTCCGGCCCGAGGTCGAGGGCACGCTGATAGACCTCGTAGACTTCGGCGTCCGAAAAGTCGAGGTTGCGAGCATTGATGTTGAGCTGCAGACGGTCGGCGCGAAGGAGGTCCGAAGGCAGGGTTCCGGCGAGAATTTGCTCGAACGGCGCCTTGAAACACAGGTGGACGGCGCTGCTGCCTTTGACCTGACGCTCGAAGAAGCGGTCTCGCCAAACGCGCGTTGGGTTTCGCGGGCTGCCCGTGTCGCCCGGAACGTACAGCAAGGCCCACTCCACAAAGGGGAATTGGTGGCCGAGTAATTCCAACGTGTCTATGTTGGTCTTGTCATCGGCGCCAGTAAGGGAGACGCAAGTGAGTTGGGCTTGTTGTTGGTTCGTCATGGGAGAACTTGAATGCAAAGAGGGTTAGACCGTACTAGGACAGGCGAGTGTTCTACGGCGTTTCAGGGTTGCGCTGCTTTGGACGTTTCGCGCTCTGAACGAATTCGTTCTCTGACGCTGGGGTAGAGCATTGCCGACAGGGCGTAGGCATCGGCCAGCGTCACGCGCAATGCATGACTGACGAAGGCGTGATTGCGACCCCCTTCACCAAGCTGGAACTGCTCGATGGCGTTCATCACGGAGCCCAGGCCGGCAGCTTGGGTGCTGTCATAGAAGCTCAGCTCGCTATCTCGTTGAATTCGGTCGCCGATGTCGTCGCTCGACTGCGACGTCAACAGTCGGTGGGCCAGCGCTTGACCATATTTGCGGGCGTCTGCAGACGACAGCGCATGCAAGGTCAGACACACTCCCAAGCTTTCGGCAAGTCCTTGCAAACGAACCGCCGGAGAAGCCTGGACGGGCCAATGTACGAACAAATGCTGACTACCTCGAATGTGGGTGACGACACTCCAATGCTCGCGTTCCGTGGCGCCGCGCAGACTCGGCGTGACGTGTGCGCCAAGGCACTGCAGCAGTCGTAGGAAGTGCGACGCGTTCAGGCCGTCCTGCGGTGTCAAACCCAGTAGACTTCGGACAGCACGGGCAGTGTCGTCGAGGTGTGCGGGCGACAGACTTGGCGCAAGCAGAGGCTGCAGGCTTAGCACCGGTTTTGCGAGCAGGAAACACGCAACGGTCACGAGCTGACCCGCGTCATCGTTGACCTGCTCTACGACCGCCTTAGCGGCTCGCCCGGGCAAGCCTACCAATACGCAGACTTGCGGGTCTACATAAGGTGCCGCGCCGAGAATGAGCTCTTCGTAGGTGAGCGAGAGCGTCATTCCCAGTCGAATGAGGTGGCCGGGTCTCGGCAGGTGGTCACCCGCAAGCCAGTTCGACACGGTTTCTCGACTGACATTGAGTTTTCGAGCGACGTCCGAGGCGCTGAGGCCTTCTTCGGCCATACGCTTTTCCACCTTGGCGACATCGAGTCTCTTTTGCTCGGGCGAGGGAAAAGCGATACTGGGCTCAGAGACAATCGGCTGAAGCTGCTTCATGATGCTATTCTAAAATGTTTGTCACGTTTTGTCAAGTTTTAAGGTGTAGACACCTATGGGTTAGCCGCCGTTTTCAAGTGCTTTTCGATTCCTGATTAGAAACTAAGCTCAGCCGGCTCATGCCGTGAGCGAGTCATTAAAGAGGGGATGGTGGCATAGCCCAGGAGTGCCTGCCCCGATGAACCCTGTGCACCCATGCCGGGCCTTTGGGCGAGGCAGCGGCTGCCCAGCGCCGTCCAGCCTGGCGTCGGGGCGGGTGCTATACCTGCTAGGTCAACCACATAGGAGTCACGCATGTCGTGCACCGTTTCTCGCAGCAAGCAAGGCTACAAGCACTTCGCCAACGTCTACGTCGTCCGCGGCGTCGGCAAACGCGCCATCCACGTGGTCGTTCAACCGTTTCCCGCGGTTCAAGTCCAACTGAGTGGTGAAGAACTGGCGGTGAAGGCGGCTGTCTACGCAGCTCGCCAAGGCTGGAAGCGTTGCGTTGTCGCACCGGACATGGTGTACGGCGAAGACGCCCATGTCTTCAACCTGCATCAGTACCGTGTCGACGTGTGGGCGCGCGGGTTCCTCGGAGCCTACCTGTGCAGTTCGGAGTCGAAGTGGGGTGGTGACGGCTTCAAGACGTCCCGCCGTGAGTTCTACGCCGCCCTGCCGGATACGCGCTACTGAGCCGTCGGCAGCCACCGGGTGCCGCTGTCCACACTGACGTGGGAAATCAGCTCGTTCAGAAGGTTCTTGATTTCCTGAGCATCTTCCAAAGACCGTCCGACTCTGTCGTGACGGTCTTTCCTTTGGGCTTCACAGTCTTGCAGGCCAAGGAAAAGCCGCACCCCCGTGGTTGCGGCGATTGTGAACGGGGAGAGAAGCGCTTACGGCTCCAAGCGCGTTCCAAGCCATCGAAGCCAAGCGGGCTCGACCATGGCGGTGTCCTCGAAAAAGCGGTTCAGCTGAAAGATGGCCACACCAGCGTTCGTCATGGCGCGAACGTCTGTTTGTTCCGGGTCATCCAAGACTGCGCACAAATCCGCGACCGGCTTGGTCAAGCTCCCCATCAGGTGGAAGTCCGTCAACTCGTGCCGTCGCGATGCGAGATACGGCCGGGTCATCAAATGCAGTTCCAGGTCGAGCTGACCGTTGCGGGTGCAGTTCGCGAGATAGGTCAGGCGGACATCACAGTGGCCGTCGGTGGCCTGGAGAACCCCACTGCGAGAAGCAGAGGTCAAGTCCTTGCGGTACTTCGTCTCGAACAGGTAGTTGTCCCAGCCATTGTTTCGCATTTGGGTGCCAAGCAGTACCAGTTGACGGCTGTGAGCTGCTTCGACTTCGGGCGCTTGCATCAATCGATGCAGGGTCAACAGGCCAGGAGACGTGACGGGAAAGATGTTCATGGTGTCTGAGAGATTTTGTGGTCCTGGTCGGTGTAGCGAGCCGTTCGACGTTCTCGCGGCAGCGCCAATTGGGGACACCTTTCCTACACCCATCAGGTCACCAATACTGAAAGGACTTACATGCCTCTGACCGTTCTTGTGAACGTGGCGCTGAAGCCGGGCCGTTTCGACCCCTATGCCGGACTGACGAAGCCCCGCCACTTCGCACAACTGGAAGCCTACAAGGCCGGCGCCACGCTCAACCTCTGGCGAGGCACCTGCCCGCACAACTGGTACCTGGAGCGTTTCGCGGGTGACAGCGACTGCAACCTCATCATCACGGGCGACTCCGAGACCAACGAGTTCCACGATATCCCTCGCTATGGGGATGGCTCCCAAAAGGTGTTTCAACGACTGGGCAAACTCACCTACGAGGACCCTCACCGCATTCCCGGCAGCTTCGCGCATCGGGACGGGGGCCAGTCTTGGAAGCAGACCTGGGTCTTCGACCACACACTCGTTGCTCGGCTGGAGCGCGAGTGGGCCGAGGTCAAGGCGGCGCAAGCTGCTCGTCGTGAATTGCCCCCGCTGACACATGTCGACCTGTCCCAGCTGTCCGACCTGGCGATGTCGTTGCTGCGCTTGCTCAAGCGCACGGAGGTCTATCCGTACCCCGAGCTGCTGGCTCCGCTGCAGGAGTTGGACGAACAAGGCCTGCTGCAGATTTCCGACAACGCTTGCATGATGCTTCGCACCGATGCCCAAGCTTTGCGCATTCCGAGAGGCATGGCTGTCAAGCTGAGGTGGCCCAAGGGACGGTATCGCAGCTACCGATGGGTCGAAGAAGACCTGGAAGCAGCGACTCAAGCGGCTCCACGAGCGCCGTCCAGTTACTGGGATGCTGTCCGGAGCCTCGAAAAGACTCCGGCGAACGCCTAAACATTCAAAATCCCGTGACGCAGCGATGCATCACGGGATTTTTCTTTGGGGTCTGAACCTGCTTGTCGACAGAACGCGTTCAGAGGTTCCATGGTTCAATCGGGGTCTGCGCCCTCGGGCTCAACAACAATTTCTTGTGGCGTCACGCGGATGATTTCGGCAGGCACGCCAATAGACCGGAACCAGTCGCGCATGGCATGCGCCTCTTGGATGAACGAACAGGGTTGGTCCTTCACACCCGTGCTGTAGGGCGGTTGCCAACGAACGAGGTAGGTGCTCATGCTGTATTGTGCGGTGACGCGGTTGTGATGAGTTGCTTTGAGTTCGAAAGAGTGTAGCCGGTGCGGGCTATCGTAAGGGCTTAGCCTTCGATGACGTCGAGCAGCGCATGCAGCAGAACGTATTGCTCCGGGGGGATACCGCCAGCTGCCGCCGCTAGCTTGGCCACGAGTGTGACCAAGTCGCCGCGGGCCCGTTGCTTGTCCAAGGCATCGGCACCCGGCAGCTCCAAATCGACTGCCTCCGCCATCAAGGCGTCATAGGACTCGTCGAGCCGGTCCAGCATGCCCGAGAGGCCCCCGGCCGAAGCATTTACCGACTGAATGGCCGCTGCCACGTGCTTGCAGACACCTTGGTGGGACTGCCAGGCGCGCCAGAAGTGACACGGGGCGTGAAAGGGGTATGCGCCTTCCACTGCATGCATGTCCGCCAGGGCGTCGGTGGCGTTGTGTGCGGGGATTTGGTGGATGGCCGACTCGATGAGTTCCTGCGCATCCAGGCCTAGCTCATCCAGCCGGCCTTCGGTGAAGCGGTCGCCGCACCACAGCGCGTAGCCGTCTTTGTACCGCGAAATGGTCACGACGCGGCGCGCACGCACATCGTGAACGTTTTCCACCGCGAACTGCCAGACGACAGCCGGCACCGCTTCATCGGCTTCCGTTCGGAACGGATACGCGCGAGGGACGTTGTGCAGCGGATGCACGGTGTAGTGCCCGGTGCGGGGATTGTCTAGGCCCTCTTGGGCGATTTCCATGAAGCGTTGGCGGCTGAGCATAGGATGATGTGGCGGTTGGTGATGGATGGAACGTGTAGGAAATTCAAGGGGGCTGGAAACGGCTTTCGCGGCGGCAAGCTGCGCCGTAGCCGTTCAGCTTTCGAATTCGAGGAGATACTTCAGGTTGGCTTGGCCCAGGCGGTAGACAATCATTTCGTTGTTCAGAACCGAGCTGACGCCTGCCTTTGCAAAAACGGAGTCGTACCCTGCCGGCGGCTTGATTGCGCGGGTGCCAACGGGGGTATAAGCTTTGCCCATGGCCACGTCGGCGAGGAACATGAAACAGCGGTTGTCTGCTGTACGGTCGCTACGGTCCCAAAAACCAAATGAATAGTTGAGTGACTTCGTCGCCTGGTCGCTGAAGTACAACCCGTCGCCAAACATCCGGCCGTTGACGTGACCCGAAGTGGCCTTCGGGATAACCAGTCCGGACTTCAGGATGGACAGGACATTGAAGGTGCGCGTGCCGTGCCACAGCTCCCGTACCGCGCCCACCTTGGCACCGTCATCGGCAAACGCCTGGGCCATCGTCGGGATGACGAGCTTGTAGATGGCCTTGACGCGTAGATTGGCCGAGACGTGTGCGCGGTTGATGCTGCTCTCAAACAGCTTCAGCAGCCGGCGCTCTTCGGTCTTGTTGTCCAAGCGTTCCAGCGTCACCTCGAAGACGCGTTCTTGCGGTCGGTCGAGCACTTGCTTGGCGAGTGCCTCGACTTCCTTTTGTGCTTGGTCGATGGATTGTTCGAGCTTGTCCAGCAGGTCATATTGGGCGCCGATGAGTTCAGGCGTTCCAAATACCTCAACATGCCAGCCTCGACGTGAACCCACCTTTTGCGGAATGAGTTGCAGGTAAGCGGAGACCGCATTGAGCGCCGTGACGGCGTCCAGACGATTGGCCGCACGCTCCGCCGCGATGGTCAGGAGTTCTCGGCGGGCTTGGGTCACGCTTTCGCGGCGTACAACACCCAGAGCGGTTTGAGCAAAGCCATCCGCATTGAACGTGATGGCGCCGCCCGTGGCCTGCATGATTTCGTGACGGTTGGCTTCAGCCAATCGTCGAACGAGCCCCTGCAGTTCAGCGTTGCCGCCGGCAATCTGTTCGGCTGCGACGCGGGCCAGTGCCTGCTTGCCGACCGCACCGGGCGTGCCCGCGACTTGCTGCTCGATGAGGGCCACTTCCTGGTAGCCCTTGCCTGTCTTTTCGCGAATACGGGAGTCCAGGTCGTGGACGGTCTCGCCGGCGTAGAACTTCTCCTGGCCCTTGGCACCCACGCGTCCCCAGCGACATCGGACGCCTTGGTCATCGAGCACGGCCTCCCAGAACTTGTTGTTGTTCGCAACAGGGTCAGTCAGCACAAACATGCGGCGTGCCGTTACGGTCGTAGTGCTCAAGTTCAAAGTCTCCGGGACAAAGCGCCCGGTAACCGGAGCAGCCGCAGGGCTGACTCCTAAGGTTCGAGGCGCTTTTGGTTGGGGTAGACTTTGTGTAGCGAAATCGTTTTGGACATTTCGCTGAAAACGTCTTCATTTTTTATGTAACCGGAGGGCTTGTTCGGGCTTGTTCCGGTCCTCTGCTTCGGCAAGCTATTGCGGTGAACTATTTGTCGCACTGAGTTGGGGCGGGAGCTGCAGATAGCCGCAGTAGTACACGACGGCACCGACCCCCGGAACCACAGCCGACACTTCGAAGTTCAGGTGTTCGCCCAATCCGGTTTCCTTGGCAACGATGCGAGGCATCAGCCAGCGAGGGCAGGGAAGCCCCAAGAACTTCAAGTGCACGAGGCGCATGTTCAATGCCTCGGTCGACGCCTCGAGTTGGAAGGTGAGTTGGGTCAGCCCCAGTCGTTCCTGGAGCCGTCCGCCGACCAGCTGCAGACAAGACCGCATCGTTCGACCCGGAAAGTGCCGTGTCCAGACTTCCCCCTCGATGGCCGCATGGAGCTCAAACTGCAATGCCCCCTCGCCGGTCTCACGAGGGCTACCCAGGCCTCGCGCCAGAAGGCGTGCGAGCCAGGTTGCTGGCGCGCGTGTTTGCACCCACCCCGTCAGGTGGTGGTGTCCTGTCAGACGGTGGAAGCGCCGAACTGTGGGAGGCAGAGTCTCGTACCGGTCTGCAAGGACCTGTTCGTACAGGGAGGTCGTGGGCATACGGGGGTGGCAGGTGGTTTCAGTGTCTAGGCATGCGTGACAAGGCAACGCGAGCGTCCTCAATGAAAAACGCCGACTTGGAGGTCGGCGTAGATAAATAGGTCAGTTGGCGTCAGTTCTTGCATCTTTGCCATCCGGGCGCCCAGGACACTTGCATCCCCCAAAGAAAACGACCGCGCGTGCGGTCGTTTGTTGAATGAAGCCCTGCGTGAGCAGTCTTCTTGGCAGCAGGTCAGTGCGCTTGCAACAGACCATGCGTCTTCAGCTCCGCGTGGGAGAGCTGACGCTTGCTCTTCGCGTACACGCCGCTCTGGCCGTAGAGACACGTGAGCTCGTAGTAGCTTCCGCCGTAGAAGTTGCGACCGGCGACCACGTCGAAGGTGCAGACCTCGGCGCGACGCCGAATGCGCGTGACCCAGTCCTGCGCGTCGTAATCCTTCAGCACAGCTTCGCTAGCGAGCGGAGCGAGAGTGACCTCGTACCAGATGCCTTCCAGCCGGTGCAGCTGCGACGTCTGGGAGACGACGCGGCGACGGGCGTGGAGCTGCGCCTGTTCCCGCGCATGGTCCTGGCGACGGCTTTCGCGACGCGACTGCAGGCGCGCAGTGCGGCACAGCAGGCCCGTCACCGGATGCACGTAGTAGTCGCAGTGTTCTTCGACCGGATGCAGACCGCCCCAGTGGCTGTGGGCCACCACTTCGCCGTCCACCATCGAGGTGTTGACCTCGACGCTCAGATAGCGCAGCGGGTCGTCCAGCGTCGCATCACGGCGACGCAGGCCCTGGCGGAGCTCGGCGTAGACGTCGCTCCAGCGCTGGCCGACCCGGCGGTCGACGAAACGTCGCAGCGGCTGCAGACGCAGATTGGGCATGCCCACGTTGCCGAGCCGGCGCGCGTGGCGCATGTTCTGGCGAACGGGTTCCATCGACTCGCCGTCAACCAGCCGTTCGGTGCGCACCACCTTGGCGGGGTAGCTGCCGCGAACGGTATCGTGGATGACGTTGTAGATGTCCTGACGCATGGGAGACTCCTTTAAGGAAGTGAACTATGCGGTGTATAGCGCTCGGCCGTTACCACCTGAGCAGGCTACTCATTGCTCAGGCCACCTCCCTAAGGCCATCAGATATCAGTTGATATTAGACAAGCAAAATGAACTACGGCAAAATAGACCCATGACGACCTACTTGCCGGCACAGCACATGGAGAACTGTCTCCGCGCGGGCTGGTTGGCAGAGCGCAAAGAGGCGATGTTGACGACTCTGCGTACCCGGCTTGCGGAGCAGGGCCTGACGGTCGGTGAGCCCATTGGGCTGTGCAACACTTCGAAGAAGTCGAACGGCTTTGCAGGGTGGAGTGGCTTTTGGGCGCAAGCTCCTGAAAGTGCCACGGCGTTCAGGGTCCTCTGCTTCATAGAGGGAACCTATCAGCCTACCAAGAACGAGCAGTTCATCACGGGCTACCTGTTGGCGCTTGCACCCGTCGAAGATTTATTGGACCTGCCACGCGAAAAGCGCATGCTGACCTGCGTCAAGTTCTACGGGCACTCCCAGCCCGGCGCCAAGGTCCCTAAGGATGTCACGGAGGATGCTTGGCTCGAAGCAGTGCTGGAGACCTATCAGGGCCAAGTCGCTGTTGCCGAAAAGGTTCAGGTTGCGCAATTCGTCGCAGACCTGTCCGCCGCGCTCTGCCCGTGACTGGGCGGCAATAGCCATTTTTGGTGTACGTGCACCGTCGGGGAGTCTTTGCCTGACCGTGGCGCTCCGGCGTCTCTGATAACACGTTTTGACGCGACAGCGTCGCAAGGCGATAATGCCACTATGGAAGCACGTTACCCGGATAACCCCGAATTGGTCGCAGAGCGTCAGCACTGGGCGCGTCAATGTGTTGATTTCGTGCGAGAGGTCGTTGGGCTACCCGTTGTGGAAGTGACGGACGCGGTCGACGGCTTCTTGCCGCATGTTCGGGTGAAGGGCGGGGGCCTGCAGGTCGACGTCGCTCAATGCTATCCCGGAGACGTCTTGCATGAGGCAGGGCACGTGGCGCTCATTCCTGCGCAGTTTCGTCCGCTGGCAGAAGGCGGCCTGGAAGCAGTCAACGAGGCCATGGCTGAGTTCCTGAAGGCACATCCTGATGGCCTGCTTTCGTGGCCCGAAAATCCTGTTTGCCGCGCAGTGATGCAAGTCTCAGAGTGCGAGGCCACGGCTTGGCAATATGCAGCAGCCGTCGAAGTCGGGTTGCCAATGACGTGGCTCTTCCCGCCAGGCTCCTACGAAAACGAAGGCGACACCGAACTGCTACGGCTGCGGCATAACCGCCACATGGGCATCAATGGCCTGCAGGCCGCCCAGTGGACGCAGGTTCGCCACAATCCGCACCGACCCCTTCCAGTCTATCCGCAACTGGCTCAGTGGCTCTCGCCTGTTTGAAGCACGGGGCTCGCTAAGCGGGGTTTCGTTAAGCAGAGTCCCGTGTAGAGCTGCGACAGCGCTCCAGGCAAACCCAACGGCAACGCCCCATGAACCTGACGTTATGCAACTCGGGGCGGGAACGATGTACGCCGCAGCGAAAGCAGGAGTATTTCAGCGACACGGGGGCTCCGAAAGGGGAACCGTTGGGCTTGTGCCGGTAATGGAGCCCGTCTGGCTCCATGACAGTTTCCTTCGACGAAGGTATCGTCATTGCGCAGAACCTCGGAAGTTTTGGCGAACTCCCGAAGCGGCAATGTCCGTGCCCTGCCGGGTAGCCTTCAGCTCAGCACGAACGCAGAGGGGGCGACGGCGTGAGCCCTGCGTCCAGATACCTGGCGGCGACTTCTGTGATGGCACGGCGCGCCGCAGCTTTGAAATTGCCGCCGTGGTTTTCCAGCGGTTCCTCCCACGCCATGTCGGGCAGGTTGCCAATGGAGGCGTGTGCGCCGGTTTCGGACGTACGGACGAAAATGCGCAGGCGCTCTGCAAGGCGGTCAGCGTCGGCATTCATGTGCAAGGGGTCGTAGCCGAGGGTCATTCCTGCGCAAACGAACATCTTCACAGGTTGCGAGTAGCTCTCGCTTGAAAACGGCGTCAGGTGCTGGAAAGCCCGCGATGTGCGCACGATGAGCGCCCAGTCTTCGTCGCTCAGTTCTTCTTGGTGGGGCTGCGGCAAACTGTCTGCCCGTGACCGCGCAGCGGCTCCGCGTTCGTTGAAACCGGGCGCATGCCACAACTCGTATTTCGGACTCCAGAAGTGCAGCAGATTCAGTGCCAGCAGGTTCTCAAGGGCGGACCAGCCGCCGCGTTGCCAAAGGTCGGCCAAAATCGGGTCCTGGATGAGGACGATGAGTTGCTCGACCTGTTCGACGGCACCCGCCTGATGCTCCACCAGCAAAGGGCGCAAGGTCTGCGGGTTCCGGTAAGTCTCGGCCAACTGCCCGTCGGATAGCCGAGCTACCGTTCGTTGGAGCATGTCGCTCAGAACCGCGCCCAGCTCCACCCGGGGCTGTTCGTGAAAGGCTGCCCCGGCCAGATGTTTCCACTGGTCGCGCGAGATGAACAGCAGGTTTTCTAGCAAGCGACGGATGGCGACGTCGTCGCTCAGCGCAGGAGGGGCAACTGTCAGTGTTGCTTGTGGCTGCTCGCGGGCGCTGACATCGGCCCCGCCCCTCTTTAGGAATTTTTTCAGCGTTCGGTACATCCGGAGTCTAGAGGGAGTCTTTAAATCGGTTCGCCGCTCAAGTTTTCGTGGAGACCTCCGATACAGCCGGGGTTGCCGCTGAACTACTCTACTGCTACCTACCGTGTTCAAAAACCTTACCTTGCGCCAGAAGCTACTGCTGGTCAGTCTTTCATTCGGCGCCTGTTTCTTCCTTCTGACGGGCTATTTCACCTGGCAGCTACGCAGTCAAATCCTGGAAGACCGCAAAGAACTCCTGACCTCGACCGTACAAGCGGCTGCGGCAGTGGCCCGGGGCTACGAGGCGCTGGCGCAGGCGGGTCAGCTGAGCCCGTTAGAAGCACAAGAGGGTGCTCGACGGGCCTTGCGGGCCATCCGCTTCGGCGGCGCCGACGGCAAGGCTAACTACGTTTACGCTTGGTCGCTCGACGGTGCGGGTGTCGTGCACCCTATCAAGCCTGAATGGGAAGGGCAGCCCATGCTGGGCAAGGTGCTCGACGGCGAAGGGCATGACGTCGTTGCCGCTTTATTGGCCGGAGCCAAGAGCAGTGCGTCCGGGGCGGCTTTTGTGCCCACCATGTTTGCACGACCGGGCCAAACAGTGCCTGTACCCAAACTGCAGTACGTCATTCGCATCGAGGGCTGGAACTGGATTGTGGGCGCGGGCTTGTACATGGACGACGTGGACGCGGTGGTTCGCGCTCAGGTGGTCAAGGGCTTGGTCGTCGCGGTTTTGCTCATCGTCCTGTGCGCAGGGGGCTCTGCCTTGTCGTTCCGAGTAGTTCGAGAGCAGCTCGGTGGTGACCCCGGCTTGGCGGTCACGGCAATGCGACGACTGGCCCAGGGCGACCTGAGCAGCGAAGTGCCTGACGTACCTTCCAACAGCCTCCTGGGCGAGTTGAACGCGGCCACCCGGTCACTGCGGGATACCGTGCAAGCCGTGCGCGGCAGTACTGAGAGCATTCGTACGGCCTCGAGTGAGATTGCAGCGGGAAGCACCGACTTGAGCCAGCGTACCGAACGCTCTGCCAGCAGCCTACAGCAGACAGCCTCGTCCATGGAACAGCTGACCAGCGGCGTGGCGCAGACCTCCAACGCGGCCAGTACCGCCAACCAACTGGCCAGCGCGGCGTCAGCCGCTGCTCAACAAGGCGGTCGACTGGTCGAACAAGTCGTACAGACGATGGGTTCCATCGAGCAGTCGGCCCGGCGAATTGGCGACATCATTGGGGTCATCGACGGTATCGCATTCCAGACCAATATCCTTGCGCTGAACGCGGCCGTGGAAGCCGCTCGCGCCGGAGAGCAGGGCAAGGGCTTTGCGGTCGTGGCCAGCGAGGTTCGCAGTTTGGCTCAACGCAGCGCCGCCGCAGCCAAGGAAGTGAAGTCACTCATCACTGCCTCGGTCGAAACAACGGACGAAGGCGCGGCATTGGTGGGCCAAGCGGGCACCGCCATGGCAAACATTGTCGGCCAAGTGCAGAAGGTCACGGACATCGTGGGTGAAATCGCCGCCGCGGCGAAGGAACAAGCTGCCGGCATTCGCGAGGTCAATGGCGCAGTGACCGCGCTGGACCATGTGACGCAGCAAAACGCAGCACTCGTCGAGGAATCGAGTGCTGCAGCAGAAAGCCTGTTGGAACAGTCGAAAGCGCTGGCAGAGGTTGTCGCGCGGTTTCAGCTGGCATAGCCTAACCGCACCGCGCAAAAGAAGGCGGACACCTGGAGGTGTCCGCTTTGGAAGAGCAGGGGTGTTGAGCCCGATGTTCTGGCGTGAATGGCCTGCTGTGAGTCAGATGCCCAGGAAGGTCGCACCTTCGACGCGCGCCGCCAATTCGGCCGCGGTCAGGGGAACGAGTACCCAGTCTCCGATGTTGCCGTGGCGTTGCATGGTCGACAGCTCCTGCTGAGCCAAGGCGGTGCCTTGGATGAGGTGCGTTGACGGCTTGCGAATGCTGCGGTCCTTGAGCACGTACAGCTCGGTCAAGGGCTGCAACTTGCCGCGGGAGACGACTTTCGTGCGCTCCGAGACTTCGTCGAACATGTAGTCGTAGGCGACGCTAGGCACTGCGGCCTTTCGCTTGTCGCTCAACGGGCGGCACTCGATGACATCGTCGAAATCGCAATCGGGAGTTTGCGTTCGAACGTCGTAATAGGTGCGACCGTTGATGTCGGCGTAGCAGAGAACACGTGGCTCCGCGCGGTCATTTGCACCGTTTCCGAGCACCAACGCATACGGCACGGGCGTGAGCATGTCGCGAAAGGGCTTCGTGGTCACAACGGACACCGCAATGGTGTTTTTGTTCCAGCTCATAGTGAGATTCCTTGGGTAAAATGTAGTGGTTCTTTTAGGTATAGAGAGCTTTTACCGAAAAGACCGCGAGCGCGGCAATTCAGTCCAAGCTGCCATACCTAGACCCTAGAGACAAGGTTCTTCTTGTCTTTATCCAAGGAAACCCATGACATCAGTGACTCCCGAAGACAGACAACGTCTCGCCCTCGCCATTCAGCAGGTAAATGCCAACCCCGCGCAGGCGGTCGAAGTGCTTGTTGGCGGCAGCAAGGTCGTCATCTCGCGGCCCCGTCCTGCAACCACAGACGCGGTGCCTTTCGACTACGAGAGCTACAACGAGCCCTCGCAGCGGTCGGCGCTGGAAGACTGGCTTGCTTGACGTGGAGGGGAACTCCCTCCGGCCCGTTCAGACCGGCTTGCGCAAGTGCAGCCATTGTTCACAAACGATGTTGCCCTCCCCGGTGCATGCCTTCATGCTAACCGACGCGGTCTGGGCGAAACTCCATCCGGAAGGCACGGACGGCTTGTTGCACGACAAGTGTGCGGTTGAGCGGAGCCACGCTGTGGGGCTGCGGCTCACCCGGGATAGCTTTACGAGATGCCTGTTGTACGTGAACCGGCACATCCACTTTCCCAGCCCTGCGCATGTCCGACAAGAGCTCATAGCTCGGCACGTTCGGGAATTGCAGCAGCAGAAACAGGGGCAGCGTCCGCGGCGGTTTTTTGTCAAAGCAGCCTATTGGCTGCCGTTGTTTGAGCGTGAAGATGGTGCAACACAGAATGGGCGCGAACAAAGTGTGTTCGCTCCGTTGTTCGGAAACGCTTTTAACGTGGCCAGCACCGTTACCTTACGGCCCTAGAAGCAAACCCCCATCGGGGTACTTCATACCCGAGCCCGCGTGAATTGCGGGCTCGTTCTATTAGAGCGGGGCGGCTAAAGCCACGCGCTATAGGAAGACACCTCAGGTAACGAGCCGGTCGGCTCCGCTAGCGCCATGCAACGTTTTGTCCGGTACTCACTCGCGATGCTGACGCTCGCAGGGGGCCTTCTCAGTCTTACAGGCTGCGAACCCAGCCCTGTCGAAGCTTATCTGGACAGCCATCTTAAAAATACCATTGGCTGGGAGCTCAGCTCCGTGGACTGTAGCGAAGCTGCCGCGGGTGCGGCGCACCAGCATGTCTGTAAGGTGGTCTTTTCCCTCGGTGTAGCTGACCAAACGGTAAACGTCGCAGACGACGAATTCCCCTTCACAAGATTCTCGGCGGCCCATTCCTATTGGGGCGATTGCCGCGCAAATGCGGACTTCTCAGCCGACTGTGGCGACGAGACTGTCGAGATTGGCTTAGACATCGACGGCCGTCGTGTCGACAGCACGATTGCCCGTCAGTGGGTCTCCAAGATGGTCACTACAGCAGGCCAGGCCGCTGTTGCCAAGGCGGGCAAAGCCTACGATACCGCGATGCGGCAACGCATTTCTGAAGACTCCTACCGGAGTCCGCCCCAGCGGTATTGAGTGTCGCCTGACGGCCAGCGACAAAGCCGTCTCACGCAATGAAGAACGCCTCGAACAGTCATGCTTCGAGGCGTTCGGGGGGTATGACGGGTGACGCGAACAGGGACAACCTGCAACGCGCAACTGGCAACAAGCAATCGAGGCATTGCCGAAACGACTGGCTCTACAACAAACAAAAGGGAGGAGGCCTGGTCGCCGGCAACAGCTCTTTTGGTGCCTTTTAAGGGGCAGCCATTATTGGTTGTTCGCGTCACCCGGGTGTCTCGCCAGCCGGGCACGAAGCCCAACCAGCTGGTCTTACCTGCCGTCGACACCAGGTCAGCAGGCCAGCACCCTGCCTTGCAGCAGGGTGCAAAGTTCAGGGATTACAGCCCTAGGCTATATGCCAGGTCGTCGGCAATCTCGATGCTCACCGAACGCGCGTTGAGGTCCGGCAGCTGGTCGTTGAGCGACATGTTCTCGCGCTCCAGCTCTTGCTTGGCTGCGTTGATGTCGGCCACGGCGTTGCGGGTCATGGCCGTGACTTGAACACCCGGCGAGTACGCGTTCGTCGATTGCGACCAGACGTAGTCTTCCAGCGCGTCGACGTGGACCTGGTCGGCGGATACTTCGTAGGCGGAGGCCATGGCCGCGTACATGGCGATGACCTTCTTGTTCGCTTCGATTTTCGCGAGGATGGCGCTGACGCCTGCGGCCACATTGGCTTGAGCGATGACTTCGCGGATGCCTTGCTGAGCGCGTGCGAGCGCCACGAAGCGGTTCGCTGCCGCCAGGGCAGCGGCAGCGGCATCTCGCAGTACAGCCGCCTGTTCCTTGGTCGGTGCGGTCGACATGCGCGCCTGCGCATTCGTGGTGGTCGTTTGCGTCTTGGCCGTATTCATCTCGGCGCCGATGCGGTCGGCAATCTTGTGGGCGCGGGTCAGAGAAACAGTCAGCTTGGTCATGGTGGAAGTGCTTTCTTCTTTTACGATGCGCTCGCGGTACGCGACAGCGCGTGTGGGTCCGTGAATGTATGAGTGCTATTTTATAGCAGACCTGGTGTATTGTCCATTGAAAGTTTGAGGCGGTGGGCACGCTCCGTCCATTGTGCTTGGCCGCGGGCGTATCCCGTGGCGACGACCCCGTGTCGATGGTACCGAAGCCGCAGCTCGCGATGCGTCTGACAGAAGGCCGTTAGACGAACTCCACGCTCTTTAGGACTACAAGCTTGGGCTACGAGCACTGCCTTGCGAACGGTACGCTGCGTCAGTAACTTGTCGTACATCGGCCCTGGATGCGCGGGTGCGGCACTCGAAGACCAGGCCTTGGGTGGCCGCAGGACGGGCTGCGTGGCAGGCAGTTGGGGCGACTGTCGACATCGGAGGTTTTGGCGATTGCAAACCGTTGCACGTGTACCCGTGGTGCAGTGGGCAGGAAAGCAGTTCGCAGCGACTACGCGCACGTCCGGGCAAGCAGCTTGGTCAGCCGCCGGGCCATTTTGGCACGGCATAGGCGAGCTTTGGCCTGAGGCGAAGGCTTCGGCACTCTTATGGACCCTCTCGAGTTTCTCTCACTTCTCTTTTCTGGGACCGTACTGCCGCCGTAAGAGCAGAAACTTCCTCGCCCTTTCATCGACTTGCTGTTCCAGGCCCAAGCCGGTCAGGGGAGCCGCAAACTAGGGACCCGGGAGGGTCCGTCTAGAGGGGCGGGAGGGTCCGTCTAAGCACCGGGGAGCCTCGGGCTAAGGACGGCAGTGCGACAGGCAGCAATCCCGCTCCCGAGCCCTTGCCCGCTCCGCTCACCCGACATTACCCGGGGCAGGGGCCTCCGGCGTCTGCGCATCGCCGATTTCGGGGTTCTCGTCGCCAGCGCTATTCTCGAAGTCCTCATCCTCGACGTCCTCATCCTCGTAGCTGGTGGACTCAAAGGGTTCATGCCGGATGTCTTCGACCAGCGCAACGCGCTGGCTCAGCAAGGTGCGTAGCGCAACCGTCCAGGATACCGACTCGGTATCCGTTTCAGTCTCGTCGTCGGGGTCGATAAGTGGCGTGGCCCGCAATACCGTCGAAGGATGGGCGTCTATCGCAGGCAACGTCACTTGCGCATAGCAAGGCTGGTAGTACTCGGGCGCGTTTGGAGCTTCAACGGCGGTCACAGCCAGCGTAATAGGCGGGTTCGGGTTCAGCTCGATGTTTTGCCACCAGCCCCGAGTGTCTTTTTGTTGGTAGGACGGGTACGGCAGGGGCGCCCCATTGACCTGCACCACGTAGCCCAGCTTTGCCAAAGCCCAGGCGTACAAGGTCGGGAGGTCGCCAGACCAATTGCCGCCGCCCAGGTGTCCGTCGCGATGGCCCGTGAGGGTGGTGCCGTCCTCGAAAGTCATCGAGAAATCGGCGTAGTCGTACATGCCACAATCGTCACAGTCGCCCGTGCCATAGCTCACATCGATTTTCAGGGTTTGCACGAGAGGGTTCCGTTCGGGGCTAGGACTTGAAAAGGCTGCGGGTCAGCGACTTTTGGCAGACAAGGTGGCAATTAGGCTTCCATGCCCAGCAGCAGGCTTGCAGCCGAACCTTCGGTATCGCTCTCCACCCCAATGTCGCCGCCAACGCGAGTTGCATGGAGCAGGTAGCGTCCTGTGGTGGTGTCGAGTTCCACGCAGCTGTCTTCGCTGACGACCGGCTTGAAGTGGCGAACTTTCCCGCGATAGGTCAATTCGCCAGCGGCCAGCGTCTTGAGCATGCCGCGCAGGTACTTCATGTCGTCGGTCAGCCGGGCGCTGTGCAAGCCGCCGGCGCGGCAAACCGCTTCCGCGTCATACGTGCGACGCTTGCCAACTTGCTGCGTCGAGAAGAACCCGTGTAGCCAACGGCCGAAGTCCGAACGGATGGCCGCTCGCGCTTGCAGGTCAATGACGGCATTTCGACGGAGGTCATAGATGCGAAAGAGGGCTGCCGGCAGCGTGACGCGCCAAATCTGTTCCTTGTTCTCCCGGTCAGGCATGTCGAGCGAGCTGAAGAAGTTGTCGACGCGAATGCGTCCGTCCTTGGGACGCGAGCGGTCGTGGTATTGGAACTCGATGCGCTTCAGGTCGCGGATGACCTGCACCAGGCGGTCATAGCCCGAAGAATTCACCGCCCAGCCGAGGGTGGTCAGGAACCGGTGGCTGGTGAAGGAGACTTCAATGCCTCGCTTCAGGTCCGGCGCATGGTTGACCAGACTCACCGCAAACAACAAGACGTCCAAGTGGTCTGCTCGAGGCGAGACGCCATGCAGTTCGACCGAGTAGCTGTTCTTGTCTGCAATGACAGGCAGAGCCGTATCCAGCGTGGGGCCCGCAAAGGCACTGGAGCGCAGGATTTGGTTGTTCATCACCGCTTGGCCACGGCCAACCAGGAGTTTGCCGACTGTGTACGGGGCTGCCCGTGAGACCGGCAAGTCCAGGAGTTCACGGGGAGTCAGGGGCTGCTCCAGAATGTGCTTGGCGAACTCGTCATCGGTCATGAGTTCGTGTGCGGGCAGCCCGGGGCGTTCGGTCGCCAAAGTCTGGGCTAGCACGTCGTCTTGGCCCTTGGTTTGGGCCAGGAACTCGCGAGCCTCCGCCTGCATGTCCTCCGTCACACGGAGCGCGTCAAGTCGGGGGAATGCGGGTAGTTCGGTGGGCCGCTGGGCCAAATAGCAAGTCATGGGCAGGGAGCAAGTCGATTGAGTAGCTCCCTGGAGTATACAGCTGCTAAGCTAAAGTGTCCAACGACTGAATTGCTACCGGGCGGGACGCCTTTCGCTACGTGAACTACTGCCGAATTTTCCACGAGAACCCGGCATTGCCCCAGGCATCGAGGTATTTTGCAAACGTGTCAACCAACCCGGTGCATGTCGCGTTGAATGAGCACAAACGCTACGCTAAAAATGACTGACAACCGTATCGACCTTCTCGGCAAGCAGATTGCGCAGCAGTTGGGTGAACCCCAACTGACGTCGCAAGTCTCTGCGCGCCTGGCACAGGCCCGAGCGGTGGCGATGGCCCGAGCCGCCCAGCAACGCGACGTCCAAGTCGTGGCGCGGGGAGTTCTGGCACAGAACCAACATGCACGCGCAAGCTGGCTGTCTTCAGGAATTTTTGTGTTGGCGCTGGCTGCGGGAGCGTTTCTCGCAACTCATTCGATGATGCCTGAAGAGGTGGCTTGGCACTACGACGTCGCCTACCACTCGCAAGCAGAGTCGCTTGAGGAGGACTTGCAGATGTTGCAAGACCCTTGAGACCCCTGAATTCGAATTTTCCCCTGTATTGCTTTTCAATCCACCTTTGGAGTTTCACATGAAGACCTCGCTCATCAAGTCCCTCGCCCTGGCCGCCATTCTGTCGGCAGGTTCTGCCTTCGCCGCGCAACCGGCTCCGGTGTCGACCTCGGCTTCCGCTGCCCCGGCTGCCGCCGCGACTCCGGCTGCCACCAAGACCTCGGCTGCGAAGCATACGGCCAAGCACCACGCTGGTCACAAGGTGCACACGCACGCCAAGCACGCCAAGTCGACGAAGGCCCACAAGGCTTCGGCGCCGGCTGCCAAGACCGCTTCGGCAGTCGCCAAGTAAGCAGGCGGGTCAATGCGTCAAATCGCTGTTCTCGCATTCCTCCTGGGCTCGGTGAGCCTGGCAAGCGCCGCTGACGGTGCCCACTTCGATGCCCACAAGGGGTTCTATCTGAAGGCTCTCGCTGTGCGCCAGCAAGTGCTGACGCAAGAACAAGCTTGCGTGCAAAACGCCACGGTAGACGCTGGGCTCAGGGCTTGCCGTCAAGCGGCTTCGGCCTCCCGCCAGGCCATGGAAGCAGAGCTCCGTGCAGAAGCGCAAGCTCTCAAGGCTGCGCACCACTGAAGAACCGCAACGCCTTCAAGTTCTTGTTCGGGCGTGTTCCCGACAGCCATGCGCTTGATGTTCTCGCTAAGGCCTGTCATATTGACAGGCCTTTTTCGTTGGAACACAGGTTGGAGTGGGCAGCTTTCCTACGCTCGGCAGCGCCAACCCCGCTGGCCTGCGCCATCGCCCCTGACCCCGGGGTGGCCCGGGAGGGTCGACGACCAATTTCAACAAGCCCCGCAGGACGGCACGTACCCGGAGTGGGCTCGCTACACGAGTCAGACACTTAACTTACTTCGAGAGGAAACTCTGAAATGTACGATGACCACTACCTGGTTGACTACAACAGCGAAAGCGCCGTTGATGACCACGCAGACGACCATGTCGTCGACCTGCTGGACGAACTGCCCTGGCTCACTCACCAAGAAATCTGGCGCATGCACCGGTACGACCACAACTTCCCAGGTTTGCTGGCCACGCCGCAAGAGCACCGGGAGTGGGTTTCTCGCATGAAGTCCGACTGCACGCGCTACCAGCCGTTCCGGCTGCAAGCCGCGAATGTCGAAATGGCGGTGTGGCTGGACCTGGTGAGCGGTGACTGCCTCATTCGTGATGGCAATCGCTGGGTGCCCTGTCCGCTCTCGGGCTACGACGCCCGGTTCTTCGTCGCGGCGCCTGAAGGGGTCTCGCGTCACGAGTGGAACTACGACAAGCGCAGGCCGGTCACGCTTCGAGTGAACATCCACTATGGCAAGGCCCGCCTGGACCAAGACAAGTGGAGTGTGCGCGAAGCGGTTCGCCTCCTCGACCTGCAAGGTCGACTCGAACCCATCGAGCGCAATGGCCAGGACCTCTGCAAGGAACTCGACGACAAGGACACGCGTTACGCCTGATAGAGCTTCTCCAGCGCTATTGAGCTTCGCTTGATTGCCTCAAACCGCAACTGTTTCGACAGTTGCGGTTTCTTTTTGGGGGGTTGCGAGGGTCGGAGCTTGGCGTTTCTATACGAAGCTAGACCCCCAACTTTAGGACATCATCATGCACGCAATGCAAAAGGCCCAGCCGGTTCTCGACTTTCGCGCCCTCCTTTCCCTGGATGCCGACGACACGCTCGAGGGCTACCGTCTGTGCCTGGGAGGTTTCATCCACGTGAACCTCGAAGGCATTGAAAAGGCCTACCTCGAGGCTGACGCGGCCGGGCTCCATGCGGGTGTGCTGGTGCAGTTCAACTACGGCTCCACACAATTGGCCGTCGTGACAGGACGAAACCTGACGGTATGCTCCAACATCGGAACGCCTTCCCGCTATCCTGTGGAAATCCAGAGCACCCGCGGCCACTTCGAGTACTCGACCAACGACGCTACCCCCGTTCCCACGGGTACGCCTGCGGTTGTGCTGCTGAAGAACGCGGAATTTCTCGAAGGTCCCGTCGAAGCGGCTGGCCTGACCGACGAGGGTCTTGCCTTCGTACAAGTCAACGGCCAGAAGTTGCTGTTCGATGACATCGCCGTCTTCGAACGCGCGCCTGTGCTCCAGTAAGCGTACCTGCTTTCCTGCGCCCTCCCTCCGGAGGGCGCTCTCTTTTGCAGGTACCGACGCGAGGTAGTTTGGAAGCGAAAGAGCGCGTCTTGGCTCGCCTCTCACGAGGGGGAGCTGCCCTTACTTCACGCCGGCGTTCGCTGGCGTCGTGCGGTCGTACAGCACCTTGTACACGTTCGCACTGCTAGCTTCGAGAAGTCGCATTTCAACAGGCGTGGCGCCAAGCGCTGCTTCCAAGGTCTGTGCACGAGGGCCCGCTCGCCACGTCGCAATGAACTCGTCGAGGTCCTCCGGTGAAGCTTGCTTTTGGAGACACTGGTCCAAGAAGGGGCGCGAAGGTTCGGCTTCGCGCTCACGTACCGTGCGTGCGCCGGTGATGCCCTTTTCGACGATGAGCTCCCGGTGCCAGAACCGCATCGAGCCGCCGGCCTTGGTCAGCTGAAGCATCAAGTCAGGCGTGGCCTCGATGGCAACGACCTCCCCGTCGGCAAAGCTGTATTCGTACGGGGCGGGACCCGCGGGCTGTCGTCGGTTGTAGTCGTCCACGTACTGCTTTGCGTGTTCGGCACTTAGGTGCAGTGAGTACCCATCGGGCCGCTGACCCCAGTTGCTTTCAGATTCCGTCCAAGTCTGGATGTAGGCGATGTTTTCAGGCACGAAGACAATCCTTTATCGATTCGAGTAACATACCAGACTTCCAGGGACCGAACACCGGTTTGCTCAGAAGGACATCGCCTTGTGGACTTGGGGCATCAAGCCCTCGTGCAAGCCCACGCCGACGTCACACAGAACGACACAACCGGCCTTGTCCAGGCGAGACCCCTTCAGGCCCGTGCCGCTGTAGGCATCATCGAAGATGACCAGGCGCTGGCCTTCATACCGGGCGGCCAGCCAGCGCTCAATAGCTTGACAGCGGGTGTCCCCGCGCTGAGGCGGTGCTTCCCATTGCGGATGCAGGGCAGCGCTCAGGTCGTGGAGCTGCGTCCGGGCAAAGACTTGCTCGAACCCCTCCCGCTCCATCATGCGCAGCCACGACGTGCTCAGCACCACTTGCGGGTCGTAGGTCTTCAGGACGTCGCGCAGGACTGCCACTGCCGGTTGATGCCACAGCTTTTCCCACAGGTCGGCGGGATGCTCGGGTGCGAAGACGTCGTAGCCGCCGTAAGGCTTGCTCAGGCAAATGACGTCGTCGAAATCAAGAAACAGCAGCGGCCGACCCTCACGGCGAATGCCCCGATAGAGTTGGTCCAATGCCGCTTTCCCGAAGCGCTTTTCCGACGTGCTGGTAATTTTCATGATTGCTAGTGTAGTTTACATCAGCGTCATGAAGACCACAAGCCTGTCCGAGGGCTTCCGTAGTGCTGTCTCGTACGCGGACGCTAAGCCGCAACCATCGCGGTCGTCTTAGGCGGGTTGGTTCGACCAACGAAGGGTACCGTGCCGGCGCCACTGACTTGAAGGCTGCCGGTCGTCCCAAAGACACGCACCCGACCTCGTTTGACATGCGCCAGCGCTTCAGCGCTCACGTAGAGTTTGGGTGCGGTCGAGCCCGGGCTCATGGCGGTCACTTGGTGCTCGCCTCGTTCATCGAGAACCAGCATCATCCGGTTGCGGTAGATGGGGTTGGTCTCCTCCCGGTAGCGCACGCCCGGAACAAAGCCGAACTCCCGCAGCCAGGCGCCTGCGACTTGTAGCCGCTCACCCGGGTAGGCCGGATATTCGCTCAGGTTGGGCTGTTTTCGACGCACCGGCGCGAAGTCCTCTTCCCAGGCATCGAGCACTCGGTCGCTGGTAGGGGTCAGCTCTTCGCCGGCACAGCGATTGGTCCCAAACGTCCCTGATGCGTTCGTGATGGCCCAGCCTTGTTCAAAGGCGACGATGCGGGGCTTGCCCGGCCCGCGGAACCAAAACAGCTGACGCCGGCTGAAGCGAAAGAGGGACGTCTCGGTCACCTCGACAGCACCGTTTTCGTTCGGATGCAGCCATACATGGTCAGCTTGCCAGAGTACGTCGAAACGAGTGCCTGCCTTCAGGCCCAGTGCATGCAGCAGCCGGGTGCTACTGAACTCATGGACTCGCTCCTTGGCACCCGCTCCGCCAAGGTTGACGGCGTGCATCCGACACCATTTGTCGGAGGTTTCGTTGCGCGGCACCGCAATGTCGAGTACCGGCATCGGCAGGACAATGGCCCCGTCCAGCGCGTAAGCCTTTTGAGGGCGGCCCGCTGGGCCAAAGAGTTCTTCCGACGTGGACTTGAGCTTGCCGTCGACCAAGGTCCAGCCGCCCGCCTCTTCGTCAACGGTGAAAACGAGCGCATTTTGAGTGCGCACGGCACTCACGCGTTGGTTTCGGCGCAGACCCGCAGCGGCTATGGCTGCGGCCGGGACGCAACGATAGAGGACGCCTCCCAGGAGGCGAGAGTCCACGTCGAAGGAGGTTGCGTCCTGGGGGATGTCGGTCCAGACGTCGAGGTGGGTCTGGATGTTGAACGGCGGAGCAGGTACGGACATGGGTTCAAGTGACGTCTACAGGTGCTACGAAGAATACCACAGAAATGAATTTCTGCGAACAGTCCCCACCGTGTTTGCGACTGGTCGTGACGTCTCGTGCACATCGAGGGGAGTTCGTCGACGCTACCAAAGGGAACAGCTCCTGCACTACGAGAGGGCAGGAGCTGTGAATCAAGGAAGACTCAACTCAACCGTGGCATCACCCAGAGGTTGATGGGCGGAAGCGCAGCGGTAGGCCAGGCGATGCTGGTAGGGCCTGTCGTGTCCAAAGACGGTTCGCGCAAAGCTGCCGTGGGACTCGTTTGAGCATCCTGCGCCGGCTTTGGCGCAAGCGGTGCGCTTTCAGGAGCGTGCATACAGCAGGTCTTTCAAGGGCAGTTGGAGTGGGGTTCTTGATGTCTAGCAAACAAGGGGTCTGAATGAGCAGACAGCCACTGGCAAGCAGCGGCTGTCTGGCGGTAGACACCTTGCCGTAAAGAGTCACCGCATGGGGCTCTGCAAGGTCTGCTCGCGGAGCCAGCAACACCCTTCAGGCGTTGTGCAGCGTATAGCTCGATTTCCGTGGCCGCCTGAAAACCGAAGCCGTCGATGACTCGAAGTGGTCGCTACACTGGCTAGGTCAACTTTTGAACACGACTGGCTCGTGTCCACTCCATGAAAGCTATCCCCGAGGGATTTGTTCGCGGCTTCCACCAAGTCTCCAAGGCTTGGTACTGTAAGTCTTCGCTCGATATCGAGGGCATGCTCGATATCTTCTCCGTTGGCCTGTATATGCCCGGAGGCGGTGGTACGTTGGGCGAATTCAGTGTGTGCTGGGAGCAGCTCGATACAACTCCGAGCGCCCGCCTTCGTGTCTATGACGAGTCCTGGGAGGTGCTGCTGGAGTACTTCAGCGACATGCTCCAGGCCATGGCCGACTTGAAGGGCAAGACACCCACACCCGCCGAATTCAACGCAATGCTGCTGCGTTGTGGCATGCAGGACCTCACGGTTCTTGTCCGCCCATTCTGAACTTTTTCAGCCCCTCTCGCCTTCGGCGAAGAGGGGCTTCTTTCATTCGCCGCCTCAAGCCTACCCCGGTTAGAGGCCTCTCCTTTGCGGCGACCCGTCAAGTCAAGTCGTAAATCTGCACTAGCGTGCCGTGCGGCTCGTGGGTCGGTACCAGGCGCTGCACCAAGTGCACGCCAATGGGCATATTGGAAGGCATGGCGCCCTCGATGACATGCAGTCCATCCGGATAGGCGGTGCCCGTGGGCATCAAGCAGTCCAGGAGGGGCTTGAGCCCACCAACGGCGCTGTCCCAACGCGCGGCATGCGGCGTCACTCGCACGACGACGAAGCCTACGCGTTGCAATGCCAGCCCGCGGGGGACCTTGGAGGCTAGCAGCAAGTTTCGCCAACGCCCCCGGAATGCCTTGTACTCCTGCGCAGTGAGCTTAGCCAAGGCTGTTGCGGTAGGACTGACCTCTCCGACGCGCAGGTCTACCGCCAAGCGGGCGCGATGCGCCCAATCGGGGAGCTCTCCCTGGGTAATGGGCGCAAGGAAGGCAAGGGGAGAGGGGGCAACGCTCATGAACGCCTTTGGATAGCTGCAAGGGCACCTTGTCGAGGATGCGTTATATGCGCATGAGTTCAGTGCCGGCCAGCGGTTTGGATAGCTCGCCTCGACAGTTGCAGCGAGGGTTACTGCGCCGAAGGCGACCGCATAATGGATTTCATCCGTTGGGCGGTTTTGGTGGCTACCGCTCGACCGCGTGCTCAGCGCTTTCGGGCGTAGAGCGCCTCGGCCGGGCTGTCGATTTCTTTCAAGTGCTCTTTGGCGAGAAACAGGTCGAGCTCTCGCAAGTAGCCCTTGCTGTCAAGTTCGGCGTGGAGCATCCTGGCCGACTCCGGACGGGTCAGCAGGGCCTGTACGGTTTCGAGCAAGGCGCGTTGGCCGACCACCGGCTCTTCGCCAGACACGTACACGAGGTAGTAGACGGCTGGCACGAGCCAGCCCAAAGCGGCGCCGAAACACGTGAAATGTACCCAAGACGGGGCGTTGTCGAGTTCCGCAAAGTGTCGCAGCCCATAGTTCATGAAGCTTACAAGGCATCCGAACCAAGGCACGGAAAGCGCCCATGCCACATTGCGACGCTTACGGTAGCCCGCCAGCAGTGCTCGGCCCTTGGACGAATTCAGTTTCTCAGCCAGGCTGCTATGGGCGTGGTCGCACGCAGCCAGGTCTTGCATGTGCCAGTAGTCTGCGATGACCAGGTCTCGCCCCTGCGTCCGCACCTTGGCGACCCAAGCAGCTACCGACGGGGACGTCTTCATCCAGGCCACGACGTCTGCGCATCGATTTTCATCCTTTTTGAAGCTGCTCAGGTCTTCAAGAAAGAAATTCAGCCAGCACACGACAATCCAGGCACTGGTGAGCGCTGCGAACGCGATATAGCGCTCTTGAATGAGCAATGCCAGCATCCAGCCAAGCCCACCCAAATGTCCCAGTCCCAGCAGGGTTCGCATCGTGAACGAGTTCCAACGCAGGATGCCTGGAAGCTTTGGAGAGTTCAGTAGGGTTTCGCGAGAAGCAAAGATGAGCATGATTGGTCTTTCTGGGGAGAACGAAGCGAATTGAGCAGGGTTGAGGCGTTGGCAGAACGGTGCTGGCTTTTGGCAAGTCGGCTGTCAATACCGAGTAGAGGTGCTACCCGTCATCAGTTGAGCGTGCCGACCGCGAACGCCACGCAGCATCGCGTAGAAGTTCGTCAGCATGTCTTGCGATTGCACAAAACTTTCATTGAACCGGGGTTGCGGTAGCAGCTCAACCCAGCCGAGCGCGGCCATGGCGTCCAACACCGGGCCTTCCGGCAGTTCGTAAGCATGCACCAGCGCCAGCAGCTCGTTACGGTCGAGCCGCTTCAAGAAGTCAACCAGCGGGTCATCCACTGCCAGGTGGCGATACGAGTAGTAATAGCGCTCCAGGCGTTCTTGGACGGTGGCCCCATTGTTGACGGGCAAGGGTCGCGCTACGGATTGATGGCCCATGGTGTGCTTCAGCTGTGGAATTGATGAGCAGCTATGACGTCAGTCTGCGAGCTGTTTGAGCATCGCGTAAAACGCGACCAATTGCCAGGCTTCGAGGGAGTCAATGAACGCCTTGCGAAAGACAGCAGGGCCGACCGGAGCGCTCTCGTCGGCGGGACGGGGCTCTGGGCGCTCAAGCCAGCCGAGGGTCCACATGGCCGGCAGATGCTCGCACTGCGCCAGCTCATAGCCGTCTACCAGTAACCGCAGTTCTCGAGCAGTCAGGGCTTCGAGGTAGGCCACGTGCTCGTTGTCCCGTCCGAGGCCCAGGAACGCATACCAAAGGTGGGTCAAGTACTCTGACGGGTTTGCCCCTTTGCGGACTTCGAGAGGAACACGGTAATTGCAGTAGAGGCTCATGATGGATTGTTTGGCAGGAGGCGGCGGGGGTTGCAGTCAGTCGATGGCGTACGCGTCTTGAGCGTTCCATTGCACAACCGGCGCTCCGAAGCGACTGCCCGCGGTTATCAGCGTGGCATGGCGCTTTCGCCACGTTCCCGACTTCCAGCCAACGCCAAAGCGGTCTACGGGCTTGTCGGCTTGCGAATGGCCTTCCTCGATATGGTTGAAACTCCAGTAGCCAGGCTTGAGCACAAGACCTTGCTTCGTCTTTTGCGGAGGCACCCAGGCAATCCAAACCGTAATTGCCGGCGCAACTTCTGTCGGGGACTCGGTTGCCGCAGAGGGCATCAGCGTGGGAGGTGGCGTGGACGAGTCAGGCATGGATGTCTTGCGGCGATGTCTTGCGACGGGGACTTCGACGAGGATTTCGACGATAAGGTTCGACGGTATAGCAGTGTAATTTACATCATACATCTGCTACGCTAATGAGTCTATGAAAACAGCGCACCAGAAATCTGGTGCGCTGAGGGAATGAGGCGTGACGCGGTCGTCGAAAATGATTAACGCGTTTGTGCCATGTAGGCCGTTTGAGACTTGCTGCGCGCTCCCTCGTAGACAGGGCGCATCTTGTACTGAGGAGGGCTAACCGCTGCAGCCAGTACTTTGGCCCAGGTGTCGCGCGTGTTGAGCACGACAGGGCCGGCATCACCATCGACGGTACCGGGGGTCGGCTCGACCGCCAGGGCGTCCAGCACTTCGCAGGGGACTGCGAGGTTGGTGCCGCTGTTGTAGTAACTCAGGCGGCTCATGACGAGCGTGTGAGCGTACTTGCCTGCCCAGCTGAGCGGGTAGGCATAGCCTGCATGCCCCGGACGCCAGACCCGCAGGTACCGGTCGTCGCGTCGCTGTTGCGACAGGTTGACGATGTAGTACGTGGGGAGGTCTTCTCGCTCGTAAGCCGTTCCGTCCAGAGCCATGGTCAAGCCTTCGGTGAGCTTGGCGAGCAGGTCCTCGAAACCCTCGGCCACATAGGTGGCCTTGCGCTGGTGGTACGGGTTGACGTTGCCACCGAACGTCGCAGGATTGAGCTTGCGCTCGGAGTCGAGCGCCATGTTCCAGCTCAGCAAAAAGGTGTCTTTTTGCCTCGAGCCACCGTCGAACCGCACGGAGACGCACAGGCCGCTTTTGGCTTGCAGGCCCAGCACGATGCAGCGCTCACCCGGGTAGGTGCCGCCTTCCTTGCGTTCGACGTCACAATCCAGCTTGTGGGCTAGACGGGTGACCTGCTCGGCCATTACCTGACGGTCTGCTTTGCGAGCCACACTGAGGGTCTTGGTCATGTCGTTTTCCTTGTTTTTGATTGTTGCACCTAAGGAGGTCTAGCGAGCAGGCGGCCCCACGCATCAAGGGAACCGCGGCGCTCACAGGAAGCACCAAAGAAAACGAGCGCCGAAGCGCTCGTTGGAACAGTGAAATAGTCTTGGGGTGCAGAGCCTACGGCGTCAGCTTCTGGGGGTCAAAGTCGGTCTTGACCTCCACTCGACTGAGAAGCCGTCCTTCGGGCATCAGCATGGACGCACTGCCCGTGCTGCCGAACCGGTCAACCTGCCATTTGGTCAGGAAGCGCCAGCGTTCGACCAGCAAAACACTGCCGTGCATGTCGAAATGGGCGACCTGAAAAGTTTCGTAGGTCAGTTCGCGGTCTGCAACGACCTTGGCAAGGACCTCCGGACGAATGCAGAAGTCGGGCCCCGTCGCCGTGGCCGTCTCGTCGTCCAGGATGACCTTCAGGTCGTCCATGCCGCCTTGCGGGTAGTAGCCGTCGAAGCCGAAGATGAAAATCTTGCTCACGTCTTGAGTTCCTTCTTTTTCTTGGGGGTCTTGGTCGCAGCCGAGCGTGCTTTTGTTGCAGCCGGAGCAGGAGCTGAGGTCGGAGCGGACGTCGCAGACGTCGTCGACGGTTTGTCGGCGGTGTCCGCGGTTTCGATGAACATCAAGATAGGAACCACCTTCCACTCTCCACGCAGGATGTGGCCCAGGTCGTGGCTCGGGAGTACTTCATCGGCAGGCAGCGACAGCGGGAGCTTGAGTTCGCCTTTTCGATTGACGCTCATCTGCCCGTTGACGAAATTGCGAATGTCGTGCAAGTAAACACCGGGGACACCTTCGAGGGCCTTGCGGATGTTCGCCAGCTTTTGTGTCAGCGCGGGATTGCTCATGGCTGAGTCCTTGTGATGGGTGTAGTTCGTATGGCCTAGTGTCTGGGGTATAGAACCGGCTCAGCAAGTTGGAGCCCCTGCCACATGATGCGACCGTCGTCCAAGAGATAGAGGGGCCGAAGCCCCTCTTTTGTCGTGTTTTTGCAGTGGCTCCTGTGCAGGGCCTGCCCGAGACTTCGAGCCTACCGAGTCAAAGCATCGCGGCCTGTCCGGTCTTACGCACAACTGCAACGAAAAGGGATACATCATGCCCCACCTCGGAGGGGTCTGGCTTTCCTTGCAGTCGCTCCACACGCCCCGCATCCGGCAGCAAAGGCGCAGTCACGGGTGTCCAGCGGTCATCCCGGAAGTCCCAGACCAGGTCGCCTTCTGCGACGGCACCTTCGTCAACCAGAAAGAAGCCTTCGGGCAGCGCCGCTATTGCCTTGGCGCGGTTCGTATCGGTCATGACTACCTGCTTTCGTTGCGGCGCGCTTCAGTGGGTCAGGCCCAGCTTGATGGCCGCTTCATAGACCATGCCGAGCATCGAGTAATCCAGGGGGACCGTCAGAAGCTGGTCGAGCGTGGTCAGCTCGACGAACGTGCGTTCGCTGTCTTCAACGACACCGAAGACTGTCTTGGCGGCAACCGAAGCGCTCAGCGTTTCGAATTCCTCGGTCGTCAGCGCCACCGCGTAGAGCTGCGCGCGGTGCACCGACAGCGTGCTTGCCAGCTGGCGCTGGCCAATGTACTGAAAGCGCTTGGCGTCCGCAATGTGCAGGCCCAGTTCCTCTTCCAGCTCGTGTTGCGCGTTTTCCTGCGGGTCGACGTTGGCTTTGACGGCGCTGCCGCCGGCCAGCTCATACACGTAGCCAGTCTCGTTGCTGACTGGGCTGCGGAACTCTCGCACCAGCGCCACGTGGACGAGGCCCGTCGTCGGAGACCGATGAAATGCGAAGATGGTCGAGATGTCCTTGCGAGCAAAGATGAACTCGTTGGTCTTGTGACGCTGCTCCGCCGCAATCCACACGTTCACCTTGAGCATGAAGGAAAAGACGTGCTTGCCGCCCACCACCATGACATTGAGCAGGTCCGCACCGTCCAGACGGTTGCCTGCCTTTTGCAGATTGGTATACCAGCCCTGGAACGACTCCAGCCGCCAGATAAGGAGCGGAACATAGGCCTCGCCTCCGGTGCGCAGCGCGCCGTCGCCCAGTCGAGTCATCACTTCGGTGAACAGCTCGGTCATCGTTGCGTGAGCCGGCTGGCCCAGTTCTTCGATGCGCTTGTCCATGTAGCGGCACTTCGGTGCTGTGGGCGGCCGACCATAGGCAATTTTGCCCGAGTGCAGGTCTTCGCCCATCTCGAAGTTGGTGACAAAGCCCGGCATCCCCAGGTCTTCCTTGCTGCGGTCAATGTCGCGTGCGAGCCAGAAAGCGATGATGTCGGCCATCTTGCGGGCTTCGACCTCCCAGGTTACCTGGGCGAGGTAGTTCCACCCGTTTTCGGCGTCACTCATCTGGTTGCGCTCGAAACGGTAGTCCGGCACCGGTACGAAGACCGTGCCGTCGAAACCCAGGTCGGCCAGGGTCTTGAGCGCGTCGTGTCGCCAATCGGTCTCCTGGAGGCTACGCGGGGACGGGCCTGCCATAAAGATGGATTTCGTGATGGACGTCGGAAGCGGATGGTTCGAGTAGACGATGTGCATGGGTGAAAGCGTGGGGTTGTTGTTGTTGAGGTCGCGAGGCAGCGCACGGATTGGCGTCAGTTGTGTGCGATGGTCAGTTGTTGTCGTAATCGGGTGATGCCAGGGAGACGCCAAGACGCTGTTCAGTCAAATCCTTCAAGAGCGCGGTGAGCTCCGCCATGACATCGTCCGTGGCATCCGAACGACATTCGCCATGCTTGAAACCATCGACCTGGGCGCAATGAAGCAGACGGTCGAGGACCTCGGTTTGCGTCATGCGACGCTGAGCTTCCTCGAAGCATGCGGTTGCCAACGCGGGGGTCGAACACATGCCTTCGAAGAACAATTTGATTTCCTGCTGTACGGTGCGGATGCCGGCGGCACGGCTCTCGACGCTAGGTTCCGCTCGGTCGTCACAGGCCTCGCGCCAAGCGTCACGTCCTGCGGTCGACAGGGCGTATTCGATGGAACCGAAGGGACTCACCAAGGCCTGAAACGACTCCCCGGCGGTTTGCAGTTCTTGGCCGAGGTCGGTCAATGCGAGGCGCGCGTTGGCAATCGCCTGGGCTTCGGTCGTCGTGGGGTGGGCGCCGACCTTGGACTCCAGCAGCTGCAGGGCCGCCGTCAAGGCGGGCAGATACCGGTCGGTGCAGGAATAGCGATGCATGGTTCTTTCTTTGGGAGGTACAGACCTGATTTTACAGCAGCTCATGTAACTTTTCCAGAAGTTTCTGTATTACAGCAAGCCTCCCCACAAGGAGAAAGCGCGCCGGGTAGGGCGCGCTTATTGAAGGGTCTAGCGGGGAAACCGTCAGGCCAGCATCAAGTAGGTTTGTCGTTTGCGCGACGTCCTGTTCAATGGATGGCGGGAACCCCCGCCGTCACGAGCTCGCTTGAGGACACCGCGCTTGAGCAGCAGCGCCAGGTCCGGGTCGCACGTGTTTGCTTGCCACTGGTTGTTTACCGGCAGGCGGGCGCCTTCGTAGGCCTGGAACAATGCAATCAACGCTTTGCGGCGTAGGCTTCCAGGCGGGCTGCGGTAGCGTTCCCAGAAACCTTTGGCGGTGTTGAGCATGCCCGCATACAGCTCAGGCGGGGGTGGCACAACCGCCGGTAGCGGGCGTACACGTCGTTTGTTGACCAGCATAGGTCTAACTCCTTGTAAGGCAGGTGAAGCAATGGACTCCTTCGGTATAGCCATGGCACCGGCGGGCACCGCTAGGGGGCCGCGGGAGCCGCATTCTTTCGTGTTGAAAATTTCAATTTCGAAAAGTGTGAGATTCGTCACACCACGGCTTTCGGTCTTTCGAAGTCATCTCGATTTAAAGGAGGGGGCCGCACGTTGCGCGCCATTTGATGACGAACGGGGAGACGACCTGCCATGCTGAACTCGACTGAACTACAGATGCTGCACCGCATCGCCCGATGGCTGGACCACCGGGCCAGCGGCTTTGAAGACCTTGCGTCTACGCTGACTGAGAAAGAACATGAAGCCGATTGCTTGCACACCGCCGACGCGTTGCGCTCGGCCGCGCGAGACTTGCGGGAGCACGACCCGGAGGTGGCGTTGCAGAACGCCTTAGAGCGGGCAAAGGCGCGTGCATGGCTATCCGCTTGTTTGAAAAAGCAAGCGTGAGCATGCCGGTCGGCGGGGGACGTGGGCCGCTTATGCCGTCATTCCCGGCCGTTGAAAACGCCCCCGTTTCTAGTGCATATCAAGCGATGACGAACTCTCGGGTCTCCGTAACATGCATTGCATGGACACCCTCTCTTACACACAAAACCCCGGGGTACATCGCTGCCGCGTTGCTCGCGAAACCGTGTTACGTCGCCGGGACGAAGAACAACTGGTCAGTACGCGGCTGGCTCAGCTTGCCGCGCTGTTCGAGCTGAATTCGGAGCGACTGGCCCAACTGACCACCTTGGGTGCTGAAGCGTACCGGAGTTCGTCGGAGTTTGCCCGCACCAACTTGAATGCGGCAGACCTTTGCGCCAAGCTCACGCAAGCCGTTACACGCACCGCCGAACAACGTCGCAACACCCAGGCCTTGCACCGGCAGGCCTGCGAGAGACTGCAAGAGAGCTTGTGGGCGTTTCTCGAAGCCGCGTACGGCGTCACCCGAGCGCAGACGCTCGAAGCAACGGACGGCCCGGTCCGGTTTACCGCGATGAGAGTGTCAATGCGTCAAGACTTTCAGGGAGCCTACCAAGTGCATGTCCGCGGCCCGTCGGTTCGCCGAGTTGCGCCTGACGTGGAGCCGGAGATTGTCATGCGTGCCTTTGCGCTGGAACAGGAAGTTGAATTCGAGGACGAGGCAGAACTCGCCTGATGAGGGGAACGCGGCTACGGGGTGCAGACGCGCGCGGGCAGCTAAAAAGACTGGCTACAGGAAGGAGGCGATTTCGCCTGCTTGAAGTAGCTCGTCCATGCGCCGTTTTGTCATCAATTCCAAGTCCAAGCCGAAAACCTCGAAGGAAGCTGTCTCGCCCCAGCTGTCGGCAGAAGCGCAATTGGCGCGCATCCGCTACGCCGTCGACTGTGTGAGTCAATCGCAGCGTCCGCCTTCGCCTCGGCTCCTGCTCGCCGCAGGCAGTGGCGCCTTTGCTTTTTTTGCCATCGATTGCTTCGAGCACCTGGCGTATTCCCTCGGCGCTGAACCGCTGGGTCTGGTGGGTGGCGGCTTGCAAGTGGCGTGTGCTGCTATCGCCTTTGTGAGCGTCATGCGTCGCAGCAAACTCTCACGTACCTGGGACGCCGAGCTGAGCAAGCGCCTACTGGCCTATGAGCCTAGGGACCTGCCAGCCATGCTCGACTTGCAAACCCGGATTGCCAATGAAGCGCGCATCGGCACAGAAGCTGTTCGAGCCTGGCTGGAAGTAGAAGCGGCTGCGTTGCGCCGCCAAGCTACAGACCAGCCGTGGCATGCGGTGGCCACACGCAAGCTTTGACCAGTCCGCTCCTGGGCTGGGCGCGAAGCGCGGCGCTGTCGTTCAGTCTTTGGGGTACGCCGTTGCGGCTTGCAGCTGCGTGAGGTAGAAGTCCGCGGTGAGCGCGCAGCCGTCCGCGTCGTGGGTCAGGGCGGATGTCCCCACCGGCACCACCGCGCTGGTCACGGCGGGAAGCAGGGCGGTGACTTCATCTAGCTGCGCGCCTATCTCTAGGCCGCTGGCTTTATCTGAAAGCGATTTCACGAACTCTGATGCGGATGCCGGAACCGCGAGGTGTCTGAAGCTATACAAGCCATCTCCACCACGGTCGGCCAGCAACGGGCCGACGTCCACATGCATCTATTTGGGCCCGAAGCCAAGCGCGACACGATATGGCGCTTAATGGCGTGGGCCGCAGTGTGGGAACCGCTCGTGCAGGGAGTTTTCGGCTGGCTTGGGTTCGAGTTTGCAGTCCTCGCCCAAGCCGTCGTGTTGTTGGCTCCCCTCCTGGCGGCAATTGGCTACCGCCGGCCGTTTCCACTCGACCGCTTGCTGACAACCGTTATCCGCATCTCGTTGGCGCAGGCTGGGTTCTTCGGCTTGAGGCTGCTGGTCGAGGGGGCCAACGCACTGTTCTCGCAACCCTCTGCGCGCGCTCCGGATGTGGGGTGGGTGACCGCCGCCGTCCTCTGCCTGGCTTGGACAGCCTCGCTGGCACTGGTCCCGGTAGCGCATGTCTGCATTCGCAGGCTTTGCCACGCCGGTCCGTGACTCCAAAGAAAGAGCCCTCGCAAGTTGCGAGGGCTCTATTGAAACGCTTTAGTACTTGTCGCCGAAGTCGTCGTCCTTGTTGAAGACCGAACGATGGCGCTGAAGCGTCATGTTGTCCATGTCCAGCAGCACGAACTCACCCGCCCTGAAGACATTCATGGCGTTGTCCACGACGAGAACCCGTGCTTCGGTTTCGCGGGCTACCGTTGCCAAGTGCGCCAGCTTTCCGCCCACTTGTGCAATGACCGCACCTCGACCCTTCTTGCAGGCACTCAGCATGGCAATTTCGTAGTCGACACCCGCGAACGGGACAACCGCGATGCTGCCTTCCGGAACCGCTTCATTGGGCTTGGGAAACACCACCCGCCCGAAAGCACGACCTTTGCCTGCCAGCTTGACGAAGTCCTGGCCGTAGGTGAAGCTCAGGTTGACCGAGAAATTCCAGGCCGCCTTATACAGCGGATGCTCCTCATGGTAAGCCTCTCGCGGCTCGAACCCCGCGCCAATCCACCAGTCGGTATGCACAGGGTCATCGCTGAGCCCCTTCATACCAGAAGGACTGACCGTCGTCCACGCAGGGATATCGTCCCAGCGTGCGCCGCGGATGTTGCGTGAGCACCAACGCAGCAACGCTGCGGCAGGCACAACGACCGTCGACTCCCCGTCGTCCCGGTCCTTGAGCACCAACTGGATGAAGCCACCGCTCTTGGCCGCTTTCTCGCGAATTTCGGCGCGAAGCAAGGCCGATGTCAGTCGAGACTGCCACTGCGCATACGTCCACTTCTCTTTCCGACGCGGACGACCCTTTTCGTCCCGGTCGTCTTCGTCGTCTTCTTCGGCTTCGACCGGCAGTCCTGCTTTCTTCGCTTCCTCGTCCCATCGGGCAATCTGCACGTTGTCCGCCACCTCGACGAGCGTCGTGAGGGTGTCCAGGATTGCGGGGGTCAGCAGGGTTTCGTCCCAGCGAGACATCCGCAACTTACCGAGGTACAGCGCCGATTCGTAGAACTTCCAGTGGCGGAAGTCCGTCGCCTGGGTGTCGCGCAGGGGTTCCGCCTTGAGGCTACTGAGCCGGCGAAGCTTGAGAAAGGCCGCAATCGCCGCCGCGGGTTCCTTGTGGCTTGCTTGCCAAAAGGCGGGACCCGCGATGCGTTTGAAGAGCACCGCCCCGAGCTTGTTGTCGAAGTGCACCAGGTCCGTTTCACGGTGTTCCGCGTAGTACCTCGCACGTAGTGTTCGGTATTCGGCGGGCGTGTAGTCGCGGTCTTCCCAGCGTTGCAGCTCTTCTCGCGCGTATTGCTGGTCCTCGAAGCCGAAGCGTTCGACGACAGCGTAAGGTTGGTAGAACTCGGCGCCAATTTGCCACAGACCGGCGTGTTGCCAATCGTAGGTCCCGCGATAGCGCAGGTACGCCTCGTCGGTCGGGTCTTGCTCGCAGGTAGCAAGGTCACCGTCGGCGTCCACCTTGATGCTGAGCTTGCCTTGCAGCACGCCGACCGCAAGGTCGTAGGTCATGCCTTGGAGCGTGTCCATCAAGAAGCTGAGCGCACCGCGCCAGTTATCTTCAAGCATCAGGCCGCGCGCATGCTGGTCGTAGAAGCCCGGCTCCACGCTGAAGTGCACGACTTGTGTCTTTGTACTCATAGGGGTCTTTCCGTTGAATTTGTCCTGCGTCGTGTAGCGAACGCGCCGCGCAGGGGCATCCGCTTTGGCTGACAGAGTGTCCCCGAAAGCAAACTGGCCTCGGAAGTTTCGAGACCAGGCGTTCGGTACAAGTCCGTAGCCTTACTGGCCAGGCGTGACGCTGTCGCCGACGCCGCCCATCCCTTGTTGGACTTGAGCGGGGGGTGCTTGCGGCGGCTTCGGATTTCGATATGCCCCTACCGAACGTCACCGGCAGCTAAACCAGGCTCGCTGTACGTTGCTTTCAACGCATGGAGTCTGACCACATGTTCAACGACGACGCCAAGGTGGCTTTCAAGGCCAAGTTCATTGCCCCTCTGCCAGACGGCCCTCGCAATACCAGCACCAACGACGAACTGGTTGCGGTGGAGTTGGCAGTGCAGGCGGCCATGCTCGCCTACCGCCCCGGTGAAATCCGGGCCGCTGTCGACAAGGAAATCTCGAAGATGGAGCAGTCGCTCGCGAGACCACGTCGGTCGCCAGGCGAGCGTGTCACGTTGAGCGCCATGGGGCTGGAAGGTGACTGGCGCATCGCGTCGCACGATACCTTTGGCTGCGCCCTGTGCGGCAACACCGCGTGCCGGGAATGGCCGACGCTGGCGCGTGTTGACTCAGCAGGCCGGGACACGGGGCAATACGTCTACCATGTCTGCGAATGCCAGATGTCCTCCGGCGGAGCCACGTCTGCTCCCGAAGCAGAAGGCGAAAGCGCAGCCGCTTGACCTGTCGGGCTTTGTGGACGAGCTGAGCCTCGCGGGGGCGGCCTGCTCAGGAGGACGCTTCCGCCGCAGCAACAGCCGTCCGGGGCACCACGAGGGATACGCCGGGAGGTAAGACGGGAGGTAAGGCTTGCGCGATAGCTTCGTCAAGGGATAGCAAGTGCGGTTTGATGTGGGCAGCGTACACATGGAGGGCCCAACTGGCCCGCGCCAGCAAGTTGTCGTGACCGGGAAGGCTAGCGACAGCCTCCGGTGCCACCCTGAACCCAGGCCAGGCGTCCAGTGCGCGGCCCTCCTGCAACTGAAAAAGCTGCAGGCTCGCGGGGTCCAGGGCCAAGTCGTTAGGAAGCCGCAAGAGCTTGGCACCGTCCGCTGCGGTCAAGGGCTCTCCTAGCGTCAGAATGGCGTCGACGCCTCGCCGCTCGAGCTCTTCGATGCCTTCGCACAGCACGTACTTCAGGTCGGAAAGGATGGCGGCGTCCGCCTCCAGCTGTTCAGGTACCGAGGCCGGGTCTACGCTCCAGCCCATGTGCAGGTACCCACCCAAGTTTTGTGCGTCCCGACCGAACAAGACGAATGGATTGGGCCAGGCCGCCTCTGGGTCGACTGGCCAGCCGTAGCCCGCAAAGGTACGTTGGTCCACCAGCAGGTCTGTCTCAGAGGTTGAAAAGAACCCCAAGGCCGTGCCGGCCTTTGCAAGAGCGGGCAGGGCCCCCTCGGCCAGGAACTCGGGCGCGTTGAGCATCAATGCCGGCGTGGGCAGGATGCAAAGGTCTGGCGCGGTCTCGAAGACTTCCGGCCAGCGGGACAGCTCTCCGTAGACCAGCACAGCAGGCAGGCGCTCACGCACCAGAGCGGAGCCATGGCTACGCAACTGTCGTTCCAGCGCCTCCACGGTGCGGGGCATTTCCTTGTCGCGCACAAACCGACGACCAATGAGCGTCGCCTCTACTTGAAGCTGCGGACGACCCACCAGCCAGGGGATGAATTGCAGCCAACGCCCACAGTCGAGGGCCTCGAACTCGCCTGCATTGGCCAGCAGCAACGACAGGCGGGGCCTTCGCAACAAGTGCGGCGCATGTTGAAGGGTCCATAATGCGACGCTCACGGCAGGACCCAGAACCGCGCAGAACTGGGCGTGGGACAGCGCGCTCACGCTGCGGTGGCTGGAGACGAAGGCTTGTTGAAGCTTCTTCCAGTTCAGGTGCTGGTGCACCGGGGCGAGAGCAGAAGGCACGGCGGCAACTAAAAGGCGTTCGAGGCGACAACCCCGAGTATCGCTATTTTGGCGGACTTGTGCCGCTTTTAAGCAAACGCCAACCCCCTCTTGTCCTGGCTGTTCGAGGTATCGCGACGCGATGGAGGGTGACGACGGACGAAGACTAGCCCCTGTTCGCAGTGACCGGTCTTACTGGGCTAGAACCGCTGCCTATACCGCAAGTTCGGTGCTGCACGACCGGACCCCGTTTGCCCCCTCACGTGCCACTACCGGACTCCGGTCCGCCGCTTATGCGCAGATTGCGCCCGCCTGATAAAGCCAGCATCCTGGCACTGCCCGTCTTCCAAGGGATTGCGCACAACGCCGTCTTGGTGCCCCAAAACGAGGCCGCCCTGGAAGCCGCTTGGAACGCCTTGAGTCAGGCGGACTACATTGGCTTCGATACCGAGTCGAAGCCCACCTTTGTAGCAGGAGAGCCACCACGCGGCCCCGACGTGGTGCAATTTGCGACGGACACTCACGCCTTCATCTTGCAGATGCGCTACGAAGGCAGCCGTGACTTGGCGCGGCAAGTCCTGCGGGCTCCGGTGGTCAAGACAGGGTTCAGCGTGGTTCAAGACCAAGCTGCGCTGGAACGGCTCCTGGGCCACTGTGCCAAGCCGCTACTCGACCTGGACGAAGTTTTTCGCCAGCAGGGCTACGGCTCATCCACGGGCATTCGCGCGGCCGTAGCGGTTGTCTTCGACCGGAGGTTCGTCAAGTCCAAACGGGTGACCACGTCGAATTGGTCGCATGCGCGACTGGAACCTCGCCAATTGCAGTACGCGGCCGACGACGCCTACGTAGCCTTGAAGGTCTTGCGCGCCTTGAAATTGCAACGAGCTGAGCTACCTATTTGGGATTCAGGCCGACCTCCCCCGCGCGAAGTCCTCTGAAAGCCCGGTTCGCAGCGGAATGGTCCGAACGGGAGGCTGGTCCGCATGGTCCCAGCCTTTCTTCAGCGTTTTAAAGCCTGCGCCAGGGCCTGTGCGAACGCACTCGGCGCCTTGGCTTCTTCGGTTCGACGGGTGAAGTACCGATGGGCGTTGAGAGCCTTGAGCGCCTCATCCGCCTCCTCCAACGCACACCGCAACCGGGCAATCTCGTCTGCCGCTTGCTCCAGCAGCTCGGCGTCTGGCCCATGAGCGGCCTTTACAAGCGTCGAAAGCAGCTTGTCGCCGTCTCCCAATTCTTGGCGCGCGCGAGCGCGTTTGCAGCCCCGATTTAGCACATCGGCCAAGAAGTGGCCGTAGGCTTCCTTGACGGCTGGCGTACCGAAGTCACCCGTCACGGTCAACAAGGCGTCATGGTGGAAGTCGTCACTGTCCAGGTAAAGCCGACCGTCCGACGGCTGAATGCGCGCCGTCCAAGGGCCGTGGTCAGGAACAAGTCGGTCTTCAGAGTTGCGCATTGAGGCAGGGGAATAGTGGATTTTGCGGGTACGACAAGACTTTGGATGAGGTCGGGGCCGGGCGGGCTGACTGGGGCCCTCACCGTTGACGCTCAGCCCTCGACGTCCTCTTCAGCGTCTTCTTCGCTGCAGCGAACCGCATAGTCCAGGGGTTCGGCACGCCACCGTGGGGCGAAAATCCAAAGCAGGACGTATAGCCCCAAGCCAATACCCGCACAGAAGATGGCCAGGAACCAAGCCAGGCGGACAAGCCACGTGGGAAAGCCAATGAAGTAGGCCAACCCTCCGCTGACGCCGCCCAGCCAAGCACGGTCTGTCGTGATGAGCTTGAACGGGCGGAAGGGCCCCGAGGTGTGCTCGGATAGTTGCGGAGGAACTTTGCGGTGCATAAAAGTCTTGCTCTTTCAAGCAATGGCGGTAAGCGTTGCCACTTCGTGCGTCGAGCTGGGGTACTGTGCAGAGACGCTCGGAGCAACGCCATGCCACTCGATATGAAAGCCTTCCTGCGTTGCTTCACGAGGAGCCCACCAGGGCGTACGGGTCAGCGCACTTGCATTCGAAGGTGAAACTGAAGACGAAGACATGGGGACTGATTTCAAGAGTGACGTCGAGAGGTGGACCCGGTAGGCCCGGGGCGGGTAATCGTCCAAAGGTCAGGCTGCCAGGCGCTGACGTCGGAAGAAAATCGAAGCGCTGTAGTGCCCCATCGAGAGGCAAGCGATGACGTAGCTGAAGAAAATCGTCAGGCTCTGAGCGTAGATGAGGTTTTCCTCCGGGCTTTGCGGCTTCAGGTCGAAAGCGGCGACGACCAGGAGCACCGCCATACAGCCGAAGAGCACGGCCTTGCACAAGCAAACCTTCTCCACGAGGTAGGTCGAGAAGGGGGAGTCAATGCCCGCAAGAACTTGCGCGTAGACCCAGACAAGCCCTCGGGCAATCAGATTGGTCGGGGAGAACAGGGTTTTGAGCAGCGCAGCCATCCCTTGTTTAGGACGGCTCTTTTAGCCAGGGCAGGGCCGCACGCTATACGTCGCATTCCTACTTTCGCCACGGCGCTTCTGTCATGGACTTTCAGTCGCTCTTCACGTTTCAAGGACGCGCATCTCGCGCGGAGTACTGGGGTGCCTACGGCAAGCTACTGCTCGTGAGCTTGGTTTTGTGCGGTGCGGGAGCCATGATGTCGCCTGCGCTGGAAGCTCTCGTCGTAACGCTTCCGTTGCTCGTCTTGAACCTGTACTTCGTCATGCTGTGCGTGCGGCGATTGCACGACACAGGGCGGTCCGGTTGGTGGCTCCTGGGATTTGGCATCGCATTTACGTTGTGGAGCTGCGTGGCGAGCATCTTGACGGTGTGCGCCCTCACCCTTGCGTCGGGGTTTCACACTCTGCTTCCATGCCTGGCCCTCGACGGGATTTCATTCGTGGGCTTCACCGCCTACAGTATTTGGGTTTTGGGTATCCAGCCCTCCCAGCCCGGTCACAACCAGTACGGCGCTCCGCCACAGGCGGTAGCCCCCTTCTGAACTTGGTAGCCGTGCCAATGTCGCGCCTCCTTGACGGAGGCGCGTTCACTTTGGAGGACTGTTTGCGCCGGTGGGGCCGAACTCTGGCGCTGCGCTTTTTGGCTACAACCCGTTCAGCAGCAGTTGGAGCTCATAGTCGATGTGTCCTGGAAGCGGCGCTCGTGCTCGGGCGAACTGCACGACTCGCACGACGCCTTCGAGGCATTGACAAGCTCTGAACAGGGACGCCGCGCTCAGGGCCAAAGCACTGCGCGTACGGGTGCAGTGGCTCTCAAGTCGATGCATTGCCGCTTCTTCCGCCGAGGCTGCCGCTCGAAACAAGGAGAGCGCCGCGTCAGGGTTCGACCCCCGCAACGCGGCTCTGGCCTGGAGTGCCAGCCGCTCGCTCAGCGCATGAAGTTCGAGGGCGTCATCCGTCATTCGACTCCGCGTTGGCTTCACCGACGCGGGGAGCGTTCTCGGCCTCACCCCCTTGCGCTCGCACAGACCCAGGACGTAGGTTCCAGTCGCGGGCCATGTCCAACCGACTGCTGTAGCCGTAAGGGCCGCCAAACGTGAGGCCACAGTCCGGGCATTCGAGCGTGAAGTTCATCTCGACACTGTTTTCCAGGATGTCGACGTCTCCTTCGCACAGCGGACAGGGCGCCAACGGGACGCAGTGCATCTTTCCAGGAGAGCGGACGGACGGGCGGCTGGCCTCTTGGGTCAAGTCCAACAGCTCGCCCTCTTCGTGAAGGACAACCTCAACGTAGCCATTGTGCTCGGTGAACAGTGCCACATTGCGAGGCTCGTGTGCCCGATGCACGGCAAACGCATGCCTGAAAAGGACCACGGAACCATCATCGGCTTGGAGGGCCACTCCTTGATAGGGGAAATCGGTGCATTGCAAGCCATGGCTGAGCAATTGCACAGGGTCGCGACCGAGGAGACTCGCCAGTTCCGGGAGCCAATGGTCAACGTGAGCGGGGCCGATGAGCTTCATGCAGTGTCGTACGTGAGACAGGAGGTCTCGCGTATAGCGCGCCGAACCAAGGGGCCAGGGGTTACCGGCCTGCCGGGGATGTGACTCGATACACCTTATCGACTTGCCCTTGGTGGACGGTGCCGACGGTTGTTGCCCGCACGAAGGTGATGCGGTCCGGGCCGAGTCGGCGCAGGTGCCCCCGACGTAGGTGCAGTCGAGGCGCTCCTCGGCGGTCGTCTGCGTTCAAGTTGCTTTCTCGGCCGCCACTCCTGGAGGTAGGGGTGCCGACGTCCAGTACCCAAGTGTCGTAGAACGGAACCTTGCCGCTGCTGAGCCTTTTCTTGTTGAGCTTGGCGGGCGCATCCATTCGACGTTGTTCGATGTTGCTCGCATTGACGGTCAAGCAAAACGCAATGGCTGTTGCAGTCTCATCTCGCAAGTCGAGCGAAAAGCGGGCAAGGGCGGCTTCGACGGAACCCATCTCTTCTGCCATCAGGTGTACGAACTCGGACAAGAACACCTGTGTTTCGCACTCGTAGCCGGCGCTGTTGGGCCGCACAGCCCCCTGTTTCAGCAAGAACTCATACTCAAGCCCCTGAGCTCCTTGCGAGGGAAGCACCGGAATGCGCTCGATGGCTGGATTTTTGGGGATGAAGCTCAACAAGGGGGCCGCTAGCCAGTTCCTGTCCTCATCGTCGTAGTAGACGGAAGCGACGTAGAACCCCTCTCGGGCGCCTTGTGGGCATAACGCGGGAAAACGCTGCGCGTATTGCTGCGTCCAGGCGACGGCGATACGGCGTGTGGAACAGTTTTCGAGAAACGTATCGTTGCCTCGATAGACCGGAACTGTTTTTCCGTTCACCGGAAAGGCTGCTTCCAGGCAGACCGCGTCAAAAGGCAGTCGCACAAACTCCGAAAAGGCCTCATCCAGGGTTTCAAGGGCCACCAACTCGCCATGTTCGGGGAGATTGAACTTAACGGCTTCGCGCATGACTGTAATGAGACTTTCCAACGCATGCGCGGAAGCTCGATAGTTGTTGCGCCGCAAGCCGGCCAGCCACGATTCGAGTGTTTCGATGGCATGCGTCGTGTAGTTGAGGGCGCCAGCGCTTGTCATAGTCGTCGTTCCTGTCATTGGCCTGCAGCGGTTCGTTCAGAGCCCCGAAGGGGCCTTGTCGCTGGGGGCGTATCGTAACGCAACAAGAGCCGTCAACGAAAGTAGCTTCAACCTAGATTGGCTACGATTTCAGTGAACCGCGACATCTCATGAAAAACGACGCCCGGGGGCGTCGTGACTCGCAACCAAATAGGTCCGGCTACTTGCGCGCAAACAACGAGACCGCAGTCGGCAAGCCTTGGGCTTTGCGGCTTTCGGCAAGTGCAATAAAGGCTTGACTGAATTCTTCAAACTCGCCTTTCTGCCAAAGGCACCAGAGCTCTCGCTCTTGGGGGTCTGCCGTCGCAAGTATTTCCTCGGTGATGGATTCTTGCTCCCAAACAATACGTGAGATGTCCCGGACCGTGCTGAAAAACGAGTTGGCGTCAACGCCCTCGAAGGTGAACCCAAAACGGCGGAACCAGCTCCCGTAGTAAGCCTTGCCGAGGGCGGTGAACGTGATGGTTGTTTGGTCGGCACCAACCACGTAGAGGTCGATGTAGAACGAGATGTTGGTATTGTCCAGCTTACGGAGGCGGGTCTCTGACGTAACTTTTGAAGTAACTTTTGTCATAGCCGGATAAGGGGATTTTTGGCCTGAGCGCGTATGCGAGTGTGCGCGAACTAGCTTGGAACAGCGCTGGCGGATAGCCCCAGGCCGGCCTCGGTGGAGTTACGAATATTGGGAGGTCGCTAGACCCCACTACCTTTCCCATTTTGCCCGATTGTCGGGCGCACGGATACCCCGCCATGTCGACTCCCGCTTCCTCTGCCTCTCACGCTGCCGTCTCGGTCGCCTCAACCGCACAAGCTCCCGTTCGCGAATGGCTTTGTGCGCTCGTGCTCTTGTCAGCCGCCGTGCTTGGCATGCTCTGTGGCTACTGGAAAGTACTATTCGATGTGAGCGTCGACGACCTTTCGAGTGCGGTGACGTTCATGGGCGCTTTGGTCGCCGGTAGCGGGTTGGCGTTTCTCGTGGCGGCGTCGCAGCTGCGCTCCCGCGGTGGCGTACTGTTGGTGGCAAGCGCTGTGGTCGCCGTTGCGGCCGACGCGTATGAGCAACTGCTAGACGTGGTGCCTATCGTTCACGGCTGGGAGCCTGCGACGCAGCAAGTTTTGGCGCTGGCCAGCTGTGTTGTTGCGCTGTTCGTGGTGGCCTTGCAGCGCACTTGGCGGCGTTGAACACAAGCGGCATTTGTCGTGTAACTCACGGCTCCCTGGCCGGTCGGTAGCCTCTCCAAACCAGGCATGATGGGCACGTCCACCAGGCGAGTGGGGCGCCGCGTCTATACGTAGCAGGACAATTTTCTCAAAAAGGTATTTCATGACTACGCTTTACGCTGACCTGGGCAGCCTCAGCTCCGGAACTCTCGTGCCGCACGCGCTGGCCTACAACCTTGCGGTCACGCTTGAGTCGCTCATTCGCCGTGATACGGACGAAGGCCGCCGCGAAGAAACACGCAAGGCGCTTGACGGCTACCGCCAGGCGATGGCCGAGGGCAACGACGAGGCGTTGATGCGCTTCGTCGATGAGACCGCGCCCGACCTCTTTCTCCCGTACTGCGCGCCGTACACTTTCTTCAAGGCCAACACGGGTGAAGACGGTACCGAGTTCGCCATCGCCGTCGACATGGACTCGCTGATGACCGATGCGCGCTACAACATGGGTGTGCGACAGCTTGCGGACGGTGAGGCGTTCACCAAGTTTCCCGACGGAGTCGACTACATCGTGGTCGTCAACGACCACGGAAATGTGACGCTCTTCGACGCTCGGACCTTCGAGACCCTCTGGGCTTGCGTGTAAGCGCCTAGCCTGGCCCTCTTCTTCAAAAGCCTCGCACATCCTGTGCGAGGCTTCTCTATTTCTTGGCGTGATAGCACCCCCGACTAAGTGCTTCCGTTCTAGTCGGGGCGTCTTCTTCATTCCGGCATGCGTCGTGCCGCTGACTTTACAGGCCTCGCCCTTCGCATCGCTACAGGGGAGATGCATCCCAATCCTCGCGCACCTGTTAATTTTGACCACATCGCGCAGCGGCTCATCGCGCGAGCGCCGGCACCTTGCATGCTGGGAGCATTGGACCCTGTGCGGGACGCACCGGCGGTATTCAATGCGGCCCGGAATGGCGAATTTCTGCGCTTCATTTCCTGGGCGCCACCTGCGTCTTGCGAGGAAGTCCAGGCTCGGCTGCAGACCTGGGCCGACGCAACCGGGCCGATGCAGTCCTTGGTGCTGAGTGTTCGAAACGCCATCACCCAAGATTGGGTGAGCTTTGTTCGTCTGATGCCCGCAGACCCCGCGCTAGGTTTTGGAAATGCAGTCGAGGGCGGCTTGTGCGTTCATCCTCGGTACTGGAACTCGGGTATCGGCACCCAGCTCTCGCGCTTCGTGGTCACGAACCTGTTTGCAGTGTCACCGACAACGGCGGTGGTCGCCCGAGTGGCGGTAGGTAATCTGGGTTGTCGAGCCATGCTGCGGGCGGCGGGATTTCAGGAAGAGGGCTTCACTCGACTTAAGGCTGAAACGGGCGTCGAGCACAACGCGGTCGTGTTGGTGCTCCGGCACCCGCTGGCGTAAGGTGCGGGTGATTTTGGCGATGCTTTGTACTGGGCCGCTTGCCGGAGGCCGCCCTCGCTACACCTTCTCAAGGACAACTACTATCTTTGAGACTCACAATGCAAGAACACAAGTTTCGACGTCGGGCCGGCATCGGCGGCGACCGCTGCATCGTCCAGCTCACACAAGACGACGCGGCAACGCAACCCCTGCGCCGCTCCCTGGCTGCGTGCCATTGGGGCACTCAACTCGCTATTCCTGCCCAGCTGGCAAGGGCAGCTCGCTTGGTCCAAGCACGGACTCTTGCTGACGAGGCGCACCACAACTGGTATTCGCTGATGAGCAACAACGTCGCCAACGTAGAACTCCCGTCTGGGCGTGGCGCGTCTCACGCAGCGCTACGAGCCGACGTTCAGCAGCTCCTGGACCGGTTTACACCGGGACTACAGGTGCGCGGTGCGCTTTGGTTGGCCTGTCACGAAGTGCTTTTTCACGTCGACGAGGCCTTGGCCGAAGAGGCTGCGTTCGTGGTTTGGCACGTTGGCGGACCTGCGAAAGTCGTCGACTTTCCCAACATGGGGTTTGGCGTGACCATGCAAATGGGCGACGCGCTACTTTTCGACGGAATGCAGCCGCATGGCGTGTGCCTGCCCCGCTACGCCGGACGCTCGTTTCCGCGACGCGAGGGCACCACTCTGCGAAAACCACCCGCTTCGCCAGAGGACGTGACTGTTTTCTACTCCATCGACGTCGAACTCACGCCGACGCTTGAAGACTTGCTGCAGATTCGGCGCGAGTTCGGGCCGGAAACAGGCCTGCACATCGAAGTTGACGAACAATCCGGTCGAAGCATGTACAAAGCCTATACCGATTGAGTCATTCCTCATCAACAAGTCCCTTACCACCAACTTGCCAACAAGTCTTGGTTTCAAGGAGTCGTCTATGCGTTTGAAAAACAAACTCCAGAATTGGGTCAGCGCCGTGCGAGACACCGCTGCAGTCATGCTGTTGGTTGTCGTGCTCTTGGTGTTCGCCATCGGCGGCACTGTGCTGAGCTGGACCTACCACAGCAACGGCTACGAAAACTGCCGTGCTCACGGCAGTTCGGTGGCCTGGTGCGTGTTCACCTACAAGTGGCAGTCGTTCAAGGCCCTGTTTAGCTAGCCTCCCCTTCAAGCCTCGTCGACAGACGAGGCTTTCCCTTTGGTGAAAGCCATTCGCTTGTAACCACGAAGCTTTTCGGCACAGCAGGTGCTTGACCGATACTGTAGCCGGAGCGGACCTTAGGCGACGGTCGGTGCTTCGACCTGGAAGGCCAGCGCGCTCCGGTCACGCCAGACCGCCCATAGCATGCGCGTGGTCATCTCGGCGTAGCAACGCTTTTCTGCGTCCCAGGGGCCTGCGACCCAGTTGTGGCCAGCCATGTAGGCCTCGAACAGTAGCCGTTCCGCCTCCAGGTGCGGTGCACCATACTTGCCCATCTCGTTGGCGGCTTCCTCGGTCGGACGTATCAACTTCGGAAAGCGGGGCGTGGGAGTCGGGGACAGCTCCGTCAAAGGCAGCGGCCATCCGTTCAGACGGGCCCGAATGCGACCATTCAGGGTCTCACGAACCCGCATCAATGCAATACCAAGCAGATTGAGCCCGGGCCAATTGAGGGGGTCTTCGGCGTAAATATGGTCTTCTGCAAGGCCTGTACCCCAGATTTTGTCGTCTGGACTGGCTTCGATGAGCTTGCGGGCCTGGGTCGCCCAAAGCTGGTCACCAAGGTCCTTGTTTTGCTCGAACTTGGCCAGGTTTCCTTCGTAGACGATGCGTTCGCGGTTGGCCACCCAAACGGCTTCGTCGTAGCCTTGGACGTCTCGTCCGAGGGCCTTGAGGGCGCGCACGTTGTCCGTGGCCAGCATCTTGACCTCGACGGCCGTGTCCTTGAATAGCCGAGCCTTGCTGACCATCATGTACTGTTCAGCACTGGAAAAGACAACGTCGTCGATAGTGAAGCCCCGGGGATGCCACTGCGAGTAGATGTCGGTAGTGCGCCAGAACAGGACGGAATGCGCGGTAGTCTTCATGTCGGATTCGGGGAGAGGGTTTGCAACGCTGGAGCTGCGGAAGGGGGCGGAGAACTTGCCGACGCGGCCGGTGAGGCTGATGTGCTTGGGCGCGAGTCTATGTGGACGTGCAGTTCGCAACCCCCTAATGCAGCCACGCTCAGCGCCGCAACAAGGGTCACCGAGTAGCGGCTGCACGAGCGGCCAGTGCACGCAGAAAATATTCGGACAAAATGGAACATGCCGCAGCCTTACATCTTGCTCAGTTCGCGCTGCGTGTCTCGTTGGACGTCGCGGTCTTTCAGAGTCTGGCGCTTGTCGGCAAGTTTCTTGCCCTTGGCCAGGCCGATTTCGAGCTTGAGCTTGCCTCGTTGGGTCAGCGTCAGGGGCACGAGCGTGTAGCCGCGCTCGGCGACACGGCGCTGCAGCTTGTTCAGCTCGGTCTTCTTGAGCAGGAGCTTGCGCAAACGCAGCGGGTCCATCGTCGCCAGCAAGCCCTGATTGGACTGGGGCAGTGGCGTGATAGTGAGCGCATCGACGAACGCCTCGTCGTCGATGAGGCGAACGAAGGAAGAACCACCGTTGAAGGTCGCACGACCACCCAAGATGGCTTTGACTTCCCAGCCTTCGAGCATCAGCCCGGCCTCGAAGGTGTCTTCGATAGCGTAGAGATAGTGTGCTTGGCGATTTTCAACGACAACACGACGGACATGCTGTTGTTTTTCGCGCGGGGCGGGATTGAATTCGGGCATGGCTGTCTTTCAAATTGGTAGGAGCTACCCCGGGTGTCACTCGGACAAACCGGACAGGCGGGGTCGACTCCGGGACTGCTCAGGTCGTTTGCCTTGGCAGGTGGAACTCTTGCACTTCGCCCGTGCGAAAGTAATCGCCCCGATAGCGGTCCAAGGCTCGTTTGGTCTTGAACTTCGTGGAGCTGGTCACCAGTCGCCCGCACCGCTCGATGTCCACCCATTCGCTGAACTGCTCGTAAAACCAGGTGGGGAGAAAGTCAGCTTGAGCGATGGCTTCTTGTGCCGCTTCCTCGGCCGACAGCTTATCGACCTGCTTTCGGAACTCGGCGTAGTCCTCGGCCACGGCTGTCATGGGCACGAACCATTGGCGACCGCAAGGCGATGTCACGAGGTAGCCGGGCTCGTCGAACGTGAGCGGAGTCGCATGCACGGACGGCGGGACGGTCTTCGTCGCCTTATCCTTCTGCCGAGCTCCGCGCTTGGCGGGATTGGTTGCAGACATGGAGGGAGTCTCTTGTTGTTTGGTGATAGAAGTATACCACAGCAGATGTAATACGAAAAGTAGGAAGGAGCGGACTGGAGACTAAAAGCAAACGCTATGCGTAGACACCTATTCACTCCATTCACGGAAAGCCTGTTATGTCGACTTATCCTGCGTTCATGCACACCCTGGGAGCCGGCGGCCTGTTCCTAGGCATCCCCGTGAGCTTCGCGGTGGCGGTGTGCGTCGGCCTCTGGCACCAATTCGTATCGGTACCCCGGGGCAACACCTCCGCGAGGGAGGCACAGGGCGCGGCATTGCTGTGTGTCGTTATCGTGTTTGGCGGTTCCGTCCTGGGCTTCCTGGGTTGGGGCGTGGCCGATATGATTGTTGGGCCTGACCCGGCCGTGGTCGCTCAACAAAAGCTCGATGAGGAACACGAGGCCATTGCAAACGCCGTGACGCCTACCGAGTTGGCCAAGGCAACACCTTGCGTGCGGGAAGAGTTGGCTCATCGCAAAGCGGGTGCGGGACTGATTTCACCGCGGGAGTTTTTTGATGCCCGCATTGCTTGCGCCAATAAGGTGCAGCTGACCGCTCAAGAGCAGACGTACCAAGCCGCCCAAACTGCCGCATTGGCGGGCAGCGTTGCGAGCCAACCCGCCCTGAGTGCCAGCGCTCCCTGACGCTACCACCAATTCCGGCGGAGCCTTCCGCGCGGAAGTTGTCAGTTAGAGTTCGGCGCCACAGACGGCCGTCAAGGCCCGGCGTCGCTCGCTGCGAAGGCGTTTCAAATCGACGGTGACGTCGATTTCGCCGGCGGTGGCTTCGCGAGTGCTGGGCATGCCTCGATGGACGGCGGCCATCGCGCGGTTTTCGCCAAGATAGCGAATGAGCAGCTCTCGGGCGGACTCGCCTTGCGGTGTTTCCAGTTCGAAGTCCAGCAGGGTCTTGGCGAGCCCGCGGCCGCGCCGTTCGATGTCGACGGTGACTGCGAACTCAACACACCGCTCGCCCGCCGGTACGAATTGGGACGTGGCCACGAGTCGGCCCTGGTCGAAATAGCCGTGGAGGGTGTGCATCGCCTGACCGGAAGCCATTCTTTCGATGAAGTGGTCCGAAGCCACAAAGAAAAAACGCATACGCCGGTCTTCCGGGCTCAGTCGAAGCAAATGTTCGGTGAAAGCCTGGCGGTCTTTTTCGGTCAACTTGAAAATTCCGGTCTTCATGACCGGTGTAGGTAGAAGCCCTTAGAGACGGCTCTCTATAACTTCGAACGAGTCGACGGGTTCAAACTGTCTTCGAGCAGGAAGAAGCCTCCTTCGCGTTGTAGCGAAGGAGGCTTGGAATTCAGGGTCAGGACGATTAGCCCGTTCGAGTACGGTTGCCTTCTTGCTGCCTATAGTACAGCCATGCGTTCGCAGTCTTCTGGAACGTCAGCACCAGGGTGCCAGTGATAGCGGTCGCCGCAATCATGGCTGCGTTGCGCAACGTCAGGGACGTCAGAGCGTAGAGCGCGGCAACGCCCACGATGACGCACGCCCAGATGAACAGGCAAATGCACAGGTTTCGGTAGTACGCGACGTAGTAGGGGTGCCTGGTCGGCTGGGTCATCAGTTTTCCTCGGAATGGTTCAGGCAGTCTAGCGACGACGTTGTTACAGGCCTTAACCATGTTCTGGATGCCAGCCCTTTGCTTAACTCCGCGACGCTATACGGCGCAGGACCTCTTTCTACCAACGGGACTTTCATGACATCACTACGTTCGCTGCGCTTGGCGCTGTTCACCGCGGTTGCGGCGCTCTCAGCTTTTGGTGCGAATTGCTCTTGGGCACAAAGCGGGGCCGCCGATGCCGAACCTGACCAGGTTCTTGTTTTTCTGCGGCACGCTGAAAAGCCTGAACAAGGCTTGGGCCAACTGACTTGCCAAGGGCTCAACCGTTCGTTGGCTCTCCCCTCGGTGCTTGCCGCCAAGTTCGGTACGCCTGCCTCCATCTTTGCTCCGAACCCGGGCGAGCTGAAGGACGACAAGGGCGTCGATTACAACTACGTGCGACCGCTGGCCACCATCGAGCCGACGGCCATCCGGATGGGTTTGCCGGTCCATGCGACGCATGCCTACACCGATGTCTTTGCGCTCGAGCAATCGCTGCTGGTGCCGGCACAACGCCATTCAACGGTGTTCATCGCCTGGGAGCATCACCTGGCGCGGCTGGCGGTCGAAAACATCGTGACGCACCTGGCCGGTGACGCCAAGACAGTGCCAGCAAAATGGGACGACAGCGACTTCGACTCGCTGTATGTTTTGCGAATTCACTGGGTGGGCAACAAGGCCCAGTCCGTGACCTTCGAGCATGACGCTCAAGGGCTCAATGGGCTCTCGAAACAGTGCCCTGCCTGATTTCAGCCTACTTCATTCCAGGGCTCCTTCCTAATGGACGGAGCCCTTTTCCGTGGGGGCGCTTCACGACACCGTTCGCTATACATCCGTAGGAAAACTTACGGAGAAGCACATGCTTCAGGTATTTCGAATTGAACACAAGGACACCCAAGTCGGTCCCTTTCAGACGAATACGGAGTTCACCCAAGAACTTGCGCGTCGTGCCACAGCCCAATCCCAGCTGCGCGCGCCGCACGCCGACGGCTTAGGGCTGGGCTTCCTGCCCTACATCTACGTCTTCGGCTGTCTCGACCTGGACTCCTTGCGAGAGTGGTTCTTGCTGGGCCAGACCTTGCAAGAAAATCGCGATATCCTGGCTCGGTTGCAGGCCATGGGCTTTGTACTCTCCGAGTACTTGGTCAACGACGGCGACTACCGCATCGGTCGCAGCGGGCTGCAAGTTGCTTTCGCGTCCTGCAATTGTCGCGATGAGGGGCTGGTCGTGTTCCACGAACTGTCCACGCTGGAAGCCAGCACTGAATTGGCGTTTTGCTGACTTCAGCTCCCGTCGAACGACGTAGTTTTGTTTCTAGCAATTCTTGGACTCCATCGTCGTCGATGGAGTCCATTCTTTTGCCCGAATGCCGCAGGTTGTGCGCGTTAACTCGTGGTAGCAACCGCCGCGACGTCCGCGCGGCCGTCGAGGCAGAGGTAGCCCATGCGGGCAAAGCCCAAGGCCAGCAAACCGCAAATGCCCATCATGCCGAGAGAGCCCTCAACGTAGACGCTCGTGACGAGGGGGCTGTAGGCGACTGCCAGAGCCAACAACCCTAGGGAGCCCGCCGTCAGCAACGCCAAGAGTCGTCGGCCACGCCCGGCTCGACGGTTGCGAGTGCAAACGACTCCGAGCATTCCCATGAAAAGCACCAGGCCCCAAAAGAACAAGGTGTCTGCATCAGCTGCAAGGCTGAACGGGCCCTCGGGTGCGACCACGTCGCTAAAGTAGCTCCAATGCTGCGGGGCGCGGCCACACGCTAGCAGTGAGAGCGCAGCAGCAGCGCCCACCAGGCACTGGCCCAGGATGTTGGCAAGTCGAAAGAAGCCCGTCGGGGCCGAAGAGGTTGTTGGTTGCATGGTAGATTGCGGCACGCGATTAAAGCGTTGGTTCAATGGTTTGTGTGGCGGAACGTCAGGTTGATACGAGCACCGGAACGCTCCGGTTCCTTGGGGATACCATGCGTCCACAGTTCCTGGGTTCGGCCCCGCATGACCAGCAGCGAACCGGGCGCCAGCGGCTCGCTGAGCTTCAACCCTGTTGCCTTGTGGCGGAATACGAAGGTCCGCACAGCGCCGAGAGACACCGATGCGATGACCGGCTTGCTACCCAGTTGCGTCTCATCGTCGGAGTGCATGCCGATGGAGTCATTGCCCCCTCGGTAGTGGTTCATGAGCACACTGTTGAACCCCGCGACACATCCTTGGCGAGCGAGCCAGGCCTCGATGCGGTCCGCCAACTGCCGCAGGGGCGCCGGCATGGGCGCAGCGGGGTGTCGCAAGCCAGAATAGGCGTAGGGGACTTCGCCGTACCACGCCAAGCGACGCGGGATAGGAATTTCCTTGCCGGCATAGACCACCGTCATGTCGCGCCAGGCCACATGCTCATCGCACCAGGCCATCAGCTGTGCGTGCTCCATCTTGTCAAGGAAGGTGGCGTCGCACAACAGGTCTGGCCGAGGATTGTCGTCACTGGGAAACAGGTCGGGTGCAAACATGGTGGCGTGAAAAGCGGGTGGCGTACGGACTTGCGGTCAAACTCCAACCGGAGCCCTAGAAGGTCAAACGCCTCGACCACTTGCGTAGACGAGGCGGATGAGCCATTTTCTCAGTCTTGCGACATCAAAGCCGGCACGGAGTTGGGAACGAGGCTCCGCGGACCTCGGCGGCGCCTCAGGCGGCTACCGCGAAGGAGTTGTCGTTAGCAACTGTAACATGCGCTGTTTGCTTCAGACCGAAGTCTGTTGCCGGGAAGTCACCCGCCCGCGTTGCCGCCTTCAGCTCTGTGCCCCGTCGAAACCAGTTCACCCCCATCACAAGGACTCAAAAGAGCCAGAACTGTCAGCGCCTAAGCACTTGTGGTGGAGGTGGGGAGAGTCGAACTCCCATCCGGAACATTTTGCATCCGTAAGATACACAACGATGAACACAGTATAGCAGCATTGTTTATGTAAGGCAACAAATGTTTGTTATCAAGTCCTCGCGCAACGCAACTTTTCTCGCTCGTAGTCTCGGCAGACGGACTTTCCCGTATGAACTGCCTTCGCTACAGGGTGCACACCCTTTGCGAGATAGTGCCCATGACCCGCGTCCGTCCTTCAACTTACAAGCTGCTACCCGTTGCCGCAATGCTTTGCGCGTTGATGGGTACGTCCACAGGCAGCTGGGCTCGGGACGCGCAGGACGCAGGTGGGTCGGTCTCTGCAACGCAAGCCATCTGCGCGGTTCCTGCCGGAACCATCAGTTTGCAGCAGGCTCTCGAGCTGGCCTTGTGTAATCAGCCTTTGACGGCTGAAGCGTCCGCTCTCGTTCGCGAAGCCCGTGCAGCACGCGACCAAGCGCAAGGCGCACAGCTGCCTCAAGCGACCCTGAGTTCGTCGCTGAACAAGACGTTGACGCACCTGAGCGGGAACGCCGACGGCATGATTTCCGAGCAACAAGGCAGCTTGTCGTACGTGTTGTTCGACTTTGGCGCCCAACGGGCTACAACTGCGGCGGCCCAGGCCGGCGTTCGTGCCAGTGAGCGGGATGCCCAGGCGCAGGCGCAGACGGTGATGCTCGAAGCCAGCAAGCGCTATTTTGCTTTGGTTGCGGCGCGAGAAGCCGTTCGTGCCGCACAGGACAATCTGTCTGCCGCCCAAGCCAGCGACGACTCCGTTCAAGCGCGGTTTCAGGTGGGCGACGCCATTGCCGTGGACGTCTTGCAATCTCAGTCCAATGTCGCGGAAGCGCGGATGAAGGTGGCACAGGCCCAAGGCAACTTTGATATCTCACGCGCGGCCCTGGCGCAGTACGTGGGCGCGAAGCTGAGCGCTGCAATCGAGCCGGAACTTCCGGAAGAACAACCCCCGGAGCTGGTTTCTATCGAAGATATGCTCGCGGGTGCCCTTGCGAACCGACCCGACCTGCAGGCAGCGCGTGAGCGGGTAGCCGCAGCGCAATCCCAGGTAGACCTCGCGCGAGCGGCAGGCAAGCCTCAGCTCAAGGCCGAAGCGTCCTGGGCCTACCAGCACACGCCCCAGTACTATTACAGTGGCCACACCAACAGCATCGGGCTGACACTCGAAATTCCCCTGTTCGATGGCGGTCAGGCCAAGGCGCGCGAGAACCAGGCGCGGGCGCACCAGACCACTCTTGAAGCACGCCTGCAGCAGCAGGTGGACGCCGTAGAGTTGGATGTTGTCCAGGCATACGCCCAATTGCGTGCCGCACACGCAGCTCGGACCAGCGCACTGGCGTTCAAGACCGCGGCGCAAGGCGCCGAGGAGCAAGCCCATGGCCGCTATGACGCGGGGGTGGGCACGATGCTGGAGTGGCTGACGCTGCAAGCCAAGGTGGCCTCCGCGCGCGAGCAGGCCATCTCGGCAGATGTCACCTGGTTCGAGGCCAAGTTGGCGCTGGCCCACGCGCTCGGCTCGCTCGAAACGTCTTCGCATTGAACCGCATCGCTTGCTCGGTGCCACCGCGCTTTCGACGCAGACCTTTGCTACCGGCCGCCTTCGGCTGGTAGTCGGTTAGGCGGCCAGAACAACCACTTGCGCACGCGGCTTTTGCGCTTCGTCGATGGCCGTCACTTCGTCGTTCAATGCACGCTCGACCAATTCGGCCAGGGCCGCCGAACGACCAAACATGCTGCGCGAGGCGGGCTTGTCCAGATGCGAGCGAACGTAGGCACTGAGGGCGTTCTTGGCGCGGCGATACAGCACCGTGCGCTTGCTGCCAAAACCCGCGTCAGCGAGGTCCACGTATTGGGCGACTTCCCACATCGTGCTGTCCGTGGCCAGGCCACCGTCGAGCAGCGTTTGGGCCAGGGTCTGGGCTTGGAGGAAGAGCTGGTCGAAGTTGTCGGCGACGGGAGCGATGGAGGCGAGGTGCAGGCGGATACGGTTGGTCATTGTCAGCATTCGGAGAGAAGGGCCAGGGGCCACTTCTTTTGCGGCCCGATGAATGCAAGTATCGCTAGTGCTGACATCAACCGCTACAAGTTCTTACGGCAAATTGTGGCTGCGTTCACTCCCCGTTAACGGAATCTGAGTCAACTTGTGCGCCCACGCACATTCTCGGAAAACTGGGTGTGATGTGGTTCACATCCCCGGCCTCTGCGCACCGCTTTGGGCCGTAAGACTGGGTACTAATGTTAAGACTGGCAGCGATGCGTTTAGCCTCGTGTGTGAAATACGTCACGAGGTGTGTGGGCCCCGCTCAGGCTAAACGCAAACGATTAAACGCCTCTGCGAGCTGCTCGCGGGTCTTCTTCTCTTGCAGTCTGCCATGACAGACTGCCTCCGCCTACTGTTTCTGCCCCATGCCATTGTCTGGTCTACCGCTTCTCACACAGCTGGCGCACCTGGGGCCGACCTGCCTACAGCTTATTGAAGAGCTGGCAGAAGAAGCCGCATTGCTGCTGGAAGCGGCGGGGTACGTTCGTATCAGCGCGGCAGCGGCCGCGGTTCGAGACGGCGTACCTTGTGCGCTTCGGGTGCTGCAGGACCCGTCGACGGGCGGGCATCTCGTCGTAGGCTCCCAGGCCACGGTCATCTATCGCAGTCCGGGAGTGTGTGAGCTCGACTGGCGGTTGACGGCCGAGCCCACGAATCTCGACGAGCTCGGTTTGGCCGCATGGGTGCCTTCTGCGCACGCGCTTGCGTGGAGCTTGGCGTGCGACACGTTGAATCCGGCATTGTTGACAAATCCTGTGGATACGGCCTTGGCCGTCGAGACCGCGCTTTTGACAGCGTGGGCGCGCCAGAACGCACGCGAAGGACATTGGAGTCCCTCAGGGCGCATGCGATGGTTGAGTAAACTGGAGGAATGGCTGCGGCCGTAGTCTGCTGGAGTGAGCGGGACGCGCACCGAGCAGAGGACGCCGCAGCAGTTTCTGGGGAGGCAAGCGCGCGGCGGGGCGCCTTGCTCGATGCACGTCCCGCCAGCGCTCCAAAGTACACCGCGCAAGTGGCGAGGGTCGTACCCGTGCCACGCTCCGCGCGCATTGCAGCTGGAAGCGTTGTACCCCTATAAATGAGAAAAGACCGCGCAAGCGCGGTCTTGGAACAAATCTGACAGGTGTCAGGAGAACTCGTAGTTGCAGAAGGTGTAGCCCTGCGAGTCCAGCCATTGTCGGTCGTCTTGGCCGAACTGGTACTGGTCCGGGTACTTCTCGTGTCGACGCTTGGGTTCGTGCGATTGCTTTTCGAAAACAAAGTCGAGGAACTCTTGCACGGTCCATTCGCGACTGTAGTCGTCGACGATGGTGCCCGGCTGCGTGGCGAATTGCTGGCGCCAAGCCTCGAAGCTCACCAGGTTGAGCGTGGGATGCGCCCGAAACTGAAAGCGAGCGCCGCCGGCGCTGAGCCCGAGATGCAGACTCGAACGGTCGCCCGATTGCTCGCATTGGCGAACGTACTCGAAATTGAAAGTCATGGAAATGTCCTTGTGTTGAAGTCCTGCGATGTATAGAACTTCAACAAACAATCGCTGCGCTTAATCGCTGCGCTTCCAGGAAAAGACCGCGCAGCAGGGCTGCACGGTCTGGATGAACATCCGGAATGTCGAGGAATGGGTGACTACTCGGCGGAGCACTCGCTGAGCTGCTGACGCATGTAGTCGATGGTGACCTGGTAGAAGCCAGCGGCATCCTTGGCCGTGGCGGAGCTGCCAGCGCCCGTTTGCGGGCTCCATTGCTTGCGCATGGTGGCAAGGACGCCAACAAACAGCATCATCGAGACCCACAGTGCACGGGCGGCAATGTCGTTATCGGCGATGCATGCCCGCAGCGCCGAGTCGGTGCAAGCTGTGATGAAAAACACCTCTTTCTGCACCTCCTGAGCACGTTTGGCGAACTTCAGGGGATAGACCTGCTTCAACATCTGCATCGCAGACGCAAGACCGGGGTCGACTTCGTTTCGCGCGTCGTACTCGGCAAACTCGGCGTGCAACTCCGCACGCTCGGCGTCGGAAATGTTGCAGTACTGCGAAAGTTGCGCCTGTCGGTTTCCTTGAAAGCAAACCACCTCCTGCGAGTCCTCGTCGTACGTTTCATGGCCGGGCGCGGCACCCGCCGACGCGCACAGTTGCTCGTAGAGCGTTTGAGGCACCAGCATGGCGCTCAAGGCGAGGTCGAGCGTGTCCGGCAGGGTAGCCGGGTCAACCTTGAGCTGGTCGGCGTAGTGACTCAAGCCCGCCTTGTTGTCGCTTTTCGCAACCAGCTTCTTGAGCTCCATCAGCCAACTCTTGCGGCTGTTGTGGACGCGCAAGAGGAAGTCGCCCGCACAGAGGTCTTGCATGAAGTTGGTGCTCAACTCCGAAACGGGCACGGGGTGCGCATTATGGAGCTTGAGCAATCGACCGTTCTTGACAAGTCTTGCTAAGAACTCACGCAGGTACTCCAACCCGCGGTCGCCGGAGACTGCTTGCAGTGCGCCGTATCCGCAGTAGGTACCGTGAATCGGCAACGACAGGGGTTGCGCGATAAGGTTGTTGCTCACACTCCCGATACCCGCAAGCGTATCGCGGGCCAGGAAGTCTTGTTGGTGAACAACCAACGGGAAGAAAACGACGGGAGTTCCGTCGACGATGGGCATCTGCGTGATGCCGCACGTTGCGTTCCAAGTACCCATGGGGTTCTGTCCTGGTTGAGAGAGGTTATTGGCCTCTTTCGTATAGGCAGGGTACTGGCTTACGGTTTCGCAGACGCTTCGTTGGAGCCAAGGGCCTGCTAGCGAGGCGAAAGTGGAGGAAGCCAAGCCTTTGCCAACTCGTGGACTTGGCTGAGCCGAGGCGTCTTCCCGAGCACTTGCTCTAGGATGAAGCGTTGAAAGCCATAGGCTTGCGTCGCCGCCCGTTCAGAGGCGGCGGCACGGTCGACCGCGTTGCGACTGGGTAGGTAGAGGTGGTGGGTTTGTGCGTCCGTGACTCGGAACCCGGGCAGGTAGCAACGAACGGCGCCGTTGAACACACTGCCTTGCTTACCGTATTCATCCGACAGGGCGTAGGTCATCGCCTCGCTGAGAAAGACAACGTGCGCCATTCCGGCCAGGCGGGAAGCCAGCTGCGCGGGGTCCGTCGCCGCCGATGTTTCCGGGTTCGCGTTCGAGTAGGGCGTGACCACCAAGACCGGGAGAAGGCGTTTCGCGTTCTCGAGCAGGTCAAGGAGGTTGTCCAGTTCAGCAGCAGTGCGAACTGGATGCGCTTGCGCCGACAAGCGCTCGCCGCCGTCGCGACAGTCCATCTCTTGGGCCCACTGGCGAACAAAGCGGGGCACAGATGTGACGACGGGTCCCTGCGTGCGAAAGCGGCAGGCGTTTCGCACGACCAACAGCACACCGTCTCCGGGTGCCCGTGGTGCCACCAGGGCAAGGTCCGTCAGCCACTGCCGCTCAGGTTTGCCCTGGTCGGGATGACTGCACGCAAACTGCAGCAAGCCGTCTTTTTGTGCCCATGCCAGCGTTGTCTCCTCTTGCTGGACAACCTCATCGCGCAACAACCGTTCGGCCAGTGGGGCCCCAAACTTTTCGAGAACCCAGGCGTCGAGCATTTCCCGCAACCGAGTTCTACTCGGGGCCCAGTCCTGCGTGCAGCGCAAGGCCGTCTGTAGCAGTGCCCGGGTCGTCTCCACGTGAAAGGTAGGTGTCTGCAAGGTGATTTTCGGGGCAAAGGGTGCTGAGCTGCGCGGAACCAGGCCCCGCCGTTGGACGTATTCTATCGCACACCCGCTATTGTGAAAAAGTCGCCAAGAGTGGACGTTCTCGGAGTTCGTGCAATGATGAGCACTTGCGGCGGTAAGACATTTGTATTACAGTAGTATTACTTCCTTGGAGTTCATCATGCCCACCAAGTCTCCCGTCACCGTACGTTTGGATGACGAACACCGACTCACCCTGGAGTCGTTGGCAGCAGACAGCTCGCCAAGCGACGTCCTGCGCAGAGGGTTGCGGATGGTGGCCAGCGCAGAGCGCGCGGCGAATGCGCCGTTGCATCCCCGTTTGGTGAGTGAGGACGCCATTGTCGAGGTCATCGAGCGGGCCGCTCAAGCCGCTTGTGAAGTCCTGGATGAGCTGTTCGAGGGCCACCCCAAGGAGCGAGGCGGCATCAGCAGCAATTTCGTGGGAACGCTGCAAGACCATCTGGAGGCCATGCTGACAGGCAAGGAGGCCTCGCACCGCTCCTACAGCCGTGAGCTGAACGCCTTGTTTGGAGACTGGCGCAGCCTGGGCCGCCTTCGAGCCGCAACGGCCAACGAGGGCTTCAGCATCATGCTCACCAGTGACCTTGCCGGTGCGCCGCCGTTGTTTTTCCACTCGGACCGCCAGAGCTTTGTAGAGCTGCACGCGGTGGGCGCCGATACGCTGTACACCTCCGAGGACGCCGCACGTCGGGCGGTGTTTGACTGGATGCGCAAGAATGCCATCAGCCCGCGCGCGTACCACCTGCGTTTGTGCCTGCTTGCCTTCGGTGACACGGGGCCGTTGACGGTGGCGGAAGTCGCCGCCGGATAATCTTGGACGGGCCTCGAAGTCCCACGCCGCCTAAAGGTAGTTGCCTATATGGCGGATGCCTCGACCGCGCCGCATCATCGACGACACGACCGCTCACGACCCTCAACTCCGGGCGCGCCTCAAGACGCACCTGGAGCAGCGACTCGCGTCAGGCACTGCGACGCAGTGGCCGCCCTTGATTGTCGACGAATTGGCGCTTGCCTATGGCGCTGTCCGAGCAGACGTGGCCCTGATTGGAGCGCGCTTTGAAGGCTTTGAAATCAAGGCAGGGCGCGACACGATGGTTCGCCTTCCTCGCCAGATGCAAGCCTATGACGAGGTGTTCGAGCGGAGCTGGGCCGTGACCGTGGAACGTCATCACGATAAGGTGGCGGCGCTGCTGCCGTCGTGGTGGGGATTACTCGTGACGCTGGACGGGCAGGGCGACGCGTCCCCCTTGGTGGTCGTGCGTGAGGCCCGCGATAACCCCATGCTGGACTCGGCGCAGCTAGCCCGATTGCTCTGGCGAGAGGAGGCCCTAGCGCTCCTGGAGGCTCAAGGCTTGCTCACCAAAGCGTTGAACCGGCGGCCCAAACTGGCCTTGTTTGCCGCGCTGTCGCAGGCTAATGAGGCGGGGGCGATGGCTGCCCTGGTTCGAGACGTCCTGCGTCAGCGTACAGGCTGGCGTGACGAGGCAGGTGCGTCCACGCTCACCAAGAACGCCAAGCGAGCCCCGTAAGCGTCTTCGGGGTTCTCAGCGTCGCGAAACCGGAAAGCGGTCCTGGAAGCCGTCGCTTCCGTTCAGGCTTCGTCGAACTCTTCGTCTTCTTCGGCAAGGCGGCTCAGGTGGCCCTGCATGCACTCGACCAGTACCGAGTGAGTCTTGCTTACGGCGCTCTGAGAACCCGCTCCGCATTGGTAGTTCCACGGTGTGCGTAGTTCGGTCAACACCTCGGCGAACAGCATCAAGTCCACGACGGCAGCGTGCGCAGCAGGAGCCAAGACCTTCTTGCTCTCTGCCTTGCCCTTGCCCTTACTTTTTCCACCGCCGTCGGTGGTCCCGTCGACGAACTCGCGCATCAAGCGCTCCGGCTTGGCCAGCGTGGTGTAGAGCGCCGTGCTGTGCAGGCTGAACTCGATAGCGCGTCGCGCATGGTCCTGCTTGGCTTCGCGCTTGGGCGCCTTGAACCGCGGCGCTAGTTGCGCTTCGAGGGCCTGGCGAACGGTCATCTCGGGAGTCCGCCAGCTGGCACGGTTTCCGAGCGTGGAAATCAACTCGTCGTGAATGTTCGCATGTACCAGCATCAGGCCCAGGGGGCGCAGGTGCACTTCACCCGACGAATAGTCCAGGTCCTCGTTGAACAATTCGCCCCGTTCGATACCCTCGTTGAGGACAGTTTCGAGCGAAGTCAGGTCGATGTCGGCGGGTTCGCCCTCCCGAGACAGGAATTCCGCGGCGTTGTTCGCAAAATAGGCCTGCAGCAGGGGGAGCGTCTCGCCCGTCAGGTCTTCGATGCCGCCGTAATCGTTGTAGACCCCTCGGATGCCCGGCGTCAGGGGCTGCGCCAAGTCATGGGCATAGCAAAAGCCCCCACCCATCTCGAAGCGTTCCAGGTTGGGCAGCTCTAGTAGAAGCGGAAACAAAACGATGGGGTCGCCTGCTTGAATAGGCAAACGACTCACGCCACAGGTTCCGTTCCAGCATCCCATTTGAAGCTCACTCAATCTCTATTTTGGAGTAATCATTATAGCATCTGTTGATGTTATGATTGGTCGCTTTTGGGGTATGGACGGCAGTTGGGAGACAGCGGGCTGTGTGCGGTATGCTAAGGGCATGCCTGTCTTTCCTGATTCGCGGGGCGCTCGGCCGCCGCTCCCTCGCCACCAACCGCCGCTCGAACTGGGGGCCATCACCCATGAGGGCGTTCCCTTGCGTATTGCCGCCGCAACGTTTCCCAACGGACGCGTTGCGCTGTTTCTGACGAAGTACCTCGCGACCGAACGCCGGTGGTCCATCAACGTCCCCTCGTTCGAGCTGGCTCGCAACGAAACGCTCGTGAAGACGTACGACGAAAACGCCCCGCTCCGTCCCGTCATGCTGGCAACCGGTTTGTTCGAGGACACCGGTGAACGTGTGGCAGTGGGATTTGTAACCCTGGAGCTTTGGCGGCTCACGCCGACGGTCATGGAGCGGTTGGAGCCCCTCCTGGCGGCGTCCTCCGGTTAGGCCTGAGACGGTTTCCGTCACGAGTTCGGCAGACGTGGGCTATGGGTTGCGTAGCCCCTGAGGAGGACTAGCGCTCCTGGACCGCTTGGGTGGCAGTTGTCACGGGGGCGGTGACTGCCTCCGGCAGCAGAAACCGGGGGCGTTCTACCCCAAAGCCTTGCGCAAAACCCACACCCATCGTGCGCAACGCCTCTTCGATGGCGGAACTCTCGACGAATTCCGCTACCGTGCCCAGGCCCATCCGCCTGGCAATGTTGTGGATGCTCTCGACCATGGCGAAGTCCACTGCATCTGTGAGCATGTTGCGCACGAACGAGCCGTCAATCTTCACGTAGTCCACGGGCAGCTGCTTCAGGTACGCGAAGCTGGCCATGCCGCTGCCAAAGTCGTCGAGCGCCAAATCGCAACCGAGCGCTTTCAGCTGGGTCATAAGCTGGACAGCGACCGTCATGTTGGATATGGCCGCGGTCTCCGTGACTTCGAAACACAAGCCTCGGGCGGGCACGCCGTGTTCGGTGAGCTTGGCTGCGACGTAGGTGGGCAACTCTGTGTCGGTCATGGAGGCTCCCGACAGGTTGATGCAGAACCGCAAGTTCTGCCGGCTCGCACGCGTTTGTGCGTACAGGGCGAGGGCCTTGTCGATGACTCGACGGTCAATCGCGTTCATCATGCCGTAGCGTTCGGCAGCAGGGATGAAGGCCATCGGCGGCACGAGGCGGCCATCGTCTTCTCGCAACCGAACGAGCATCTCGTAGGTCTCGCAGACGTGCCCCGACGAGAGCGCAAGAATTTTCTGGCCTTGCAAGACGAAACGGTCTTCGTTCAACGCACGTTGTAGCCGAGAGGCCCAGCTCAGCTCGCCTTCGCGCTGGCTGACCGCAGCATCCTGGGCGTCGTAGACGTGAACACGGTTACGGCCCTGGTCCTTCGCGAGGTAGCAAGCGGTATCGGCCATGCGCAGTAGCTCCGTTCGCGTGTGCACATCGCCTTCGAATGGAACCAATCCGATGCTCACACCTATTTGGAAGGCCCGGTCCTGCCAGATGTACTTGAACTCGGCTACGGCCTCTCGCAGGGTTTCGGCGACGCGCAGAGCGGGCTGACGCGAACAGTTTGTCAACAAGACTGCGAACTCGTCCCCGCCCAGGCGGGCCAGAGTGTCTCCCTTGCGCAACAGTTGCGACAAGACATGCGTCAGCTGTCTCAGCAGCTCATCGCCAGCGACGTGGCCGCAACTGTCGTTGACCACCTTGAACTGGTCCAGGTCCAGGAACATCACCACGTGGGACGCATCTTCGGTGGCAGCGCTGAGCAAGGCCGCGTCCATGCGAGCGTCAAAGGCAATGCGATTGGGCAGGCCGGTCAGCGCGTCGTGAGTAGCTTGGTGTGACAGTTCGTGCGCGAGCTTCTTGGCATTCGAGACGTCGTGGACGACCATGACGGCGCCTTCGAGCTGGGCGTCGTTATAGATGGGTGCCACTGTAAACTCGACGTGGCACTGTGCTCCAGACAGCGAATGGATGGTCCCTTCGGAATTCAGACTCACAGCAGTGGTCGATTCCAAAGCGCGGGCAACCAAATCCAGTTTGAGCCCGGTGGCTGGCTCCACGAGGTTGACAATCTCCGAGCTCGGCAAGCCGGTAGCCGTTACGCTGGACCAGCCCGTCAGCGTCTCCGCCTTGGGATTGAGGTAGGTGACTTGGCCTTGGCGGTCGGTTGTCACGACCGCGTCCACGATGGAGCGCAAGGTAACTTGCAGCAGCTCTTTTTCCCGCACGTAGTTGCGCTCGGCTTCGCGCTTTCGAGCCAGGGTTTGCCGAAGCCGGGTAGCTTGACGCATGAAGGCCCACGCAGCCAGCAGCAGGACGGCCGTGACGCTGCCAGCCGCGACGAGTTCGTGTCGGCGAAGCACGAAGTAAGTTACCAGGGCCTCTTCTTCCGGGATGCCTACCAAGGCGGTCAACCCGGCGATTCCAACTCTTGCCGTGGCTCGGTAGCGTAGAACGCCATCGATGGCGCCGGGCTCGGCATGGCGTACTCCGCCCTTAAGCGGCGCAGAGTCGAGTCGGCTCACGGGAATTTGAGCTCCGACCGTCAAGCCATCACGACCTTTGCGTGCCAGGAAGACACCTTCGGAGGTCAGCACGCCCATGGCGGCGTCGGTGTAGCCCTCAATGGAGAAGTCTCTCAACAACAGACTGGGGCGCATCGTCACGAGGACGGTTCCCATGCAGTTGCCTGACGCGTCCGTGATGGGCTTGAAGCCAGGGACTACCCAGCTCTCAGTGGAGTCTCGGTAGGGGCTGCCGATGCGTAGCGCTTGCGTCTCCAGCGGCTGACAGCGGAAATTCAGCTCCGCGGGCTCTTCCATCCAACTGCCGCGCGCCCAATACGTGCTGTCGAGCACCAGCCCCGTCTGGTCAACGAGCGTCACTTCTGAGAGGTGCTCGTTGTCGAGCAGAAGTGTGTTGCGAGCCAAGACGGGAAAGTTGACGGTTGCGTCGCTGGCGGCCAGGAACCGCACCAAGGTGGCCACCTGGTCGGCATGCTCCAGCAGATGCCGAGTCTCGGCCGCCAGCTCTGCCGCGGCCCCATCCGCCTGGATGTAGGCCTTGTCGACCGCGGCACGCTTGGCTTGGGCCAGGGACCAGGTCACACCGCCCCAGAGGCAGCTCAGGCACAGCCCCAATGCCGCTAGGATGGCAAAGTGGATGGGGAGCAGCCGAGATGATGCGGAAGAGGTGGCGGGCATGCAAGAAGGTCGTCGAAGGGGGGCACCACGGACAAAGTGGGCAGACCACGCGTGCCCACAGTGCGCGCCGACCTAGGTTACGCCAAGCCACTCGGGCAGAACCCCGGAGGAAGCCGACGTTGACCGGTCTGTTTCGCTCCGAGCCAGCGGCTAGCTGCCCGGGGTGCAGTCGCTACACCTCCTAAGGACAACCATTTTGTTTTTAGGAGATTTTCTGTGAGGAAATTACCTCCCAAGCTGCATGCATCGATGGGCGCAGCGGTGCTCAAGCACTTGTCGCGCTTTGTGAGCATGGAAGGCCTGCTCACCCGCTACGAAGGCACTCAAGAGGGTTTTGTGGCGGGACAAGCGGTGGCCTCGGCCATTTCCGAGCTGTTCTATGACGGGCTCGGCGTCGTCTACAACGACGTCGACGTATTTTTGCTGTCTCCCCGTTTTGAACGACCAGACAACCAGATACTGTCGACGCTGGAATTTGAGAAGGTCGAGCTGGCAATGAACTATCGCCAACTTGTGCTCGAATTGACGACGGTCTACGAAGTCATGCGCACGCGTAGGCAGGGCATGCTCAACGAAGTCCTGTGCCGACCGTGCGGGGACTTCGTGGGGTATCCCACCTACGCTGCGTTGGCGTTCTTGCAATCATTCGACCTGAACTGCGTGCAAGTGGGTGTACGGCTATCGGACGGGGCCTTGGTGTGGACCCAGGCTTACGAACAATTCCTCGCCACGCGTGAAATGCTGGTGATGAACGTGAAAACGCCGATGCACACGGCCATTCGTTGGTTTCGCAAAAAGAACGAGCTCGAAGGAGTCTTCGGTCATGATGACCGGACGATGGAGCTTCTTGCCTCGGTAGCGCAACGGGTGGGCATTCGTTTGACGGACCGGGCATCGCTGACCGCCTCATGCCTCAAGGTGTGGGACGCCCAGTCTCGATTTGGACCTCAATACGCCCAGAAGGCGCGAGAAGTTCAGTCGCGCTTGGGTGCCTATTTCCGGCTTCAGGCGGTCGACGAGGGCGGACGCTTCAATCTGTTCACATTGGCTCCGGTGGCCAGCGCACGCAAGGAATTGCTGGACTTTCCTGGTTTCGACATGACGCTACCGACCTACGCCCGCGCGTTGCAAGGGCATTGGAAGCGGCACATCTCGGAGCAACTGGTGCAACGGCTGACGCCAGTGTCCGTTGATGCCAGAGACGCTGAAGACGCTGACCAGGCGACGGACGGCCCCCGAACCGAGCTTCGGGTCAAACCAGGTGTGCACTACTGGAACATCGCCCGTGAAGGCGTGTTGGCAGTGGAGGCTCTGCAAAATGCCCGGAACGCCCGAACCCTGGAAAAGACTCTTGAAGCACACCGAGACTTGTTTTGGATGACCTACCAAATGTCTGCGGGGCAACAGTTCGCGGCTGTCACCGCCATGAACAAGTTGGCAGCCAAGGAAGGTCAGTGGGTGTACGGCGTGTTCGAACAACTGTCCGGCGACTTGGTGACCCACTTGGCTTCGCTGCCCGCGGAGGAAGTAGCTCAAGCTGTCGAAGGGACGTTCCACCAACAAGTCAAGCTGTTCGAAGACCAGGTGGCTGCTCTTGAGACGCCATTGCAGCCGCTGCTTCCGAACCTGTCGCTGGACGGCTATGAAGCTCAAGAGCTTTTGACGTTCAAAGACTTGGCAGATGAGGGAACACGACAGCACCACTGCGTCGCAGGCTACTTTGGTGCTGTCTTGCAGGGCCGTACTCGCATCATCCGGCTCACCAAAGGTTCCGTGCGCCATAGCTTGACACTGCAGCTGGAAAAGGTGGCCGAAGGTTGGAGTGCGCGTCAACTACAGGGACTGCAAAACCGAGACGCCACGGCGAAAGAAAAGGCGGTGGGGCAGCGTTACGCCAACATCGTCAATTTGCAGGTCTGGGCGGCCAAGTGGCACGTCTCGCTCCCCCTCTGGGTTGCCAAGGCGATTTCGAAGCAGGCGCCTTTGTGGGCGAGTGAGCGGAGCAGGGGCCTGACCGGCGAAATCGACTGGGAGACTCGTTTCCGTGTCGAGCAGCGTCTGCGCAAGAGTTGGAAGCCCCGCCTTTTCGGCTACTTCACCGAACACTTCCAGCTCGGTGGCGTCGCACGAAAGTTCGACAGGCTGAAGGTGAGCCGGCTGAAGCTGGTTCGCTTTGCCAGGTTGCTGAAGCTGACGTTCGAACATCGGGGTGCTTCGGAAGACGTGGGCTACATCCATAAGGTCAACGCAGCGCTGAACGACGCACTGATTCCGGTGCCCCGTCACCCAATGCGTGCAGCGGGCGACGGCGCTCTCGATGCCTTCGAGGACGACGACCTGCCGTTCTAGGCAAGTCAATTTTTTGTCAACGCAGGACAGCTCCCACTGTCCTCATTCAAGCCCCTTGCGTTACGCGCGAGGGGCTCTCTTTTTGCCGACAGGGTTCTCCGACGACGCACCCCTGGATTTTGGACGGGCGTGTCGGGCGGTATGCCGCTACACTTGCGACTTTCTCGTCGAGCTCACGGACCTGCCATGCCTTCCTTCCATGCCACCCGCTGCGGCGCCTCCACGCTGGGAAGAGACATTTTGGTGACAGGCTGGAGCGCCCCTGAGCAGGAAGGGGACTGCTATTTGATGCTGCAGTTCAGTCGTGGGCCGTTGTCGCCACAAGACCTGGAGTTGGGCTTCGACCAACCCTATATCGAATTCTGCGGCCAGGCTTGGTCCTGGTACGGGCACATCAACGAATTCGTGCTCCGTCGAAGCGAGGTGGTCGTCCAGATGGACAGGACGGCTGCCAGCACGATGGACAGCGATGGTCGCATGCACGTGACCTTTGACTTGGACGAGCCCGCCTTCTCGGCGCTCCAGGCTGCGCTCGAAGAGACCTTCTCTCGCTACGGGTGCTTTCGCGTGGAATGCTGAACGGCACTAGAGGGATGGCTCATGCTCGACGGCGTTGTCATCCCGCGCACGTATAAACGCAACGCATATACCCGGCATCTGTCATAAAACTCTTGTGGCAGGAGCTGGTTGGTGCCGTTGATTTCACGGGTTGATATCACGACGCCTCCGGCTTGGCAAACTCGTCGAAAGACGAGGACGCAAAGCTTCCGGGCTACCGCAAACCTTCGGTTTGTCATGCCAGCGGGGTTGCCGGCAGAGCGCTCGCTTTGTCGTACTGTTCTTGACACCAAGGCCACCGCTCGCCGCGTCGCGCCTGTGTCGGGAGCCTCGCAACCATTTTTTGCCTCCTCCGCCTTTTGGCCTGACAACTTGTCGGGCGGGTTTCAGGGCGTGTCTAGCCTCGGGCGCCCGTGAACTCCGCGATGACACCCCTGCAGGCAGGGTCCGTGCAGAGGGAGGGGGCGGTGCCCGGGGAGCTTTGGCTTTCCGGGCATCATTCCAATGCAGAAGTCCCGGACAGTGCTGAGACTCAGAGCGCTGGCTTGGGGGATGCTGCCGACTGTGCGGCCCAAGTCTGCGAAAACTCAGGTGGCTCCCAGACCAGCACACCGTTGATGACCGCATGACCCTCTGGCTCGAACGTCTTGGCCTCGCTGAAGGAGGTCGCCAATTCATTGCCGATACCAGCTTGGTTAACGGCGCCAAGGACGACACCGGCCCGGGCTGCGGGGGCTGGAGCCAGCTCTGGCAGGGGGCCGGTCAAGGACGACTCAATGTGGGTCACTTGGCCATTCTCGTCGTGATGAATAACCAGTCGACGACTGTGCCAGGCCGTCAATAGCACGGGCGCTTCGAGCTTGTGCCACTCGGCCAGTTCTTCGAGTGTGGCGTCTGCCGTGGGCAGCGGGCGGGGTGTGTTTTGACCGATGATGGTCTGTAGCGCGCCCCAAAGCCCCAGGAAGGCACCCATGGCAAATCCTGTTGCCAGAATGAGTCCCAGTGTCATCGCGGCGTCACGCCAGGCCGGCAAGGCTTGTGCGACGCCATACACCGGCGCGACAAACCAGACGAAGGCCGTGATGAGCGGGAGCCACATGGTGACCCAAATCGTCCAAAAAGCCGCGGAGATTCCCAAGGTGGCCAACTTCTGAGAGACAGTTCCAGCCCAGGTTGCTTCGAAGATGAGCGTGCCGGCCAGCTGGGGCAGGCGAGACTTGGTTTGCATCATTGTCGTACGCCTCGGTCTGGCGACACCCACACGGCACGCTTGCCTTTGCCACGCTTCAAGGTCTTGGGGAACGCCACCACGGCGGTCAAGGTGTTGAGCAACCAGAACGCAATCGGATACCAGATGGCCCAGACGTAGGAGCGTAGGAGCTTACGGTCGTAGCGGCTATCCAGGCGGAGCGCGACGAAGGTCTGCAACAGACATACGGTTGCCAGGAATACACCCGTCCAGCCTGGGAAGAGTGTGCGTACTTGCAGCTCCTCGGGCAGGGGCAATCCCAGAGGCACCAGTGTCCAAGTCAAGGCGAAGAGCACCATCGTGGCCACCATCAAGTTCGACCAGATGAGGGACGCCAGGTATTCAAGATAGACCGGCAACATCTTGCGCTGGGATTTGTCACGCCACATGTAGGAGTAGCGCAAGATGGCCTGCGTTCCGCCCATGGCCCAACGCAGGCGTTGCTTCCACAAGCCCGATACCGTCTCAGGCATCAAAATCCAGCAGGTCGCTGCCGGCTCGAACCGTACGTCCCAGCCCTGAAGCTGGAGCCGCCAGCTCGCATCGATGTCTTCGCACATCATGTCGGTCGACCAATAGCCCACGGAATGAATGGCGGTACGTCGAAACATGACGCACACTCCCGAGACCGTAAAGAGGCGGCCGTAGATGCGTTGTGCGCGCTTGATAAGGCCAATGATGGACGAGAACTCGCCCACCTGGATGCGGCCCAGCAGTGTCGAGCGCGTGCGCAAACGCGGGTTGCCCGTGACTGCCCCGAGCTTGGGGTTCATCTGGAAATGTCGCAGCATCCAGATGCACGCGTCTGGCGCAAGCAAGGCGTCACCGTCGATGCACATCAGGTACTCGGCATCCGTGCACATGGCGGCCATGCGCAGACCCATCGCCTTGCCTTGGTTCTTGGCTTGGTGGATGACGCGCAGGTTGGGATGCTGTTCGACCAGCCGGTCGAGGATTTCTCCTGTCCGGTCTTTCGAGCCGTCATTGATGGCAATGACTTCGAAATTCGGGTAATCCTGCTTCAGCAGGTTGGTGACGGTGTCTTCGGCATCCTGTTCCTCGTTGTAGCAAGGCACGATGAGCGCAATCTTCGGGAACTCTGTCAGCACAGGCGGACGAGCTGGGTCGGAGCCGTTCTTCTCGAACCAGAACCAGTAAAACACGGCTCCGCACATCCACATGAGACTCATGAGGACGGGGTAGACGAAGATGAAGACGCTAACAAGGCTGCCCAGCAGCGAGTAAGCAGAGAATGCAAGAAACATTGGGCGGGGTCTTAGAGGCTCAGTTGCCTGTTGCGGGCGTGCGCAAGACGAGAGGAACCGTCAGGCTGGGGCTACGGACCTGTGCGCCCCAATTACGAACACCTGCATCGCGCAGCCGATGAACGGCGTCCGGCAGCGAACAGCCTTCTGCATGCAGCTCCACCCACACCTTGTTGACGACCAGGCTCTTCAAGTTGTCTTCTGAAGGCAGCCGGCAAGCATTGAGTTCCTGGAACATCAGGGTTCGATTGGTGAAGTCCACATTGCTGGCAACCGGGCGATTGGGCATCTCTTGGTGAAACACGTCAGCCAGCTCGCGTGCGAATCCCTGGGATTGCGGGTCAGTGCGCATGACCAGTCCATCGAACGACGTCGTGCTGAGCAGGCCCAACAACTCTGGCCGAGCCAAGCCGGCGTTCAGGCAACCCGCGACGTCGATATCGAGGTAGACCTGCACATGCGCGCGCGAACGCAGTTGCCACACCACGCGCGACAAGACATCGCGTACGACGGGGTGCTGCGATTGCGGATAGAACGCCTTGCACTCGTCCGAGAACGGATTGACAAGTACGGCGGTTACGTTGCTGCTCGTCACTTCATCCAGGAAGCGAGACAGGCGGTCTTCGACCTCGGCGGGCGACGCGAGACCCTTGCCGTCCGCCACAAACGCGTCCATGTTGACGGCCACGTGTCGAATAGCGTCCCCCGATTCGGGCTTGCGCTCGATGAAGTCGGCAAAGGTACGCAGCGTCGGCTTGCCTTCAATATACTTACGGCCCAGCGTATCTTGCGAAGTCGTCCAGTCCGTGCCCAGCTCGTCGAGGGTGAACGTCACCTGCGCACCGCTGGCTTTGGCAGCGCGAAGTGCCGCACCGTTATAGCGGCCATACGGCCAGACCACGGCGCGAGGACGCTTACCTGTCAGGTGCTCCAAGAACTCGGCGTTCTTTTGCAAGTCGTCGCTCAACCGCTTCTCGTAAGTCGTTTCGGGTTCGGTTTGGCCGGTTCGCGCGTCGTATATCCGTGCTATCACGGCAGGAATGCGACTGCCCATGGCGTTGGCCACGACTGACTTGTGCAAGGCAAAGGTGTGCGAGGTGAGTTCGACCAAACCGCTGTCGGAAACCTCCTTGAGCTGTTCTTGCGTCATGAACCGTTGCGCGGGCGTCACCACGCCGTCCACCATCACCTGCCCCTTGGCATCCGGTTGAACCCAGCTGCCAACAACCGCCAAGGTCGCGGGGACGTTGAGCATCTGCAGCATGGGGTAGGCGTGCGTGTAGAAGCTGCGATAACCGTCGTCGAAAGTCAGCAGAACGGACTTATCGGCCAAAGCGCTTCCGCTCTGGCGAGCCTGAAGCACTTCCTCGAGGGTGACAAAGTGGTAGTTGCTGCGCTGCAGCCACTGGATTTCCTTGGTCAACGCTCCCAACGTGACTGCATCGGGGTCATCCTTGGGGCCCGCAACATCGACGATGTCGTGATAGCAGACGACAGTCAGGTTGTTTTGGGCATGGGCCGAGCCAGTCGCCAACGCGAGTGCTGTCGACAGTAGGCCAAAGAGGCTACGAAAGGACTTGAAATGCATCATGGCAACTTGGCTTGCACGGTCACTTGGCCCGTGGTTTGCGTCGAATAAGCCCCGTCATAGGGCCGGTGCAGCCGGTGGGCGTCGAAGGACACGCTCAGGTCTTTGCTCACTGTCCAATTCAGGCCCAAGCCGAAATTGGTCGTCAGCAACGTACCGTGGTCGATTTGCGAGAAGGTGCCCACCGAGCCATAAGGGCGCAGGGATAGCAGCTGGCTGCCGAAAGCGTTCCAGGCAGGCAGCCGTAGGCCAGTTTCGAACTCGGACCAGCCGTCGTGGGCCGGGCTGAAGTAGGAAACATTGGTCTTGGAGTCCTTGTCGATGCCGCCCCGCAGCGCCCAGTCCGGGGTGCCGATGCCGAGCGCGGCGGTCGTGCCAGAAAGCGTGACACCTGCGCCTTGGCGCACGTTGCCGTCGCTGAGCCACTCCTGAGTGCCGGAGACGCTCGTGTGAATGCCGCCAAATAGAACCGGCGACACTTCCACGCTCGCCGATTTGGATGTCACTCGGGCGGACACGGCACGTGCGGGAACTTCCGCGTCCAGTGTCGAGGCCTTGACCGTGACTGGCAAGCCGTCCAGGGCTTCGGTGGTGAGCTTCATCTGCACTCCCGCGCGGTCCGTCGACTCGCTGTGGACTGCCAGTACCTGGACGTCAGAGGTGTTGCCAAATGGTTGGGCCACGCCCACGCCCTGCTGTCGCTGATAAACCGTCCCCGTGGTCAGCGTGCTCTGGTCATCTTCCAGCTCAGCCACCAGGCGCAGCCCTCCTTGGGTCAGCGCAGACGACGTCACGCTGACTTGATAGGAAATGCCCGTGGAGTCCCGGTCGGCTTCGCTGGCCACACTGGCCCAAACGCTGGCCTTTTCGTCTTGTTCGACTTCGCGGCGCGAGCGTGCGACGCGGCCGTCATCCACCGTGGTTTTTTCGAGCGCCGTAAGAGTTTGGCGTGCCTCGCCAGGATGGTTGTCCGCCTGCATTTCTGCGAGCATCAGCTTGGCTTCGACATCGTCGCCATCGGCCAGCAAGAGGCGTTTGAGCTGCTCTTGCGCTTGGGCATGCCGACCCACTGCGTTCAACCAGGCGATGTAGGCCTTTTGAATACCGCCGTGGTCGGGATAGGCGTTGCGAGCCGCTTCGAACAAGCGCCCCGCCTTGGCCGTTTCGCCCGCCCACAGCGCGACTTGCGCCTGCAGTTGGCGCGCGAACGGCTGTTCGTCATGTTGCGCGGGCAACGCTGCGACTACCGCGTCGATGGTCGCGCGTGCCTGGGCAAAGCGCTGCAGGTCGCAGTAGGCATACACCAGCGCGTACGTGGTTTGCAAATCATTGGGCGAGCGCTCGTGCGCATCTTTCAAAAGCGCCAATGCGGGTGCGAACTTGCCCAGGTTGCTGTAGCTGGACGCCACGGAGACAGCTGCCCAGTCAGCAACGCCTTGCTCATGCTGCGCACGCTCGTAGACTTGCACCACCGTTTCGTAGTCACCGTTCTCGGTGAGAACCATGAGCTGGTCGGCCAGCTGACCGCGGTCCAGATAGGGACTCGCCTTGAGCAGACCCAGCGACTCGGCCAACATCTGCTTGCGCTCGAGCGTACTGCCTTCAGCGCGAGCAGCGCGGTACAGCTCCACGGCCTTGGTATGCCGGAGCTGGCTCAGGTACGCCGCTTCGAAGAATTCCGGATGCTTGGAGGCCTCATCGTAGGCCAACGAGGCGTTACCCATCTCCTTGAGAACGTAGACACGGCCTTGGAGGGCGTCCTTGTTGCCCGGCTCCAGCTTCAAGACGTCTTGATAGTTCAGCAGCGCGGGGCCGTATTGGCTGGCGCGACGATGCGAGTACGCCTTGGCCAGTCGGATGGCAGCACTTTTTGGCGCAACCTTGATGGCTGCGCTAGCGGCTGCCAGGGCATCCTTGAAGTTACCGGCATCCGTGCGGCGATAGATTTCTTCGGACATCGCACGCTCCGACGTCCCCGGCGGGAACGCGAAGTCCGGCGCCGTTTCACTAAGCAGCGGATTGACGGGCACGACCGGCGCTGCTTGCGTCGAAATGGCCGAGGAGACCGGAGCGCTTGCTGTGGCAGCAGCAGCGGGCGCTGCGTGCAAACGCCGGCGCTTGAGGGGCGGCTCCAGGGTGTCGTCACTGGCCCCGTCGCGAGCGGCGGAGGCACCTGTCATGGCGGCGGTGGCGCTGAGGGCAACACCGCGAGCGGCTGCGCGGGCGAGCGCCGCGTCAGCGGAGGTCTGGGCCATGGCCGGAAGGGCGCAGGCCAGAGCGAGCGCGAGCGCGGTAGGCGCAACGTGAAGCTGACGCATGGTTCTTGTCGTTTCCTGATAATCGAGCCTGGCCTTCAGACCGGCGCTAGTGAAAGTGCGGCCCTCAAGGCCCTTGTTTTCTGAATAGAAACATGGGTTTATTTGTGGCGAAGCAGGCGACGAGGAGCCCTGAATTGGCGTGACTTTTTCCACGTCATCTGGGCTAACCCTTTGTTCGGTCGAGGCGAGGTATCAAGGCGGCGTATCGAGGCGGCGTACCACGGCGATGCGCTATACCTCGGCAGGAGGAATTCGTGGAACACATCTATACGGGCATCGGGTCCCGAGCCGCACCCAAAGCCGTTTGCGCTTGGGCCTACGAGTTGGGGCTTGCGTTGGGGCAGCAAGGTTGGATGCTTCGCTCTGGCGCAGCAGACGGTCTTGACAATGCTTTTGAGCGAGGGGCGGTGGCCGCAAAGGCATCGACCGAGCTGTACGTGCCCTGGAAGGGCTACAACGGGTCAGCGTCTCACCGGCACATGCCGACGAAGGAAGCGTTTAATCTGGCGCAAGAAGTGCACCCCGCCTGGGAGGCACTTGGTTCGGCTGTACGCAAGATGCACGCATGCAGCGCTCACCAAGTGTTGGGCGAGCGACTCACGCAACCGAGCAAGTTCTGCATCTGCTGGACACCGGACGGCTGTGAGTCAGAGCGCACTCGAACGCGACAAACAGGCGGCACAGCCACCGGCATCGTTATAGCCGAACGCAATGCGGTACCCGTGTTCAACCTGTACAACGACAGAGCACGCCAGGCCTTGAACCAGTTGCTTCGGCAGTTGAACGTGGCGTATCAGGTCCCATGCAACCCAGCAGTGCCGCAGCAAACCGACCTTTTTTGACTTCAATCGGCGCCACCCTTTCCGGGTGGCGCTTTCTTAGGGCCGCTAATCCGGCACACGCATCACGCGCTTCGAGAGTTTTGGGGCTTGCTGACGACCGTGTCACGGACATCCACGCCATGGGCCTGGAGGAACTGACGCAGCTCGTCGGCGAGGCCCCAATTCTTGTCAGCACGCGCTTGGCGGCGACGCTCTTGTACATCCTCGATTCTGGCAGCGTTCAGCGTTACATGGGCGCGCTCGATACGGCTCCAGCTGAGCACATCGATGCCCAGGAACATCAAGGCCTTGGCCACTTGCGACCGCTCACCACGCTTGTGCGCTTGCTTAAGCGCGGTGATGGCCGCGGGAGTGTTCAAATTGGCTTGCAAAGCGACTTCAAACTCCGGCAAGACCCGGGCGGAACTCACCACGGTCTCCGCGGCAAGTCCCTCGGTCAGCTGGAGCAGGTCCGCCAGGGTGGTTGTCAATAACTTGTCGGACCAGTCCAGGGGTTTTTGCCAGTGCGCCTGCAGCAGCGCGAACTTCAGGAGTTGACCGCCTAACCCTGGCGCGAGCTGATTGGCCGCTTCGAGCGCAGCCGCCCAGGTGACGAAGTTGCCCTCACTCTTGCTCATCTTGTGGCCATCGCTGTGCACCGAACCGTTGTGCATCCACACGTCAGCAAGTGGTCGCCCAAAAACCGGTTCCGACTGCATGATTTCTGCTTGATGATGCGGGAACTTCAAGTCGACGCCACCCCCGTGGATGGAAACGCTGCCGCCGAAAAGCGCACGAATCATCGCCGAGCACTCGATGTGCCAACCCGGACGGCCCCAGCCCCAGGGGGACGCAAACCCCGGCTCGGACTCAAGTGTGCGCTTCCACAGGGCGAAGTCGCGGGGGTCTTCCTTGCCGTCGGTGCTGACACGACTAGCCCCGGCCTCGGAACGGAGGGCCCCTTCCTTGTGGGCCATGAGCAGACTGCCGGTATACGAGCTCACCCGGTAGAGGACGTCCCCCGTTGACGACACGTAGGCCAAGCCGGCTTTCTGCAATTCGCCTACGAGCCAGAAGATGTCGTCCAGGTATTCGCTCGCCTTGGGCTCTTCAGGAACCGCGAGACCCGTGGCAACCATGAGGTCACGGTTTTCCTGGGCGTAGTGTCTGGAAAGTGCTTGCCAGGTCATGCCGGCAGCTTTCGCTGCGGCGATGATTTTGTCGTCAATGTCCGTGATGTTGCGCACCAGCCGTACGGCATGGCCTTCGGCGCGCAGTACTTGCGCGAGCAGGTCAAAGACGACATACGTGCGGGCATGGCCAACGTGTGCCGAGGAGTAGGGGGTAATGCCGCAGGCGTAAATCGAAACGGCGGCGTCAGTGACGGGCTTCAGCGCCCCTGTGAGAGAGTCTTTGAGTTGCATGTGGATGTCCGGTTGGTCAGAGTCAAAAGCGAGGAGGCTTTGACCTGCGGACATCGTCCCCACGCCAGCGGCCGGCGGATGGCCGGGGTGGTCGTGTGGGCTACAAAGGCAAACGGCATGACGAGTGTGGATTATGGAACAAAGCTGATGAAAAGCGGCTGCTGAAATCAGAGCAGGATGTTGCCCCCAGGGGGACGAAAACCTATAGCGTTTGAAGTTTCATCCGTGCGCTATTGTAGTTCCAATTTACCTTCCGTGGTAAACTTCAGTATTGCAATGCTTCTTCTTTGAGCCCATAACCGCCGCCCCGAGTCCTCCCAGGCCACTTGACCAATGACTTCCCCTGACCCTGCCTTCGCGTCTATCCCTGAAACCGTCATCCTGGACATGCAGAGTTCCCTCTACCGGCGAAAAGATGCACTCGGTGTTGCTCGCAAAGAAGCGGAGGCTGCACAAGCACGCGCCGATGAGCTGCGTAGAGTTGTTCGGAGACAGGAGCTGGAGCTTTCAGAGGTCGCCCAGTTCTTGACCGCGCACAACTGCGAGGCGAGTTCCGACTGGTTTGCCGACGCGGGAGTGCAGCGCCCTGAGCCAGCCTCCGAGTAGTGCTCACGCTCTGGAGTGCCTCATCAGCACCTGCGCTAAACGCTCTTCCTAGACAAGTTCTCTAAGCACTTGCTCATCCCTAAGCCGCTCGATGTCTGCCTGCACCTACTACGTCACCGCTGAGTTCGATGCCAATCGATTCGATGACCACAAGTACGAAGCCGTTCGCACTGAAGCCTTTCTGGTCGAGACCACGACGCTCATCGAGAGTGCGGCAGCCATTGCCTTGGTGCGTGACCAGCTTCCTGATAACGATAAGTTCAGTTGGGAACGGCCAAAGGTGACCGTTCTTGGGTTTTCCCTGGTGTCGGGCGGTGCAGCGAAGAGCAACGCGACATTCAACGTCCTGGGCGTCAAGGCTTTCCCTCCGACTCGTAAAGACTGAAGGTTTGGCCTGCGCGAGGCTGATAACAGACAGCTCCTTGAAAGCCTCATCGATTTTTCGATGAGGCTTTTTCTTGGCGCTTTTAGCGTTCACTGAGGATGCCCTCTGGTCAGTCGCACGAGCAAAGCCAGCAGCCGTTGCATCTCCTGCTTCTTCATCACCATCCCCGACGGCCACCCCGGCCTACTTCGAGGTCAGTCTGGGCGCCCTCAGGCTCATGGCGTGAGCGTCACTACTTAACGAGTAAAGCGCCTTTTCAATGGTGCTTTGCGCGTTAGAGGGTGACGTCGATTCGCGTCATGAGCTCGTGGGTGGCGCAACTGAAATGAGAAGAGCGCCCGGGAAGGGCGCTCTGAATGTGAGGTCAGGACTTCAACAATCGCCCCGCGGCGATTTGCAAACCCGGTTGCTCAGGCGGTCGTTGAACTCTTGCACGAACACTTGGAAGTCCTTCGTCGGACGCACCCGGTGGTCGACTAAGTAGTGTCGCAACCCGAACGGCCATTTCCAGCCTTCGATGTAGTACTCTTCCGAGCCGTTTTTGCACCCACACAGGCGGCACGTGGAATGGCCCATAAAGGCGCGTTTGAGCTTGAGCCGTTGGAGCTTGGCTTCGGCGCGGTCGAGCAGGAGAACAAACTCCTGCACTTCTGCCTCAGTCCAGGTGTTGGCTTGTGGACTCGGAAGCAGCCATTCGGATTCGTTGTAGTCCGTGAGCTCCAGGGGGCACCAGTAGCCTTCCGCGCGGAAGTAGTCCAGCGGATTGCAGTGCAGCTCCAGAAGCGAGACCAACTCCCGTTGCGACCACCGTGGCGCGAGCCAGTCTTGTTCGCATAGCGTCTTGAAGGCAGCCGCTCGACGCAATTCCAACTCAGAAGTCGGGGCGCGGTTGGTGTCAGGGTGAGACATCTGTGACGAGGCTTTGAATAAGCCGAAGGTTGTCCTAAAGCCAGTGTAGCTAGAGAGTACCCGCTCCAGTGAGGGCGTGGCGCTTGGGTCTTGACCGATTCCGCAGTTGACGAGCAAAGCGCCATTTTCTTTGGTGCTTAGGCGATTCCCGAAACCAAGCAAGTTTTATCCACCCGCTTCCTATACGGCAACATCGCCTGTGGTCCCGCCTAGCTGCAAGAGCTGGGTTCGTGAGTGCAGGGTGCGTCTCATTCGCTCACGTTGCCACCTATGCCACACATCACACTAGGTCTGGAAGAAGAACTCCAGGTCGTTGACGTTCATACCCTCGCCCTGGTCGCGCATGACGTTGCCGCCGGTCAAGCCCAATTTCCTGACGCCAACGGAACGTCTTGCGGTGAAGCCCATCACTGCGTGCTGGAAGTCCAGACGCCGGTCTGCCAGAACCCGGACGAAGTCCTGGTGTCCCTGGGCCAAATGCGAGGCGTGGCCATGCTGCGGGCTCAGGCACAAGGCCAACGCGTCGCTGCGGGCGGTGCGCATCCCTTTGCTCATTGGCAGAGTCTGACCGTGCGGGACGACCGCGAACGCTACCCTCACTACGCACGCATAGTCGACGAGTACCAAGACGTTGTACGGTCGATGTGCACCTGCGGTACGCACCTGCATATCGGTGTGGACGACGCACGATTGCGCGTGCATCTCTTGAATGGCTTGCGCCACGTGATGCCCCCTGTGTTGGCGCTCTCAGCAAGTTCGCCCTTTCATGAAGGGCGCGACACAGGCCTGGCTACATGGCGGCATTCGCTGCTTGACCGCATGCCCCGGATGGGCACTGCGGAACCCTGGGCCAGCGAGCCTGCGTACTGGGAGCATGTTCGCAAGCTGCAAGCCACGGGTTGCATTGAACCGGGCTTCAATTTGTGGGGCGACATTCGGTTGCATCACCGGTTCCCCACAGTCGAAGTGAGAGTGCTCGACGCCATGCCGCGGTTGAGCCGCAATTGGCTTGTGACGACTCTTTTGTTCCTCGAAGCCCATCGTCTGGTTCACGAAGCGGAGCAAGGTGTCGTTCCCGTGTATTTGCCGAGAGAACTCATCAATGAAAACAAGTGGCGGGTGCGCCGCTACGGGATGAACGCTCGCGTCGTCGATTGGTCGCGCGAGATGGAGCTTCCCCTGGAGCAGCACCTGTGGGCGTGGGCGGACCAGCTGGCCCCGTACGCCCGTCAGCACGGCTTGGATGAGCGGCTACGGCAGGCCTTGGCCGAAGCGATGGAGGAGGGGTCCTCGTCGGACGAGCAGCGTTCCGTATTCGCAAAAACAGGGCAGATGACCGCCGTGGTCGCCCACCTGGTCGAGCAGACAAGTCAGTCGTGGGCCTCTGCAGAGGTCGCCGCATGACCGAACGAACCATTCAACTTTTGGATGCGACAGCCCCCCTGCACCCGCTGACGCATGTGCTGCGTTCACAAGTCCCCGACGGCAGTGTTCGCCAAGAGCAGGCTTGGCGCGCGCGCGGCCTGGGCAACGTCACGGCCTTGGCCGATATGCCGCTTGTGGCCTCCTCTGCGCTCTGGGACGGGTTGAACGACCGCGTTGCATCGATGTGCCATCAACTGAAGCCCTTGATGCACGCCGAAGCCGACAGTGTCTGGGGCCCCTTACCCGTTGCCGATGTCTTGTGTCTGGACTTTGCTATCGTTCGAGCGGCTACCCCACAAGGATGGGAAGTTCAATGTGTCGAACTCCAAGCGTTCACTTCCATCGTCTCAACCGTTCAGATATTGCAGGAGCTCGCTCACGAACTCTGGCCGATGACGACGACGCTACGGCACCACGACGCCCTCCCCGTCGGCAAGGACTGGGCGACCGAGGCCCGTGCCTGGATGTGTCCCGTCCCCGATTCAGCGTTGATGGAACTAGCTCCTTGGCAGCAAAAAACGTCGTTCGATTTCAGGGCCGCCCAACGCCTGTTCGATATTCCTGTCATTGACACGAATAGCCTACGTCGGCATGGCCACGAGCTGACTTGGCAAGACAGTGGCGGCTTTAGCCACCCATTGAAGCATGTTTTCAATCGACTTATTGCGCATACGTTGCCTCAGTTCGAGGCGTTGCAATTGCTACTGCGCGACGTACCTCTTTCCTGGCACAGTCACCCCGAGTGGTACTACCGCGTGGGCAAGGCTCAAATGGCGGGCTTGGTCTTGAGCGCGGAAGAACGTGTTGTTCCTGCGCACCAGTGGCGAGTGCTTGGCATGCCTGCGGACAAGCTCGTCTTGAAGGCCGCTGAATCGTATGGTGGGACAGACGTCCTCTTGCATGTGACGGCCGAGCAACTAGACACACTGCCAAACGCTGCACGCTGGCTTGTACAGCCTCGCTTCGAGCCGTTGCCCGTACTGACGGCCTCCGATGGCGCGCCCTTGTTCGCCGAAGTGCGATGCGTCGTCGCACGACCGACGACGGATAAACCCTGGGTGGCGACGCGCTTCGCTCGCGTCTATCGCGGTGACAAGGCCTCGGCGTCCACCCACGGTGCGCAAACCGGGTCCGGTTTGGCCTTGTTGTTTTCCCCTCCTGTGCCTTGAGGGTGGCCTTACAACCGTCTGGTCAAAGATGAAGCCACCCGAAAGGGGTGGCTTCTGTGTGAATTCCGGGTATCTGTCTAACATCAGATTAATTTCGACAGACCTGACGGCGCCTGAAAAGCGCAAAGCCAATGCTTCGCAATCTTCTCAGGCCATCCAATTCCGACACGCGCAGTCCGGGCGGCAGGTGGCTTTCCTGCTCTGAGTTGGTGACCCAACCCCATGCGCCATTACATAACGCTCATTGGCTCGTCACCGGATAAAGTTGACGGGACGCGAACTCACGTGCACGGATGGATGTTATTGCTTTAGGGACGTCCGGGTGCCCGTTAAGGCGTAGACTAAAGTGATTTCGAACGTCGGCTCTTGTTGGCCTAAAAGAGTGCTGAGCTCTGTATAGCAACGGGCCTTAAACAGCAGGCTGCAAGGGGCGAACGTCAGCGCGGCAACGTTGCGCGTCAATGACCAAAATGCTGCCATCCGGGAACTGAAAGACATTGGGCTCCAGCTCACGCGCGTGTAAGGCGGCTTCTGCTTCCACGAGGAAGTGCGCGTCTTCGAAAAGGAACGGAGAGTTGGCGGCGCGAAAAGCTTGGGCTTGGGTCTGCATGGCGAGGGGTAGTGGCGCACAGCGTGTGCGCAGAAGACCAGAAGAGGGAGGGGGCGGCACCGTATAGTGCGCCGGTCTAGGCCAGCGCCCGACAGGTAACGGGCCGCCCCGCATAAACGGAGGCCGCTACACCGTAGCGATGACCAATCCTCGGCTGACTCAACCCCTGAACCCCGAAATGGGACCAACCGTACTCGCCCACCTGGGCAAGTTCGCGACCTTGCCTGCGCGGGGCATCGTGGCCGGTCAAGCGGTCGCCAGCGCCCTCGAAGACATTTATGGGGGTGGCGGTGGCGTCTACAACGACGTCGACGTCTTCATGCAACTGCTCTCCCCTGTGGCGACGCGCTTTCACGAAGGCAAGATGCTCGACACGGTCGAGAATTTCGAGCTGACTATTTCGAACCTTCCTCGCAAGAATGAGGATTACGACCATCTGAAGCTGGTTCCCACGCTGACGTCCAATCGAACGTATACCGTGGAAGGCACGTCTCGTCGCGACCTGCTCAATATGGTGTTCTACAAGTCCCGCGGAAAACGAGACGAGGCGTCTTACCAGGTTTTGTCGGGCTTTGACCTCAACTGTGTACGCGTGGGTGTTGACCTGGCCAGCAAGCGGCTTATCTGGGACCGCCACTACGCTGAGTTTCTCGCCACCTCCGAGGTACGTATCGTCGTAGCAAGCACGCCCTTGCACAGCTTGATGCGGCTGTTGAAGAAAAAGCAGGAGCTGCCCAAGGTCCACATCAACCTCGAGGCCAGTGCGGTCATTGCCAACGTTATGCGTCAACGGGAGGTGGTTGCAGACCTCCAGCCCACGCGTCATGCGGCGTATTGGTTCGGCCCGAAATACATCCAGCTTGCGCGAACCTTGAAGGAAGACCTGGCACCCTACTTCTCGCTGGAGGAAGCGTGGTTGCAACGCAACGCCAAGGGCGCGCTTGTTCGGGGTGACGCCGGCGACGAAACGACCAATGCAGCGTTCCTGGGTACGCTCAAGGCTCGGGGTAAGCCCGATGCAGCGAGCAGCCCGAAGCTGCACTCGTGGACTTATCTGAATACCCGACTTCTCCCCGGGCAGGTCTACCGCGCTTTTGAGCGCCAAGCAACTGGCAAGATTGCGGTTCCCGCAGCGTGGCAGGCCAAGCTGCCCGAAGAAGGGATATTGAATGCGTACGGGGAAGCCTATGGGGTGGACTACCTCGACGGGCTAAAGAGCCTGCGGCAGGCCCAAGACCTCGCCAAGCAGCTTAAGACCCTGCCTGAGTCGGCTGCCTTTGACCGCTCCGCCGTGCAGCAATTGGACGTGATGGCGGGAGTTCGTGACGAAGCTACAGCCCAAGGGGCGTGCGACGTTGATTATGTGGCAGAGAAAGCCTTGCAACAGGCCGCATTCGATTCGAACGCGAAGCCGGCTCAGTTGGTCGAACGGGTTCTCAAAACGGAGCGAGGTCAGGTCATTTCTCGCCATGCGGGTCCCGTACAGCTCAACCCTGCCGTGTGGGCCAACCTGTTTCCTTCGTCGGATGCGAGCGTCGTATTGCTGAGCAACATGCGAGAGGTCCACGAGTTCCGTCACAACGCAGGTTGGGTAGAGCGAGAGTTCGACTCGCTGCCGTGGAACAGCGGCGTTCATCTGGGCGTGCGCGGCGGTCGCCACGGACGCGATGTCGCGGTCTATCAGTTCTGGGTTGATGAAGCGACCCAGCTGCTGGACTGGACGTTTCGCGTGCATCGGCGCTCGCGCATGCCCCAAGCCATGGCGCCAACCCATTTGACCGCTATTTTTGCCTTGTTCCAGTCGTTTGAAGCGCAAGGCTTTGTTCACTCTTTCCGAAGCAGTCCGAAACGCTGATGGCCGCCAAAGACCGCACTGTTATATTCAGCCACGCCCGGTGGCGCACCTACATCGACGGCCTCGACTCCGAGGAGTTTGTGCATCTGTCAGACGCTCTGACACTTCTGTGCGCGAAAGGGGCAAGTCTGCACCGGTTCGCAGCCCATGGGCGACAGGACAACGTCTATGAGATGCTCTTCATTACCCAGGGCGACTCGGTCATGAACGGGCGCGGCTATCACAACAAGGAAAACTACGACCGCCTGATTTGCAGTCCAGTGCGTTGGATGCACTGGGGCGGCGAGGCTGTCTCCTTGATGGCAACGGATGACTACTATGGCAGGCCTCTGGCACCGGAGGCAGCGCAGTGGCGGCTCGACACGACGTCCCAATGGGCCCCGGTCTCACAGTGGCTCCTGTCGCGCTACGAAGCGGCTCTGGCCGACGATACTGTCATCAAGACCAAGAAGGGCAAGGTGCTAAAGCCCGATGGAAAGTTCCAATCGCTCGAAGATGAACTCATCGACCGCTTCGGGCCGCCTTGAGCGAGTGTTGCCGGACCGCTGCCGTTAACATTGCTAGGCTTGGCCCGGCCATGCCACTGCTTGCTATACGGAACCAAGGACATTTCAATTTCAACAGGAGCATTTGCATGCAAAGCCTCAATCCTATTCCGACAGCAATCGAACAAGGCCTGCCCGCGGGCATCACCTGGCTGAACATGTGTGGCGACGTCACCATTACCTGGGACGACTCCAACCGGGACGCCATCCTTGAGCTTGTGCGCAAGAAGATGGCCGAGGGCTGCCATTTCTTCGTCATCAAGCCGCGCCTCCTGCCGATTTTTGGCAACTCGAAAGTTTCCCTGACTTCGGAAGCTCAGCTTGCCAAGGCCAAGGGCGTCGTCGTTCCCGACAAGTACATCCATGCGCTGGTCAAGCAGGTGGACGACGAAGTGGTGGCCCATGCGCTGCAAAACCGCATCGCAGCCATCGCAGACATCCCCCGTGCGAGCAACCACGACACCTTCCAACGGGCCAAGACCGCCGAGGAAGTCGTGCAGCATCAAACGGTGGGCACTCGTTGCATCGTTGGCGGCTGAAGTCGCCATGGACACCGAGTACATCCTCGACTGCTCCTTGCAGTTGGCGGAGACCACGCCCCTGGAGTACACCGTCTTGGCCAGTCCACGCGGCGCGTACCAGGAGGTACGTGGCTACGTAGACGGTAATCGCGACATGCCTGAGCACTTCCTGCAAAACACCGCAGGACACTACCTGGACCATGTCGACGAGATGGAACGCTACTACTTTGCGTTGGCTTCCGTGCCGGCGCAGACGGTCGGGTTCAACGCCTTTCGCGAGTTTGCCGAGCACATGGTGCAGTCCAAGGTTCAACGAGACCTGGGCATCGTGGTTCCGGCTCCGGCTTTGGCCGGGCTGGAGGCACCCCGTGACCCCCTCAGCCAAGCGGGCCAGCTGGTCCGGCACAACAGTGACATCAACGAAGGCCTTGTTCGGCACATCCTGGAGACAGGTTGCGGCGACTTGGCACAACGATGGAGTCGAGACTTGAACCTGTTGGCCAATGCGGCAGACTGGCATCGTGCCGATGAGGGTCAGACCTTCAACGCGATGCTGGCTTCCGGCACGATGCGCGTAGACCGGAAAGTGGCCACACCAACCGTGATGGCACTGGCGGTGCAGGCTCAACAAGCCCGTGTTCGTCGAGAGCAAGCGGCAGCCGGAGAACGACTGTCGACCGCCAAGCGAGCCATTCGCAAGGCGACTCGTTTGTTCCAAAGCCTGGGTCAACAGAAGAACTTGCAGCTGATAGTCTCGGGCCAAGACGTTACCTTGTCTCACCCGGACTCTTCGTTTAAGTTTGTCGTGCGTCCGCCGGAAGTCAAAGGTTGGCTCATTGACCGAACGATGCACGGCCGCTCGCATACGCCGTACGAAATCCAGTTGCTGACCAAGGACGATGTCTATCTGGCCCGGTTGTGTGTGTACTTCGACAAGACACCGGCGCTCGACCAGCTGCTGGCCTTGACAATGTTCGTGCAAGCGGGCGACGAGTTGCTCATCCTGGAAAAAGCGAACTGGTTCGGGTTGACCGATTGGTCGCCGGCCAAGGCCGAACGGGTGACTTCAGTCTACCCTCAGCTGGCGCGCAAGTTTCGACAAACGCTTTCGGCTCCGGAAGACAACGACGCGTTGACTGCTGCCTTGAGCCGGGTCGGGTTTGCGGGTCGCACGCACTGGGAACCCTACAAGGGTCGCGCAGAGCAGTGGATTGCAACGTGGATGGAACCCGCTCGTCTCGCCTATGAACGACTGGTCGGACAGCTGCAACCTGTTCAAGTACAGCTTGAGGCCGTCCGCGAACTTGAGCGTGAGCGTGAACGCCAAGCACGGCTGTCGATACGTCGGCTTGAGCTCGGCCTGGGGCAAGGACAAGCTGTCGCCTGACCCGTCGGCTTTTGCCATTCAAAACCGCCTACACCCTTTTCGGGCTGTAGGCGGTTCATTTTTCCCGGCGACGCGTCCGCAGTCACTTCGATGCGTTACGTCTGCGCTCTTTCCGCCAAGGCTTGCAAGCCGCGCAAGCAGTACCGGGCATCGTCGACCTCATGGAGGGCCGAACTGCAGGCGTAGCCCCGCTCGCCGCTCGCGAGATAGGTGGCCGTCCCCTGAAAGTCTTGCGTGTTGTGTTCACGTCCCCGGTAAAACTGCGCGACCATCGTTGGCAGCCCTGCTCGCTCGAAGAGGGCGTAGCTGCCTGACTGAGCCATCACTTGCGCATCGAAGCCGGGCTCTTCCGGGTCACAGGGTTCGAACAGTCCGCGTTCGTCCCACCAGTAGAGTCTGCAGTACCGAGCTTTTCGCAGGGCGGGTGGCGCGCGGCGGTTCCACCATCTGGCCAGGTACCGCACCGCCACATGCTGCTCCGGCGCGCCCGGCACAAGTCGGTCTCGTTCGAAGAGTCGCAGCGCCTCTAGGAGGACTTCGTGCTCACCTTCAAGTGCCTGATGGGCTCTTACGAGTTCTAGACCGGGTCGACGAGCTTGCGCCGCTTGGGATAACGGGATTGCATGGAACCGCGAAAAAGGCGTGATGTCCGTTTTCAGGTTGTCTGCGACACCCCTGGCCGTACCGTAGAACCACTCTTGGTCGGTGGCGCGGTAGAGCGTGAATGTCCGCAAGTCGGTTTGAGTCGGCGGTACCTGGGCCAGTACCTGGGCCAAGGAGTCGCCATCAATGTTGCGAAGCTTTGGTCCCACCACCTCGACAGCCCCTTCGCGTGCGTCCCGAAAGTCTCGAATAAGCCGCAAAGCTTGGGCAGGCTCGGGTTGCACACTGGCCGCGCCTAGCCAGATGCTGAACCGGTCGCAGGGGTACGAGCTGCGAAGGAGCACCGCGCTGACGGAGCCGTCCGCGTGCTCGTACGCCCATAGCTCTACTTCTGCTTGAGGCTGCCGGTTTGACGGCCAGTTAGTCGAAGGCACCGCCACGCGAATGGAAGTTTCAGACCCGAAGCCCGCGGGCTCGAGTCGTTGCCGAAGGTCGTTGCAGAGGGTTTGTTCCGAGTAGTCTCGACCCAGGTAGTCGTACGTTGCGGGGGACACCTCAATGCACACATCAATAGCAAAGGGTGCGGTCGCTGGCGCAACATTCACGCTCACGGCCCGATAGCGATACACCGCAGGGTCCCCGGGTCGGCGCCCAGGCAGGAGAGACTCGCTCAAGCGGTTTTGCACGACAGTAAGATGCCTGCGCAAGGCCAGTTGAGTCGTCGGGTCCAGTTCGTTCCAGGGTCGAATACGATGAGCCCACTCAGCCAGTCGGGCACCTTGCCGCTCTGATAGCAGCAAAAAGCGAGCGAGCTCGCGTAGGCAACTGATTTCGGTGTGGCCGGAGGGCAGGGCGGACATGGACAAAGGAAATTCTTGAACAGGCTTCGTCTAGTGACTGCGAGCGAATCGAACCCTGCACGAAGAAAAGGCTGCCTTTTTGGCAGCCTTTCTTGAATTGCGACAGCGGATTTCGCCTACTGCACCGTCGAATAGGGCACGGACTGCTGATAGTTGCGCAGAAAGTGACCGACGAACACCTGGGCGAGCGGACGGTTGTTCCAATTCACCATGACGTATTCCGAGTTGAGGTGCGCGGCGCCGAGGGTGTAGTTGAAACTCCCCGTCTGCGTCGTCTCGTCGTCGATGATGAGCAACTTGTCGTGCTGCAGCGAATACGCGGAGATGACCCGTACATCGATATGTGCGGCGGCTAGGCGGTTCAAGGCAATGCGGGCGACGCCGTGAAAGTCCTCAGTTGTGTTGGCTTTCAGGTCGGCAATGACATGAACCTCGACATGCCGTTGGTCGTGTGCAGCAATGAGTGCATCCACGATGGGCGGGCTGGTGAGGTTGTACGCCAGCATCCGAATTTGGGTATGCGCCGAGTCAATGGCCCGGATGACCAGACTTTCGGCACCCTCGTTCGGTGCGAAGGCCACTTCCACCGTGCCTTGTGAGGCAACCTTTTGAGACAGGGTCGAGTCGTGTTCGTGCATCGACCGTGCGCTTGCCGTATGCGGCATCGCCATCGAGAACGTCAACGCGACTGACGCCAATGCGCCTAGCAGCGCGGAAAAAAGACTTTTACGCATGTAGTGTCCTGAATGTTAGTGTTTGTCCTGGAGGCAGGGCCTGCAAGGTGTAGTGAATTTCATTCGGACCTGGCGGGGGTGCGGGCTAAGCCCCTGCCGCTATACCTGACCGACCCACTCGGGTGGGTTTTCTTCTCGGGTTCTCGAAAGTTTTCCATGGCCACCGCTCGTCCCACCCAAGCCTTCACGCTCTCCAATCACGCACAACTGCGTCAGGCACATTCAGACCTCAAAGGAGCCACTAACCCCGAGTTGATGCAAGCCATCGCGCGGGCTGCTCGCGCTGCGGGCATCGAGGTGCTTGCGGTGGGCCGATTTGGGGTGTCCGGTCGCCTGGCAACAGCCCAGTTCGAAGCGCTGTTCGGTTTTCTACCGGAGGTGGGCCGAGGCTACAAGCGAAACACGCGCTTGCCTGGCCCGGACGGCCACTTCGCCGATGTGTTGCAAGTTGCGCCGCCTTTGGAAATGCTCGTGCCCGCGATACGGCCTGACGTGACTTGAGGGGCCGCGGCCAGTCTCGCGGACGCTGTGCCCCCGACTTGTCCGGACAAGAGAAAGCGACCTTAGAAGGTCGCTTTGTGGAATTGAGCAGAGGCACTGAATAAGGCGGTCAGCCTTGCAGAGCTTTGGCAGTTGTCAGCGTGCCCAGTTTGCGAACGACACTGTTGGCCGTCAAGCGAACTTCGCACGGCATCGTTCGGTCGACGCGGCCGTCACGGTCTGCAACGCTGCCACTCAGCACCACGCAGCCCGTGCCGGTGGTAAACGACAATTCGAATTGCTCGTAGCACATGCGAAAAGTCTGGTAATGCACCAGGTCCCCGAATTTCGATTGGACTTGGTCAATCTCCAGGATATCCAGGCGACTGACTTCCAGGCTCGCCAGCACGCTTCTCGAGTAACCCCAGAGCTCTTCGAGCGCAGCTTTTTCGAGCGTGATGGCTTGCTGCAGGGCCGTATCCAGAGTGGTGTCGAGTTCCGTGAAGTTCTCTTCGGGCGTCGCGCCTGTCAGATGGTTCCCGCATTCGCTGAGGAGTCGCAGAACCGAGCCCATGCGCGAAACGACGTCGTTGGCGTTGCGCAGCGGTTCCAGAACCGTCACGGCCATCTCGGGAACGACATTTCCTTGCGGACGGTCGGGAAGCATCATGGCTTTACCAGTCATTGTGGGTCCTTGTTATGAATAAGTGGGTCTGACTGTGTCTAGCGACCAACCCCTTTTGCCTGTTGTGCCAAAAATGCAAAAGCCACCAAACCTTATGGGGGTGGCAGCTTCAGCACCGATGTCGACGGGTTATTCGTCTTTGTCGGAATTGCCGCGCCAATACGCGGCGTGGGTTCACTTGGCGATGACGCGGGTCTTCGTGTCGTAGCTGACCTGAGCGCCGACTTCCGGGGCTGCCTCCGCGGTTGTCAGCTCCACTGTGCCGCCGGTGCTCTTCTTGGCGCGCACGACGTGCTCGGTGGTCATGGGCGTGCCGCCGATGCGCAGGCCACCGGTACCGCGGTTGTAGCTCGACATGTCGTGCATCATGTCCTCGACCGAGGCATAGCCCGTCGTGTCGACAACCTTGCGGTCCTCGACGTGGGTAACCGTCGCGGTAGCGGTTTCGGCGGCAGCAGCAAAGGCAACGACGCTCAGAGCGGCGGCCAGGCTCAGGCGGGTGAGGTTCTTCGTGGTGGTATGCATAGCAGTCTCCAAAGGGAATGTGGGCTAACGGGTCGAGCAACGCGGGGACGTGCTCTGACATTGGTCTAGCATCAAGCTTTTACGCTGGATGAGATGTGAATATGATAGCACGTGTAATGATTGAAGGGGGCTTCTACTGGACAAATGCCCTCACCGAGGGTATAATTTGCTTTCACGAAACATTTCGACTGTATCTGCTCTTTCGGATTAAGTAGTGCGGCTATACCTCTGCGCTAACCTTCCTCGCCTGGCGAGTGTCTACGCTGCGACCTGTTCATGATGGCCTCCACTGTCTTTCTCGATTGCGAGTTCACATCGCTCGCGTCGCCCCTCCTGCTGTCGGTGGGGTTGTCCGGCCTCGACGGAGCGGAGTTCTACGGTGAATACGCTCTCGGCAGCAGCAAGTTGAAGCAACTTGTGCGCAAGGCCAATACGTTTTCGCAGGACACCGTGCTGCCTCAGTTCGGGGTGCTGCCTCAGGCGTATGAGACGTCCCTCGAGCTCGCGAAAGCGGTGGCCTCCTGGCTGGCGAGCTTGCCCGCGCCGGTACAGGTGGCCTACGACTACGGGGCCGACTTTGAGCTCCTAGAGCGATTGCTGCAAGAGAACCACCTCTGGACTTCGCTCGAACCTCGGCTGGTGCCAACCCACGTCGCCTACTTGTGGGGCGACGACAGCGCACAAGCGGCCGCTGATGAGTCTTGGCGGAATACCTTCGCTGAACACTACGTTGAACGCCATCACGCTCTGGCCGATGCGCGTGCACTCAAAGCTGCCTATCGAGCGGTTCACGGGGACTGACGCATGCTTATCTGTTCTCCCGCCTGCCATTGCCTGATACGCTCGTAACCGCTCCCGCGGCGATGCCCTCTTACCATTGAAGCCTGCCTGATGTCGCCTCAATCCATTGAATTCATCGACTACATTTTCGACCGCTACGCGTACCTGGGTGTGGCCGAAGACGCCACCACCGAAGAGATTCGCCAGGCTGTCCGCAAGCAGCGCGCCGAAAACCACTCGGACAAGCTGACCAACGTCAGCGCGGACATCCTTGCGTTGGCAACGCGGGCTCGCGGTTTCATTGACGAATGCGCACGTGTGCTGCTGGACGATACGCTCCGTGTTGCATTTGATGAGCGTTTGCAGCAATTTCGCACGCAGTCGGGCCATCTGGTCTCGACGAGTGGCATTCCTATCATTGACCCTATGCGGTTTCGGGTCGACCTGGATTACCTCCTGAAAGACGAGACGTTTGACGTATCGGAGCTCGAGCGACGCATCAGCACGATGGCCGGGTTTGACGCCAAACGGCTCTCCCGCGCAAAAGCCCGCTATGCCAAGGACCCCCTTGACTGGGAATTGCGTGAAGATGTTCGCTCGGAGCTGACGTCGCAGTTCGTCTACCTGACGCTGTTGGAAGACGTGTACTGGATGCGTGCGGGCGTTGCAGGTGCCGCGTCGCAGGCCAACCCGTTAAGGGCGCAGACGCCCGAACATCTCACCACGGAGTTCAAGCTCCAGCTGGAGCACGTCCGGGCGAAGGCAGAGCAGCAGGTCGAGCAGCAGCACGGCCTGTCTTTGTTGGGCTTTGCGCCACCGCTACAGCTGACCTACGCGGGGGTCCTGCCGGCTGGCGAAGGTGCGGTGGTCGACCGGACCGCCCTGGTTCGCAAGGCACTGGCTTCGTTTGAAGAGCGGGCTGCGGCGCTGCAAGCGGTGGTTGAACAGAAAAAGAACGTCGCCACTGAGTTGGTAGCGGTGCGTCGAGCGGCCCAGGTTCGACCAGATAGCGCGACGCAAACGCTGGACATCGTCTACATCAAGCGCAGTGACTCCGACGCGGACATCGTGGCGTGGCCGCCTGAGCAATTTGAACTGATGGACTTCGGCTTTCGATTGCTCGCAGATGGCGGCATGTCGGAGCTCGCAGAGCTTCCCACCATCGAGACGCTGGGCAGTTGGCCGCATGGGTTGGTGTTGCTGGAGGTCAACCATGAACTGCCGGGGCCGTTGATGGAAGTCATCGCAGAAGGCAATGACTGGTTGGCCCGTCGCGAGGCCCAGGTCCCGAGCCCTTCGGCTTGAGCGTCACGGTATGAGGTGCGAGGCAGGCGTTCCTATACGAGGCAGGATTATCATCTTGCAAAGGACATTGACCATGACCTCTCTTTCGCCCGCTCAACGCCCCAGCTCGGACCTCCTGACCCGCCTGGAAGCAACGATGACCATCATGCACGGCAGCGCGTACCAGCCTGCGCGCATGGCACTTCGCGTGCTGAAGTGGCTTGCCGGTGAAGACGCGTACCTCCCGGAACCGTCGACTCGTGCAGAGCTGGGTCAACTGGCCAAGACGCTGCGTCGCTTCGCCCCGACCGTTCCGCCTACGGCAGAACGCGCTCTGGACAATGCGGCCACGATACTCGACGCCGTCGGCGCCGTGTGACAACGCCAAGCGCTGCAGCGTAAGCTTTCTGTTTTGTTCATTCCTCTGAACGTCGCTCTCATGAGCGACGTTTCCCTTTGGCATGCACGCTGCGTCGTCCGCTTCCTACACAGGGTAGGCTATTTCTGAGGAACCACCATGAATATCGAACGCTCGAACTCGTTCGTCCAGGCCTTCTGCGTCCTGCCGATGCTCCACAGCCTGGATACGCTCTACCCCGGCTTTCAAGACTGGTATGTCGACACGGTCGTCCCCGGTGTCGTGCTGGGACAAGATGTCTTGCTCGTTGGCAAGGATGAAGGTCGCGTCGTCGGCGTTGCGCTCGGCAAGCGAACGCAATCCGAGACCAAGCTGCGATGCGTGCGCGTGCTGCCCGAGTACCAAAACAAGGGACTGGGCCTGCGACTCATCGACTCGATGCTCGACGAGCTGGAGTGCGTCAAGCCGCATTGCACCGTTGCCGAGGAGCTTCTACACGTCTACAGCCGCGCCTTCGTGAACCGTTATGGGTTTGCGTTGACCGGCGTCGACAAGGGTACCTACCGCCGCGGCAAGCTGGAGTACCGCTTCAATTAAGCTTCCGCTGAGCTTCTAAGCGGCGGTCAAGCACCATTCAACAGCGCCCCTTGACCTGGTCGAGAGGGCGCTCTTCTTTGGGCTAACGTCCTCCTACGACCGCCCCGCTAGGGGGGCCGCTTGCTCAACGCAGTGAATACCTGTATAAATGCACAGTATCGAACTGCGCCTATGGGCGCTGGAAGGACTGGCATGACCGAAACTGGGCAAAGTCGCATCCGCTGGAACGAGGACGAACTGGAAGCCGTGGCGCAAGCCATGTTCACGGCCATGCAGGCCGACCCCGCGCTGGGGCTCTTGGATGCCGTAAAGCTGGCGCAGACCGTTTTGCCTTCTGAGCGTCAACGCGACATCAAGACCTGGGCGGCGATGGCAGCCCGGCTGCAGCCCAAGCTCGATGCGCTCGTTGAGCGCATCGTTGACGAGGCTCCCGGTGCCGCGACAGCCGAAATTGCGCAAGTGCTTCCACCGACCGCCGAGGTCCTCGGCGAAATGGCGGGTGGCGCCATCCTCGAAGACACACGGGCTGCGTCGACAGTACAGGCGGCTTCGGAACTCGACAGCATAGAACGGGCAGTAGGGGTCTCGGAGGGGGAACCTACTGCGGAGGTCGCTCTGCAGAAACCCGGCGCGCCAACACCACACGTACCTGCCCTGGCCCAGAGCACAGTGGGGACCCCTCCGCCTGCGCCGGTCAATCCGGACACGTTGATGGTCGAGGCTGGCCTGGTTGCGGCGCTCCAAAGCCCCGCCGTTCAGGCCGCGCTGGTGGGCGCCTTCAGCCAAGCGATGGCCAAGGCATTTGCGCAGCTGAGCGAGCGCAGCAACCCCGCGTCGGAGCCGGCGGTTGCGGAAGTTGTGCGCACCCACGATGTACGAGTGCTTTTAGCCGGGTTTGCCGCGCCCGTTGCCAAGAGCCTCGAAGAAGGCCTTCGAAACATCTGTGAGGTACGAACCTGGAAACCGGTGCAAGGGCCTCAGTTGTTCGAGACGCTGGCCCGTATCTGTAACGTCGCGGTCATCCCGGAAGACATGGACTCTGAAGTGGACAGCGACTTGAGGGCTCGGGACCTGGTGGTGCTTCGGCACACGGGCAGTGCGACCAAGTTGCGGGAACGGCTGGAAAGCGTGTTCGCTTAAGCTGCACGATTGCAACATCCTTTTGCGGTAAAAGGACGGGCCTCAAGGGCCCGTTTGCCTTTCAGCGGCGCCAAATGAAAGCTCGCCACGAACCGGTATAGGGTAGGTGGCGAGCGAATGAATGTGTTCAGGACATAACCAGCAGGCTAGTTTTGCTCGAACGGGTCAGGCTGCAACAACCTTCGTTGCAACGCGTTTGCGAGCAACGGTCTTCTTGGCAGCAGGGCTGGTCTTGACCGCGAAAGGCCGGTCACTGAGGCCCTTGAGCAGCAGCGCACGGTCTTCTTCGGAAAACTCTTCTTCGAACTTGGTGCGAAGCGCCGCCACTCGCAGGCTTTCTTGCCATTGGGTGTACAGCTTGCGAATGCTGGCGTCGCTGGCCTTCTGCTCGCTGAGCCACTTTCGCAGCCGCAAGACAACTTCCGACAAGTCCCGGTAATCGCATTCCTCGCTGCAACGCTTGGCTTGCAAAGCCAGAGCGAGAGTTTCCGGCACCGAGGACGCTTTGGCTTGGACTGCCTTGCGTTCCGTCGACGTTAGCTCGCTGCGGGGCTCGTGCTGAGCAGCCACGATGAGCCGGCCACCAACGGTGCTTTGCACCGTCACGCCAACCGGCAAGCGAGTGTCGGTAGCCCCTTCGACGCGCGTAACGCCGAACGTATCCGCCCAGAGCTGCGGGAGCTTCTGACGGCCCTCATGGCTCGAGAACGCGTTCACGGTGAGCTGACTGGCGGGCACGAACGACGTCAGCTTCAGCAGACGAACCGGCATGTGCCAGTCACTGTTGCGAACCAAAGTGCGCCATGCGCTCAGCTTCCTGTTCTTGGTCAGCGGTGTCGCAACCAGGTTGCGGCTGAGCCACTGGGCCTGAAGAGCAGGGTCGTAGCCAATGGCCACGTGGATTCCCTTGACGGCATCGTTCAGCGTCGGAAGGGCCTGTTCCAGTTCTCGTCGAAATGCGGACGATTGCGTTGCATCACGACTTCCAGACCTGGCAGGTGCCAGGACGGAACCAATGAACTGTTCACGACCGGTGGCGGGTAAAGCATTGAGCGCTCGAACCAGCACTTCCATGTAGTGCCGAACCGCTTCGGTCACGGCGCTGAGGTCCGAATTGTTCGGGTTCACTGCAAAGCAGCTGGCGTAGTTCAGAGCCTCGAACCCAGGGGTTGAGAGCTCCACAGCGGTGATACGAGTGGGCACCTTGGCGATGAGCGCCAGGGTGATTTCCAGCAGTTGACCGGCCGGAATGAGCACATCGCTGAAGAAGCGTTCACGCGTGCTTTGGGACGCTCCGGAGATGACCGGGGCAGTCTCGATTTGTTTGACTGGCTTTCGGGGCATAGATGTCCTAGGGTGTTTCTTGAGTTCCACGTGTGTCGTGTAGTGAACTGCGATACAGATATCACGCAAACGCAAGACAGCGTTCGAAGGCACTTGCCAGGAGTCGGCTACCCGTCGAACTCCGCGAGTGGGGACGGGTCAGTTTTGGTGCTGCAAAGCAAAGCAGTGGCTTTAAGGTGCTCTCGCTATACGCCCAAGCAATTTCTCTGGAGCTTGGGCCATGGCCAATCCCCTCGTCGCGGTGCATGTCAGCGAACCTCGTCTCCTCGAGGTTCGGCCTCATTTTGCCTGCGTCGAAGTGCTTGTACAGCCTTCGGGAATGCGGCTGAGGGTCTCGCTCATGAACTTCAGCAGCTGCCTCAAGCCCTGGTACGGCCTGTACCTGCACGCCTACCTTGGCAATCAGGTCTTCGAGTACTCCAACCGGGTTGGTTTCAAGGCGTCGACGGAGGACTCGGAGGACTGCGTCCGATACCTTCGGCGGATGGTGCACACAGAGCTGTTCAAGAACAGGCTGGTGTTGCCCCTCCTTGAGCGGATGCGCAGCGCGACTTAGCCGAGAGTCAGCGAGGCTCGCTGACAAGCGCAGAATCAACGCTGTACCGCCGGCAGTTCCGCAACTGGGTGCAATTATCGCCACGGCACACGGGCGGGCATCCAGCTCATTCGCACGCCCGCGCTCTGCCACACGGGCACAAATTGTTCGACATTTTCGGCCAAACGTTTGAGCGACCACAAAGTCTGTGCTCGCTCACCCGCGGCTAAAGTCATTTATCAACACAGTACTATGGGACAAGCCGCACAGCGCCGTAAAACCGTCGAGAACGTCAACGAGCATCTAAAGACGCTGGGCCGTGCCTTGCTCGACAATGAGCCTGAGCCGCAAGACACGGTGCAATGGCTGCAATCTCATTTTGTAGCGGGGCTTCTCCAAGCAGCCAAGGCCGGTGCTACAACGTGGCAAAACCAGCTCTACCTGAAAGCGTTGGGGAGTACCGATGCTGCGCTGAGGCGAGGCATTGTTGAGGTCATGAACAACGTCATGACCGCTGGGCTCGAAGCGGGCCACACAGTCTTTGCGTTGGTGGCCCACGTCACGCTTCCAAAGCCAGAGGTTGTCGGCTTGTTTGAGACCTGTGAGCCTCTGGAAGCTTGGGTCGCCGCTCAGTTGAAGGTGCCTCGTCACAATTTGCGAATGCATTACACCGCCATGCACGCACCGGCGCATGCGGGACTTTTCAGCCTCATGACATCCTTGCAGACGGTCACCCGAGCTGCACGCCAATCTGCTCTGAAATATGCGGCGCAAGTGACGGAAGAAGAACCGCACGCCAAGCCCAAGGTGCAGACGCGTTCTGTCAAGGACCCGGCACAAACTGAGCAGACCTTGATGTTTCTGGTCTCTGTTTTCACGGACCGTGTTCTGGATTTGTCGCAGTTGACGCCAACTGCAGGCAATGCCCCAGTATTCGAGCTTACATATTGGGGTACTGGTTCCGAGGGACCGGTTGACAAGGCGCTCGTGCAACCCGCGTATCCTGAACTTGCCTTTGAGAGTTTGCAGCAATTGGGGGGCTTCCGCCAATCGCTGGACGCGGCACGCAACGCACTTGCCCCTTTGCGACCAGCAGGCCCAAAGCCGACTCTCGAAGTCGTTGTACGCTACGGCACCGATTTCCGCTTCAAGCAAGGCACAGCTGTCTTCGCGCGCTGGCAGGGTGTCGACATGCCTGAAATCCACTGCTACAGCGGCTCTTTCAGCGACCACTTCGTTCCGCAGTTGGAGCGCCTGGACGTCACGTTGCAGCGCGCGCCCGGCGTGCAGCCCACGCTGTTCGTTCCGCTGACCGAAGAAGATTTTGAACTTGACTTCGATACCCTGGAGGGCATCGATATTTCTGCAACGGACCGCCCTCTTTTCGAAGAGAGCAAACCCGAATAACCGCATTTTCACGCAGCGACCCAGGGCGCTGCACCACCCGGTGCCTACACCTTCGCAGGCCCAACCACAAAGGTACCCTTTCAATGAACTTCACTCTGGCTGACCACGCTTCTCCGCTCCCCGCCTCGGCTTGTGCTCTCGTGCAAGTAGGCGTGGGTTTTCGCTCTATCGAGCCTGGCACTGTCGTGCAGGCTGGCGACGAATACTGCACCTTTGCAGGTCGTTTCGTCCAGTTCTCGCAAGAACTCATCGGTCGCGCATTGCCGTCGGGCTACACCGCTCGTCGTGTCTCCGGCGCACGCGCCTAACGGCACGGGCCTCGACCCGGACCAATCCTCCAATGAAAAGCGGCGCTTGCGAGCGCCGCTTTTTCATGAGCGCTCCAAAGTCGTGAGGCTCTCGAAGCTTTCCCGTGTGTACGGATTGGCTATACAAAGCTCATACTTCAGGCCCCTGCATATGCTTAAATTTCTTGTCCTCAATCAGTCTGCTTTGCCCCTGATGGGTTTTTGTGCCGGACTCATTCTGGCTCTTCTCGCACTGGTGCTGCACAGCAGCTACGTGTTGACGAAGCGACAGCTGAGCCGCCTGACATTTGCACTGCCTCGCTTCGGCGGTACTCGTTGCAAACTCGTTAAGTCCGATAAGCCCGGGCACTACCGTGTCATTTGGCAGCAAGACCGTTCTTCGGCTTGGCAGCACTACAGCGACGTTAATCGGCAGGGCTATTTTGTCAGTGACTTCGCGTTACATGACGCGCAAAGGCATCTTGAGCGACTGAAACGTGATTTCCGAGTTGACCCGAAAATCGCTCGAACGAGTCGGAAACTGCATATCCGAACCTTTTGGTAGCCCACCCCTCCTTCAGAGGACATCCCGAGAGCCGTTAAGTTCCCGGGATGTTTTTCTTCGTAGAGCCGGACCGGGTTCGCACGATGTCCTCGTGGCTAAGTACTGAACTGTATACGTTCAGAACCTTGCGTCGGCACTCGGCGCATTGAACTTTTAGTGTACCCCTTCGATGACGATTCTTCTTTGGCTTTTTGCAGGTACCTTGGGCCTTCTCTTTGGTAGCTTCGGCAACAGCGTAGTTCATCGGATGCCTCGCAAACTTCTGCAGCAGTGGCGACAGTCCGCCCAGGAAGAACTGGGACTGCCGGTGGATGCTCCGGACGAGAGCCTGTCTGCCACACGCTCACAGTGTCCGCACTGCCACACCACTATCGCCTGGTATGACAATCTGCCCCTCCTCAGCTGGCTCTTGCTGCGGGGCAAGTGTCGCCACTGCAGTGCACCCATATCGGTACGCTACCTGCTCCTGGAGCTCGCGGGTGTGTGTCTGGGCGTCGGCGCTTACGCGTTGTTTGGATTCAAGCCCGCGGCGGTCGCGGCGGCCATCGCTGGCTTCCTGTTGCTGTGGCTGTCGGTCATCGACATCGAACATCAACTGCTTCCCGACACTCTGGTGTATCCGCTGCTGTGGGTAGGCCTCATCAGCGCAACGCAGCACTACTTCGTGAGCCTGCCCATCGCGGTATGGGGCGGCCTGACGGGCTTTTTGGTGTTGGCCGTGCCTTCCGAGGCGTATGCCGCGATACGAGGTCGCCAGGGCATGGGTCCTGGCGACATGAAGTTGCTGATGGCACTCGGTGCCTTTGTCGGGCCGTGGGGCGTCGTCTACAGCTTGCTAGCGGCTTGCTTGTCGGGCATCGGAGGTAATCTGTGGCTTCGCTTTCGCACGGGCACGGCACCCGAGCGGCTACCGTTCGGGCAATGGCTCGCGGGCGGCGGCGCCCTGGTGTTCATCCTGCAATCGTGGGGTGCGCTCCGCCTAAGCTAAGCCCCCGGGCAGCTTCATGTCAACGTGCATCCAGCTGCGGCACTGTAGAGCACATCGGAACGCAGTACGTATTTGGTGCCGGCGGTGACCGCAGCGCCTTCGTGGAAGATGTCGTGGATGAACAGAAGCGCGTCGCCACGTTTGGGGGTGACAACGAAGTCGCGAAAGTCCGTAGCGCCGCCCTGAAACCCATCGTTCAGGTAGACCAGGAAGGTCAGCTTGCTGGTCAGGCCGTCTTCATGCCAAGGACCGTCTCGATGCATCTTGAAGCGCTGGCCAGGCGAGTACTTGTAAAACCGCAGGCCGCGGGGTAGCCCCACGGCTCGGGTTCCCTCTAGTTCTGGCAGACACTGCGCCTTGAGCAGCTCTTCCCACAGCAAGGCAACCCACTGCGGCGACTCGAAGACGACGCGTTCGTTGTTGCGAAGTTCAGGCATGGCACGCTCACCTGTTCGGGTGCGCACGCCAGCCGCTTCAAAGCCAGTGGTTTCTGCCTGCGATACGAGGGCTTCGCATTGGGATGCGGTCAGGAAGCCGGTGAGGGTGAATGCGCGCTCGGAGTGAATGATGAGTTGCATACCCGTAATGGGTTTGGATGCTTTCAGGGCAACCAGGACAGGGCAGCGTCGCCCAACAGGACTGCGGACAGCCATAGAACCATGGGTACCAGCCACGGGTCGGGCTTTCCCAGGAACTTCAGCAGTAAGAGGAAGCCTAGTGCGCTGGCAATCTTGGTGACGCGGAAACAAGTCAGAGCCAAGGGCTCATCGCCAGCTACCACCACGCGCCAAAAAGTCAAGTCTTGCGCGGGCAGCACCACAATGTTCAGGGCGAGCATGAGCGCAACCAAGCCGCCTAGGGCGTAAACCAAGTACAGGGGGTAGCGAAGCCAAGAAGTGGGAGCAAGTAGCATGGGCGTCCTATTGTTGTCGTCATTGTACACCCACAGTAGCAAGTGTGGCTGTATAATAGTAAAAAGAAAGGCCGGCTATTGCGACAGATAGATTCCAATCGCAATACCTGCCGTTCACTTGTTTTTTGAAACGGTTTTCACGGTCATGCCCACATCTCGTCAGTTCCATACCAAAGAGCCGCTGTATCGTAAGGTCAATACGACGGCCCACAACGCCAGTCATCGCAGCATGGGAGATTTTCGCGATGACCGTCGGTCCAAGGCTTTCGCGCAGTCCGAAGCGACTCGACTGTCGATGCACGGCAAGTCTCGGCGAGGTCTGGACTACAAGCCGCTGTTTCAGTTTTTGCTGAGCAAGGTGGGCCAACCCTGGGTTGCCGTGCATGCGGAGGCAGTCTCGCGTCTCGACCAGGAGGAGCCGATTTTCTGGCTTGTTGCGCAGCACGAAGAGGACCGGGAAGACGTCGTCCAAGTCAGCGAGTCGTCCTATTTCAGCGGGCTCTACGTCGACGAGGCAGGTGTGCTTCAAAAGGTCAACCCTGCTGTTGGCAGTCAAACGCTCAAGCCGAGGTGCGCTTGCTGCACACACACCTTCAACGGCAAGCCGTTCTCGCAGAAATGTTGAGTCCCCATAACAGGGGCGCCCACCGGGTGTCCTTCGTTGTACTACCTTTCTAGGCGCTCAGTAGTACACCCAACGCAATGGCGAGCGCGCCACCGGCCCGACTAAGCAACGGCCCTATACATCCTGACTTCAACCTCCCCTGAACCCGAAGGTGCTTACATGACTGCCCGAGAACGACTCCAAGCCGCCCAATCCGCCCTGCAAGCGCGGGGCATGACAGTCCGCGGCATCACACTTGACCCGAACGCGGTGCGCGAAGGCGATTTCGACGCCCTGGCCAACAGCGTGGCACATATGCTCGAATGTGTGCTGGCGGGTAACGTGGCCGAGCGCGAGTTTTCCGACCTTTTCTAAGCGTAGCAACCCGGCTGTGTTTTGGCGGTAAGGCTAGGCCTTCTTTCGCCAAGTTGTGAGCCAGTTCAGACTGTCGTGCGTGGTATATCCTGGACCTTGCCCGAATAGGCGGCCTTCGGGCGCAGGCGCATCCACGACGTTCCACAACGTGACCGACTCCTGGGGCTGGGTCATGGCTGCCGTGCCGGTTAACACATTGGCCACAGAGAGTCCCGCATTAGGCCGCTCAGGCGAGCGCCCATACACCGCACCCGTGTCCATGGCATAGACGTTGCCGTAGCGTCGCAGGCCCATCCACTGGGGGGTATGCCCTACGAAGACGCGACCAACACCACTGACGCCTACACGGGAACCCGCCTGAATACGCTGGCGGCCCCAGAGTGCGGTCATGATGGTGTGGGGGTCGAGCGCTTCGACGTTCTTCGTGAATTGAGACCAGCTTTGGTCCGGGGGAACGTCGGCGTGGACGATACCAATCAATCCACGAGACGTCTCGACCTCAATCACCACGGGGAGGCGGGCGAACCGCTTCAACAGCTCAACACGGCCGGCTGGGGGTATCGCGAGCCACCAGCCCATGCCGTTGTTCAACCAAGCGGGCAAGCCTGCCTCGTCGATGGCCAGGCTGCCATCCGGATTGAAGCTTTCCAGTGCCATGTGCTCGTGGTTTCCGCGAGAAGAGAAGACGCAGTCCCAGTCCAGGAGTTTGGCGCATTCAAGGGAGTACGGGCCGCGGTCGACCAGGTCGCCAGGAGACAGCAAGCGGTCTACCGACGGGTCGAACTTGGCCTCGTCCAACGCGGCGCGAAGCAAGTCGAGCCGGCCATGGATGTCGCCGACGATGAAATCTCGGCCAAGGGTATTACGGGGCAACCGCAGGACGGGCGTGAATTGAGCGGGAAGCATGAGGGAGGGGCCAGGTGCGAGGGTAGGGGGGATGAGTCGCAGGAGCGAACCTTCAGCTCACGTCTAGCAATTCACTGGTACTCGCTGCGCTATACCTTGCAGGTAACTTCCACTTAACAGTAATCGCATGAGAACTATCATCATCGACCGCAATGGCGACTCGCAATTTCGAGTTCGGGGCACCGAGCAGTGGTCTGAATTTGGCGACAGCTGGTTGTGCGCCCACGACCTTCTGCATCACCTACCGTTCGACGGCGGCACCGTAGCCGAAGAGGCCATGACCTATGGCGCAGAGCTCTGGATGAACCAGAGCCATAGTGGCGTAGAAGCCATTTGCGGGTCCTCCTTGGAAGGCGTGCTGCTTGCCGACGAAGTGCTCCCCGAGCAGCTTCCGAGGTACGAGCTTCCGGAGGTGCCCTTGAACTTCCGACGTCCCCGGGCTGCCTACATGGAGAGGTTTGCGACGGTCGTAGACTGCGGTGTCTCGGGTTTCATTGGTGGTCTGCAGGACCGGTCGGCGTTCTCGGATTTGTCCGACGAATGGGTCGAGCGCATCGCAGGCGACGCTAACAAACAGCGCTTCGTCGATTGGATGGCCTTCGGCTATCGCGTTGCCCAGCGTCGGTTCCCCGACCCGGACACAGCCGCCATCTTGTTCAGCGAAATCCAGGCCATCCTCTCTGCCAGCCCCGCTGGGCAGCCGGTTACGCTACGCTTGAACGAGCGCGATTGCTCAGTCGAGGCTCTCGGCTGACCTGTCCACAGCCCAGCCCTGTTCACTGACGCCCTTTCCAATGGGAGAGGGCGTCTTCTTATTTAGGAGTCGCCTCGGATGAAAAGCATGGATTGGCTATACGTCGGCATAGGTTCAACTACTTTGAAAAGGCTATTGACCATGTCTCGTGTTTTTTGCTCCGCTCAGTACGGCGACACCCTGGACGCTGCAGCGCAACGCGCAATTGCCGAAAGAGCGTCTCTCAAGGACCTGCTCACGCGTCGAGGCGGACCCGGGCTGTCGTTTGACTTCTTTGGGCTGCAGCTTCCCCTGACCAACGAGACGACGGCTGAGGACCTTGTCGCTGAAGTCTGTGCGACGCAGCTGGAGCGTGCCGAGTTCTATGCGAATACGGCCATTCCGAATGATGCCTTCGAGTACGAGCACACCGGACCCGTTGGCGAATACCTCGACGACTGCGTGTTGAAATCCGTTCAATGCGGGCAACGCTGGGGCAACATCACGTTGCAAGGCCATGGCGCAGACGCATTTCTGCAACTGCGTCACGTGTTCGAGTTTAATGGCATTCGCATCCCGTTCAACCCCTGGAAAGAGGGTGAGACGCAGCGTGTTCTGGCGGAGGCTCGCCGAGCGCTCGAGGGCATGGCGGACTCCTTCCTCTACGTGCAAGCGCCTTTGGCCTTGGCAGCATAGTCAGGCCGCGATGTTTCAGTTCGACGACTAACTCCTTCAAGGACTCCGCCCAATTTGGGTGGAGTCCTTTCTATTCGGCGGCTGGCAATGCGCGAGCTATTCAGGCTGTCAGCACGATAACCCCTCTCACCTGCTCCCCAACGCTCTTGTCTCTGGTATTTGAGGTTGGCGTGCAGCCCGAGGTTTGGATGAACTTTGAACGGAGCCCCGCCGGTACAGTGTTGGCAAAAAGTCTTTGTGTCCAGGATTACGCAACAGCGCCATAGCCTTGAAAAACTAGACGCCCTGCAGCGTGGTGTGGGGCTTTGCTTTGATACGCCACGGCGACACTCGGCTGCGAACACTGGGTGTACAAGCTAGCTGCTTACGGCCGTATGGCGCTATACTGTTCACTGGTTTCCCTTGACCATCCGCTTGCGCTCTTCGGAGTACGGAAAAGCAAGGTCTGAAAAGGACCCTGGTACGTTCAACATCCGACTTAACTCGGAAGGTTGCGTTCAGCAAGGCAAGCACTGACATTCAATAAGCGACCTTCCATGGTTAATAGGACAATACATGAAGTACTACATTGGTCGTGTCATCATCAACGATTACGCGAGTCATCGCGAGTATCTGACGCAAGCCTGCTTGGCAGCAAACACCGAGGCACAAGCCACGGCGCTGCTTGATACATGGGCGGGAAGTTGGGATAACGATGGCCGCAAAGACGACAACGGCTACACCTACTCGGACAACGGGCAGGCGTTCTACAAGGTCTCTCCGTTCGACTTGACTGAAATTTCTCCGGCGGCTTTCGTCGACCTGCGCAAGGTCTTGACGACCTTTGGTGAGGTTGAAGTCGGGGAGCTCGAAGCGCAGTCGGTATCGGAACAAGCGCGTACGCTTGCTCGTCGTATCGGCGACCAGCTCAAGAAGCATGATGCGAAGGTGTCGCACAGCCGGTTGCTGCACGCAGTGGCCGCAAGCCTAGGCGAGTCCGATTGGCAGGTTCTGGTGCATAAGCAAGTTCAGCAAGCCCAGCAAGCTCCGCAAGACGTGCCCCGGGCTTTGACTGCCGACGACGAATGGGCTGGCAAGTGGCCGCAGAACGGACAGACGCAACCGTTTGTTCCGGGCGAAGGCTATCTGTGGCGCGTCCCCGTCACGGTGAACACCACCATGACGGCGTTCGTGGAAGTGCGAGCACGTGACTCACAGGAAGCCCAACAGCTTGCTCGAGAGTTTGCCAGCAACGGCAACGCGAAGTTCGACGTGGATGAAGGAATCTACCGCGGACTGGGTGACCATTACGTCGGTGATGAAGACTCGGTCGAACGCATCGACGACAGGGAACCGGCGGCTCCGAACGAAGAGTACGGCGTCCAAGTGGGGCCCTACCTGGTCGAATTGACCAGCTTGGGCGACGCCGACGACGCGATGCTGTGGGCAGACTTGACCGTCTTTGACCCGTCGGTAGCCGAAGAGGCCGAAGCGGATAGCCACACGTGCATGTCGGCATGTCCCGAAGACATCAGTTCTCAGGAAGCCCGGGCGTTTTGCTTGCGTGCGGCGCAGATGCTCTTCCGCGCTGTGCCGAACCCGGCAGATATCGACAACCGAGCTCTCGAGAACGCTTTCATCGAAGCTGTTCAAGGTGAGCAGACTGACGCGGCATTGCAGGCCATCGAAACAAAGCTTCGTTCGCAGGTCCGACCTTAGTATTCAGGCTAAGATTCCGGCCTGATTTTCCGGGCTTAGCATTCGAATTTCGAGACTCGTGCGCAGTAGCCTAATGCGCTGATTCAAAAAGTGCCAACAACCCTCGACGGTTGTTGGCACTTTGGTTTTGGTAACGCCGGATTCGAGCGATATCAGGTCAAAAGAACCTCGATAAACAGCCCCACTGCTCCCAGTACCGCAAAGGTGCCACTGACCAGAACCATCTCGGACACCACCTTGTCTGCGTCCAAGGGACTGCTGGCTTCCAGGCCTACCTTATGAAAGCAACCTGCTGCGACAGCGCCAGGCAAGAAGGCCACGAGTCCATCAGCGCTCAGTAGCTGCGGCGTCTGTGCCAAGGCGACTACCGTCGTTGCAATGGCGCCTACCTTGGCAACGCCCGCGCCTAGCCACAAAAACAGCAGTGCCATGTTCGACAACGGATGGGCCTCAAGGTCAGTGTCCTTGAGCGGGGGCAGTGGGGGAGGGGTGTTGTTTTGCATGCCACCGTATAGCGGACGACTCCGACTGGCTCTGGTAGCTCATCCGGAGCCCTATTCCGAAAATGTTCCCCGGCATGCAACTAACCCGGGTGGTCGATGACATCTTGTACGAGAAATTAAAAAGACACCCCTCGGACTTCGATGCGGTGCCTTTTCGGGATAGGCAGCGGCGCAACGCCGCCAGACTACGTCAAGCGGCCAAGCGCGAGCTTTCGCTGTTGGAGGCATCCCCGTAGACGATGCCCACGCTCAGGTCGGCTCGAACCGTGACCGTCGCGTTGCTCGTGCCTGGAACTTCGAACATCGCCGTACGCAGCAAGCCTTCGAGAACGCCTCGTGCACCGCGCGCGCCTGTCTTCATCGCCAGAGTCTTGGCCGCCACCGCCGCCACGACGCCTTCTTCCAGCACGAGCTTGGCACCGTCGAGGGCCAAGAGTTCCGCCATCTGCTTGACCACCGCGTTCTTGGGCTCCACGATGATGCGCTCGATTGCGGCCGCATCCAGGGGCTCCAGCACGGTGATGACCGGAAGACGGCCCACGAATTCGGGAATCAGGCCAAACTCGAAGAGCTTTTCCGGCGTCACTTCTGCCGCATCGGGCGCGGGCGCCGGTGCCGACGTGAACCCGATGGTGCCCTTGTTCGCAGGCTGCGTGAGCTTTTCCAGGAGCGTCGTGAACGCACCTCCGCAGATGAACAGGATGTTTTTGGTATCGATGTAGTTGACGGCCGTGCCAGGCGCCTTGCGATTGCCGCTCACCTGCACGCTGACGCGCGCGCCTTCGATGAGCTTGAGCAGGGCCTGCTGCACGCCTTCACCGCTCACGTCCCGGGTCAGCGACGCGCCCGCGCTGGCCTTGGCCAATTTGTCAATCTCGTCGATGAAGACAATGCCGCGTTCGGCCTTGGCAATATCTCCGCCGGCTGCTTGCAGCAGCCGCTGCAAAATAGTTTCCACATCGTCGCCCACATAGCCGGCCTGGGTCAGGCTGGTGGCATCGGCGACGACGAAGGGCACGTTCAGAAGTCGCGCAATCGACTCGGCCAGCAGGGTCTTGCCCGTGCCCGTCGGGCCGAGCACCAGGACGTTGCTCTTGGCCAGCTCGACGGGGCCTTGATACCCCAAGCGCTTGTAGTGGTTGTAGACCGCGAGGGCCAGCGTTTGCTTGGCCGCGTCTTGACCGATGACGTAGTCGTTGAGAAAGCTCACGATGGCCTTGGGCGTGAGCGTCCCGTCAATCGGAGCCACGGCTGCTTCGCGCGCAGCAGCCTCGACGAACGCATGCATGTCGTTGATACAACCGTCGCACACGAAAGTGCCGTTGCCCATCTCGACCATCTGCTTGGCTTCCTGGGCGGAGATGCCGCAGTGGCCACATTTTGCTTCAGACATGCTTATTTTTGCTTTGAGGATATGAGGTTCAGGAGCCACGCCGCGTCAACAAGTTGTTTTCAAACTGGTCGGGCATGTACAGAGTGAATTGTAATCTACTCTGCTCGATATTTCCAGCGGTGACCCACAATCGTCTCACACAGCACCCGAAACCGGTGCAGTGAAAAGAAGAGGGAAACCAGTGCAATCCGGGCGAGGCCTCCTCAACCGGTCAGAAGCCTCATGCGGCCAATAGTCTCGCTACAGCGAGCGTCCCCAGCAGAACAACCAACTTCACGTCATGCTGCCCACTGTTCCATAAAGCCAACGAATGTCGTTTGGTTGGCCAGAACACAGGCACGCCTCGTGGGTTGGGCCAGTCCATCAACAGGTGGGAGAGTCCACCGAACAAGAAGGCCTGAAGGCCAAGTTGTAGCGTAGGATGAGCCCAGGCGCCCTGGTAGGCGCACCACAGCAACCCGCACCATACGGGAACCCAATGCGTCACTGTGCGGTGAGTGATAAGTCGCCGACCCGTCCCGTACGGCACCTCCAGCCAATCAGGCGCGGTACCGCCCCAGGCGCCTAGTACTAAGCTTCCCAGTAGCAGCAACGGATGCTGCAAAAGGGCGCTGCCGGCATGCGCGTTCAAGACGAGTGTGCCCGCGGCTGCGCCGACGAGACGATGACTGGGGCCGTGCACAGCCACTCCAAAAGTTGTTTGTCGGTATAGCGTGGACACCCGCACAAGGTCCGGCATCTTCCCGGGGTCGCTATACACCGTACTGACGTAATGGCCCGGCTATTCCTTGTGACCGCCCCTAATTCCCCCGTTGAAATCACGTTCGTTGACGCACGAGTCGAGTTCGGGCCCTATTTGCGCTTGGTCGAAGGAGCGGTTTCGGGAGTGCCTTTTCGGGCTCGCTACGACTCGGGCAAACATTGGTTCATCGATTCTGTATCCTGGGAGCAATCCCGGGAAGGCAATGAACAACTGATGAGCCCGTGGCTCCCAGGGTACGGCACATCCTGCGAAGAACCCGGCTAAGGTTCCGAGCCTACACGCAGCAGAACTTTGCCTGCTTGTCGTCTGCCTGTACGTCCGCTCATGCGCGCTCTCCGTAAACCCCAACACGACGCCACGTCTTCCTTTGGCCTTCCTGCACGCGCTTTTCGCGAGCTGGCGGACGCTTTGGGTCAGGCCAAGCGTCTGCTGGTCTACTCGGGGTCGGGCTTGTCCGCCGACTCCGGGCTTCCGACGTATCGGGGAGAAGGCAAGCGACTGTGGACGCCGGAGCTGTTGGTCAAAGTCGCGACGTTCGAGGGCTTTCGGGCAAACTCTGAATTTGCCCGCGCCTGGTACGAAGAGCAGGGCGCTCGCTTGTCGGCGGCAAGGCCGCACGAAGGGCATCGGGCATTGCGAACTATCGAGAACTGGGGGCAGGTGACGCATGTGACCCAAAACGTTGACCGCGTGCTAGAGCAGGCCTTGGCAGCACGGGTGCTTCACATCCACGGAAGTTTCGACAGTGCGTCTTGCCTGGCCTGCACGCATCTGTGGCCAGCGCAACGGCCGCCCTTGACGCAGCCGTGCCCGAAGTGTGGACAAACGGCTTTGCGACCGGGCATCGTCATGCAGGGCGAAGTTCCGCCCGCCGACGTGATGGACGCCTCTTTCAAGGCGGCGCGGGCGGCCGACCTGGTGCTGGTCGTAGGAACCCCCGCCGAGATGTACCCCGGCGCCGCCATTGTCGAAGCCGCGCATGACGCCGGCGTGCCTGTATGTGTCATCAATCCGGAGTGGTGTGACAACCTGTACTATGCGCGTTGGCAGCTCTACGGTGGCGCACAAGAAGCTCTCCCGGCGCTTGTCGCGCAGGCCCAGAGCTCACGGGCGCAAACAGACCGACCCTTGCCTTGGTTTTGGCGTTGGGTGCTGCAGCTCTAGGGCAGGCTGTAGGCCGCAACAGGGCGCGTACGTCCTAGACAGCCGTCAGGCTTGGTCGTTCAACAGCTCCTCTACGGAATGCTGCAGCGCACGCCGCTCTTGCACCGTGCGTTCGCCGAGCCACTTGCGGGCGTTGCCACAGCAAAGACCAGAGCAAGGATGAGGTGTCGTCACGACGATACCTTGCTGGCGGGGGCTCATCTCGAAGAGGTCGTAGCCCCAGTACTGCTGCCGAACGTGTTTCAGGCGGGCAGTATGGTGGCGGCGCAAGGCGCGCGCCAAGTTCTTTTCGGGTTCCATGGGACGGTTTCCAGCGGACCGCAGGCCACCGGGCGGGATGCCCGGTCAGTCAGGAGCCTGCGGCCAATCGCATGGACCGATGAGTCGACGACAGCGTCATTGCGCAAAAAGGAGAAGGTTGATTGCGAGGTGTAGCGCTCGATATTAGCCGGAAGCCAAAAGGCTCAAACGTCACCTTCACGCAGGTAGTCCATCGGACAGAAGCCACTGACGCGCTTGCCCATTCGACCGCAGTCCCACTTGAAGCGCACGAGAAGGTCTTGAGCAGTCGAAGTCGCGGTCATTGCAGGGTACCTGGCTGGCTGGTGACAGAGCGTTCCATTATACGTTCATTGAACGTATAAATCAAGGCGGACCGGAGTCATCGGACCCAGTCGGCCGCTTTTACGCGCGCCGCTCGTAACCGATGGCCGCACCCGCCGCACGCCTCGTTTTCTCGCACGAAGCAGGCATCACAGGCGCAGCACCACCAACGACCTCGGCGAGGACGAAGCCGTGCCCAACGATTGCGTTTACGGGTGACTTGGTCCGGCCACGAGGAAGGCGCTTGGGTGGTCATGCCACACGGTCCCAAGCCTTGCGGCCCTTGTGCTGCGACTTCCAGCTACGTTCGACCAGGCGCCACGCTTCATCTCGGGTGTCGGGCAGGTTGGACGCATTTCGGGCAGCACGGGCGGGCACTTCGCCTTCGCAAGGGAGCACCGAGGCAGCCTGACGGCGTTCACTGGTCGTCTCGATGCGGCGCATGTAGCGTCGGCTGTAGCGCGAGCTGGCACGGTGGCAACGGATGCCAGGCACCGGTCCACTGCGATGGCGGTAGCCTTCGAAGCGATGCGCCGCCCACTGTTCGTTACGCAGGCGGCTGCCGAACTTCACAAGGTCAGCCAGGTCGAGGAATTTACCGTTGGACGACAGCGCGCCCACAACGTATTCGCTGCTGTGACGCCAACCGCAGTGCAGCCGCGTCACGTGCAAGGCCTCTTGGGCCAGTGCGTCCAGCGTCTTGAACGCGACGGGCACGAGCGCAGTCGCACCTTCACGCTGAAGGGCGAGGACGTAGTGGCCAGCTACGACGAGAAAACGGCCATCATTTTCGGTGAGGATTGCCACCGTGTACTCCTATTAGGTTTGAACCTAATGGGGCACGGCAAGCTTTCCGAGGTTGAGCGTGTACATGTCGCGTATTATAGGCGGAGTTGGCATGTCTAGCGAATCCTTTTAGGCTTTTAGCCGACCTGAAAGCCACAGGGGAGCGTCCGATGTTGTTGTTGCAGGAGTACGAACGGCAACGGCAGTCCACCGCTTCGCCGATGCTGCTGTCCTGAAAGGGGTCCGCGACCCGGGTCGAGGCGCCTACGCTAGCTGTCACGGTGTGGCTAGACTGACTACAGAACCCCCCCCTCTTCACCAGGTCACGCTTCATGGCACAAGAACTTTTTGACTCACCCCTTCCCAGCGAATACGCTGCTCTGGCCCGAGAACGCGTTGCTGACCGAGCCCTCCAATTCGTGGAGGAAGGTCTCTTCGACATCGTGCACACACGCGTCGCACCTCTCGACGGCCTTGCCACGCTGCTGAGCAGCCACTGCCTCAATGCCATCCGGCGGTATGCGTTGGGCAATGGGCGAGGGAACGCCTCGCGACTGGATGCAAATGGCAGCGAAAAGGCACTTCCGGCGGCCCTGGAAGCGTTCATGCGCAGCTACGTGGAAGTCGCCCTGCGGCTACGCTACACGCGCACGGCGCCCAGCCTTGGGCTGCTGAACGCGGTAGCGGACGCCGAGATGATTCAACGCATGTGCGATACCAAGCCACTTGCATATCAGCCCGAAGACGTCCAGGTTGACCAACCGCTGCAAGTCGCGTACGACGTTACCGCACTCAACATGCAACGGACGGAGCAACGGCTGACGACGCTCTCCGTGCTGGCCAAGGCTGCGCAGCAGCATGGCCAGCTTCCTTCCAGCGTCTCCACGCAAATCGAGGTTGCGATGACCCATCTGCGCGAACAGCGTCATGACCATCGGTTCAACCTGCTCGCGATTGGCACCTTGTTGGGCGGCAACGCTCTCGAGCAAAACCGCCGAATGGTCAAGGACCTCTTTGGCCCCAACATGGCCGTGATGCACCTGCAGACCCCGGACGGCTATTTGCCCGGCCGCTGGGCAGGTTCCGTCGAAAGCCTGCTGCGTGACGCCATCAAGAACGCCTGAGGTCACCCGACTGCGGACGCGATAGCGTTCGTTGCTAATTCTCCTAGCCGCCCTCCACGAGGGCGGCTTCTTTTTTGGGCGAGTTCTGGAGAGAGTAAACGCGATTTCCTAGACGGGGGCATCCCCTTGGACTTCGCCCGCCATGTCAAATACTCTCGCGCCTGCCCAACACTTAGAGCCGCCCATTGCGTCGACACCTGCACTTTCCACGGGTTGGAAAGACCTTCCTGACGGTCAGGACTGGATGATGTACCCCGTCTTCGAACTGGATGTCGGACTGGACGCCCTGGCCACGCGATTGGGAGTTCCCGTGGTCGAGGCCGAGGATGACTTGGACGCCTTCGGTGTCATCCTCTATGAGTTGGCGGGCGTGCGCACCTATTTCCAGTCGTACCGCTATCGGCGCGACACTACCGCGACGTTGTGGATGGACGCCTACGCCCTGGCAAAGCAAGGTCGCGACGTTTTGGAAGCAGCTGAACTCCTTCAACGACTGCTCGCCCTCGAAGACCTGACTCCAGGTTGGTTCAATGACAGCTGGCCGAACTTGAACCAGGGTTAACGCGAGAGCGCCGGGGTAACACCGACCAACGGGGCGTTAAGGTAACTCGCGGAGACACAGACGTAATCGCAAGGAATGGCCGTGGCTACACGGCTCGACATCTCATTCCTTCAGGTTGCGCATGGGCTCCGTACTGGCATATCTTCCATTTTTTCTCTGTGGCGCTGCGCTCTACGGCTTGCTGTTTGCATGGCGCAAAGCCGCTTCGCGTTGGGGCACCTGGTTTCCCTTGCTCAAAAAGGGTTTGGAGTGGAGCCTCATCGGCGCCGCCATTGTGTTGGGGTTGTACATCCTCAGCTGCCTGACGGCCGAAGGCGTGAGCAGTGGCCCCGCCTTGCTGGCCCTGGTCGTCGGCCTGGGTGTCCCTGAGCTGATACTGCGTCGACAAGGCGTCAAGACGAAGGAAGAGACCAAGCGTGGCGCCAGCATGAGCGCCGAGGGCGATGTTGCTCGCAAAGTACGCGCTTCGAAAGTTCCAACTTATCTCGAAATCGGCGGAGTGCCCGTTCCAGTTTCGGCCGAGCCGTATCACTTCTTGATTGCGGGTTCGACGGGTACCGGCAAGTCCGTCGCCATTGGCAGCTTGCTGGATTTCATCCGCGCGCGCGGCGATACGGCTATTGTTGTGGACTCTGGCGGTGGGTTTCTCGCAAGCCACTACGTTCCTGAATCTGACTTCATCTTTAACCCCTTCGATGACCGCTGCGTTGGCTGGTCGCCCACGACGGAAATGCAAGGAGTCTGGGATTCGCAAGCATTGGCACGTTCGATTGTGCCGGACGGCTCCGGCGAGAATAAGCAGTGGAACTCCTATGCCCAGACGTTCGTGGACGCGGTGCTTCGCAAACTGTGGGAAACCCAACAGCTAACGCAGGCCAATTTCCTCTACCACATCAATGTGGCCCCGCGGGAAGAGTTGCAAAAGCTCTTGGCCGATACTCCTGCGGCCAGTCAGATGAGCAATGGTCAGACTTTCGGCTCCATTCGCACGATTGCCAGCAACTACGTTACGTCTTACGACTACCTGCCCACAGACAAGGAACGCTTTTCGGTCGCCGATATGATTCGCGCCGAACACTCTGGCATGCTGTTCCTGACTTATCGCGACGACCAGCTGGACTCCTTGCGCAACATCATGGCCTGCTTGTTGGACGTTGCAGCGCGCACAATTTTGTCGCTGGAGCCTCAGTCGGACCGTCGCATCTGGCTCATCATCGACGAGTTTGCGAGCGTCGGCCGCGTCCAAAGCATCGAAGCCATGGCGACCAAGTCGCGTAAGGCCGGTGGCTGCCTGGTATTGGGCATTCAGTCGGTGTCGCAGCTCAAGGACCGCTACGGCGATAACGGTGCTCAAACCATCTTGTCGTGTTTGTCGACCTGGTTGGTGCTGCGTTGTTCTGATGCGGACACCGCAGAGTACATGTCCAAGTACATCGGCGAAGCCGAAATCCGCCGCACTCAAAAGGGGCAGAGCAGCTCTGACAACGGAGAGACGCAGAGCTGGAGCGAACAGTCGGCAACGCAGCGCGTTGTGTTGGGTTCCCAGATTCAAGCGTTTGCCAACCTCCATGGCTTGCTGAAACTGGCGGGCGACTATCCTGTGACCGAGGTCACGCTCCCCTTGCCCGCAGGCCAGCGCGAAGAGAAGGGTCGGCCTTTCTTGGCACGAGACTTTCGAGCGCGTCCTTTGCTGAAGCTCACGCCTCCGGCAACTACCGTCCGTACCCCGGAACAGGAAGACTCCGCAGTCCGAGGGGAGCCCCCAAAGCGGCCAGAGCAAAACCGCTCCCGAGAAGTGCCGCTGCAGGCGCCAAGCCAGCCGCGAAGCCCCCGCTATTCAGACAAAACGCCTCGGCCAACGCGGCCGACCCAAAAGAACTTGTTGGTTCAAGTGTCGCAGGGCGTGGAGACTTTGCGGGAGCGCGTGCGTACTGCCGCAACGATGAACCAACGCGCGAACGTTGTTGCGTCAACCGCGAGTACTTCGAGCATGCCACGTCCCCCACGAACGCCTGACCTGCGCACAAACGGATATCTGGCTCGGTTGGCTGCAACGCAGGCTGACCCTTCCTCGACACCGACATCGAAGCCCGTCAAGCCAGCACCGGCTCCCAGCGTAGTCCCGTCTGTTGCAAAGCCCCTGCCTCCGAAGCAAGAAGCAACGATTACAACGCCGGCGACGCGTCCCGCGGCCACTGTCAAGGCTCCCCTGGCCCCGCCCCTGGTAGCCGTGAACGGCACTGCTAAAGCAACAAAGCCCGACCAGCCCACGCCGCGGTCACAGCCACAAGGCTCGGGCAAGAAAGGCAAGCAGCCTCAGCTGGCACAGCCGAGAGGCTCTGTCCTTAACAAGGCCGCTTCGCCGCAGGGCACAGAGGCGCCCGTAGAACTGTCGAAGCCGCTTCGGGAAGCGATACCAGAAGTTGTCGAGATGGGCTCCCCGTCGGCCTCTGGCGACAACCCGGATTCGGCTGCGCACAAGGCAGCGACGCCGAGCTCTCCGGTTGTTTCGCCTTCGCCGCAAGCTTCCGCGTCTGGAAAGTCAGGTCAGAAGAACAAGCCTCGAAAAGACAGCTCCCGTAACCGCGACATGCTCAACGACTTGCTGCGATAGCACGGAAGGATTGCATCTCTTGGAGTCAACGGCACCGCGCATGACGCGGTGCTTTTTTTGAGCACGCCAGGTGAAAAGATGTCGACAGATGCCCTTGTCGTCGAGCCGTACGTTTCTATACCTCAGGACGCTCAACTCTCGCGGTACGCCCAATGGCCAACGACTCCCACGACACCGACTATTCTCGACACCTGGTAGAGCCAACCGACGGCGCTGAAGGCGTTCTCAAGAGCTCTGACGGCAGTACCGTAATGACGGGCTTCGGCGAACCTGTCCACACGGGCACGGGGCATTCTTCAGGCATCTCGGAAACCGACCCCACCGAGGGCCTCATTGAACACTCCTTTGAGAACGAACTTGTCCGGGACGGCGTTGAGTCGAGTCCAGAGGGGCTGGATGAAGTGCATCGACTCGCACATGAGGTTGCGCAAGCACTGACCGACCACAGCCTTCAAGAGCGGGTGCAGGCCGCGGCGGGTGCAATGCCTGACCTGACGGCGGCATCCTCTTTGTTGGCCGCCGTGCAAGGCCTCAAGCAAGAGCTGTCCACCTTTGAGCCTAACGACAAAGCTTCTGCCGAGGCCTTGATGGGGGAAATCGACACGCTCAAACAGATGACGGATACCGCCGTACCCGGTACGTCGCCTGAGTACGGCCAAGCCGTTGCACAGCTACACGATTATCTGGAAAAGATTCCCAGCGCGCACGCAGCGCTGGCTGTCAACGATGCCTTGGCGGATGTCCGGTCAGCGGACAATCCACGCGAGCTGAAGCAAGCGGCTTTGGCTTTGGAAACAGCAGCTACGGCGCTCGGCCCGGCTTATGGCAACAACGGGTCCGAGCTGCAAAACGAGCTACTGTCATTGGCCAATGACCTCAAGCGAGGCATCGGCTCGCCGGAGGCTGCCCAGGATTTGCATACACGCCTGGACCAAGCGCAAGGGCATGCAGACCAATTGACGAACGCCGTAGCGGGGGAAACCGCGCGCGTTTTGGCGGGTGGGGATGAGCCGTCTCGCACGATTGTGGACGCGGAACCCGCTATGGACGCCAGGGCTGCATTGGACCGCGTCATGCATGCAGAGAATCCAACGCAACTGCGTGAAGCAGGGCTGGAGCTTCAAACTGCCCTGACGGCGATGTCCTCATATGGCGAACCCGGTAAAGCTATTAGTCGGGAACTCTACGGCATCGCAGAAGCAGCCCAGATGGGAGTTCAGCCAGGCTCCGCCGAAGATATGGCAGCTGTGGCCAAGTTCTACGAAACGGCGTCCGGGCATTTGGACTCGTTCGTTGCGGCACTTCCTGCGGAGAGCCATCTACTGCTTGCCGTGGAACGTGCGTTGGATGCTGTTGAGAAGGCGGACAATCCGCGTGAGCTGAAAATGGCGGGTCAACAGCTTGAGACGGCAGCGACGGCTTTGAGTTCCACGCTCGGCGACAAGAGTCAAGAGTTCCAAGCCAGTATTTCGGGCGTTACCGATGCCATTAAGGCTGGCGTGAACTCGCCCGAAGCTGCCGGTGAACTGCAAGAGAAGCTTTGGACTGTTAGAACGGCGGCCCAAGAGCTACCCAGCTCTGAAGCGCCTCCCCCCTTCGAGAGCGCGGCGGCGGACTCCCTCAAGGGCCAGTCTCTCGAAACGGCTGCGGCGCCGCTGGGGGAACATGCCCAAGCCCGGTTTGACCAGTGGGAGCACGCGGTGTTGGGCGCGGGTAGCAAGGAGTTGTCCGGCGCAGACCTGGTGGTCATGATGGAAGCCGTTCGTGAAATGGACCATGCAACGGCTCCGCTGGGAGACGTGGGAGGCCACTCCTCGCAGACACACGGCATGCCCGCGAGCGACAACTTGCGCGAACTGTTGGGCGACTCGGCACGCAATCTGAGTGGGGACCAGTTGGAGGCCTGTTTCGGTGCGGGGTTCGCCGAAAAGGTGCAGGAGCTCGGCATCACCAAGGACGATGTCCAGAATGCATTGAGTGAATTGCAATCGCACGCAGTCGCAACCGGGCAAGTCCCTGAAATGGTGGATTCGGCGGTGGCGCTGGAGTCATTGGTCGCGCGGGAGCATGTTCTTGACGCAGAGCACGAGCAGTCGCTGCAGGCTCACCAACAGCAAACCGAGCCTCAGAATGAGAGTCGGATGGAGGCCGAATCGACGGCACACGAACAAGAGCACGCCGAAGAAATGTCGATGTCCATGTAATCGGTACACCTTGCTTGAGCGTAACGCCAGGGTGAATGCTCACACGACTAAGCGCTTCGCACTGTAGTCGGGGGATGCGTAGCGGTTAAGCTCAATTCTTGTTTTTGAACATCGCAGCCGCTTTGGCCGCGGTTTTCTTTGTGCTTGCACGGACTCTCGAACCACTGGCTATACCAGTCAGGTCAATTTGTCTGGCAGCCATGCCGTTTTTCATATGAAATCTTCTTCTTTTGTACTCATGGCAATGCGCACGGCGATGCTCGTGGTCGGTCTTTGGTCGACTTCTGCAATGGCTCACACGCCTAATCGAGCAGAAGCGAGCGCCGAGGTCAATCAATGTGTGGTTCGTGCTTCGTACGGCTTGCCTGTGGACGGCGACATCGCACAGCAGCAAGCAATGGTCGTCAATCAGTGCGTGAATTTCACGCAGGGTATCGGCGCTTGGTACTTGCGGGAAAGCATTCGGACGGGCACGCCGCAGGACCCCCAAGGTCCGCAGGCTCAGCACTTCTTGCAGTCCTACCGTGCGCTGACGCAGGTCTACCTGCAACTGGCGCTGTACCAATGCGCCCAAGCACATGCCACTCAGGAACAGTGTCTGGCGCTGCTGTACCCGTCGCACGGACATAACCCTTGAAAAGATTGCGCTTGAGCGCGGTCGCATTCACGCTACGTCATTCCAACCCCGCTTTTGCGTTCAACGCTGAGCGGGGTTCTCTTTGCTGCCGGCCATGAGAAAGCGCCTTGACCGGAGGTCAAGGCGCGGAAAAGGCACGTCTTTAAAAGACGTACAGCAGCGGGTCAGGCCGCGAGAGCGCGCAGCAGCCCAGGATAGCGGTCGAGAACTTCCTCAGGCCAGTCTGCGGTGAGCGCAACGGTCACGTCTGTTTCGGCAAGCACCTGGTTCGTTTGACGGTCAACCAATTCCACCGTCAGGCTGCTCAACGTCTGAGGGGCCGCCAACTGCGTTACCGCGCAAAAGAACCATTCCTGAAAATGGTCCCCTTGCACGACACGGGGAGCCCGCTTTCGGAGTTGGGCGGCACGGCTGACTGGTGCGGTTTGAGTGAACTGTTCGTTGACAGCAGCTGCCGAGAAGTCTCCCAGCGAACGGCTCAAGCCATCTTCGAAGTCCAACCTAAATCGCCAGAGCGGGAACTCTGCACGCAGTGTGAGCTGTCCTGCCAGCAGTCCCGGAACGCCACGCCCCGTGGCGGCCACTCGGGCCAGCACCAGGGCGGTATCCGCGATGGGGCCATTGAAGCGTTCAAAGTCTTCAAGCAAGCTGACCTTGAGCACCACATTGCTGTGGCCTGCAACGGCCGCCACGACGTAGTCATCGTTGGCTGCATCGTAGAACGCCGCATGGCGCAGAGCGCCTGGCCGCGGCAACCGTGCCCAGTAAAACTCTTCTCGGTCGAGCATGACCTGAAACGGGGCCACCGGTCGAACAGACGGCCTTGGCAGGGGCTGCGCCGCAGAGGCGTCGTGATGGGCCAACAGCGGCCGAAGTGTCGCTTCCGAATGCATGAAAGAGGCTCCTAAGTTGTCCTCTTCGGTGTAGCCACGGGGCTTTGTATGCACGGCCCGGCGGGGCTCGGGGCCATCGCGCATCGAACGGAGGGTGCGGAAAAGGCTATCCAGTAGATAGCGTTGTTCAATGGGTTATGTGTCTACATTAGTTTCACACAATGACGAGAAGCCACTCCGTCGTTCTTTTCACCCACTTCTACACACCTTCGAAAGCACATCATGAAGACCATTGGCGATACCTTGCATCCGTTCCAAATCACTGGCGTCAAGCCAGGTTTCAACCATCACGAAGAAGGCGGTATCTCGGCGTTCGAGACACTGACCGAGAAGAGCTTTCCGGGTCAATGGAAGGTCTTCTACTTCTGGCCGAAGGACTTCACCTTCGTTTGCCCGACCGAAATCGTGGGCTTCGACAAGCTCGCCAGCCAATTTGCCGACCGAGACGCCATCTTGCTGGGCGGCTCGATGGACAACGAGTTCTGCAAGCTGGGCTGGCGCCGTGACCACAAGGACTTGAGCCAATTGGGGCACTGGAGCTTTGCGGACGTCTCCGGTGCCCTGGTCGACCAGTTGGGCATTCGCGACTCGAAGGAGGGCGTCGCGCTGCGCGCCACCTTCATCGTCGACCCGGACAACGTCATCCAACACGTCTCGGTGAACAACCTCAATGTCGGTCGCAACCCGGAAGAGATTTTGCGTATCCTCGACGGTCTTCAGACCGATGAGCTGTGCCCGTGCAATCGCGCGGTTGGCGGCGAAACGTTTTGAAGGGAGCCTGCTATGCTTGAAACCATCAAATCCGCGCTCCAGGCCCAAGTGCGTCCCGCCTTCAAGGATGCGCGCATGACACTGGAAGCTGTTCTGAGCAACTCCGCCCTCGGAACCGAGCTCGCGTTGACGTCGGCCTATGCGGTGGCACTGGCACTCGATGCACCGAAGCTGACTGAACTGCTGGGCGCCGGTCTGGAGCCTGCACGTCGCGAGCAGGCAGAGGTCGCCGCGGCCGTCATGGGGATGACGAACGTGTACTACTCGTTCGTCGACACAGTTGCCCATGACGCGTTGCTACCCGACCTGAAGGCGCTTCCGGCGCAGTTGCGCATGGTCAGCTATGGTCAGCAAGCTCAAAAGGACAAGCGAGGCTTTGAGGTGGCCTGTTTGGCCGTCTCACTGGCCAACAAGTGTCGACCTTGCATCGCCTCGCATGTGCACGAGCTCAAGGGTCTGGACTTTTCAACGGAGCAGTTTCGAGACCTGGGTCGCGTGAGTGCAGCAGCTCACGCGGTGAGCAAACTGCTGGGTTAACGGGGCCAGTCAGACTCGCAACCGGCCCGATGGAGCCTAAAAGGAGAGAGCCCAACGTTGCTCAGGTCGTTGGGCTCTCTTGCGTGCGCCTCGCACAGGCACCTTGCAGCAGCTCGGTGCTTGCTTTTGCCGGCTTTCCCGATTGCGCGCAGGGCGGTGGTTCGGCACCGTCATCGATTGTCTTCAGGTTTTCATCGGTGTCAAGAGGGGTGGCGGGGATACGGTCGTGACTCGGCAGCTAGCGATGAACAAATACAACTGCTACAATGATGCATACCGAACAGAAACTTCGGTCTGATAATCAACTCAACAGTGAAGATTTTGACAGTGCACGATATTCAAAACATGGGCCTGGTTCCTACCGTCATCGAGTCTTCGGGTCGCGGCGAGCGCGCGTACGACATCTTCAGTCGCATGCTGCGCGAACGCGTTGTCTTTTTGGTCGGTCCGGTCAACGACCAATCCGCCAACCTGGTCGTGGCCCAGTTGCTGTTTCTGGAGAGCGAAAATCCTGACAAGGATATTTCGCTGTACATCAACTCGCCCGGTGGTTCGGTGAGTGCAGGCATGGCCATCTTCGACACGATGAATTTCATCAAGCCGGACGTCTCGACGCTGTGCATGGGGATGGCGGCCTCGATGGGCGCGTTCCTGCTGTCGTCGGGTGCCAAGGGTAAGCGTTACGCGCTGCCGAACTCCCGTGTGATGATTCACCAACCCCTGGGCGGTGCACAGGGCCAGGCTACCGACATCGAAATCACGGCTCGGGAAATCCTGCGCATTCGCGCGAACCTCAATGAAATTCTGGCTCAAAACACGGGCCAGCCCCTGGCCAGGATTGAGCAAGACACCGAGCGCGACTACTACCTGTCGGCCGCCCAGGCGGCAGAATACGGTCTTGTGGACAATGTCGTCACGAAACGCTAACTAGTCATTGAGTTACGCCAACCAAGCTGGCCTGAAAATGTCTACTTCTCTGCAGTTCCGAGGCTTCGGGCCCGGCTACCACTGTCATGAGACGGCGGGGGTTCGCCGTGTTTTTCAAGCGGCAGCCGACTCCGTTCGGCTCGAACAGGCTGGCGAGGAAGCGGATAACGCCGACTGGTACATCATGTACTTGGCAAGTGCGCTTACGGAAGTCCTGAACCAGGCCACACCGGAAGACGCGCCCAACGACGTACGCGAGGCCCGCCTTGCTGCGATGCTGGGGCAAGTCGAAAGAGCGGCACGCGCGCACTACCTCAAGCGGTTTTGAAATCGCGTAGGTCTTTCGCACCCCTTACAAGGAGTTCTATGCCGTACTACCGCTTCATTCAGCTCAGCCCGGCTGAGTCGTTCGCGCGAGCCGACCAACGCAAGCGCTTCGTGGACTACCTGGCCCGCGTGATTAACGCCGGCAACGACGTGCCCTACGAAGCGCACACGCTCAACGACAGTGACTACCAGTGGTCTGTTGACTCAGGCAACGATTGGTGGGTCTTCTTCGAGGAGGGTGCCTCTGGCCTCGTACGTATCCAGCATCGGTACGGCTCGCAGCTCGCGCTGCGGGCCTTGTGCGACTGGCTGGCATTTCGTTGGCAAGCAACGGTGCTACCGGACACGCAAATCGCGGCTTGAACCAAGACGTTTTGTCCCAAATGAAAGCCGCACCTGGGAAGGTGCGGCTTTTGAACAAGGGGTGGCCCAGGCTCAACGCTTACGGCTTGCGCCGAAGTGACGGCCCTTGCGAGCAAGGAAGTCGTCTCGGGCAGTCGGCAACTGCTCAAGCGGTCGATTGAGCTTTTGGAGCGCGGCAGAGCTGAAGCAAGGCGGTGGTTCTTGAGCGGGAAGCTCGTCGAAGGTCACCACTTTGCAGTCTAAGTTCTCCAGGATTTTCTTTGCGATGGCGCTGGAGAGGTCTCCGCCTTCGACCAAGAGAATTCGAGTCATGAAATGCTTTCTGAGGAGTTTCCTGCCGCGTATAGCGAGGGTGCCAGCTGGTTGACGCCCGAATTGCTCCGAGGTACTTTGACGACGCCAAAGGAGCCGCCACCGGGGAAAGGTGGCGGTCACTGAACATCAAGAGTCTGTTGTGTAAACGCCTTCGAAGTTGAGTTCGTAGCGTTGAACGCGCTTACCCTCAGCGTCAAAGGACTCGAGGTACGCGTAGTTGCTGGCCATGGCGGTCTCGCGACTGAAGAACAGCTCGTCGATGAAATCACCGTTGCTTGCGGCCCAGTAGATTTCTGGCGCGTTCGTACTCATTACTGGCTCACTGCAACGCGACGCGATGGGGGCTGCAGTCGGCCGAGTGCGGACTCGACGTTGCCGGCGCAGTCCATCAGGACTTCCTTGCAGAAGGGCACAGCCTTGCCCGTCTGCGCATGGAGTTCCGCGGCCTTGATGTCAAGGGCCTCGTGGTTCCAGCTGATGAGCTTGCCTTGACGCCAGTGGCCTTCGTTGAGCCACTTGAGCGCGGCCGTGACGTCGTTGTTCCACTGACTGAGCGCCTTGCGGCAATTGAGCATGCTGTGGCCAGAAGCCATCAGCTGTTGGGTCGGGGTCAGCGGTTCTGTCGAAGCGAGGTCAGATGCTTGCATGAGTTGCCTTCGTTGAAAAGTTGGGGTTCTGCCAACGTATAGGCTCCACCGTTAATCGCCACTGCAGGGCGGGCAACTAAGGCGTAAACCAGCCATCTTCTTCCGGGTTCTCCAGCACGGGGCCACCGCTGTAGTTCTGGGGGAGAACCCCGGGGGGCCAGCAAGGTTGTTCAGGAGTTTTCACCATTCATGAACGCTGAATTTCGGGAAATTATGCGACGTTCGCGGGCCGCCCCCGCAGTGTTCGCACGCAGCGGGCCAGGCGCTATACCTGTCAGAACCCACTATTTAACCCGTAGCCAACCCTCGTTCCCGCGAGAATGGCTTACTTACCAGGAACCCACCATGTCTGACACCACCCAAGCCCAACTGCTGGAACTCGCCAAGAAGCACCCCGACAACGTCGCCGTGGGCGCCTTGCTGCTGTCGCTGCAGGAGGGCCGCATGATTGCTACCCAAGGCATTGGCGCAGTCGAAGCTTTCATCGGCATCGCGCGCCGCGCCCTCGATGGTCAAGAGGGCTATTCCATCAGCCACAGCCAAACTGACATGGCTGCGAACGCCACGAAGGCAGCCGTCGGCCTGGCTCGCATGGCGGCGGACTATTGCACGCTCGCTTGCGTCTTGCAGGCACTGGGCGAAGACGTCTGCTATTGAGGCGTTCCACGCTTCACCTGATTGCCCTCGTACTCACGTACGAGGGCTCTTCTTTTTAAAAACGGACTCGTTGGTTTCGCCGGACCAACAACTACCTGGTTGCCAGAACATGTCGAATGAGGGCCGCCAGCTCGTCGACGATTTCGACACGAATGGTCGTATCGACTTGTGCGAGTTCGTCTTGGATGCCCCCACGCCCGCACAGGTTATCGAGAACCGCCAATGCGGTCAGATGCGCTACATCGGTGTGCGGACGTTCGTCGTAGGGACACTCGACGGCACCTCGAATGTTGTTTTCGTATTCAGCATAAGACATTACAGGACTCCGAGTTCGGGATTGAAAACGCCCTCCGGGGGAGGGCGCAAATAGCGGGGGCGACTTGTCTCAGTCGGCCTTGACTTGGTTAGACCTGCTCGATACCGGCCAGCAGCCAGTTGCCGCCTTCGGTGGCACGCACGAAGTGCCACAGTTCCTGGATTTCTTCGCTGGGGCCGTTGCCTTCGCTGATGTCTGCCATGAAGTGAATGCTGCCCACGTAGCGCGAGTCTTGCTGCTCGAAGCCCAGCACCTTGTTGCCCACCACCTTGACGGAGTGCACCGTCACGCCCGGGCCACCCGCTTCTGCTTGCATGTCCGCCGTGAAGGTCGGCAGGTACGAGGCGTCTACCAGTTGAGCGACCGCAGCGGCATCAGCGCGGCTGTAGGCGTCCTGGATGTGACGGAAGTTTTGCGGGGCAATGTTCAGGAGGTCGTCGCTCATGCTGGGGGTGCGGGTGAAGGAGGAGGCCGAGATGCTCGAGTGCGAAGCGCTCGAAGCGTAGGACGTCGAATTCGCAGCGACCGAGCCGTTGGCGAAGAACAGACGGTAGACCACGTAGCCGATGCCGCCCAGCACGAGGATGAGGAACAGCGTGCCGAAAAAGCCCATGCCCGACGAGGTTACGACCACCGGCGCGGCGTAGCCGCCACCTTGAACGACCGGCGCCACGTAGCCGCCGCCTTGACCGGCATAGCCGCCACCGTTGTTGTCAATGATGACCGGAGCGTTCGGCTGCGTCGCGCCGTGCAGCAGGTAGCCCCCAACAGCGCCGGCCGCGGCAGCGCCCAGCACCTGGCCACCGGTGTAGCCGCCTTGACGGGGCACACCGCCGTTGTAGGTGTTGCCACCGTAGTTGCCGTTACCGCCGTTACCCCCGTAATTGCCATTGCCATTACCGCCGCTATTGCCGCCGACCGCAGCGGCAGGCGCCGCATTGCGCGGGTCCTGGGCACGAGCCTGGGACAGAACGCTGGCGCGGGACATGCCCGAGCTGACGCCGCCACCGGCGCGCGTGGTAGCCCCGGTGGTCGCAGGAGCAGCGGTTGGCGACGTAACCGCGCGAGCCACGCTCGGGGTAACAGTCCGTGCAGTGGTGACGCTGCCCGGACGCGCCGAGGCGTTGAGCGAGCCGAAGGTAAAGGCGACGGCCAGGGCCGCAAGCAGAGCAGTGCGAGAGAATTTCAAGGGACTATCCTTTGGGGTCAAGAGGGATGTACGCGTTGGAGCCACGGGTCGGGGCCTGAGTCCCGTTGTCGTCGAAGCTTCGCGTAATCTGGTTTTCAGTAAAGGTGTGTGGAGCGAATGAAGAAATTGTACCACTACATATGCTACTGTGACCAGAACAAAACGTGAAATGCATCCGAGTTCGGCGTTGCTCAGGCAACCCCGCCGTGCTCGACACGCTTTCAACAAGACGTGCCCCCTGTTTAGCAACGATGTTTAGGCAGCCCTTCTTCAGCCTTTCTGCCAATACTGAAGCCCTCCTAGACCTAGGAGGCGTATTCTCATCCTCCCTTTGAGACGAGACACCCCCTTGTCGGTCGGCCGACGCTATACCTGCGCAGGACACCATTCGTTTTAAACACTCTCACCCACTGCACACATGAGCACCAAACTCTTCAACGGTCACGAAATCGTCGGACACACGCTTGAAAGCTTCTTGCCGGAGCTGTTCGCGCTCCAGACGGAGCTCGACCTCTATGCACAGAACCAGGCGAATGCCTTCATGACGCGAATAGCCGTCGCTCAGTACGACGCCTGTACGTTGGGCATGAGCCCGGCCAAGGCAGCAAACAATAACTACCTGTTCGAGGGCTACAAGGCCTTCGACGAGCGGCAAAGCGCGATGGTCAAGACCCGTCGACGCGACCCCGCCGTTGACTTTGGCTTCGAGGTTTGCGTGTTTCCGGTAGAGTCCCGCCTGTTGGCGCTGACGTTCACCGAACAGCGCGCGTTTCGCGAAATCTGGGCGGCCAAGCCGTGGCGCCGCGATTTTGCCTTTTGGGACAACGTCGATGCTGATGAGTCGGTGAGCGAGAAAGACTGGGAAGAGCGTGGCCGACTCTGGTCACTCGCGCTTCCGTCCTATCAACCGCCGTCTCATCGAGGCTACAGCCTGACCCTGGTACCCGAAAACCAGGTCTACCTGCTTCCGGATGATGAACAGGTGCTGACGCCGCACATCCCTGCGTTGGACGCGCGCGTCAACGCAATGCTGCTGCCGTACTTGATGCATCAACTCAAAGCGGCAGGCCTTCCCGAACCAAAGGGCTTTTCGGCGCTCGAAGAGCTGAAAGCTTCCTCGCAGGCACAAACGGCGCGAGTCACGCTTTGCGAGACACTGTTGCCCGAGCTGACTGCCCGCAAGCTGCGGGGTGTTTCCGCCTAGGCCACTGCCGGTCACTGCGGCTACCGCCTCCGATTGATTTCAAAAACGTCCCCTAGCCGCTTGGTTAGGGGACGGTTTCTTTCGGGGTCTTGTGCTGGAGGTGAGCGGGCAGGGTAACGCCCGCTCAGTCGCCCCGTCAAACGCCTTCGACGAATCCTCGATTGTTCATGAGGGTCAGCAAGTGGTCGCGACTAACGCCCCACTGCCATTGGCCGTAGCAATAGCCTCCAAGCTCTGCAAACGGCTCTCCCAAGGGGATTCCCAGAACGCGAGAACACTCGGAGGGTGTGAAGAACGGACGCGGTTCGTCCATGCCTTCAACAACGTGCAGCATGTACCGTTCAACATCGGCGTCGTCATCGAAGCCCAAAATGACGTAGTAGTGGGGTAAGCCCGCCAGCGAGAAGCGGCGCTTCGAATGCATCTGCCGGAGAGTCAGCATGGTCGAATGGGAAGGAAGTTGCGGGGTCGATTGGTGAGCGTTCGGGTTCATTAGGCAAGACGTTGAGCGTTTTCGCTGACGAGCGTGGCAATATGCTTTTGGGTTGCAGGACGAATGGGATGCTTCTTGGCGCGAGCGGCAAAGCTTGGCGCGATACGAACGAAGCGGTCGAGAACTTCACCCGCCCATCGAGCATTCAAGCCACCTTGTTCCGCCAGCTTGAGCATCTGCGCACGCGTGACGCGCCGGCCTTCACCGCAGACATCCATTTGATGCTCGCCACCAGGGCCTTCGCTGAAGGTCAAGTCATACGCAGGCGCCAGCACCCAGCGACGGTCTTGTGTCAGCAAGAAGGAGAAATTCTTGGCATGGTCGTCTCGGTTGTGGAACGTGACGTTGAACGCGGCGCGCTCAAAGGCCTTCTGAACTTCACGTTCGTCCTTGGTGAGAAACCGTGTTGCACGGAGAAACGTCGTGTAGTCGACCGCAGACGGCAACCGGAAGTTGGCGTGCAGCAATCCTGCCAACGTATGCACAGGTATGCGCTGACCGGCACTCAGGTCGAAGCGTTCGATGCCGAAGCCCGCGAGCTTCTTGTCCAGGTCGAAGTACCGAGTCGCCGGCATGTCCAGCTCGCAGGCGCGAGCGACTTCTGCGTAGAGGTTTTCAATGGCGCAGACCTCCTTGTGCTCATCCTGGGCTTGGAACTTGACCAGCCAGGGCTCACCCCCCGCAAAAGGCAACGTGCTCATGTGGCCCGTCTTAGGGTCGTAGTAGACCAGCACTTTGGGGCGCGCGCCGTGCGGAGAGCCGCCCATGAGGGCCAGCTGCTTGAGCATGTCGCTGTCTTCTCCGCTCACCAAGGCTTGGGCCTGCTGGGCCAGCGAAAGCAATTGGACGTCTTCGCGGGGCAGGTCGGGTGTGTTGGCAGGCTCGAAGGTCAGCGCGCCAAGCGCGCGGCCATCGATGAAGGCCAGGCGGTCGAGGACGGACACCCGAGTCGGGTCGATGCCATTTTTGCGAAACATCCGGTCCATCAGGAGCAGACCCCAGCCATCCGGAAGCGCGTCGGAGATGAGGCCCGGCAAACCCAGCTGGTGTGCCGGGAAGTCCGCGAAGGCGCCGGTGCGCAGCTTCAAGTGGCGCGGGGACAGCTCCAGGCCTCGAGCCAGAGCTTGCGCACTGTATTCAAACAGGAGGTGGCGGCCGTCATCAGCCAGCGTACCCAGCTGCCAGCGCTCACCCCAGCCTTCGTAGAAAACGTCAACGCGCTTCATGCCTTGGTACCTCGCTTCGTTGCGGAGGCACGCACGCGTTGCGCTTGTTCGTTTCGCGCCATGTCCGCGATGGACGTGATTTGCAGTTGAAACAGGCCACCCAGTTCGTCAGAAAGGTTCAGGGCCATCACGATGCGCACCAAGGACTCCAGCGATGCCTGACCCTTGCTTTCAAGGTTCTTGACGGTTCCCGAGGACACGCCTGCTCGTGCTGCCAAATCCTTTTGGGTGACTTGCTGCGCCAGTCGCTGGCGTTTCAGGCGAAGTCCCAGTTCCGTGCAGATTTCTTGCTGAGTTGCAAACGCGAAGTCCAACATGTTGTCTCTTGACTTGTCTTTTTACTGTTTATGGCTAATATTTTAACCTTTAAACGTCGGCCAGTCAAGAAAACAGCCCGCGGGTCTGAACCTTAGAGCTAGTATGTTAGCCCTTGAAGGTGGCTTACATCTATACAGGCCAATATTTTGACCTTTGTCTGAGCCTGGTTCGCTAGACGGGCCGGTTCTTTTTTCCCGGCAACGCGCCACCGACATCCTCTTCTTCCAGGGGCAACTGCATTAGCTCTTCCAGTGTCGGCAACGGCGCAAGCTCGGGCATGTCCGGTATCGCCTCGAAGGTAATGCTCGGCACGCCTGAAGCTGGTCCGGCAGGCCCAGTGCCGGAGGTATTGGGCAAATGAACGGGCCGTGACGCGGGCGGCACAGGGGGCCGGAAATCTGTCGGATGGTCCACCGTCTTTGACGTGGTCGGCGGAAGCAGGGTGTCTGCCAACACGGGCCTGGGAACGGCCGGCGCATACTGGTCAGGCGACCAGGCTTGGCCGTCCACAGCGCCCTCGTAGGGCTCGTAGGCATCCATGCCGGCAGCTGGGTCCCCGTCGACAGGTTCGTCGGACAAGAAGAGGGCGGTCTCGCCTGGCAGCAACGGCAAATCGGCCAAGGTAGCCAGCTGCAAGTCGTCCAGGAACTTGAATGTGGTGGCGTACAGTGCGGGCGTGCCGGGAGACTCTTGGTGGCCAATGACTTCAATCCATCCTCGTGCTTCCAACTGTTGCAGCACGGCCGGGCTGACTGACACGCCGCGCTGCTCTTCGATGATGCGCCGGGTCACGGGCTGGCGATACGCGATGACAGCCAGTGTCTCCAGAACCGCCTTGGAATACTTGGGGCCATGGCCGTCTTCGCGTGCTCGACTAATCTCGGGCAGCAGTTCCGCCATGCCTCGAGCGTGCCAGCCGTTGGCGGTTTCTACCAGCTCAACCGCCAGGCCCCGCGTCTTCCAGTCTTCGCGCAACTCTTCCACCAGGGCTTTAAGCTCGCGCTTCGAGAGCTCTCCTGCAAACAAGGTGTCCAGGTGGGCCAGGGTCAGGGGGTGCTCGACGCACAGTACAGCGGCCTCCAGCACCATCAAGGCGGTCGGCGCGGGACGCGGCGGCCCGACGAGTTCGAACGTCCAAGTGATAGCTGTGCCCCGGGAGGTCGAAGACTCCGGCGGTTCTGCAGGAAGGTCGTCCTGTTCTTCAGTGACAGACACGTCGTTCACTCGGACTGGTTTCGGACCCAAGCTTCAAAAGCTTCGTCCTCGATGCGATATTCGGCGTAGGCTACCTTGGCGACCGTACCGTCGTCTTGGAGGCGTCGCAGCGAATGGTACGCGGTGTTGGGCCCGGCGGGCTTGGCCAACCCAAGCGCACGTCCGAGGAGCCTCCGGGCGTCCGCACCATGGAGCTCGACCTGACCCCCCGCCAAGAGCTTCAACACTTCTTGGTCTGCTGGAAGCAACGTCTTCCAGTAGGCGTTAAAGGTCTCGTCACTGAAGACATGGTTGCGGGTCGCTTCAAGCGCCGCTTCGGAGCCTTGTTCCGGATTAGTGATGTAGGCAGCCAGGTACCGCCGAAAGAATTCTGGCGTTCGGTTCAAGGCTTCAAACGCAGCCAGGGCGTCAGCTTGCTTCAGAGGGAACCGGGTGATGGCGTTCGTTCGCTTGACGAGGGCTTTGACAAACACGTCGCCGAGTAACTCAAACGGCTCCAAGGGCGCCCAGTTGTAGAACGGCTCAGACGCACGTCCGAACATGCGCCGAAGGGCTACTTCGGAGCTACCCGCAAAGACGACCTTGAGAGCCTGCTTTCGCAAATCGAGCGAGGCACGCAGAGAGTGCGCCAAGACTGCGTGGGTCGGGTCAGCCAGCACTTGAGCTTCATCCAGCACCAGCAGCAGCTTCTTGCTGGTACGGTCGAAACTCTTCAGCAGCGCTCCCAGCGCAAGGCCCGTCGCAGGAGTTTCGGTATCCAACACTGCTTCCAGTGCAGCTTCGGGGGGTGGCAACAGCTTCCCGGAGGCGTTGAGCTTCTTGATGGGGGTGTGCAGTCCCTGCACTGGCTTGCGCCATCCGCGAAGCTGAAGTTCCTCTCCGAGTGCTTGAAGCAGGGCGTCTGCGGGGTTTTCTCGGTGTTCCCACAGATTGACGTAGACCGTCTGGTAGCCCGCCGCTCGCGCCGCGGGCATCAAGTCCTTTTCGAGGAACTCCGACTTGCCAAACCGCCGTTTCGCAAAAAGCCCTCGGGCGGACACCAGTCCCAGCTCGAAGCCTCGCAAATAGGCTTGCGCAAGGGCTGGGCGGGGGAAGTGCCACGGGTCGGGGACAGCAGTCATCTTCTCGCATGTTCCAACGAGTCCTGAGAGTTCTCATTATGCATGAGAACTTGTGGGGGCTTTCAGCTGGGCACTGCTGCGTCCCCAGGAAGAACGCGAGATAGATTCCGTGAGCTAGACGCGAGATGTACCGTGTCTTTATCGCCCTGGCGCTTGCGTGTTCAACTCTCGTCTCGCAAGGCGCACCCCATTCCGAATCCAACTCGAAGCCACTTTCTGCCCAGCCCTTGCTGGAGATTGGCCCCTTCTCCAAAGAGGCCCGCGACTTGGAGATGGTCTCTCCGAAGTCAGTGCTGTTTCACCCGGACGGCAGTAAGTTCTACGTCAACGCCTTGGAAGCGGGCAAGACGCTGGTCTACGACGCCCACACCTATCGCAAACTTGCGACCATTCGGCACGAGTTCGATGACCACACTGCGCTGACACCCGTCTCGCACGGTAAATTTTGGGGCAAGCCCGTTGAAGGGTGGTTCACGAACGGAGGACGCTATCTCTGGGTGACGTACTACCGATGGAGTGACGACGGCGGTGCTCTCAAGAGCTCGGGCCTGGGCCTCATCGACACGACAACTGACCAGCTGGTGCGTGCTTATCCGACGGGAAACGTCCCCAAGTTCGTCACGGCCGACGCTGAGGACAAGACGCTCGCAGTCACGCTTTGGGGAGAGAACCGTATCGAGCTCTTCGACATCCGGGACCCCCTGAGGGCCGTCACTTTGCGCACCATCACGGTCGGCCCCGCCGTCAAGGCTGTCGCCGGCAGTGACCGCGATGCGACGTGTGGGATGTGCTTGCGCGGCACCGTCTTTATCCCTGGCACAACCTGGCTGGCGGTTGCTCGCATGAGTTCGGGCGGGGGACTCTCGATTGTGGACACGCAAAGCGCGCGGGTCCTGATTGATTGGCCTGCCATGCCGGCCACACCCCGACATTTGCAGGTGTGGGGCGATTGGCTGTACATGACCGCCAACGTGTCTGGCCAGGTTGCACGCATCTCGCTGACAGACCTTAAAGCGGCCGTCACCTCCCGGAAGACCCCAAAGGTCCAGGCTCGCAAAATCGGGGTCGGGGCGCGGACACTTAAGGTCACTGCGCAGGGCGTCTACGTGGCGCTGAACGAGTCGAAGGAGGTGGCGATTTTGCCGATAGACCTCTCAAGCGTTCGCTACCTGGATGCGCCTGCCTTTCCCGTTGGCTTGGACGTGTCCGAGGGTGTTCTCGCCGTGACCTCGCAAGGCCGCTCAGGCGTGGGTGGCCACCGACTTTGGCTGTACGACCTGGCAGCCCTGGGGGAGCCCGCCAAGGTGGTACTGGCTCCGGATAAACGACCGCGCTAGACCTGTCAGCTCGCGGCATTCGCGCTTCGAGTCGGGTTGACAGTTCCCCGCCGTCCGCAGACCAAGCCGCAAGGCCGTCACGGTAGCCCTGTTTCGTACAACGATTTCGTCCATGAACCCCTCCTCTTGCAGGCTGACTGGTCGACAGCGCGGACACTTGACGCGCCCTTACCGGGCAAGCCTGTGAATGGAAAAGTTCACACCATGTCTTCCTCCAATCCGTACAAGCCGCAAGCCACGCGGTTGAATGAATTTCTTGCTGCCAACTATGGGCTGCGACTTCCGCGGTCTGCGGCGCTTGAAGCTATCGCGCGCGTCCACGGTAAGCGCTATTGGAACGAGCTCGCCACTGTTGCGTCTGCGGCCTCTGGGACACCCGATGCCTCGCAGGCAGCTCCCGTCTACGATGGCGACATCAAGGCTACGCGGGCTCTCTACGACTGCCCCGCAGATATCCTCACCCTGCTGCAGACGGTGGCAGCCCAAGGAGTCACCGCGTTGCATCTGCGGCCTGACGGGCGAATGCTCGGGAGTTTGCATGGCAATCCGCAGGAGCTGTGCTCATTCTCGGCTGCCGACAGAACGCGTTGGCTTGCGCAGCTAGGATTTCGCAAAACGCTGGGTACGGGAATGCCGTTGGACTGGGCGTTCGAATTTGCGCCGGGCCGCGTCCTCCAAGGGGCGACGATACCTTGTGCGGACGACGATTACATTATCCTCGCACTGCGTCAAGCGGACCCCACCCGCCTATCCCTGGACGACCTGGGCATGACGGAGTTGCCACAGTGGCGCAACGCGTTGGCGCACGACCGAGGCCTGTGCCTGGTCGCAGGCGCCACAGGCACCGGAAAAACGACCACGCTTATGGCTTCCCTGTCGCACTTGCGCGCACAGGGCCGTAGCGTCTGCAGCATTACCGAAGAGCTTTGGTGGGGTCAGCTCGAGTCCCTAGGCACGACCCAAGCGCTGGCGTATTTGCTGGCGTTGAATGTGCAGACCTATGCGCTCTGGGAGCTTCGCACTCCGGATACGGTTGCGCTTGCTCGGGCGCTTTGCATGAGCGGCAAGCAAGTGCTTGGAACGCTGCACACAGTGAGCCAGCACGGCCTCTTCAGACGGCTTCAGGACTTGGGCTGGAACCCTGAAGAGGTGCGGCAGCATCTGCGGGGTGGTTGCGTTCAGATGTTGGCGCGAGTGACCTGTATCGCTTGCGCGGGTAGGGGGTGTGCGCTCTGCCATCAAAACGGCGCCACCGGTCGCACGTTGCTCAGCGAAGTAGCGCACTACGCGACAGCGCAAGAGGCTTACGCAGCTTCTCAGGGTAAGTTCGCGGGAAAGACGCTTGTCGACGATGCCCTGTTGAAAGTTCGCAACAAAGGACTGACGTTGGACGAAGTGGCGCGGCTATTTGGTGTGCCAACGCGCTGGCAGTAGTCGCAAGACAGGGGCTATCGATTACAAAGTGGTATTGTAAAAACAACTGCAATGAGGTACACTGCAGCCTCCCGCCGTACTTCCACTGCCATGTCCACAAATTCGAACCCCTCCGAGTCCGTTCAGGCCCTGCTCGCGCAGGCTCAGCATGACGCTGCTCCGCACACCCGCCGTATTGCGCGGTGGCTCGCAGCCCTGGCGGTGGCTTCGATGGTGGGCTCGGCAGTTTGGCAGGGTTGGAACCAGCTGATGGCGGTGGTGATGCCGATTGTGCGCGCGGTGGCCCACATCCTGGGCGTTGTTGTCACTGCTGCAGAGATGGCGGTCTCTGCGGTGTGCACCTTGGCGGCTGGGGTGGTGCATGGCATCGCGGCCCATATGTACTCGACGTACGGCCTCGCCCTGCTCGCCGCGGGTATCGCCGTCACTGTCGCCTGGTACCGGGCTCGGGAGCAAGTCATGTTCAAGACCGTTGACTTGCTCCTGGCGAGGGACTTGAGTGAACAGGATGGCAAGGCGCTCGCCGATAGTTTTGTGCGCACAGACCACAGGTGCAGCGCCATCTTTGGGGGCATTGCGCTCATGGGTCTGGCATTGATGCTCGACGGCCAGCTGGTACATGCGGTTCCGTGCTTGTCCATTCCGTTCTTGTTGCTCAGTTTTGTTTCCTTTGGGCTATGTGGAACCCTGAATGGCTTGTCGAGGGGTCGCATTGCAACCCTGGCTCTTTTCAAGCTCTCCCAGCTGGACCCGCTCGTGTTCAGCCGTCGTATCAAGGCGGCACCGACTTGCGGCAATCCGTTTATGCGTGAAATGGCCGTTCTTGCAAACAAAGGCTTGCTCGGTCGAAAGCCCTTCGAGCCCAAGGACCTGCTGCTTACCGCAAAGAGCGTGGGTCACACCACCTTCGCACGCCACTTCACGGCGTGAGCACAGTAACGAGTAAGGGTAATCGTGGCACGCCTGACGTCTGCTAGCCCGTTGAGCCTTCCGAACGTGGAGGCAGCCCAGCATTACTTGGTGAGTGCAGGGTTTTCAGTGCAGGCCCGACCGGCACAACGACCGACTGCCCACCGCATCACGTTTCGTTCGGGGACCCCCTTCGATGCGGTCATGCGTGTCATTGACCGGCACATCGCGTCGGGCGTCCTGAAGCGTGTCAGGGGCAAGCTTGCTCGGGGCACAGACGAATACTCGCGGCAGGAGTTTGCCGTCAAGGTGGGCACTCGGTTCAGCCCCACCAAGCGTCTCGTTGTCTCGTACAGGGGTTATGGCGGCAACGTCACATGGCTGTGTCTTGCCAACGGGGTTTCGCCCAGATAGCCCCCAAATCCCGGATGGCAGTTGCCGAATTGCACATCAGGTCTACTTGCATCAGAAGGCACCCCATGACAAAACCGAGCACCCCAGCCTTTATCCCAACTGACGACTCCCCAGATAGCCCCCTGAGTACTGCTGAGCTTGTATGGCAACACTCACCGTTTACAGCCTGCCGGTGCTCGTGTATCTGGTATTTGCGTTTTTGTGGCACATTGCTCATAGCGGCATGAGTCCCGACCCGGCTGCAGTGATTGCATCGTGGTCGCCGGGGGACCAAGCGCAAATTGCAGCCGCGCTTCTATTGGGACTCAATCGGTTGGTATTTCAGCTGTTCTTCACGACCACGCTGTCGGCACAGGCCATGGGCTTTCGCATCGAACGCCGTCGGCGAGCGACAAACTCCAAGGCATAACCGTTGTGGTGGGCCCCGCAAACGGGGTCCCGTCGCGTTCAAGCTTTAAATGAAAGACCCCACTAGCAGCGCTAGTGGGGTCTCCGAATGAGGGCGTCAGCGTCGTGTGCTGCGCCTAATGAGGGCTAAGGGCCTATCGCTGTGCCGCGCCAAGCCGATACTCTCGGCCTTGGACGAACTCAAGTTTGACTTTCTTTCCATTGAGTCGAACCGTGACGGTTGGCGGACCCAGAACTTCGGGCTCTAGCAGGTTCAGCTTGACGGCGAACTCCGGGCTCAGCAAGAACAGGCCCGCCTCGGTCTGCAAGACGCTTCCCTGGTAGGTGCGAGACATGTACTTCCTGGCTTCTCCTACCACCCAATGGGAGAGACGAATGTTCTCCGCGGCGCCCTCCAAGACGAAAGAGCCTCCACGCATCAGTGCGAACGCGATGTTCTCATCGCCTTCAAAGCGGCGTCCGACCGCCGCGGTGCGCAGGTCTCGAATGAAAACCTCGAAGGTTTGGCCGCCCACGTGATACGTGAAAGCCACCCGACTGTTCAAGCTCTCCGGTATGGCCTCATCGGTCGCGAGTGCTTCGGCAAAGGCCAGCAAATTGGCCTCATCTCGTTCGATGCGAACGACACCTCCGTGCATCAGCAGTCTGTCGACGGCAGTCAGCCGGAGGGCCAATTCTTGGTGCGACACCGACGAAATGCGCGAGGTCGTCGTTGCACTCAGAGGCGCGAAAGACTGCTCGAACCGTTCTTTGCTGCCGTCTGGCTTCTCTAGCGAAATATCGACAAACACCGGCGGCTGCTTGTAAATGCTCTCAAGGGCAGTCGCCGCCAGCTCCAGCGCTGCCGGCGTCAAGTCCGTCGCACCTGGTCGGCCGGCCGTCAAAACCGTCGTCGGCAAGTCCTGAGGGGGGTCGCCCATGCCAAGTGTCTCGAGTGGTTGCAGCGAAATATCCACAGAAGCTACGGCCCTCTGGGGCTTTCGGGCACCGTAACCAGCGACCAGGGCTTGCCAATCCTTGTAGCCGTTCATGCGGGCGATAGCCTCCTGGGCCTTCGCTAACTGCAGCTCGATGCCTTGCTCGGCCAGAAACTTCTTCAATACGACCGCGGCTTGGCTCGCGGTCGGCGTAATCGTGTGCATCTATGTCCTTCCTGGTGATGAGCAGGTGCTCAATCTTGGGCTATGTTGTCCTCGTTACACGCTCCGCTCCTGCTCATGCAAAGAAGGGTGGGTAGGGTGCGTTCCTGGAAGCTCGTTTCGCCATGGTCTATTCGACCGAGGACGGCGCGCTGAGCGGCGCAAGTCCAGTGTAGCGAAGAGCAGCCGGGTTGTCCAAGACCGCTGATTTCCGGTGCCTTTCAAGCTGTCCACGCTCGCTGCGGAACAAGAGGCTGGATGTACGGGGCCGTGTTGGCTAGACTCTGCCTAGGCCTCCGGAGCCTTCCGCGCTCTCCACGCAATTTTGCGTGAATGGAAAACCCGGACCGGTTTCAATCAGAACCACCCTTTGGACAGCTGTTCTTGCCATCAACGCAAGGCCGTTTCCAGCAGAGAGAGCCACTTGAACGCACTTTGGCCTTGCGCCAAACTCAAGGACATTCCATGAAGACCCCCAAAGACGTCACCCAAGCCGTCAACCGTGCGCAAGCACAACTGACGAGTTTCGGTGTCGATGTGAAGTACACCCAAGTCATGTCGGCCGTGGCCGCCTACTTCGGCTATTCCAACCGTGAAGAGTTCCTGCAAGCGGCCAAATCAGGCACGCTGGTGACGCTGCCGGCCACGACCGAGGCCTCGGTCAAAGAGGTACCGTCGGCGGCCCTTGTCGACCTGATGGCGCACGCTCTCGAGCGTCTTGCGAACAAGGAGTCCGTAGACCGGGTGCTCGCCAACACGGGCATCCAGGCGAAAGTCGCTGAAGAACAGCGTCGTCTGCAAGGCTTGGCCCCCGCGCCGGTACTGCACAACGTGAGCTTCATCGACCGCTTGATGAAGATGTCTCCCCAGGAGCTTCGCCACGCTGATTTCCAGATGGTGATGCATGCCCTGCGCCGAGCGTTTGACGAGCTCATCAAAGCGCACGGCGGCATGCCTGGTTGGATTCGACCCTTCCTGGACATCAGCACCGACCTGGAACAAGAGACTCGCCGTGAAGCCCTTGAACGGGACTACCCGTACCAGGTCGTGGTGTTCTCCAGCGTCGAAGACTTCGACCGCCATTGGGCCACCAAGCTCATCACGGTTCGGGACTTGACAGAAGGCATTTCCGAGATGAGGCACTACCTGGGCGCGACTCCTCAAGCATTTGGCTGCGCACTGCAAAGCCTGGACGGGCGCCACACCTACACTGGCCTCGTTCGGTCGGTGACTGGTGGCCTTTGTGAGAAGCCTGATGGACTGACCAGGGAACTGGGACACGACATGCGTGCTTGGGACCTCTTGGCACGCAAGGTCAATCCGCTGTTTCGCAACCGCGAAAAGGTCGACGGCTACATGCTCAGACTGATTTTCGAAGCTCTCGAATCCCGGCTTCGTCGCGGGCAGGGGGAGGAGCACTCCAACTGCTCCACAGGGCACCTGGGTATCGAGACGAATAATACGTCGACCTGCAGGCAGCTCTATCAAGGCATCGTGCTTGCGCACGTCGCTCTGATGGAGACCTATGTCGACGACAACTCGGTTGAAGACCCTTACGCAGGCTGACTGGTAAACGGCTAGCCGATTACCCGCCGCTTGAACCGCACACCCGGTGCGTATTCACCGCCGCTCCCTTGCATCACGCAGGGAGCGGCTTCTTTTTTGGAGCACCCATGAAAAAGCTCCACCGGTGGGTGGAGCTGATGAATGTCATGACGGTCTGCAGTTGCCGACAGTCTCCGCTGCGTCAACCGAGTGTGCCTTGAAGTGCGACCTCGAAGCCGAGCAGACGGAAACCTTCATGTACGCCGCCGTGGCCTGGAAATCGCCACTGGCTACTCAACCAGAGGCCCATACTTCGACACTGGGCAGGTCGCACCCAGCCGAGGGCCTTAGGTCCTCGAAGGAAGAGCACGAATAGTGTGCACACCGCGGCTTGAAGCATGCTGCACGCAAACATGCCTAGAGCGAGTACTCCCATGAGCCCGGCACCTATTGCCCAAAAGCTGGGCTTGGCGTCAACGGGTACCGATAGCACCCCGTGCACGAAGACCAACGTGGCGAGTGCCACACCCCCGGCCAGACCGATGAATTCAGCGAGTCGTCGCATGTCGTTTTTCCTTTTTGATGATTGTGCAGGACAGCGCCTGCAAAGTGGCTCGAACGTGAGCGCTCAATGGCGCCAACCTATCGACCGCTCGAACAACACGTAGTCGAGAACAGGGTCACTGAAGACCAACGTTCCGTCGTCGCGCTCCATGAAATTTTTCCAGTGCATGTCGTACCTGCAATCGAAATTGCTGATAAACATATTCAGGTCTTCCATGAAGCGAAAGAGGGCCGGTGGCAGGTCGTCCCATCCTTTGTCGTCCATTTCAGGACAGCGCTTTGCTGCGCCGACGAAATTCACGATGCGCCGTGCCAGGCGACCATTGGCCGTACCTCGACGAATGGGCTGAAGACGCTCCATTTCGAAAAGATACAGGGAATAGCCTTTGCTGGTCTCGCCGACCTCGTCGAAGTCTTCGAAAACCTTGGGCTTGTAGACGCCTTCTGGAGACAAACCGTCGACCAGGTAGTCTCGGTGACTGCGGTCTGTCGTGAGCTTGAACACTCGCCCCGGTTTGCTGCCTTCGAAGACTGCTCCGAAGGTTCCGCGACCCAGGAGTTTGGCCTGTCGCAAGGCGTCCTGAGAACACCTCGCTCGTTGAACGCCATAGTCGTTCAATTTCATGATTTGCATGACTTGTCCTTTTGAAATTCAAATTCCTAAAGACGTGTAGCGAGACGGTCGTCGCAACCCAGTGAGAAGCAGCGGCAGACCGGAGTCAACGCGGTGATGCCAGCCAATATAAACATGGGGGTTATACCGCCTGTCCCCTCGCAATTCCGCGAAGGGGCACCGGTACAAGGCAACTTGCACCGGGTTGGCAAATCCGTCGAAAGACGGAGACGCAAAGCTTCCGGGCTAACGATGTTGACGACAAAGTCGATGTCCACGCCAGCGGGGCCGCCTGCCTGAGGTACCGTACCTCGGACAGCGACTATCCGAGCTTTGCGCGTTCTTGATATGGAGAACTCGCTCATGCATCTGTTTCCTACTCGCACCAAGACCGTCGCACGCACCGCCGCGCCGGCTCTCGCGCCCCTTCCTGCACACGCCCCCCGCGACATCGACTGTCCGGCGCCGCGCTACGTCAACGCCCAGCCTGACGGACTGGCGCAAGGCCTCGACCTGCAACGCGAAAACCGCGCCACGCTCGAAGCCACGCGCGCACTTCGTTCGGTGCTCGGCCAGCAATCCTGCGGCATGCTGACCTTCCAAGTGCTCACGGAAGCCGTGGCCGAGCTTCAGCTCCTGGGCTTCTCGCTTGAGCAGACGCACCTGCCCCAGCTCTTTGAGCAAGACGACCGCTCGTGTGCCTACGTCCGCTCGACACTGAAGGACGCTCGCACGGGCCAGCGAGTTCAGCTTTTCGCGGTGTTGAGCGCCTACCTGGATGGCTATCAAGCCATCCGCATGGACCTTGAGTTGCAAGCCGTTCGCGGTGAAGGCGACCAACTGCCACGTCGTTCGGCAACCGACCTCAGCGAAGGCTTGGCCTTTACCTGGCTGGTAACGGAAGCCGCTTCGGGAGACGGCCTCTTCGGAAAGACCCCCAACGCCATGACCGCGCAAATGGCGTTGCTGGTGGCATTTGCTTCGGCGCGCTCCGCCGAAGGCTCGTGGACGGAACGTTCACGCCACCAGGCCGCTCGCATGCTGCGAGGCGCCGTCATGGGCTGAGGCCCACCGCTCTTTGGTCTCTTGGTTTATGTGTTCAGCCGCCCGACCTTGGGCGGCTTTTTTTGTGTTCAGTATCGTTAATTGCAGGAACAGATAAGTTGTTGTGGCTACAGAGTTTGTTGACTCTTTGACTCGAACCCTTCATGGCCAAGCACACCTCGAACTCGTCCAACCTGGCGCAACTGCGCAGCGCTGAAGCCGCGCGTGCATTCCAGAACCGGCCCCAAGCGGGCCAGCAAGGCGCTCCGCAAAACCGTGCGGAACGACGCCAGGCCGCCCGCAACGCGGGCCGTCAGCCCAAGGAAACCTCGTTCAATTCGACGGCGCATGCCAAGGCTCAAGCCATCGTGCCCGTGACGCCCGCAGATGTCGCGCGCGGCGCCGCCTCGACCGCCGTCAAAGTTGGAAAGGGCTTTGCGAGTGGCAAGTACTTTCCCCTGAGCCAGATGGTCCCGCAAGTCCTGGTCATGGTTGTCTTGCTGGTGCTGAGCGCTCTTTGGTTCGGCATGCCGAGCCTCCAAACCGGCGTCCTCAAGCCTTACGCCTCTTGGGTCAGCAAGGGCCTGGAATGGGCTGTCTTTGCGGACGCCATGGTCATCAGCTACCGCAGTTTCGTTCCGATGGCGTTGGCCCTTGCCATCTCGGTGGTGACGATGGCGACCATTTCGAGCCCGATTTCCGTGTACGCGATGTTCGCAGGCTTTGCCTTGGCGCTCCCGTGGCTGATGGGTCCACAAGTCAGCGGCCGTGCAGCGGTGGGTTCTGCCGCGGTTTCGAAGCCCACGCGAAAGCACAAGCCAGAACAGCCGTCCGGTCAAAAGACCCGCGCCAAGTGATGTCCCGGAGCGGGGGAGCGTTTCATGTCTGAAGAAACTTCGCGTCGACGCGAGCGGCACCTGGCAGCTCGAAAGAAGCTGCTCGCCGCCAGCGCACACAAGGCCCGACTGCAAGGTCGCAATACCTTGACGTTTCCGCTGACAGCCGCGCCCGGCAAAGGCGACTACGAACTGGTGCTGGCGGATGCTCTGCGGGGAACTGAGACCCCGGTGCAACTGACGTAATCGAGAAGGCCCCGGCAGCGATGGCGAGAGCCTTTGATGTCAGCCTTTAATGCGTTAGGATTAAGCAGCTGGCGACGCCGTAAAGGGGTTCACCCGGTGAGTCTGGAAACCGGTAAAATTCAGACTCTTCTTTCAAGCTCGTCTCCTCAATGGCCGAATTCGCAGTCAGCACGCCTCCGCGCAACAAAACCGAGCGCTTCTTGGTCAGCTTTCAAGCGGTCGTCCTGAAGCCAGAGCACTACAACTACAACAACGAAGGCCCGTGCCTGCGGGACTGCGGAATTTCCGCGGGAGTTGCCTCCAAGCTCATTCACTGGGCGGAGTATTGCGGCGAAAGCCTCACGGTAACCTTCGAATACCGCAACACCGGTCGCGTGGTTCCATGCTGGTGCTGGTCGCCGAGCTTCTTGCAAGCGGCGTTTGTCAAACACACAGAACTCTTTGGCGAAGCCGACTTGTCTGAAGCGGCCCGTCGAATGCGAGACACGGGTAGTTGCTGGGCGCCACAAGGGTGACCGCTATGTAAGCGGAGAGGGCAGGTCGCAACAGCAGCCTGCCCTCTCCGTCTAGTTCGGCCCGTATCCGGTCAGGCGCTCTCTGCCGCAGAGTCCGCAGCCGTCTCTTCGTCAGTTTCATGGGGCGCCAGGATGTCTTTGACCATCCCGACCGTCATCGCCACGAGCGCCGGGCCCAAGAACAGGCCCACCGGACCCAGCAGTTGAAGGCCGCCCACTAGGCCCAACAGGACGAGGTAGGGATTGACCTTCACGGCATTGCTGATGAGGTTGGGCTTGACCACATTTTCGAACGCCAGCCAAGCAACCACCAGCACGGCAGCCGTGACGAGTGCCCAGCTGGTCTGTCCTGCGAAATACAGGTAGCCGATGCAGGGCAAAATAAGCACGGGCATGACCAAAGGAATGACACCCAGGATGCCAGCAATCAGCCCGAGCAGGAGGCCGGACTTCACGCCAGCAAGCACCAGCGGCGCGGCCAGCAGCAGCCCTTCGAGCAAGCCCACAAGGATGACGCCGTTGATGGTGCCGCGCAGTGCGGATACGCCCTTGTTGACCACGTCCACACTCTTCGCACTGAAAGAGCGGTCAAGGGCCTTCGCGTAGTGTGCCTGGATGTAGTGCCCGTTCTTGAGCATGAAATACATCGAGATGACCATGCACAGCGCGGACACCAGTCCCGATGATAGTTGCAGTGCCGCCGTCGACAGCCACAGCGTAAGCTTGCCCCCACTCAACAGGTTGGCGGTTTCGAGCACGTTCGAAGACGGGCCGATGTTGACGGTCCAAAACTCGACCAACTTGGTATGGAAGGGGAGCTTTTCAAAGAAGCCCGGCACTGGAATGACCCCCGCCTGGTTCTTGACTAGCAGCGCAGTGCCCGCGCTGTAGAGGTCCGCCAGGGTGTAGCCCACGTAGCCCAGGGGCAGCAGCACCACGAGCGTGAACAGCAGCGTGAAAACAATTGCGGGGTTTTTCAGTCGCCCCTGCGTGAGCGCCGTGAACCGCTGAAACAGCGGCCACAACGAAATCGCGAAAATAGCGCCCCACCCAAGCCCCGGCACAAAGTCTCGCAGCATCCACAACGTCAGCAACAGGAAGGTGCCGGAAAAGAGAAGATAGCGGCTTGTTTTCATGATGCTTTTCGGAAGGAGTGTCGAGAGAGAGCCGGGTGGTATGCCGGTCGGAGTGCCTAATTATAGCGTAGAGTGTAGCTGCTGTATGCAGCATGAGCAGCTGTTCGACGGTAACACTTAATCTATGGCATGAACTAAGCGTGTGTGATAGCATAGCAGTTGTAAACACAATTAGGCCGTAGAGCCAAACCGCCTGGGAAGACCTGGATGACCAAACTGTTCAACAAGCTCTGGAAGCTCGCCACCCCGAACCCGCTTGCCTCGGTCTTGAGCCTGTATTTGGTTTGCCTGCTGGGCACGGGAGTCATCTGCGGGCTGGTTATGGCGGGACATCACTTTTCAAAGGACACCCGGTCTGCGCTGGTTCGGCAGTTTGAAGACAAGCGTGAAGTTTGGGCCGCGAACCCCAAGCCCGTTACGTTCTTTCTGCGTGAACTGCGGACAGGTCAGCTGAAGTCGGTGGGTCGTTCGTCGGACAAGGTGCTCTACACCGACAAGGCAGGGGGCCATTACATGTCGCCGCTCGACGCCTCCGAGGTGGACAAGGAGATGCTGGACGCCAGTGTCAAGGAAGGCTTCGACCTCGAACCGATTGAGTACGATGACGGGTCAATGGGTGTCCTGATTTGTGAATTGTTGGCCATTTCCTTCATCTCGATGCTTCCTGTCGGGTTCGTTGCATCCCTTGTTCGGTGCGCAATCCCCGATGAGGACGAGGCGGCGTTGGTGCTGCGTCCGGGAGCAACGGCTTCCGAGGATGAGGACGAACAAAAGCCTACTGTACGTTTTGACGATGTCATCGGCGCCGAGCAAGCTAAACGAGCGTTGCACCGAGTACGGGCCTTCATGAAGGACCCGTCGAAATATGAGGCCCTAGGTGCGCGAGCGCCGCGGGGTGTGTTGCTCGAAGGTCCTCCGGGAACGGGCAAGACTTTGCTGGCCAAGGCGCTTGCAGGGGAGTGTGGCGCTTCCTTCATCGCCGTCGACGGCTCGCACTTTTCTACCCGCTACTTCGGCGACGGCATCACCAAGGTCGACGAGTTGTTCCGCCAGGCCCGACGCAGTGCACCTTGCGTTCTTTTCTTCGACGAGTTCGACGGCGTCGGTACGCGCACGTCGGGTCCAGACATGTCGGGTGGGGAGGGCGAACAAAACCGCATCATCAACCGACTGCTCACGTATCTGGACGGCTTTGAAGCGCGCGACAACATCATCGTCGTTGCAGCGACCAACCACGCTGCCAACATCGACCCGGCCCTCAAGCGTCCGGGTCGCCTCGACCTGCTCGTGACGCTGCAATTGCCGTCCCTGGCGGAGCGGACCCAGCTGTTCGAGTTGTATCTGAAGAAAATCAAGACCGACGGCGCACTCGATACCGCAGCGCTTGCCCGGGCTAGCGCGGGTGTGTCTCCGGCTGATATTGCCAACATCTTGAACCGCGCGGCTTCGACCACGGCTGAAGCGGGTGGCGATTTCGTCACCGAAGAGCGCGTTCGCGAGGCCCTGGAAGCCCATCAACTAGGCGGTGAGGTATCGTCCTTGAAGGACGTCCTGACGCCCGCTACTCGCAAGCGCATCGCCGTCCACGAGGCGGGTCACGCACTGGTGGCGCACGCCTTGAATGCCGGTGCGGTCGAGCGAGTCTCCATCGAGCCGCGGGGCTCCGCCCTGGGGGTCACGTTCGTCTCTCGTCACACGGAAGAGCCCCTCTACGGGCACGGCGAGCTGACTTCGCGCTTGGCGATGTTGCTGGCAGGGCGCGAAGCGGAACTGCTTGAGCTGGGCAACACCTCGTCGGGTGCTTCGGATGACCTGAAGCGGGCGTCGGAACTGGCGGCCTCGATGGTCGGCAGCATGGGGTTCAGCGAGGCGTTTGGTCTACTGAGCCTCGACGGCTTGCCAACTCGACTGGTGGGCCCGGATGTGCAGCGAGCCTTGCTGGATGAGACGCGCGCGGCTCTCGACGCCGCCCAAAAGGCGTGCCGCAAAGTGTTGGACGAGCGCCGAGAGGCCTTGCAGGCGATGACCGAGGCGTTGCTCGTGGGGGAGACCATTGGCGGCGCGCTACTTCAGGAACTGCTCAACAAGGGTGCAGCCACCAAGCCGGCTCTCAAGCTGGCGCAAGCGGCTTAAGCCAGCCCCCCAGGGGCGTCGCTCGGGAGAGCGAGCTTTTTGGAGCCCCAAAAGAAGAGCGCCCCTCGCGAAGGGGCGCTTTTGAAGAAGACGTGGCGGGTGGCTCGCTGGATAGGCGGGCCACTCTTGTCTTAGCTCACACAGCCAGGTAGGAGGCGCTTTCGGGAACGAAACGCAGGACGCTGCCGTCGGCAAACTCGAGCTTGTGGTCACTGGTCCGGACGGCAGTCGTTCGCAGTGCTTTCCACAGGGACTTCGAGGTCACGCCGGCGCCACTGAGGACGTTCAGAGCGCTCTTCGCTTGGGTGGTGGCTTTTTGGTTGGCCTTCATGGTGAACATGCAGTAGTTCCTCTAAATGAGTTGGGAAAGCTTCGTGTAGAAACATCCCTCTCAGCTGACCGGTGACACTTTCGGGCCTGTGTACGGCCCCAACCGGTCATACATCGTTTAGCAGCCCGGACTTAGCCTTTTGATGGCTTTCTCGCGCGGCCTTCGACGCGAGCTTGTTCGTCAAGCGAGTGCAGATGCGACATCTTCTCGCCAAGCCGGACCTCCAGGCCTCGGTCTAGCGGTTGGTACCAATTCGGGGCGTCCATGTCGTCTGGCAGGTAATGCTCCCCGGCGGCGTACCCCTCCGGTTCATCGTGCGCATAGCGATAACCAGCCTTGAAGCCCATGGTTTTCATGAGTTCAGTGGGCGCATTGCGTAGATGCATGGGCACCGGTCGCGTGCGGTCCGATTGCACGAAGGCGCGGGCCTGGCCCCATGCGCTGTAGACGGCGTTGGATTTGGGGGCCATGGCGATATAGACCGCTGCGTGGGCCAAGGCCAAATCGCCTTCAGGTGAGCCAACGCGTTCGAACGCCGCCGCGGCGCTCGTGGCCACCTGCAGCGCGCGGGGGTCTGCATTGCCAACCTCTTCGCTGGCCATGACGATGAGGCGGCGGGCAATCACCCTGCCGTCCGCGCCACCTTCGAGCATTCGCGCCAACCAATAGAGTGCCGCGTCGGGATTGCTACCGCGAACGGACTTTTGCAACGCCGAGATGGTCTCGTAGAATTCGTCGCCCGATTTGTCGAAACGAAGCGTGCTGGTCGCAGCCGTCGACTGAACCAACTCTGCGTCTACGCTCGTACGCCTCAACTGCACCATGGCTGTGTGCAAGATTTCCAGCAGGCCCAAGAGCCGCCGGCCGTCTCCATCCGCCCACCCCACGGCGAGCTTCAAGGCCGCTTCGTCCAGCTGAAGGGCTGGAAGGCGCTGCTGCGCACGGCTATACAACTGTCCCATCTCGGAGTCCGTGAGCAAGTGGAGACGGTAAACCTGGGCGCGCGATAAGAGCGCTGCATTCACACTCAGCGATGCGTTTTCGGTCGTAGCACCTAGGAGAACGACCCTGCCGGCCTCCACATGGGGCAAGAGCGCGTCTTGTTGGGATTTGTTGAACCGGTGAATTTCGTCGACGAATACGACGGTCTTTCGACCGTAGCGGTCCAGCACGGCCTGTGCACGGGCAACGGCTTCCCGCACTTCCTTGACCCCGTCCAATACTGCCGAGAGCGCAATGAACTCGCAGTTGGCCAGCGTTGCAGCCAGGCGAGCGAGCGTGGTTTTTCCAACGCCCGGCGGCCCCCAGAGAATGAACGAGTGCAACTTCTTGGATTCGAAAGCCAGCCTCAGCGGTTTTCCAAGGCCCAGCAGGTGAGCTTGTCCCACCACTTCGTCAAGCGTCTTTGGTCGTAGCAGGTCGGCCAGCGGTGCCTCTGGCTCTTGCGAGAAGAGGTCAGTCACTGCACGGCTCCTGGGCAGTCGTATCCGAAGCCACATCCGAGGGAGAGCCTGTAGCTGCTTGTTCCGGCACTTTGTTTTCAGGCTCGTTCCAGCCAAAAATCTGGGCCAAGGCTTCGGTCAGGCGTTGCTTTCCTTCCTCCGTCCAGGGTGGAATGTCCGCAGGATTGCAAGACCAGACGTCCAGCTCGGTCAGGATTTCGGAGGGGCGGGGCAGTGCAGAGGTATTGTCGGCGGTAGTCATCCTGGGGTGTAGCGGGCCAGTTTTGTACGCCGATACACTTGGCTGTAGCGCGTACACGGGGCAACGGTTCGCTATATCCTAGAGGACCACATGCCTTTGAAAGGGACCTCCCATGCTTAACGGCACTCTCCGCATTCTGGGACGGCGCCACCAAGCGTCAGCTCGAACGCTTCTGCTCTTCACCCAGGTCGTACGCCCGCTTCTGATTGGGGTGTACGGGCTGGCCCTGTACTTCTCTTGCGTTGCCCTGGCACAGGTGTTTGCGCTGCCCGTCGGACTGGCCCTGCTGGTTTTGATGGTGTTGGCGCTTGACGTGACTGAGGAAGGCAAGCACCGCATGCGCCCGCTCGCACCAAGTTGGTTGCGCAACCTCATCTTCGGAACCATCATGGGCAGCGGCCTCTACCTTGAGGCTAAGGCTGGTTTGACCGGCCGAGCCGCTTACGTCGGGTGCATCGCAGCACTGACGATTTACAGTGAACTTCGGGGCTACGCGAACAGTCGACCCAAAGGCTTCCCGCAGACAACGCGCCGTCTGGTTGAGCTGACACGAACGACCGATATTGCATTCAAGGAAATTCACCAATGAAAGCTGGACAAAGCCTTCGTCGACGCAAGGCCCATCTGCTGCGTCATCGGCTCATCATCGTCACCCACGGCTGGACTTGGCGGCCGGACCCCTGGCTCAGCTGGGACGTTCCCCGCGGCGTGTACCACCGGCCCTTTCATGGCCGGATTGTCACGCGACCCAAGTCTGCTCGGCAGGCAACTGCCTGAGCATCCCTTCATCGTCCCGCCCTCGCGCGGGACGTTTTCATGGCGACAACCTTCCAGGGGCAGCGGGTAGCCAGAACGGCTGCAGCGCCTTAAAATGGTGACACGGTTAACTACCTGCACTCACCTTGCCCCGAAGACCCTTTGAACCTGTCGCGGTACTGCCACCCGACACCGCGCGCAAAGCGCTCCGGATAAAACGCGGCGACGAGAGACGGGCAACGCGTCGGGAGTTGTGCGAACGGCAAAACTGGCGTTGTGCCTTGTGCGCAAATCCTTTGCGGTGGATACAGGTCGCGTCGTGAGAAGAAGTACTTCCGGATGACGCCGCCGTCGCCATCCACCTCACAACACGGTTGCATTTCGAGCGTGGACTGGCTCGGGGTGAAAAAGCCGCTGCGTGCCTGAAATGTTCACGAGAGCGGTCCAAGGAGTTGCTCGCAGGCGTTCCCTTGGAGGAGCTGCACGAAAGAGCGCAGGGCGTTCGCCCGGCAGAGGTCGCTCCTTACGATTACCCGAAGACGGCACCGCGCCTTGACACCGGAGTCCGGGACCTTGTGAGTCTGCGTTTGCACGAAGAAGCTGTTCGCCGCATCCAAGCCAAGCCAGAACTCATCCAACAGGCACAGCGAGTCCTGGCTCGCTGGCGCAATCCCACCAAAAGCCTGGGTGAGGCGGGAGCAATCTGGGCCACGTGGTACGACATTCTGTCCCGGCAGGAGTGGGCGAGTGCGCTCGAGGATTCCGAGGCGGGGCGCAATTTGCGAAGATTTCAGTCGCCGTTGGTGACCCTTCTGCCCCGAGAAGCCATTCAACGTATTGGCAAGGAAGCACATGAGGCTTGGAAGGCCAATGTGCGAGCGAACACTGTCTCGAATTGAGCGCGCTGCTTGACTCGTCACCCGAGCAATCGCCTCGTTAATTGACGACACGTCTGGGGGTGGTGACCGGTTGGTCAACGAAACGCCAGCACCCAATGAAAAACCACTCGCTGCAGGCGAGTGGTTCGGGAATGGGGTTTATTTTTTTAGTGCAAGCCGGGCGGAGCCAGCTTGATGCCTTTTTCTTGGCGAAGTGCCTCGAGAATGTCGTGGACTGCACCGGCAGTTCGGAGCCAGGGCTTCTGCAGAAGCTCCAGGTGCTCACGAACGTACTGGTCGGCCTTGGCATGCAGGTCTGCGTACAGGGTTCTCTGCACGAGCTCGGCATCCATGGCGTCCAGGACTTCTTCTGCGAAGAGAAGCTGTTCCGTGCTGGTGATACTGAAACCTTCGACATTGAACGCAACCTTGTTGGCCGCGCTCGCCTTGGGGAACAGTTCACGAAGGATACTGATGTGAGGCATGGTTGTTTTGACCTATCAATCGCCCTGCGTTCTACAAAAAGGTTTTTATGGCTTCAGGGCTCACCTAGGTGTAGTAACGACCACATATTTTTGTAGGTATTTCCTGTAAGGTTTTCTTGACGAATTGAACAATTTTCAAGGGGTTAGGAACCGGTTCCAGGCCAAAATAAATTAAGACGCAAGAAAAAGCCCGAGCACCTTGAAGTTAGGTGTTCGGGCTTTCGGGAATGAACGACAGGTGTGTTCAGGCCTGTCCTGTCTTGCTACGAGCAGTGAACCGTCAAGCGCTCAGCACATTTCTGCGGTGAACGTGCTCTTGAAGTCCCGATGGATGCCCCGCACGGCGTTCAGCCGATTGCGGTGCAAATCCTGCCAGAGCTTGGACTGAGGTTCGGCCTGGCTCGGGGAAGGCAGGTCTTTCAGCGCAAGCGCACAGGCACGCAGGTACTGACCTTGACGATACAGCGAGTCATGCCGCCCCAGGCGACCTCGGGCGTCTGCCTCGCAGGCCGTCAGAAAGTCTTCGACCGTCGAAACGCCTGAGGCAAACAGATGGTCTTCGAGCAGCGCGATGATGGACTGCGGCCGCATGTCGAATGCACGGTGAGCCTGGAGATGGAACTCGCAGACCAAGGTCGCCAGCTGCGCCGTGTACTCGTCCAGCGAAAAGCGCTCGGCGACTCGGGCAACCCAGGGAACCCCGAGCTTTTCGTGGTCGACGTGTGCCGGCCACTTCTCAGGGTCGGTGACAGCTTTACCGAGGTCATGCAGCAGCACCGCCACGCGCACGGACTCTGAAGCCTGGAGCGCCGCGGCCACATCCAGGCACAGCTCGATGTGGGCACCTGTATCCACTTCGGGATGGTGCTCGGCACGCTGGGGGACGCCGTAGAGGCGGTCGACCTCGGGCAATTCCTTGGCCAGCCAGCCGCTTCGATGTCGCAGGTTCAGCTCAGTGCCAGGGGTGGCACCGTTGAGCCAGTCAAACATGATGAAAATCCTTTGTTGTTGTCCTGGATGGTATAGCGAGGGCTTCATCTTGTCTTGGATAACGTGAGTTCGTACTCACGTAAAAACAACTTGGCACCTGGACACAGATACAGCCGCTAAGGTAAACTCCACTACCAGTACTTACCAAATTTCACGCGGTTTCCATGTTCAAGACCCCTATTGCCGCTGCAAGTGCACTGCTCGTACTGCTGATGGCTGCGCTCCCCGCCAACGCGGCGACTCCCGAGGGAGATACTGTTGAGTTGGCGTCCATGTCTCTTGACAAGCTTTTGGACATGCCCGTCACCGGCGGTTCCAAATTCACGGCCACTGTAGCGTCGACGGCTGCTTCGGTCACGGTCATCACCCAGGACGAAATTCGGGCGTTGGGCCTGCGGTCCCTCCCCGAGGTGCTGGCGACCATCAAGGGCGTCATGATTACCTCCGACCGGGAATACAGCTACATCGGCGTGCGAGGCTTCTACGCTCCGGGTGACTTCAACACTCGGGTGCTGATGTTGGTGGATGGCAATCGTGTCAATGACGCATTGTTCGACCAAGCCTACCTGGGCAGTGAATTTCCGCTCGATATCGAACAGGTCGAACGCGTGGAATTCATCCCCGGCCAGGGCTCGGCTGTGTACGGAGCGAATGCGCTCTTTGGTGTCATCAACGTCGTCACTCGGCACGCCACGCAAGCCAGTGCCCCCATCGTCGAAGCGACCGTCGGCTCCTTCGGAGAACACAAGGCGCGCGCAGGAAGCACGCTCGCACTAGGGGACGCTCTCGTGAAGTGGTCGGCGTCGGATACGACGGTGCGGGGAGAGGACGTCGACGCCAATGGCGCCGTTGTCCCGCACGGAGACTATCTGCGCCGCAAAAGCTTCTCACTCGACGTTCGAATGGGCGAAGTGTCTTTTTCGGCCATCAACGGTTGGCGCGCGAAAGGTCAACCAGACATGCTGGGCTCGGTACCGGGCGAGCTGGACGGGCGGGGTACGGACACCGAAGGTCTCTACAACCTGGCTTGGACGCATATCACCCAGGCGGGCGACAACGTCCTGGTACGCCTCTACGAAGGCCAGTACCAGTACGTCGGTCGCTACAGCTTTGACGGGGAACCTGGCCTCGTCAACGAAGATGACGCGCGAGTGCACTGGTGGGGCGGTGAGGCCCGCCTCACCACGAACCGCATTGCGGACCACAAGTTGACCCTGGGCGCTGAGTTCCAAAGCAGCCCGCTGTTGTCTCAGTTCAACGGCGACATCCAACCCACTCCGGTGACGTACCTCAACGTCCATGACGTTTCCCAGAGGAGTGCGGTCTTTGTCGAGGACCAAGCACAGCTGGGCGAGCGTTGGATGCTCGACTCCAGCGTCCGGTTCGACCGCACTGCCGACTATTCGAACCAAGCGAGCGAGCGCATTGCGCTGTTTTGGCGCCCGACTGACAACTTGGTTGCCAAGGCCATCTACGGCACTGCCTACCGCAATCCGAACGATTTCGAGTCGCAATACCTCATCGCAGGCGAGGGCGGTTTCACAGCCAATCCGAACCTGGGCACGGAGCGGGTGCGCGGCGTCGAGTTGAACGTCGAGTGGAGCCCTTCGAAGGCGGACAGCGTCAGCGTATCGACTTACCAAAACGACGCTCGACAGCTCATTGTTGCTCAGTTCGACCCGACGACGCAAACGAGCGAATTCATCAACCAGGGCCGTGTTGTCGCGCGAGGTATCGAAGCCGAATGGCACCACACCTGGGAGTCGGGCGCACGCCTGCGCGCCAACGTGAGCCATGTCGAGGCTGTCGACCAGAATGTGACAACGCCCATCGGCATTTACGCCCCGCATTACCTGGCTAACGCCACGTTCAGCGTTCCCGTGCCGCATGACATTGTGATTGGCGGCTGGTGGCGTGCCGTGTCAGCCCGGGGTGCTGCCAGCGCTTATACCCTCTCGGGTCTGGCGGTTTCGTCGCAAACGCAAGAGCAACCTCAGGCCTGGTGGTGGTCTTTGAAGGTCTCCAACCTCTTCAATCGCGCGTACAACGACCCCGGGTCGGATTTGGTTGCGCAACCGACCATCTCCCAGGCCGGACGTAGCTTTGAGCTGAGCATCGGTCGAGGCTTCTGACGGTCATGGTTGATTTTGTGATGAACATGCGCCTGCCCACGCTGCATCGTTGGCGACAGCGAGGATTGCTGGCTGGCGCGTTGCTCCTTTCCTTTGCGGCACCCGCTTGCGCTTATGCGGCGGAACGGGCCTCTGTCGAAGCGGCCATCGTCTACAACATCCTGTTGTTTGCACAATGGCCGGGAGAAGACACGATGGCGGTCGACGCTCCTTTGGTTCTGTGCCTGGACTCCAATAGCCCGTTGTTTGCAGTTGCTCGTCAATTGGACGGTCACGCGCTTCGACGCATGAAGCTCAGCGTTCAATCGCTGGACGCGGGCGCAGGCCGGTGCCAAGCCCTCTATGAGGACTCTTCGAGCAGCCAGAAAGTTGCACAAACCCTGGCGGGCTCGACCAATCCGGTGCTCGTCATCTCGGGCAGTGGGTTTGAAGCGAGCGAGCCACCGACGGTGCAGCTCTTCGAGCAGGACGGTCGATTGGCCTTTGATATCTCGCAGCACAAGGCGCGACAGGCCGGATTGCAAGTCAGCTCCAAGCTGTTGCGCCTGGCTCGGAAGGTCGTGGAATGAAAACAGAAACCCTACGGCGTCAAGGCGTCAAGGCCTTCGCTCGGGCACATAACTTGGCGGGGCGTTTGACTCGCGCAGCACTCGAGTCCTCAGCGATGGCCTTGTTCGTCGCCGGCGTCACCATCAATGTCCTGGTTTACACGGGTGCGCTGTCGAACTTGCGCAGTGACGCGGGGGTGCATGCCCAGATTGCGGCAGACAGCGCCGCGCCTGCGGTCTTGTTCGTAGACAGCAAGACGGCCACGGAGACGTTGGAGTTCTTGAGAGCGTCTCCTGAGGTGACCGGCGCGGTCATCTACGACACGCATGGCCAGGTGTTTGCGCGCTACGCCGCCGCTCAAGGAACCGCAGCCTCTAAAGGACTTCAATACCCTCGAAGTCTCTTCCAGGTGACCGCGCCCCTTGTGCTGGATGGCAAATCGTTGGGTCGCATTGCGCTGAGCGTGTCGGAACTGCCTCTGTGGCTCAAATGCCTGCAACTGGCGCTCATCACGGCGGGGTCCGCTCTATTTGGCCTGGGCATCGCGAATTTGCGGGTTCGCAGTGTTCGACGTGCCGTGATGCAAACGGAAGAAGACCTCGACAGGCTCGCGTTCTTTGACCCCGTCACGGGCCTGCACAACCGTCACGCTGCCAAGGCCTTCCTGGACGAGGCCGTTGCGGACCCGCTAACCCCGCCGTTTCCCGTGGCATTGCTGGACCTGGACGACTTCAAGCTGGTCAACGACACCATGGGCCACAAGGCCGGCGATGACCTGCTCAGCGCTTTGGGTGCACGGCTGCAGGCCGCTTGCGGCGAAGGGGGCACCGTGTTCCGGCTGGGAGGCGATGAGTTCATCGTTGCTTGGACAGACTGCAGGGACGTTCAGGATGTCAAGGCGCTGGGCCAACGGTTGGTCAAAGGACTGGCAGACCCGCTGACCGTCATGGAGCAGCCCATGTTCGTTCGGGCAAGCGTCGGTCTGGCCACGTATCCGGCCCACGGGACTACGGCGCAAGAACTCATGCGCGCCGCGGACACGGCCATGTACCAGGCCAAAGCGGCGGGCAAGAACACCTCGGCGGTCTACGACGACTCGATGGCCAAGGACAGTTCCGCGCGATTGCAGCTGTCTACTGAGCTGAGCCTGGCGTTGGAGCGGCATGAACTGGTGCTCCATTACCAGCCCATCATCGACATCGCCACCAATGAGCTTATCGGAGTCGAGGCGCTCGTTCGCTGGAACCATCCGGAGCGAGGATTCCTCGCCGCGGCACAGTTCGTCAATGTCGCGGAAGAGTCCGGCCTGGTCGTCGAGCTTGGCGGCTGGGTGCTCAAGGCCGCAGCCCATCAGCAAGTGGCGTGGGCTGCTCAAGGTCTGGGACATCTGTTCATTGCTGTCAACGCTTCGGCGCAGCAGTTCAAGCGGGACGTGCTGTCGATGCAGATGCGTGCCGCACTCGAAGAATCCGGTGCAAACCCGGAAATGCTCCAAATCGAGCTGACCGAGTACACCTTGGTCGAAGACGTTGCGAGCAATGTGCGCAGCCTCACTGAACTCCGGGACATGGGCATCAAGGTCGCCATTGACGACTTTGGCACAGGGCTGTCGTCGCTGGCATACCTCAAGAGACTGCCCATCGACAAGCTCAAGATTGACCGCAGCTTCGTCGATGACCTCGCCACGGGCGGGCACGAAGATACGGCCATCGTCACAGCCATTGTCTCGTTGGCCCACGCACTGGACCTCGAAGTGGTGGCCGAAGGCATCGAGACGGTTGCCCAGCTGGAACGCTTGCGTGAACTGGGGGCAGAACACGGACAAGGTTACCTCTTCAGCCGTCCGGTGTCGGCAGCGCGCATCAATGAGCTGGCAGGGAGCTGCCCGTGGGCTAATCTCCAGGGAAATTCGGTCGAGGACCTTGCGAAACAGGCGGCGTAACCAACGCATGAGTGTGCTAAAATAGTGGCACTTTCTGAACTAAATGGCACACCGCATCATGGGCAAGGTTGAAGCTTACTGGGTCGCCTCGCACGGCGAGACGCCGCAACGCATCTACTTTGATGCCAGTGCGGCTTTCAACAGCGAATATCTCTACATCGACAGCTTCGACGCGCAGGGCGAACCGGTCGTGAGCTATAAGCGCCGCGATGATGCCGTCTTCGAAGGTGGTCGTGAAGCGTTCACGACTGAATTCTGACGCCCAACTCGCGCAACAAAAGCAGGTCAGTGAGCCTTTCCCCCTCTCACACCTTTGAACTCCCGGTCGCCGTGAGGGCCTCACCGGAGGCGCAGACGTTGGTAGCGGTGGGGATAGGGCACGTGCTGCGAAGCATCAGCAGCTTGGGGTATCGCCCGGTCATCCTCGGCACCCGCGAGTCTGACTGGGCTGACGACTTTCGACTCGCCGACGTGGTCGAAATCCATGATGAGTTTTCGATGACGAAGCTGCATGTGTCCAGCGAGCTCCGAATACTCGTCGACGAGGTCAATTTCGGTTGCATGGTCTGGCGGTTTTGTGCCTTTCGCAACGGCACGCCACTGACTCGTCTGGAAGCGCCGCTGGCCGATACCATCATCCAGCAGTCTGCCCGCTTGACTTCGGTCGCATCGGTCAAGACACTCACGAAACTGGCGTGCAGCAAGCTCGAAGAATGGCGAGCACAGGCCGTTGAGACGCAGGATTGTGGCGCGGTTCAGTTTTGCCAACAATTGAATCTGGCCCTGCAGCCCTAGCGAGTCGGGCGGTATCGTGCGTTCGAGACTGTTGCGATTCGCGAGCCCGTTCTTGGGCTGGCCCCGAACCGGACGCCAGCTCAACGAGCACTCGTTGAACAAGCCCACGGCTGGGCGCGCAAGTGTGTCACAGAGGGTCAGTTCTGCCCCGATGACTTCGCGCAGCGAGGACCTGTGAAGGGCGGTCGGCGAGGGCTTCATTCCGGCAATAGTGCGTTCAGGCTCCCGACAGCAACTACTCAGGCCTATCGCTACACCCTGATAGCTTGCCGGGCAGTTCTGGCGTAGCAACAACCGCTTATTGCACCGAGATATTTGCGCTGCGAGCCGCCCTGGTGGGAAGGGCTTGTTGGCAATGACCTATGTCCGAAACTGCTCAGTTGAGCGCAATCGCTGCGCTGTCTTCCAGTACTCGTCCGTTGCCTGCCGCCGCCCTTTGCATGGGTGCCCGCGGTGTTTGGCGAGAACTCCCTTTCCAAATCGTTGCACACGTCCAGCTCAGTGACCGAAGTGGCCTTGCACATCACTGGTCGCTCCGTTTCGAAGACGGTAGTTCGTGCAGCCTGCTTGAGCAAGAAGGCCGATGTCGACTGGCACAGTCGCCCGAGCAAGTTCAGCTCCCCCTCCACTTTGACCACTTGACCCCCGGTACCGAGCTGGACATGGGCGGTGTTGGCTTCGTCGTCGAACGTCGACGTATCTCGTCCATTTGCAAAGCTGAAGGCGTCACTACCTTGACCGTCGGTGACGACATCCCGTGGGTCGAGCTTCGCTCGGACGCGGGTAGCGTCTTGGTGACTTTCAACGGTGTCCAACAGCACTACGAACTCCAAGATGTTGCTGTTGCTGACCTGCAACTGACGCTCTCGCATCGAAGCGAATTCGCGGTGTCCCTCGCAGCGTGCCCAGCGTGCAAGCATGAGCTGTCCTTTGCGGCCACGGACACAGCGTTCGGTCGATGCCCGAACTGCTCCAGTCTGTTGGACTTGACGGAACAACCTGCGGCCCTCTTGCAGCCTGGCGCGGGTGAGACGGTCAAATCCTTCACGTTGCCACTCGGTCAAACGGGTCAACTTTCCGGCGCGCGTTATGTGGTTCTGGGGGCGTACGATATCCATTCACACCTTGATGGTGATGACGTCCGACGCACGGACTACCTGCTCTACCATCCACGTCACAAGTTCCTGTGGTTGACCGAACATGACGATGGCACTTGGTTCTTGCATGAGCCTTGTGACCATTGGCCCAAGGCTAACGGCCAGGTTGGATGGCTGGACGGCACCAAGTTCGAGTTCCTGAGAAATCACGTCGCCACCGTCGGTCGTGTCGCCGGCGCTTTGAACTTCCTGGTGGAGTCCGGCGACCGCATTCATCAGCTGGAGTACCGGGCAAGTGGTTTGGGCGGCGGAACCCGAGAAGGTGCCGTCCTCCTGCGTCGGGGTACCGACGAGACCTTGGACTGGAGCGTTTGCAACCCCATTACGGCCAAGGAAGTCCTTCGGGCATTTGATGTCGAAGCACCTCCCGTCGTCCAGCGCAAGGCCAAACCCAAGGCCATCAAACGCACCACGTTCGGCGACCTGGCTGGACCTTTGAGGCTGGCGACCTACGGCAACTTGGTCTTGCTGGTGCTTCACCCCACGCTGGTGGGTGCAGCGTTGGCGGCAGGGGCGGTTTTGGGGGTAGTGTGCCTGGGCACCTTCTCCTGGATGTTCGAAGGAGAAAAGCTGTGAAGAGGTTGGCTTGGGCTATCGTCGGGCTCGTTCTCTTGGCGCACGCAGGGTTGCTGTGGGCGGACTTCGGCAAGTGGTATCCCCGCTGGGACATTCCTGCAGCACAAGCGCGCAATCGAGCTTACGCTGCCGTCGCGGCCGTTGAAGCAGCGTCTGCCGCAAAGGCACAGGCACTGGCAGCTTCTGCGGCAGAAGAGCGGGCGCGGCAAGAATTGGCAGTGCCGGACACGCAGGCCGCAGTTCCGGACGTGGTGCACTATCGCAACGGCCGTCAGGTGGGGCATGCGTTCGTTTCCGGCGGGGCTTCGGCGCCCCGTCGTTGAGCCTCGTTCCTTATACCGAAAAGGACACATTTTCGGAGAAAGGAACCTCGTGAGTGCCATTGAAAAACTCTTGCAGACAATGCAAGAGCAGTTCAGCGTCTCGCTGAACAAAGTACGAGCGGAAGCGGGCCAATTGGTCGAAGCTTCCCAGGCTGCTGCCGGCGGCAAGATTGAAGACATCGCCATGTGCTCCGTGGACTACAAGTTCACGCGCGGCACCGTGCGCTCCTTCGCGTCGAACGTATACGCCTCCGCGGCCGTCTGCGTCGCTCAAGCGCGCAGCGCGTTGATGACGGAGCGGGCAGCGTTGGAGGCCCGACACGCCGATAACGTGACCAAGCTTGCCAACAACGTCGAGGTGGTGCGCCGCGTCAAGCTGCTCATGACTTCGTTGGGCATCGCCGAGTCCCGCACGACCTACGGGTACGCCACACCTCGCGCCCGAAAGATGACCACGACCAAGGTCACCGCGGGCTACGTGGGGGACCTCGTAGCTGTGTGCAAGACCAGCGACAACTACGACGCCTGCGTGCGCGCGCTCAACGACTTCGAAAAGCAGATTCAGCGTTTCGAACAAGAAGAACTTCAAAAGGAGCGGCTGGAAGCTCAGAAGGTTGCAGAAGCGCGAGCAGCCCGAGAGCGGCTTGTTCTTCTGGGCGGGATGGCGCACAAATACGGTTGTGGTGCAGACTACGACCAGCTTGTGGAGACCTTGTGCAACAAGGACAAGTACTTCGCACTCGGTTACTGGCTGGAGCGAAACCGCACGAATTGGCAGGACGGCTATGCCCGCGCGGAGCAAGGCTTGGCCTATTTCAGCGTCGAATCCGCCGAAGATGCTGCCATCGTCGCGAGCATCCGCGAAACCATCGACAAGTGGGACGGCGATGGTCGAGCCTTCCGGGACGCCCTGTACGGGTACGGGACGATGTACGCGTTGGCGGCACCGGACATCCTGGCCGACTTCGAGAAGCTGCGTGAAGCTGGGCTCGTTCCGACAGACTAAGCGGCTCTAAGACTCTTACTTCATAACAGCAACCAATCGGTTGCTGTTTTTCATGGACGCATCGACGCTGACGCTTGCCGGGGGAGTCTGCTCGCAGAGAGGTTGCCCTTCCGCACCGCCCACAAACACATTGTTGGCAGTGTCCTCCAGGCAGGTTTGACTCCCTGATTCCACATAGGCATAGACGGGGTCCGGTGGGGGTGGCTCTTGAAAGAGCACGACCAAGAAGGCAAAGACGCCGGCCGAGCCGTAAAAGACGATGGCCTGATGAAGTCGAGTCAAGAGGCCAGGCCGTGGCGTCTCGTCGGAATCCGTGCGAGTAGGTGTGGTCATACGTGCGGTGACGCGGGGTCTAAGCCCCTTTGCGTTTCAGTATTGATTTGCCCAGATGAAATTCATCAGGGGCCCGCAGGTGTAGCGCCTCCCCACACCAAGACGATATACTAGCCGACCTTGCTCAACAGGACCAGTGCTTTCAGAGGGTGACTACACCTAAAAGGACATATTTCCCCCAATACGACATCACAATGACCAACGCTTCCGCCCTTCTCCTGGTTGAACAGGACCTCATCGACACCGTCACGCTCACGCCCCAGTGCGCGGCACTGTTCGAGGATGTGCTCGGACGCAACGTTTCGGATTGCCTGCTGACGGACCTGTCGACGCTGAGCGACTTCACGGGCAGCGGCATGCCTGCTGACCCGGCCAACGATGTCCTGGACTATCGCGACTACTGTCGCGCCTGGGACCGCTGGGTTCTCGACCGTATCGAACAAGTGTTCGGTGTGCGTATCGAGCGCACCACGCTGACATTCATTCAGATTGTCGAACGGCTTACCCAGGCCCAGCTAGTCCCGACCTTGAACTGATTCACTGACCGCCTCCAAGGCGGTCTTTTTCATGGCGGAACGGTTGGCACTTCAGGCCTGGCACCGTGTCGACGCCGTTGTGCGTCTTGAAGCGCTCGGTTGGCAGTTCCTTGCGACACCTGAAGGCGTTTGCCGATGGCTTCAACGCTCATCGATGTGTTTTCGTAGAACCAGAGCACTTCGTCTTCAAACGCTTCACGGGTTGCGAAGGGGCCTGTGGCCAGGCGCGCGCCGCGCTTTTTGGCCGAACGAGTTGGAGCCGCGGATTGCCTGGGTACGGCAGCGCGCCCAGCGGCTTCGTGTTCGTTTGGTGATGAAAGCAAAAGAGGCTTGGACATCGGACGATGGCTTTTGCTGAAAGGCAACCCTATAATGTTGACGACAGATTGATTCGGACATGACAGCCACTATCGTCTCATTTTCCACGTTTTCCAATCGACAGGCCCAATCTCCGCGAGAGCGGCTGGAGCAAGCACTTTCGGTGCAGTTCAATGGACGGGTGCAGGTGGGAGAGGGCGGTCAGTTGGACGCAGACTATGCCGCGCCTTGGCAAGAAAAAGCGGATGCCCTGGGCCTGAACGTCCAAGTGGCGGAGCTCGCACTCCCTCAGTTTGTCGCGTTGACGCAGTTGATGGCCGTGTGGAGCTATTGCGTCCGGTCTGAGCTGGGGAGCCTGTTGTCAGAAAGCGCCGAAAGCGATGCGTACATCGACGCGGTTGCGGCGGGAACACCGCAGGCAGCTCCGCTGCCGGCCGACCTGAAAGCGGCGTTGGCCGCTATCGTGGGCACCTGCAAATCAGTGCCAGCGGCAAGCCGCCCCTTGCGCCTGGTCGCCAAGTTGGGCTGAACCGGCCCAGGCACCTGCTAACAGCGCCGTGCTCGAAGGCAGCCCTTCGAGAAGTGCGTTGCAGACGGGGCGTGCGTCGAGCTTGAGGTCGCCGCAGAAGCCCAATTCGGAGGCAAACGCGTGGCGGTGGCGCCTCGCTCGACAGCCCGCCCCAATTTGCGCATTAGCTAGCCGTGGCATATCCCGCGGTCGTACCCCGTCCCACGCTACGCGTTCGCGGAGCGACGAGTCTTTCGCCGAGCTTCATGCTCTCGGGCTGCTTTGAGAAGCAGGAACCCAAGTGCGACCATCATTGGCTCAAAGACGAGAGCATCCGTGACTCCCGCCCCGCCGATACCTTCGGGCAAGTGGACATCTGTGTTTCCAGCAGCTAGCTTGAGCATGCCCAAAAAGTCAGAGATGAGGAGCGTCAGCCAGCACACCGAAACCGCTTTGACGACAGCAGGCACATACCAGCGCAGCCCTGCCAACACGAGCAAGAAGCCAGCGAGCCAGGGCGTGGCATGCAATTCAAGCACGTCCCCCATCAAGTCCAGCCGCGAACTTGCCACCGAAGCTACGATGCCGCCGGCTACCAGAGCCCAGTCCCGCCAGCTCCAGGACTGCTTCCAAAGCGACCAGCACAGCAGCATAGCGGGCGCAATGACAGAAACCCAAGTGGTTGGGTTTTGTAGCCATTCAGCGGTTCGCAGTGGCAGGTTGGGAAAATGCATCCCACCTGTAGCAACCGGATATAAGTTGGCCAGCTCTTCGCTGTTTGGCTAGCCGCGAATAGGGGGCCGAGCGCCCTCTATCGCGCTCGAGGGCGGAAGCACCCCCAAAAAAGAGAAGAGCCCCTCACCTCGCATTGCGAAGGAGGGGCTTGTGAACGGAAAAACCGGAAACTAACGCAGCGCACTGCCTTGCTTAGGTGATTGCGTTAGGCGCATCGCGCAACGACTCGTTGACGATGTCGGTGTTGCCTGTCTCGGCTTGAAACTCCTGCAGGAACTCTTGCAGGTCGTCGCTCAACAGCGTGCATTCGAAGGTGCCATCACGCTGCCATTGAGCTCAGGGTGCGACTCGGTGCTAAGGAGGTGAAGCGAAGCGTCGTAGTCAGGGACTCTTTCAGCGAGTGCCTTGAACACCGCTGCGTCCTTGACGAGCACCTGGTAGCCGTTGAAGGCACCGTAGTAATGCACGTCTCGACCGCGAGTCACTTTCGCTTGAACCACGTCAACGAGCTGTGCATACGACTCGCCGACATCGTTGTGATAATCTTGCGAAGCATACACCATGGGCTCGAAGTGGAGGTTCAGCCCTTCTAGCGCGCTGCAGGCGTAACGTACCTCGATTGCGGGCTTCATGCTCTCGAAGAGCTCGTCATCACTCAGTTTGCCTTCGAGGTAGGCACCGAACGCCGTTTCGAGTAGCGAGTCCTCGCCCATCAAGCGATAGTTCAGGTTCCCGCCAAAGACGGCCATCGCGTCTCGAAATTTGTTTGCGGCGAAGTACGCCTCCAGGCCAAAGTTTCGTTGCGCACTAGGGGCTTTCGAGAACGGGGCGGCGCGGGCAGTACTCCAGGTTTTGACCGACTCCAAAGCACGACCGAAGAAATCGCGCATTGCGTAGGACTCGCCTCGGTAACCCCTCGCCGTACCCGAGATGACTACGAGTTCGGCATAGGCGACGGTGTGCATGACTGCAAAGCCGGCGGGACGCAGAACGTGTCCGCAGGCCCAGACCAAACGCGACTCGCGCGCGACTTCCCAGAGGTAATCCCAGCATTTGAGGGACTGTTCCCACAGTTGCTCGGAGTCCGCTGCGACGTCTGACGGAGCCTGCGCAAGTGCTGGCGCCTCGACCCGACGCTGAGGACTCAACTCGGCAAGGAGCTGCGGAGTCGTCGATGCCATGAAGGCACGCAGGTCGCAAGGTATCTCATGCGATTGGTTTTCGCCAACCGCGACCACCGGCACCTGTTGCAGGGCTTCTGTTAGAAACGCCCAAATCAGGAGCCGATTGTTGACGTTGTCCGTCAGTGTGAAGCGGCCGTAGTCGTCGTAGACCGCATCGAAAAATCCGCCGATGGGCGCCCAGAACCGGTCTGGATAGCATGTCGAATGGCAATGGCCCCAAAGCTGGGCGTTCTTGCCGCCAAAGGATGTCTCAACTTCTCGATAGGTGTGCGCCTGCCGAATAGGGATGACCTTGCAAGCGTCACCGGTGGCAATGGTTTGTCGCGAGACAAAGCAAGCAGTATTGAAAGAGCCCATGGAAACTTCCTATTATCGTGTGTTGCCTAATTCGTGTAGAGAGAGCGCTACTCTTCGAATTCTCCCAAAGAGCCCCTCGAATAGTGCGTACTTATTGCGCATTTTACGGGCGCTGCAACGGGGATTCACGTTAGCAGTTGACGTTAAAAAGACTTACGCATAGATTTCAGGCTTTCTTTCCTTCGCTTTCAGGTGATGCTGAAAGCAGACCCAATGAAACTAAGGGCCATCGACCTTTTTGCGGGTGCTGGCGGCTTCTCGACGGGAGCGCGGGCCGCCGGCGCGCATATCGTCTGGGCGGCCAATCACTGGGAACTGGCGGTGCGCTTTCACGCGCGCAACCACCCGCGAACGCTGCACCAGTGTCAAGACCTTCACCAGGCCAACTGGCTGGAGGTGCCTCGGCATGACCTGGTGCTGGCGTCGCCGTCCTGCCAAGGTCATTCACCCGCGCGAGGCAAAGACAAGCCGCACCACGATGCCACCCGGGCGACAGCCTGGGCGGTCGTTAGTTGCCTGGAGGCGCATAGGACCCCGGTCTGCCTGGTCGAAAACGTCGTCGACTTTCAGCGCTGGCTGCTCTATCCGGCATGGCTGGATGCCCTGCAACGGTTGGGCTACAGCGTCGCGCCTCACGTCTTGGACGCCGCGGACTTTGGAGTGCCCCAGCACCGAGTTAGAGTCTTCTTGGTGGCCACGCGTTCCAAGCATCCCTTGAAGCTGCGCCTGCGCAGACGGCCCCATCGGCCCGTCAACGACATCTTGCACTGGGATGCGGGCAAGTGGTCGCTGGTCGACAAGCCACGCAGAAGCCTGGCGACCCTGGCTCGCATCGCAAACGGCCGTACCGAGTTCGGCGACCGATTTGTTGCGCCGTACTACGGCTCGGGGTCGGGTACGACCGGTCGCAGCCTGGACCGACCCATTGGAACCCTGACCACACGAGACCGCTGGGCCTTGGTGGACGGCGATTACATGCGCATGCTCAGCAAGCAGGAGTCACGTGCTGCGATGGGTTTTCCCGAGAACTACCAGCTCCCGACAACTCACAAGGAGTCGATACACCTCCTGGGAAACGCCGTTTGCCCACCTGTGGCCGCAGCCGTGGTCCGTGCGGTTCTCCGACAAGCATGACCGAACGGGGGCTGAGATGCAAATAGCCGACAAGGTTAGGTGCAGCCCCTCGCTTATTCAAGCTGAACAACGTAGAGTGTTCCTATGCGATTGAGCCAGTACTTCCTGGGTATCGAATGCGACATCGACCTCGGCGCCGGCCGTCGCGTTCGAGCCCTGCTACCTGCCTATGAGCTTGAAGAATGCTTCGGCAGTCGGGAAGCGCCTGAAAGTTGGTTGCAAACCGCTATCGACCTTTCAGGGCCCATTCACGCGGCGACGCGCGCGGAGTTCGCACGCGAAGGCAAAGCCATGGTCGTATTGACTGGCGCCATGGTTCAGGCGCAGCTACCCCTGCATCCTCGACTTGCGCCTGTGCTGACGCTACGCCGGGCGGCCTAGTCGGTGCGTTGAAAAAGACAAGGCCCGCTGACCGAGAGGTGCGGGCCTTCAAGAGTGGGGGCTGGCTATGTTGCAGACCATCGTGCAGCCTCGCAACAAAGGCTGCATCAATCGTGACGATTGTCCGTAGGGCTTAGTTCAGCTTCCAGACGAATTGGGTCTTGACCCACTCCTGCGCCGGCTTCGCGTCGGCAGGTTGGGGCTTGAAGCTGCAGTCCATCAGGGCGCGCTGCGCTGCGACGTCGAGCTTACGGGAATGGCTGGACTCTTCGACCTCGCTGTCGACGGCTTTGCCGGTTGTGCTCACGAGGATGCGCAAGGTCGTTGTGCCTTCTTCGCCCTTCGAAAGGGACTCGCGCGGATACTGCGGCGGCTCGCAGCTCTTGGCGTCCATCACCCATTTGCCGTCGCCTGCACAAGCAGTCGTCGCAGCAGCTAGACAAAACGCGCCCATACTCAGGCGGGTCAGGGTCGATACATGTCGGTTCACAATGGAATTCTCCTCTCAGTTTCACGGCAGGTTTGACGGGGATTGCAGGGCGCCGGACAGCGCCTTCAACTATTTCGATGGGCGAGGCTCAAGCCTCCGCAATGGCTTTGCGGAACGCAGCGTCCGTTCCAGCCGGATGGCGACCGGGGTGGGCGCCGTCGATTTCAAGCATTTCGACGATGGACATGCCCTCGCCGTACATCTGTTTGACCAGCGCCTTGTTCTGTTCCAGGTAGTCGCCACCCAGCAAGGTGCCGAACGCCAGCATCCGAGACAGGTGCAGTGCACGTGTGGTCCAGAACTGGCGAGAGGCTTCCTCGTAGTTCGCCTGGGCAGCTGTGTTGGGGAGCTTGGACTCGTAGCTCACTCGCACGATGGACGCCAAGGCATACAACATGCCAATGCGTTGCTCGAACCGCTGCGCGTTGTAGCGCGCCATTTCATAGGCTTGACGAATCGGCTGGGTCTCGGCAGGCAGGACTGCCAACGCTTGACCCGTAACTTCCAGGCACACCGCATCTTCGTCTTGCACGCTGAGAAATCCCAGCGCCGGTGCGGGCAGGGAGCCAAAATGCAGTCGGCAAGCGTCTTTGAACCTACCCAGCATCGTGCGATAGGCCTCCACGCGGGCCAGCGCGTCGTCGGCTTCCTGGTAGGCGCGGGACACCGGTCGATGTGCGGCCGTCAAGCTGGTGCCTGCGACTTGCTTGAGCATGTGCACTTCCAGGAGCAGCCGGAAATTGTCCAGGGAGTTTCCTTCTTGCGGCAGGTCCCGGTCATGCATGCCTTGGCCCAGGAACGTCAGGATGGCATCCACCAGGTGCGAGCGGGCACGTGCCAGAGCCGGATAGCTCGCCGTTGTCGGAAGCGATGTGGTCGGAGTCTTTTTGGAAACAGCCATGGTTCAACTTTGCGAAAAAGAGGGACGTCAGCGGGCGAATGCGTCAGACAAAGCGTTCGTTGATGATTTCAACGAGATTGGGGTACTTCGCCTCGAGCATCGCACGGGTGACATCGCCATTGAACCGTGCTGCGCTCTTCATCGCGTTGATAGTGCCATCGGCGGCACGTAGCGTGAAAACGGTTGCGCTACGGCACAACCGCTTGTAGTGCTCGTTTTCCTTGGACTTGGCGTGCAGGTCAGCGTCCATAAACGGAAGGCCGAGCTTCTCGTTGCAGATTTCGATGAGAACGTCGCCGTGATTGGCTTTGACCTTGGCCACGTTCTCGGGCGTGTAGGCGGCCTTCGTGACGTAGAGCGACTTGCCCTCAGGGGCCTTGGCATCCTTGGCGAAATAGACGATGCCCTTCTTGCAGTGCTTTTCCAGCACCTTGCGCTCGTGAAAGTCACTGACCATGTCACAGACGGCGGTTTCCAGCAGCGTGAACCGGTCCATCGCGGCAGTATCGTAGGGCTCGTCGTTGTAGTCCTTGCGCGTGGGCAAGAAGGTTTGCATTGCCCAGGCGGCGAACTGGTCTTCTTCGACGCGACTGATGAAGTGCACTCGCATCATGCCGCCGCTGAAGTCGTCCGACCAGTCAGCCACGCGACCCTTCGGACCATGAAGGGCCCCTTGCGAGAGCGATTCGCCTTCGTGGCCCTTGAAATTCTTGACGTTCTTGAGGGTGTACATGCGTCGCGTGCGTTGTTGTAGAGACTATATGTGCCATTATACTAGCATCTATGGCCAGAGTCGACGGTTTGCGTGTGCAGAAGTCGTCGGGATACGTGGTCCACCGTCGTCCCGGTCAGTTTGTAGCCCTGCGGAGACCAAACTGCTGAAAGAACGAAAGGGTTCCGTGCTACCGAAGCATCGGAACCCTTGTAGGCGGCGAGCACTAAGCTAACCCAGGCTCAGATGCTGACCTGACTGCCCATTTCGATGACGCGATTGGCCGGCAGACTGAAGTATTCCGCGGCCTTGCCGGCATTGCGCTGCAGGAACGCGTAGAGCTTCTCGCGCCACAGGGCCATGCCGCGCTCATCCTTCGTCGACGCCACCACGGTTTCCCGGTTCAGGAAGAACGAGGTCGTCATTTCGTCGTAGTTCCAGTTCGACAGGTGCTGCTGCGCCAACGTCAGCAGGTGCGGGACGTCCGGAGACTCCTTGAAGCCAAGCTTTGCCGTGACCGAGTAGCAGCGGTGGCCCAGTTCCACGATTTCGAGCTTCTGGTCGTTGCGCACAAAAGGTGTCGTCGCCGTCTGCAGGGTGATGAACAAGTTCGAGTCGTGCAGTACCTTGTTGTGCTTCAGGTTGTGCATGAACGAGGAGGGCGTGACGCCGGCGACGCTGTTGAGGAACACCGCCGTGCCTTCGACACGCATCGGACGATGACCCGGCGCGCAGAGGCCGGTGATGAACTCGTCCAGGCGCAGGTTGTGCGTTCTGATTTCTTGTTGCACCAGCATGCGACCGCGCTTCCAGGTCGTCATGAGAGCGAAGATGCCCAAGCCCATCAGCAGAGGAAACCAGCCGCCTTCCAAGACCTTGCTCGCGTTCGCGCCCACGAAGATGGCGTCCACCACCAGCAGGGCCCCGGTGATGCTCAGACTCTTGGGAAGCTTCCAGCCCCAGATGTAGTGCGCAACCAGGAACATGAAGACCGTTGTCAGCATCATGGTGCTTGCCACCGCGATACCATAGGCCGCAGCCAGATTGTCGGACGAGCGGAAGAAGAGCACCAGGAAGGTGACCGCTACGAAAAGCATCGTGTTGATGACGGGCACATAGATTTGACCGATTTCCTGGGCCGACGTGTGCACGACATTCAGTCGCGGCAGGTAGCCCAGCGAGATGCCTTGCTTGGTCATTGAGAACGCACCCGAAATCACCGCTTGCGAGGCGATGACGGTCGCGACTGTCGACGCAACCACCAGCGCGGCCGTCGCCCAACCCGGCACCATATTGAAGAACGGACTGTCGATGGCGTGGCTGTCGTGCAGTACCAGGGCGCCTTGGCCGAAGTAGTTTACGACGAGCGAGGGAAAAACGAGGTAGAGCCAGGCCTTCTGAATAGGGGTCTTGCCAAAGTGACCCATGTCCGCAAAGAGAGCTTCGCCCCCGGTCAGGGCCAGAAAGACCGACGCCAGCACGGTGAATGCCACGCCGGGAGCGCTCACCACGAAGTGGATGGCATACATCGGCGACAAGGCACGAAGCACTTCCGGGTGCTGGTAAATCTGCACGAAGCCCATGACACTCAGCAGAGCGAACCAGCCCAGCATGGCCGGACCGAAGAACGCGCCAATTGAGGCTGTGCCTCGCTTTTGGGCGTAGAACAGGCCCGCCAGGATGACGAGTGAAACGGGAACGACAAAACGCCCCAGACCTGGCTGGAGCACTTGCAGGCCTTCGACGGCACTCAGCACTGAAATGGCCGGCGTGACCATCGAGTCGCCGTAGAACATGGCTGCGCCAAACAGCCCCAGCAAGGCGAGAGCGTAGCGGGCTTTGCGCGGCGCCTTGTCCGTGACCAGCGCCATCAACGCGAGAATGCCGCCCTCTCCGTTATTGTCCGCACGCATCACGAAGAACACGTACTTCAAGGTGACCACCACCAGGATGGCCCAGGCGATGAGGGACAGCAAGCCATAGACGGTGGCGGGCGTGACGCCGCCGGCCGCTTTCAGGCATTCGCGCAGGGTGTACAGCGGGCTGGTGCCGATGTCACCGAAGACGACGCCCAGCGCGCCCAGCATCAGGGCACGTAGCGGTTGAGAATGATTGGACATGAAAGCCTCGAGTGCAGGGGGAGTGCTTGTTCGAAACAAGCCTCTCATTGTTTCGCGGATGCAGCCTTTCAGGCTTCTGTTGCTCCGCAGCATGCATTGTAGCACTTGTACAGATGCTGCTGTAATCTATTTGAAGTTTGGTTGCGTAGGAATTGACATCGCGCGACCCTTCCGTGGGTACACGGTGAGCCGGGTCAATTCCAATAGCTGAAGAATTGCCAGCTGGGTTCAGCCCACGCCACCCCGTACCGGTCGCAAAAAGCACGAAACGCTTCGACTTGTTGTGTGCTGACAGCCCCCAGGGTTACGGCCTCGACCTCGCCCAATCGGGCGCGAGTCTGGGTTCCTTGTACCGCCAGGAAGTACATTGGCTCGTGGGCCGTGCAGTGCTTGATGAGCGTGACTGGAAACGCTTTGACCCCGTCGTCCACTGACGTCCAGTACGCGGTCCAGGCGGGACTATGATTGGCATGGTTGGGCTGGCTCAGCCCCAAGTGGCGAGCCACGACCGCGGAGAAATCGAAGCCTCCAGTAGTGGCTCCCGCTTGAAGCAGGGCGTTGGGCAGGTCAGCTTCGTTTCCAAGGTCAAAGCCGAACGCGATAATGGCAGAGATGCTTACGCCCATCTGGTTTCCTCTTGATATTCTGAGAGCTAGGCGGCTGGTCTAGCGTTCCAAACCTGTCAGCTTGGGCAATAGCCGTTGTCCTCAGTATACGTTCATTGAACGTAGATGTCGAGGGGATATTCTGCGTCCAGATGAAAAACCCACGAGGCCCTTGCGGGTCGTCGTGGGCGAAGTAGAAGCGTGGCGGCTTCAGGGTCGAGTGCTTACCAGTGCGGATGCGGGTCGCGCTCTTGACCTTCGTGGTGAGGGTCATGCGGCTCGCCACCATGGGGGAGCACAACGTGGCCGGGACCCCCTACGAAGCCGTGCGGGCCGCGGACCGTGCCCGGAGGTGCCCAGCGACCTGGCGTCCAGACGTGATGTCCGCCGTTCAGTACCCAGTAGCCGCCAAACCAAACCAGGCCGGCATACGGCATGGCGGGGATGACTTCGACGAGCGGAGCGGGCTCCGGCTCAACGACGACCGGGGGAGCGACATAGGCTGGCGCTGCGGGCTCAACGTAGGCAGGGGCGACCGCGGTGGGGTGGACGACTACCGGAGCGCGGTAATCAAGAGGAGCGACCACGCAGCCGCTCAGGAGAGCGGCGCTGGCGGCAGTAACGAGCAGGAGAGGCTTGAACATTCGGTCCATCTTGTTGTTGTGGATAATAGGATAACGCAGCAATTGTATAGGTGGTTGACTCTATCTATTCCAAAAACAGATGAAGAAATGTTACAGGTGCTAACGTGTAGTGGTATAATGGCTTAACAACATCAAGAACGCGCGCAGTATTTGCGCACCACCTACGCACCAAGACGTTTCGAACCATGAAGACCATCGCTCTGTTCTGCAAGCCCAACAGCCCCCAAGCCTGGGGCGTACTCAATGAAGTCGTCTCCTGGGCAGCCCAAAAGGGCCTCAAGACCATGGTGGGCTCCGGCTCCATGGGAGGCTGGGCGGACCGAGGCTGGTACCCGGCCTTTTGTGAACAAGTGCGAGCGCAGGCCGACATGGCGCTGGCCATCGGCGGCGACGGAACGCTCCTGGACGCGGCCCGCGGCCTGTTTGGGTGGGACAAACCGCTTCTGGGCGTCAACCTCGGCCACCTGGGCTTTTTGACGGACATTGCGGCCAAGGACATCGAGTCGATGCTCGACGCTCTGATTGCCGGCGCCTACACCATCGAAGACCGCATCCTGCTCGACGCCCACATCGAAAACGAGGCGGGCCACGGTCGCGCGTTTAACGACGTGGTACTGGGCAAGGGTGACTTTGGTTGCCTGGCGGAATTCAATGTCTTTGTCGACGGGAAGTCGGTCTACACACTGCGCGCGGACGGCCTCATCATCACGACGCCCACCGGCTCGACGGCATATTCCCTGTCGGCCAATGGCCCCATTCTGCATCCGTCCCTCGCGGCGGTAGCCCTTGTCCCCCAATGTCCTCACTCGCTCACCGCGCGTCCCATCACGCTACCGAGTTCGGCCAAGATTGAAGTCTTCATCGGCGAAGGCGCGCCTTGCCGCGTCTTTTGCGACGGCCAGCCCTATGGCCCCATCCTTGCGCCGGGTCAGCGAGTTTGCGTGACGCAAGGTGCTACCACCGTCAAGATGTTGCACCTGACGGACTATGACTTCTTCAATACGCTGCAACAGAAACTGAACTGGGCAACTCCCAGTTCGCGCTGATACGCCATAGGCGGGCGCCGAGCTGTCACCGTTGCCGTTTCGCTATAGGTTAGCAGGTCAACTTTAAGCGATAACTCATGCGAAAGCTCTTTCTTTCCTTCACCGCGCTTCTGCGGCTGCTCTCTGAGGACAAGGTCTCGTTCGAAGACCTTCGCCACGGACTGTTCTACTTCGGCTGCACCCGGGCCCACGCCTACGAGCCTGGCTCCAGCGGTGAAACTGATGAACGGCAGTGGAGCAACGGTGCGTATGCAGTCGGCCATCCAATGTTGGTGAACATGCTGCGTCAAGCCGAAATCGACGGTCGAGCCGATTGGCGGCGCACCACGGATGCTCCCAACCGCGACCCTTGGGAAGTACTCGACGATTTGCTGGAGCGCAACGGGCACAAACGCATCAAACACGCCCGAAGCCTCGGTTGGAATGCGGGCTACCCGGCCATGGCGGATGCGCTCGCTCAAGCAGGCATCGATGTCGTTCCTGTGTTCTGAGTTTGTTTAGCAGGGACACTCGTTGTCCCTAGGCGCAATTCCTTCAAGGCTCCCTCCTCACGGTCGGGAGCCTTTCTCTTGGTCCATAGGCTTGAAAGCCGTTTACTTGCGCGGGTCCGGGCTTCGCTACACCTCAGAGGTACTTTTAACTCAACTGGTTTTCAAATGTCGACTTCTCCTGAACTTCTCGAACTCCATTCGCACAGCCCGCAAGCGGTACACTCGCGTACCTGCCAGTGCCTGCGCTGCCGCCCGCTCGAGCGACCGTGCGCGTGTGACGAATGCTCGTTCCTGAAGCTCTCACAAGGCAACAACTGGCCCAACTGGGCATTCGCCCGTGCCCGTGAACTGGGCCAAGCGTAAGTCCTGGCCACTCAGCTACTCTTCAAGAACTCCAGCCCGCGTGCTGGAGTTCTCACGTGCAAAGGTTCGCAAGAGGGCGTCGACGCGACTTTGACAGGGTTCACGGACCCTCACCGCGCTTGTTGGCAAAGTGGCAGGGCCTGGCGTGTTGGCTACACCCGGCATAGGAACTTCGGATATCTACCTTGTACTTCTCACAGACCCTGGCGTTTCGCGTCGAGTGGAACGGGCGCGGCCCGTTTTGGCAAGACAAGACGCTTACCGAGCTCGTTCGACACTGTCGAAAGCTCACACCGCACTGGAAACAGCACGACTCGCCCAGCTCGACCTTTCTTGAACACTACTGCGCGATGGCAGACTCGCCGTATGACAACAAGGACTTCGACCGGCACTTGAGCCGGTTGCCCGACAATGACTGCAGCTTGGGCTTTGGTTTTTTGTCGGTGCAGGGCTTGCGCGAAGCGTTTTCGCTGGAGGTAGCCCTCTATCAGGAGCAGTTCCAGCTGTTGCTGGAACGCACGACCGCGTTTCGGGTGCGTGCTTACAGCTGTCTGCCCTTGGCCCTCAGTGCAACGGAAGTACTGTTTCGATGGTCGTCAGCCGAGTTGCTGGACGAGGCTGCAAGCTGGCAGCAAGTCCTGGCGCTGTAACGGCGCATTGGCCTTGCGCGCTTCAATTGCCGGTCGCATCTGCGACCGGCTTTCTTTTGGCGGGCCCACGGACGGCGAGCCTTGCTGAAGATGCTCTCACCTTCTGGCCAAAGAAAGACCGCGCCAGGGTATGGCGCGGTCGATGAATGGCTTAGCACCTCCTTGCAGGAGGGCCGGCGTTCAGGGAACTCAGTGACCCAGGTCTCGCGGCAGCCAATCGGTTGCAACACTGGCACCGACCTGACGAGCCGGGGTCTGCGACGACGGAGCCGAAGGCGCGTCTTCGAATTGCACCCAGTTCACGTCGGCATGGCCTTCGCAGATGTGTTGGCCAGCCGCAGCGTCTCGAAACGAGCCAGCCTGCGAAACAGTCGGGAGAGCGGAGAGTCGGGAAGCAGTCATGATGGCTTTGTGCGCTGAAAGCGCAGGAGTTGTCCTGAGCGGTGTAGCTACACGCAGGAGGTCAAACTCTGAAAGCCACTCGTGTTTTTGAACAACCGCATTGCCTCGCTCGTCGAGCGACTGGTGCAGCATACGCAGCAAGGGCGCCTCGCCTGGACGTCCACCGTCCAGGAATTTCGTGGCCTCCCCATGGTCATGGTTTGCGCGACCCTGGGCCGTGCGACGCTGTATCTCTTCGATTACGGCGCGGAAAGCCATCGGGCGGAGCTGCTCGTGACGGACTCCAAAGGTCGGCTGGTTCAGCTCACCGATGGCGGTGCTCGCGAACTGCAGCCCCTGCTCGAAGCCGCGGGACTACGCGTCTCCCTTGCCCAGGACATCGAAGCGCTTCTCCACGCAGCATAACCGCGAGGCTCCTCGCGGTGTGCGGGGATATCGTTGTTCTGATTTGCTGCCGCCTCGATGCTTCATTGCGTCGAGGCGGCTTGCTTTTCGGTCTCTCAGAGCGGCTTCAGGTGCCCCGTCAGGGGGTCAATAGCTGCTTCCAGGTGAGGGCCGATGGCCAGCGCCGTGTAGGTCTTCTGCCCATCAAACATGGTCAGACCGTTGTCCTGCACCAGATAGCAGCGTAGACCTGCAGCGATTGCCCTCTCGTGCAGTGCCAACAGCTCCGTTTCCGAATGGATGGCCAAGACAATCTTGCGATAGTCGTTGTCCAGCCAGGCTTCGGCTTCCGGGTCTAGCGGGATGCGCAGCTCAGTACCTTCCGCCGTGCGGACCTTGTGGGCGCCGGGTCCCTTGGCCAAGGCGTTCACGGCGCCATGTGAGGCTTGCGAGCCTTGCTTGCCACGGCTCATGTTGATGTCTTTGCGGACAACCAGAACCTGTTTGCATACGCCCTCGACGGGAGCGTCCTCGATATCGCGCTGATGCTGGTGCTCACCAAGGGGTTTGCCTCGTGCCAGACGCTCAACCGCATTCAAGACGTCCATGGCATCGTCCAGCAGGTCTTGGGTGTGCCACCAATTCGGGTCGGCAGCTGCCTGCCGCTCTTGCAGCATGTCGTTGAGAACCAGTGCAATGTCTTCGGCCTTGCGCACGAGATGGCTCAGGTCCCGGGCAGCGGACGTCCCGATGCGGGGAATGCCTTCCATTTGCAAGGCACGCAAATGCCTGGCCGAAAGATGGCTCATCTGAGGGGGTGCGAACTCGCGCTCACCCGTCAGACGGTTGTACGGGCCCCGTCGCGACTGCTTCTCCTCTTCGCTTCGGCAATCGTGCAGTACCTCGATATCGTCGCTGCCGCCCGCGGGCAGTGACACCGCGGTGTCACACTGCGTGCAGACGCCCACGAGTGCGCCTCGAAGGATGGCGCTACCGTCCCCAAGCAGGACGTCTCGGCGCTGAAAGACCGTGTCGACCCACCCGCAGGTGGGGCAGGTCGCCGAGCCGGTGTCCCCCTCGATGTGGCGGAAGCGCCTTGCCGTCGACTCGGACTCAGAGGGTGCGCGGGGTACGAACGAGGTCATGGAAAGTTGTCCTAGGCGGGAGGCGTTTTGTTTCGGAAGGAACCAGCCGGCATCGCCGGCTGGGCACCTTTTTGCCCATCAGGGCGTTGCAACCGGAGGATTGAGCCAGGCATCGAGAGAGCCAAAGCGCTTGAGCTCGTTCTGGAAGAACAGATGCAGTCGGTCGCTCACTTCGGTGTCATCGAAGCCCCAGCGCTTGACGGACTCCAGCTGCTCTTGCGAAAGCTTGTGGATGACCTGCGTCAGCAATGCGTTGGGCAGCGGAACATCGACGAGTTGGGCCAGATTGTCATGCAGCGCATCCCAATCCGCGTTTTCGAGGCCATCGATGAACGCACGAAGTTCCTTGGCCCGGGGCTCTTCCACGTCAGCTTCGCTGCGTTCGCGTGCTACGGTGTAAAGGGCCTCCAGCATGGCCATGACGCGCTCGTCGGTGTTGTCCGTAATGACGCTGAGATGCCGCGCCTCCAGACCCCACAGCAGCTCTGCAAACGGCCCAGCGACCGCAGCGATGGTGTCGCTGTCGCCACCATGGTAGAGGCAGTTGGCAAGCAGTTCGTCCACGCTCGTCGATTCTGCCAAGCAGCTCATCACGTCTTCGAGCGTTTCGTCCGCACGCAGTCGCATCGGAGACCCTGTCGCGTGCATGGACTCGACAGTGTGAATATTGCCCCCCTTGCGGGCCCAGAGGGCCAGCAGGTCATCACGGGTCGCGCCTTCGAGGGCGCGCCACAGCAATTCGATGTAGTTGCGTACTGCCAGTCGAGCGATGGGGTGCGAATGGGTGCTGCTGGTAATGGCATCAGCCGTCTCGAACGCGCCTTCCAAGGTGCTGCTCAGCAGCACCACCGGCGAAATACGCATGAGTGCGCCGTTGCCCCAGCTCGACACGGGTTCTGGCAAGATGCCGCGAGCCCACGAAGAGAACGCACGGCCATAGCCCGCGTTGGGGTACACGCTCACCCACTGCTTGAAAGCTTCTCGAATAGGCAGGTCGTGCAGCAGGTGGTCGATGACCGCCATGGTGCACACCGTGTCATCGGTGAACGTGTTGGCCTCTGTTAGACCAGGGAGGGCGCGAGTGGCGCTGCTGCCGCCTTCAAATTTGGAGCCATACAGGTCTCCGAGGACGCAACCGAGCATTGTTCAATTCCTTTGGTACCCCAGGGTACCGTGAGTTCCGTACCGCGTCGCGGGAACTTCGCGCGACGAGCGACGGTGAGGGGGCACTGACGGCAAAAGCTTATTGGCATAACGCAGACAGGCAATTCTAACAATAAGCGACTGTATATGCACGGAGTTTAAGCGGTCACCTAGGAAATCAGTGCGCAGCAAGCCGGAGGCCGGAGGTTAAACCTTGTTGCCTACAGAAAGGAAGTCAACATCTCTTCCGATTGCACCCCTTTTCCGATGAACGCGCTGAAACGTCTTTTTGCCAAGCTTCGTGCTCACTCCCGTGTGGTCGGCGGTGTCTGTGTCCTTCTTGTTCTCTTGCTGGCCTTCGTGGTACTCAACGGACGCGCGGTAGAAGAGTCCGATGCTCGCAAGAGTCCGGAAGTCCTGGAGTTCGAGAAGAAATCGGATGACTGGCTGAAGAACATCCATAACCTGGCCGAGTTTCGTGCAGCACTGACCGACCACAAGCTCAAGGTCGTGGGATTGGCCAACGGGGTTCCTGGCCTGGTGCTGTACACCTACCAGGATGGGCGTCGTGCGAGCGCGCTCATCCCGGGTTGCACCGTACTTTCTTGCGCGGGCACTGTCCTTGAGACGCTGGACGAACGCAGCGTCAAGGACCATTTCACCGTCGTGCGCGTCGACGTTGACCCCCGCACGCCGAGCCGAAAACTGTTGGACTTGTTCAGCAGCGTCCTGTCGCCGCTGATGCTGGTGGGAACGATGGTGTTGGCCCTGACGGTCGCCACGCGGCTTCAGTCAGGTGTCGGCAATGCCGCCTCGAAGCTCTCCGAACGTCCTAAACTCCGTTTCAAGGATGTCATTGGCAATGAAGAAGCCAAGCGCGCGCTCAATCGGGTCAAGACGTTCCTGCAAGACCCAAGCGGCTACCTGAAGGTGGGGGCCAAGGCACCCCGAGGCGTCCTGATGATTGGTCCGCCGGGTACGGGCAAGACCTTGCTCGCAAAGGCCCTGGCGGGTGAAAGCCGGGCCAACTTCATTGCCGTTGACGGCTCATACTTCACCTCGATGTTCTATGGCGCCGGCGTGGCCAAGGTCAAGGAACTCTTCAAGCTGGCGCGCCGACATGCCCCCTGCGTGCTGTTCATCGACGAGGTCGATGGCATCGGTAAGCGCACCTCCGGTGGCGACATGCGGGGAGGCGAGTCGGAACTCAATCGCATCATCAACCGTGTCCTGACCGAGATGGACGGCTTCGGGTCGATGGAAGGTGTCGTCGTCGTGGCCGCAACCAACCACGAAGAGAACATCGACCCGGCCATGCGCCGCCCCGGCCGCTTCGACATTCCGGTCCACATGTCGTTGCCGACATTGCCGGAGCGCGCGAAGCTGTTCGAGATGTACATCGCTAAAGTGGTGCACGATAACTCGGCGGACACAGCCGTCCTTGCCCGTATGACGCCGGGGATGTCGCCCGCTGACATCGCCAACACCGTCAACAAGGCCGCGTCGTGCGCCGCTGAAGCACAAGCCAACAGGGTGAACTCGGAACACCTGTTGCAAGCCATCGAAACGCACCAGCTGGGCGGTGAGGTCTCTGCCATCAAAGGATTGCTCAGCCCTGAAACCCTGGAACGCCTCGCGTATCACGAAGCGGGCCATGCGTTGGTCGGCCACCACCTGAACGCGGGCGTCGTCGAACGAGTCACCATCGAGCCTCGTGGCGGTGCGCTGGGTGTCACCTATATCACCCGCGATACGGAAGACCCACTGTACAAGCAGTCCGAGCTGGCCAATCGCCTGGCCATGATGCTCGCCGGTCGCGAGGCCGAACTGTTGGTGTTCGACTCGGTCTCCACAGGGGCCTCCGACGACTTGAAGCGGGCTTCGGAGCTGGCCGTGCGCATGGTGGGCTCGCTCGGCTTTTCGAAGTCGTTCGGACTGTTGAGCGTCGAGGGCGTGCCCGCCGCGCTGCTCGGACCGGACATCCAGGCCGCGCTGCTGCAAGAGGCTCGCCTCATGCTGGAGCAAAGTCAAGCACGGTGCTTGGAGGTACTCGTTGCGCAGCGCGAACGGCTGACGGCCATGGCTGAGGCCTTGCTCGCCAAGGAAGTGTTGTCCGGCGCCGAGTTGAAGGTTCTGCTGGGTAGCGTTGAGCCCGCGGCCTCCGCTGCCTCCTGAGCGGTCTGGCAGGCTGGACGCCAAGCGAGCAGGAGGCCGGGATGTGCCTTCCCACGGGGGAAGGCACTTTGCTTTCAGAGTGGGCAAAAGTCCGCGCAAGCGTCGGTCGGTTGCATTGAGGACTGTTCAGCGGCCAGGTGTCGCTATACAGTTCGAGTACGTTGTGTACTCGAACCCGTAAGGACAAATGAAAAACTACAACTCCTACGCCACCGTCGGCTCGCTGGATACCCGTATTCGCAAGACGCTGACCAACACGTTCATCTCGGTGGGCGTGATGTGGCTCATCGTCGCACTGGCCAGCTACCTGACCGTTGATACGGCGATGAGCTTCGGAACCTCGATAGCGCTGCTCATCGGTTCGTTCGGCTGCCTGTTTGGCATCTTCCTGTGTCGTGACAACGCGTTCGGCCTGGTGCTGTTGGCGGGTTTCGCGGGACTCGAAGGCCTGTCGCTTGGGCCCGTGCTGGGCCACTACCTGCATCTGCGAGGGGGCACGGAACTGGTGATGCAAGCCGCGTCGCTGACTGGTTTGGCCACGTTTGGCTGCGCAGCGTACTGCGTCACGACTCGCAAGTCGTTCAGCCACCTCGGTGGCTTCCTGTTTGCAAGCCTCTTCGTTCTGCTGGGCGCGATGGTACTGTCGATTTTCGTGCACTCGGCGATGCTCAACCTGGGCATTTCGGTGGCAGCGGCGGTTATTTTCACCATCTATCTGCTGTACGACATCAGCAACGTCGTGACAGGCCAGGAAACCAACTACATCATCGCCGCGCTGAATGTGTTTCTGGACATGCTCAACCTGTTCCTGCACCTGCTGAACATCCTCAGCGTCTTCAACTCGAACGATGATTGACCCGGCATTGAGCAGTTGACGTTCGCGTCGCTGCCTGGTTCATCCGAGCGGCCTCCTTAGCGGAGGCCGCTTTTCATTGGGCGCTGCATTACTTCGCCGGGCAGGGCTCCCTCCAACGGCAGGTCAGACTGTCGGGTTGGAGCCGCGGACGGCTACGGGGTCGGAAGCTCTTGGTCGCTATACGTGGCTTAAGAAACTTTCATTCCTAGGCCATGACGACTTCCACGCACTATGAGATTTTGGGGCGCTATCTCGGTTTTCCGAGCTGCTGCACCCGCCAGTTCTGCACGGACTACTGCCAGGCTACCAAGGAGGCTTATCCCGACCTTCTCAACGGTAGTGGCTACGTTCCCTGCCTCGACTGTGCGGCCCTGATTCAGAAGGTCTCTTTCGACACCTTCGTTGCGCACAAGATTACGCCCAACCGCATTCATCACGAACCGTTCCCGCGTGACGATGATGAGGACCTGGTTGCTCGCGCATACCTTTACCACTACGACAACGTCCTGCCGTTGCAACTTTCCTGGCTCCCCGCCAAGTTTGTTTCGACATCAGCTCGGTATATGTCAGCCCTCAAGCTGATTTCTACCCCGCCGGCTTCGTTGGACGTACCCAAGTTCTTCGCACTCGCCTAACTTCATTCCAACGACCTCTCACGAGGTCGTCTTCTTTTGCCCCTACGCACGAGCGCACCAATGAAAAGGCCCGTGCAGCTGCACGGGCCTTGGTGTAAGCGCATAGCCTGAGCGGATAGCCTAAGCGGCCATTAGCTGATTAGTACGCCCAGAACGGACCCGTACCGGCTGGCGTGCTTTGGCCGTCGATGGCCACGGCAATAGACCGGCCAAAGAAGAAGGGCAGGCCCCAGTCCACAGAACCGCTGGTGTCAGAGGCCTCGGCTGCAATCGCTGCAACATACACGTCGTCCGCAAGCGTCTCCACACTAACGAAGGTGAAACTGACCGTGCCGGAGTTCGAGCCGTCGTACGAGGCATTGGTAGCACTAATCGTGGTGATGTCGGTAGGACACAGGAAGCCCGTGTCCGTGGTGCATGCCATGGTGCCTTCGAACGGAAGGTAGACAGCATTTGAGCCACTGTCCAGAAAGCTCTCCGAGAACTCCGTTCCCTCGTAGGTGGTCACGAAATTGGCGTTCTCATCTGCTTTGTAGACTTTGCCGGGCACCGCGTTGTTGGTCTCGGTTCCGAGGCCGAAAGTCAAACTTCCCGTCAAAGTTGTCGCGCCGTCGATAGCCACACTCGGCAACGTCAGGATGACTCCGTTGTTGTCTTTCGTGAACGAAGACACGGGATTGCCCACTTGACTGGTGAGGGGCATCACCGAGTCAACGCAGCCGGAAGCGCTGCAGCCGTAGTAGTACCCGACAACGTCCGATGCGCACGTCGGCCCGCAGTCTTGCGCCATAAGGCCCACGCCGATGATGCCGTTGGCATTCATAGCCGACACGGAACTCAGGTCGGCGCCGGCGCTTGCGCATTCCGAAGGGACATTGGCGTAGGCACTCGTGGTATCGCCAATGATTTCCATCGGGATGTTGGAGGCCGTCTCGCCCGCCAACTTGACATCCGCTTGGCGCACAGAGCCCCAGGTGAAGCCGCTGACGAATTGAGCGCACTCCCCTGCGGCAGCGCCACTCGGCGTCTTGACTGTCGGCAGCGACAGCGCGGTGAGCGCCGACGATTGCATCAAGCGCAAACCATAGGAGCCCGTATCGAGCAGCACATGGTCGATGGTCGCGCAGGTCGTGGTACCCGGCTTGCAGACGGTCACGGTCACGTAGGGCGTATCAAACGCGTTGCCCGTCGGGCCGTTGTCCAGGGTGACCGCCAGCGTGTTCTGGGGGGTCGTTGTCGAGGTGGAGCCACTGCCCGAGCCGGATGTACTGCCCGAGCTTGTCGAGCCGCTCGAGTCGGAAGAGCCCGACGAGCCGCCGCAGGCAACCAAGGCAATGCTGCTGCCCAGAATAACGAGTGCGCCGAAGGTCAGGCGGGAAATGCGAGAGCTGAGTTTGGTCATGGTGACAGGGTCTCGGGTCAGTTCAGGTCAGCGGTTGTGAAGCCGGCAGGCAGCAGCGACGGAATCCACGCATGGCCTTCAAAAGCGCGCATGTGGCCGGTGGCCGCAATGACCAGGTCATCTTGCTTGAGCGCCATATGCGAATGAGTTGCACCCGGATTGGCACTTGTCTTGGCCACGTAAGCGTCGTAGCCGGCGCCCAGCAGCTCTCGCAGATTGGGCTGAGCAGGGCCATGCCAAGTCACCGCGAAAACGACGCCGGCATCCGACACGTATTCGGTGAAGCGCTGGCCATTCGGCGAGGAGACTTGATGTTGGGTGTACGCCTGAGCGGTGGCGCGCACCTGGGCACGCATTTCGGTTGCGACGGCGCGGGAGTCGTTCGAGGCGGTGGGCTGGCCACCGAGCGTGGCAAAGCTGGAGCTCGTTGCAACCAGGAGGGCTGCGGAGATGAGGAGGGTTCGCATTTCAATAGACGAGAAGTCGGGCTATTGCAGTAAAGCGAACGGTTCTATTTCTTTTTGTTTTAAACGGGCTTTCTACTGTGAACTGTGTCACGTTTGAAGAACGGGCTCCCCCTCGCGCTCGGATTTACGACTTACGCCGGGCAGCACGGCACCGGGAAGTCTGTTGCTTCTCTGCCGCCATAGGGAGCACCCGGCAGGCTCCCGTAAAGAAGAGAAAAGCGGCGCGCTCGCAGCCAAGCACTGCCCAAAGGAGAACGCTCCTGACTGCGCGAGGCAGCAAGGAGCGTCTTGGAAGTACCGATTGGTTTCCTTAGAACGGCAAGGTTGCGTAGGCAAGCATTTGCAGTCGCGGCATCTGGGTGCCGTATTCGCGCATGTACGCACGCCACGTGAGGAACATCGCGCCGGCTTCGACGAGAGCGCAAGCGACTGTCAGAGGCGAATGAGCCATGAGCAGTCCTGCGAAGACGATAGTCGGGACCGACAAGACGGTCAGCAGCATCGCCAGCAGGTCAAAGAACCGGAAGACGCTCTGCATCCCGGCACTCGGGCCGTGTTGCGTGAGTTCGCGCAGCATGACTTCGTTGAGCACGCATAGCAGCAACCAGGCGAGTTCGGTCAGGGGGATGAGTCGACCGTAGGAGTCGTCGAGCAGCGGCCAGCCCGGCGCAAGCGCCAAAAGGGAAATCACGAGGAACCCGATGGCGCTTACGAAGAACGTCAGCCGGGAAGCATCGGTTCGGGTGAGAGCAGTGTGATGAGAGGTCATGGCAACAAGTCCATTCAAAAGTAGTGGTCCTGTTGCGTATAGCGAGTGCGGGTGGTAGCGAGTAATGGCGAGTAGGCGTCCCGGTGAGTTCCTCGGAAGGCCTTACGTCATCTCGCCGTATCGCCGTGTATCGCGCTAGCAGGTCAAGGTCCAGCGCAGTACCTGCGCTGCGACCTCTGGTGACAACAACATGCCCATGTGCGAAACCGCGAGTTCCTGCCTCGCAAAGGCTCCCTCTACCCAGGTCTCGGCCACCGTGACAGTCCCGTCATTGGGCTCTTGGAAGTCGCATAGGACCCGTCCGACTCCCTGGGGCTTCGTTCCGGCTAGCGTACGAACGCGAACAGCAGGCGTCGCCAGGTTGGCATTGACCGCCCAGTCGTGCAACGGCCGTCCGAGCCATCGGCCGATTCCCGGAACGCGTCGCAATACCCGTGCGGCAGCAGCACCTTGGAATGGACATCCCAAAAGGACCAAGTCGGTGACTCGCAGCTTGGGGTGTTGTCTCAAAGCCTGGGTGCACACCAGGCCACCCAAGCTATGCCCAAGCAGGACAGCTTTCTCGGAACATCGTTGCTGCACAAAGTTCGCAAGCAGGTCAGCGTTCTTTGCAAGCGGCGTGAACAGCGTGCCGTAGCCAAATAAATGCACCTTGAAGCCAGCGGCTCGTAGGCGCATCGCCAGGGGCCACATTGCCGCCCGATTCATCAGAAGTCCGTGCACCAGAACCAGCTCTGGCAGCGGACGCGCCGCTTCTGGCACGGCAGGGCCCCGGGCATCCTTCTTCGGCGACCGCGCGGAGCGGCCAGTCGTGACAGGCGGGGAGGGAGTAAGGGCGGTCGCAGGGGTCGAGGACATGGGCACAAGACTGAACGAGCTGCTCAAGCAGAGCGGTACTGTGAATAGCGACTCGTTCGCATATCGCACCCCTTAGCCCCTTCGAACGGCAAAAAAAAAGCCGCGCACCTTTCGATGTCGCGGCCCAAAGAGACCCCCAAGGGGTCCCCCGCTAGGAGAAACAGGACGGGCTGCGCTCAGTGCGCGGCCACGGCAGTGCCAGCGTAGACGCGGACGTCCGCAGCGAAATCGCGACCGGAGGTCATGGCGGCACGACGGTCCCAGAAGCCCAGACGAGTCGCCAGGCGGGCAATGGTCACGCGGCTCTTGAACTTCGGGTCGATGGCCTGGAGCTGTTGCATCGGCACACCCAGGACGCGAGCGACCAGTTGCAGGCAATGCGCGTCGACCTTGGGCATGGCGCAACGCTCGATGCGGCTGACCTTGCAGTGCGACTTGCGATAGCGGAACGCACGGCGTGCGACCTGCAGTTGTGTCAGGTCTTGGGCCAGGCGGGCGTTGAGGAACAGGTCCGCAAAGGCTTGCAGCTGGGCGGGGGTGAAGGGCAGTTTGTCGGTGAAGGCCATGGTCTTACTCAGTGCGTGACAGGGGGTTGAATCGAAGTTGTGGATGCTATTCTAATCTAATCGGTCTGTTGATGCAAGCCCACTGTGGCGCGACCTGCAAAGTTCCAAAGACGGCCTATACAGATGCTATTGAATACGCATCTAAAGTGCGATACGATGTTTACAACAAGAGCATAACAGCGTAGCACCAGAAATGACAATGACCCGTTCGGACCAGGCAGCCCTTACCGTGCCGGCACTCAAAATCGACCCGACGGCCTTTGCGCCACTGACGGCCGAGCGCAAGGCCGAAGTTGCCATCCTGGTGGCGGAACGCGTCATCAACTTTTACAACACGTATCGCACCAAGCGCCTGAAAGAAATGCAGGCGGGTGGCGGCTTGCTGAACAAGCTGGGCAACATCCTTTACGAGTCTTTCACGTTTCGATATGCCGCGCTATCAAGCATTTCGCGGTCATTTGACAGCTCACTTGGGCTTGTCGTGCAGGAACTCGTCATCGAGTTGGCGCGGCGGAGTTATGGCTGCGAGAACGTCCTCGACGGCGAGGCTAACAAGCTCGCCGGGGTTCTGACCAGCGCGCAGCGCGACGCCATTGACACCATGTTGAAGGCGGGGGCCCGCGCAAATCCTTCAAGGAATGTTCCTAAAAAGGACTCTGGTGCGCGTAGCTGCACTCGTCGCGGCGACCTGCTTATCAAGCGGGATAACGCACCCCCGGTCTTTTTCGAAATCAAGATGGGCGGCCAACTCGACGACAAGAAGGCCAGTGCAGAAAAGCGTGGCGCCCTCGAGTACTGCGCCTTGTATGCCAATAAATATGGCGTGACGCCGGCCCTGGTTCTAGGGGTGTTGTTTGACTCCAAGGAAGGCAGTGGTCAGGCCTGGAGTAGCGGTCCAGTTCGTAAGTTTTTCTCAGAAGAAGAGCTTCTCGTTGCACGACAGTTTTGGAACTTCATTCTGAATGCCAGCGACGGGTATGACGTCTTTACGCAATGCTGGGTACGCGAAAGCGTGCGGCTCAGCGACATGGTGCACGAAATAGAGGACGAGTTTGTTCGGCTGGCAGACGCCCGTGATGCAGCGAAGCTTGCGGCTAAGGAAGCGGCTCGCCAGGTTGCGAACGATGACTCTCAAGAGTTCGACAAACACGAAATCGCCGCGGCTGCTGGTTCGGAGTCCTTGCCGCCTCCCGCCGAACCGATTGCCGCGTTGGCGGTGGTTCCGGCTGGTGCCGGTCAATTTGCACAGACTCCTTCGCAGACGCCCGCACACGCTGTGCGCGTTGCCCGTAAAGCCGTAGCCGCTTTTTCAAGTGTTGAGGCAGGGGGTCATTCGTCGCGGAGTTCTCCTGCGCAGGCGGCTCCGACTGCTTTGCGACCTGCGCGTCTAAAGGCCAGGCCCTACACGGCAAATCAACGCTTTGTGAAAGCCTGAAATGCTAGACGCCGCAACCGGCTTTGCCGGTGTGGCAGCTCCTCAGGACGAAAACAGCCCGCTCGCCGCCATCAAGCCCTTCCTGAAGTGGCCGGGTGGCAAGGAGAGTGAGCTCGGTCTGCTGCTGCCCTTTTTCCCCAAGAACATCGACTGCTACTTCGAGCCTTTCCTCGGAGGAGGCGCAGCCTATTTCGCAGCGCCGGCACGGCGTTTCGTGGTCAACGACCGCAGCGAAGACCTGATGGCGCTTTATGGCTTCATTCAAAGCGTGAACACCGATTTCTTCACCCAGCTTGAGGCCTTGAGCCAAGTGTGGGACACCACAGCGCAAGTCCAACCGGTCGACGCGGCACAGCTACTGAAGGCGGTGGTCACTCCGGGTGCGTTGCTCGCGCTCGTCCAGCGACCCCTTTCGGCCGTCTTGCAAGCTGCTGGTGTGCCAGGCCTGGCTGACGACGCAACGTATGAGCGCACCATGGTCGAGGCGCTGAAGCGCAAACTGAAGTTGGTGGAGTCGACGCAAGACGCAGATGGCGCAGCCATGGCACTGCAGACTGCGATGAAAGCCGCCATCTATCTCTTGGTGCGTCGGGCCTACAACGCTGCACGTTGTGCCGGCGAATTGACGACAACTCGGGCTGTCGGATTTTTCTTCCTACGCGAGTTCTGCTACTCGTCGATGTTCCGCTTTTCCAGCAAGGGTGAGTTCAACGTCCCCTTTGGCGGCTATTCCTACGGCCGCAAGTCGTTGGCGACCAAGATTGCGGCCATGCGTTCTACTCCGGTTGCGCAGCGCTTTGCGCGGACTTCGTTTCACTGCGGGGACTTCGGAACCATGCTGGACCAGGAGACTCCCGGCGTGGACGACTTCATCTTCGTGGACCCGCCGTACGATAGCGTGTTCTCCACGTATGACAACAATGCGTTCGAAGGCTCGGACCAAGAGCGGTTGGCTAACGCGCTTAAGGCCACAAAAGCGCGGTTCATGTTGGTCGTCAAGAACACTCCGCTCATGCAGGCGCTGTACGCAGATAGCGGCCTACACTTGTTGACTTACGACATGCAATACAGCGTCAGCTTCATGAACCGCAACGACCGGGATGTGGAGCACCTGATGGTGCTGAACTACGAACCGCCCGCTCAGCTCATCAATCGCGCCAAGGCCTGACTCCGGCTCGTCGCGAAGCGGAACCTCCCATCCCTCTTGGTTCAAGCGTATCCAACATGGACATCATTATCCTTGGCGAGACTCGCCAACCCGCAGGTCCTGTGAAGCCCTGCGAAAATGTGATGCTTCCAACGGTCCACGCGGGGACGCCCTGCCGCGATGTGGTCATCATGCAGCACGTCCAAAGGCTGGACCCGGGCACTATCCGCACCAGTGGCAAGCGGATGACCCGGGACGAGTTCGAGCGCTACACGCGCGAATTTCTGCCTGAATGGAACAGCCGCTGAAACGTTCCAAGGGTCGTGCTTCGATGCCGGCCTCCATGGCAGGCAGCGGTTGAATAGGGGCGCAAGACCCGGCTGCTCTACGTCGGAGACGGAGCTACGCCTGTTTGGCCGGTATGCGGGCGGCGAGACGTCCGCCCGGTGCTAATTGGAAAGCTGCTTAAACGGAACTCAGACAGCGACTTGTGCATGGAACATGTTTTGCATGTCCCGGGCGCGCAGAGTGCGGTTCTCGCTTGCGATTTCCAGCTCGACGCCGCGGGGCGTGTTCACCGAGCGCGCTTCGAAGATTCGAAACGGGTCCGCACCGGTGATGTTCTTGACCAGAAAACGGCAGCCAGCTGCCGGAATACCAATTTGCCACTTCATGAGATGTTCTGTGTCCTAGTTGCAGGCAAGCTGTTTTGCTTGCTATGCCAATATATTAGCACATCAACTTCGAGTTTGGCAAATCGGCTCAATGGCCACGAACGGCTCACGCCGCGTCAAGTGCCAGTTCGAGACAGGCGTCGATAGTCGGCAACCGCGTGGCTGCCTTGCTCGCGGGATGGCTCAAGTCAAGAGCCTCCCGCAACTGCTGCACTCGTTTTTGGCGAGCATCGGCGTCTTCGTCTTCAGCCCATTGGACTCGCAAATGTCGGCCCTCTTGTCGGCAACTCAACACCTCTCCATACACGGCAGAACCTGCACCCGTCCGCAATGCCCACCGCTGCGTGCCGTACTCTTTGTGGAACCACTCGGCGTCATCGCCAATGACGTCTTCTTCAGAAAGCCACTGATGCAGTTCCCGGCGACGTTGTCTTATTGACGCGTCCTGGCCAGGTTGCTCAAAGAAATCGTTTGCGGCGGCAGGCACGAATTCATCGAAGGCCGAACCCATGTCGCAGAGCTCACCACGATGCATGTCCCACCAGCCCAGGTCGATGGCTCCGCCGGTACTGTGGGGTGGCGTTCGGCCTGCTTGGTCGGGAACAGAGACGTACGTTCCCACTTGTTCCCGAAGCGTGGGCAGCGGCAGGTCCGGCGCATGGCGAGACATTTCCCGCCAGTAGTGCTGGTAGATGGTTGCCTGGACGGTACGAGGCCGCCAAGCGTCGTAGACCACCCACTTCAGCCCCCGGGGCGCCATATGGGCCAATTGAACGCGAGCGAGTTTGTCCAGCAGGCTGCGGCGTGCAAACAGTTGCTTTGTGGCGCTCCAGCCGTTACGGAAATAGACAGGAACCGCCAGGAAGGGATAGCGTGAAACGTCCGCCAAAGGTTCTCGGCACTCGGTGAGGGTAACGCGGGCGAAATCAGGGCGGTTTGGCAAGGAACTCATACGTTGGAATTGTAGCCAACTCAGTTTGTCCTGAACGCGGGTGGCGTGGGCGCTATCGAGCAATACGTCTCAGGACAATTCTAGTGAAAGGACTCCGCAGTGGAGCAACTCAGGTTCAAAACCCCTTGCCAGGTGGCACAATGAGTGACCAGATTGCTGTTATCGCCCAGCACCTGCAGGCCTGCCATCCCTCGAAGGCTGAAGTGACCTTCCAGACGGAACTGGCGGGCGTCACCGCGCACTTTTGCACGCATGCCGATTTCCTGGCGTACTACAAGCGCATCGACACCGACTTCATCTACGGCAAGACCGCGGGCCTGTACCCAGTGGGCGTCACGGGAGGCATGTCCCGATGCGCGAAGCGCTCTACCGCTATTGGGGTGGTGAGGAACCCAATGACTTCGAAGCGGCCGACCAGTTCATCTTGCGCTCGTTTGGCATGTTCAAGTCCCGTGCAGCCAGCCGCAGCTACCGAGGCGCAAACTTCTCGGCCCCGGTCGAGCTTCGTTCCATCTTCCGGGATATCTAGGTACTGCAAGCATGAGCCACAACATCTTGTCGCTCCTGGTGCAGCGTTTCGACACCCGGAGTGCACTGGACGAGTGCACGGGACTCTTGCCTCATCAATATCGACGGTGAGACCCGCGAGTGTTTGGTACTAAGTGACCGTACCAACTTCCGCTCCCCCCACCTCGGTTATCGACAAGGATACGCGCGACGAGCTGTGCACGTTTCGGCCGTACCACTTGAACGGCGGTCCCTTCTTCTACAAGGTCGAGGGGGTGTCGCGAGCAGGAAGCGAGGCTACCCTCATCGTTCCCGGGCATGAAATGCTCGAACGGAACGATGATGAGGACGAGGATGTAGAACCGGCCGACCGCGTCGGAATCGCGCAAATCTGGGAAGACTCCCTCGCCTAATGCGACGTCTTCGACAATTCAGAGCTCGTCTTCGGACGAACTCTTTTTATGGGAGCGGCGTCGGGCGGACCCTTAAAGCCGGAAAAGTTCCTCTAATCGCTATAAGTTGCAGAGAAACTTCCTCTTGGACTATTGTGGTTAGCTCGCTTCCTTGTGTGTTTTCAGCACCGGCTATTCGGTTCATCGGCCCGGGCCCGGTCACGCCACATCCCGATGTGGCTGCTCAACTCATTGCACCCGTCATCGTGCCGGGTCGACCAGAGGTGCGTGTCCTCATGCGAGAAATCCAGGCGATGGTGGGCCAAGTCTTGGGAGTGCCCGCCCACCAGACTGCGGTGGTCGCCGGCTCCGGTACCCTGGCGACTGAAGCAGCGCTGTCTAGCTTGTTAGGGCCGGGAGACCGTGCGGTGGTCTGTGTACAAGGCTACTTCAGTCAGCGTCTGGCAGACGTTGCCAAAGCAAGCGGCGCTTGCGTGCACATACTGGAGGTTCCTCCGGGCCAAGCATCGCAACCCTTGGCTCTCCAGCAGCTACTGGATGAGCTAGGCCCTGTCGACCTGGTTGCCGCGGTTCACGGGGAAACCGCAACGGGCGTGGCCAACGATATCCTAGGGCTTGGCCAGACCGCTCAGGCTCACGGCGCGCTATTCGTCGTCGACTGCGTTTCAACCTTCGGCGGATACGAGTTGTCTTTGGATGGACCCCTTGATGTCGTCTGCGGAGCAGGGCAGAAATGCTTGGGAGCCTACGCCGGGCTATCGCCCCTGGGCTTCAGCAAACGGGCGATGATGCGGTTGGCTAGTCGGACTGCTACCGTCCATACTTGGTATGGCGACCTCACGGCCTTCGTCAAGGACGGTCAGTTCGTTGACTACTTGTTTCGGGTCACGGGCGCAACTGTACTGATGGCTCCGCTTCACGAAGCGCTTCGTCGTTTGTTATTTGAAGGCGTACCCGCCGCGGCAGCGCGCCACGCAGAGCAATCCTTGCGATTGCAAAATGCACTAGAAGCGCAGGGTTGGCGCTTTCACCAAGACCAAGCCACGCGCTTGAATACGCTTCTTGTTGTCCAGTTGCCACCAGACTTCGATGAGTCGAGTGCGCTCAGATTCCTGGCCAACTCGTATGGGCTGGCGCCAGGCAAAGGCATGGGTTCGCATGAAGGTAAAGCCTGGCGAATTGGCGTCATGGCAGAACATGCCCAACCGGCTGTTATTGACAGGGTCATCCTTGCTTTCGCGGATTTGCGTCAGCATTGGGTCGCGGGAAACTTTCGGCAAGCTCCGACCGCCTAAGCAGCCGCGACGGCGAGGCTACTTCTCTGATGAAAAGCACCCCAGCGCCGGAAGGCGAGGGGTGCTTATGAAGCGCAGGACTTACGCGGGAAGCAGACGAGGAGCATGCTCCTGCCAGAGGGCCAGCAGTTTCGAGTTGATGTCGGCTTGCAGCAGGTCTCGTTCCGGCGTGCGGTGCTCGGGATACGCACTGACGCTGGTCTTGAACTGATGGCCGACGATGAGCTTGCCACCGAAGCCGAAACAGCCTTGGAACCGGTACTGATTACTCGGGAACTTGTCGTCCACGAAGAAGTACAGGAAACTGAACCGGTCAGCGTCTTTCGCAGAGGCCTTGCCCAGGGGTACCAACACGGTATCCCAGGTGGCTTCGGCATACGCTTGCAGGGCCTCACGGCGGGGACCGCGAGGCGAGGAAATGTCGACGGTCTGTTCCGGCGATGCGGCGAGTTCGGACATGAGTTGCTTTCAATGGAGTTGACCTAGCAGGGTATAGCGACAATGAACCTCGGGCGCGTGCTACTCGTCGCTCGCGGAGGGAGCCTGTCGAAACAAGCAGCAAGCCATGGACACCATAGACTTCCGGGACGCAGTCCGCTACAATAGCGTTACCGAAGTGGAAACGGTCTCAGGTATCTTTGGATGGTGCTTGAGGTCGGAGACACAGGAACAACGCGAGCATGCAGCGATGCGGCTGGGATTTAAACCCGGCTGGGTCTTAGGACTCTTAAAGAGGTGCGACTCCTCACGCGAATTCAATTGCTACTGATGTGTAAAATGGCGCACGCTGAGATGTCCATCTCAGATTTGGAGAAAAGCCTACTCCCGGTACTCAACGGCCTCTAAAGCCTGGACGATTGAAGATTCTTGTTGGTGTTATACGGGTCCGGCGGCCCAGCCAGCTCTGAACTGGACAACGCTAGGTTCGACTCCTAGATAGCACTTCGCTCCCACTTCGGTACCCCCCCCGCGACTTTCTGTGACTAGCCGCTACTAGCCGCTTTAAGGCGATATAGTCAGGCTCCCGCAACCACGGGCCTTAGGGTGTATCGAACCCAACACCTTGCGCAAGGTACCGCAACTGTTGGATACCATCGCACCCTTGGTCGACGTGCGCTTGCCAAAATGCTTTGATTTTGAGGTTCGTGGCGTCGTAGAGGTATTGCTGAATATCGGCCACTTCAGCAGAAGCACCCATTCGCGCTGCGGAAGCAGCCAACCGATTCCGCGTGCGCTGACCTGCGGCGTCGCCACTGCTTTGTCCCTCGCAGAGATAGTAGGCCACCACCGAGGCAGCGGCCCCAGAGCTGAGCAGGTCCGCGCCATGTTGCCAGGTTGACTGCGCACTGGCACCGGTAACGGTCAGCGCCAGGGTGACGCCTATCCGAAGTTTCAAACGCACTGGCATTACCGCGCCCCAGCAGGCGGGTCCGCTGCACCAGGGGGTTGTTCCGGGGGTTGTACCGGTGGAGCGGCTTTCAACTCTGCGGCGTCTTGGCGTTTACGGTACGTCTCGACGGCAGCTGCGTGCTTTGCAGGCCCCGTCTGGACGATGGCCTGCGCTTCTCGCGTCGCGGTTTCAATCAATACGGCGACGCGCGCAGTACGTTCCGCTTCTGTCAGCGGAGGCAAGCCGGACGCTCGATGCGCTATCGCATCCTCTTCGAGCGCACTCATGAGCAATCGGAACTGCTCTTCTTTTACGACGAGTTCCTCCAGCCAAGTGGGTGGCTCAAGCGCCTGCGGCACATGTCCGGACACTCCCTCTGCGGGCGGGCCCCACTGCGTGCGGGTCGTCACAAGGGAGTGCGTTGCACTCCCAATGCGCTCAAACATGCTGATGCGTGGGTTGGAGAACGGTGCCTCTTCCCCGTAGGCCGAGCTGAAGTAGGCACAGCGGGTGAAATCGTCTTCGGCATGCCATTCGAGCACTTCGATACCGAACTTTCCGCCGCTGCACTCATGCTCTTGTTCAGCCAACGCATACGCACGGTCCTCATCGGCCGTGACGGCAAGTTGGCGAAACTGGGCGTTGGTCCAACCCCAGCGGTAGGCAGTGACGGTGTAGTAAGGCATCGAAGCGGTCTAGCGATGCCTCGTTATCCGCAGCTGACGCGGCAACATCGTTGGCACGGCGCAGCGCAGCGCAGCGACGACACATGCCGCTCAGCTCGTTGTTTATCGCGCGTTACGGAAACGGCTTGGGCGCAGGCAATTCAAGCTCTTGGTTCAATGCGCACAGCGCGGCGTAAACCTCGGGCTCCGAGAAGGATTGGTTCCAATCTCCTTCGAACTGGTTGTATTCGGAATAGGTGGTCTGGCAGCTCGCCAGCGCCTTTTGCGCCTGTTCGAGCAGTTGCCGTAGTCGAACATCGGGTGGGGTCATCATTGCCTTAAAAAACGAAACCCCCGTCTGGGGTGGGACGGAGCAGAAGTAAACCAGGGCTGGCGAGTAAGCGGTAAGCGGTAGGCGGTGCTAGCGAGACAAGGGTTGCCGGCCTAGCCGGTTCAAGCCCAGTCCAACAACGACTTCAATCCGTCTTCCGACTCCGGCAACGACCTCAGCGGATTGACGCGGTCTGCTTCCGTCCCGAAGTAGGTTAACGGTGTCGGTGTGAACGGCAAGTCCGCCAAGGCAATCAATTCCTCGACCAGGCCCGCCGCTCGTTTGTCCAGCGTCAGTTCCGGCAGGCTCTTGTACTTGTCTTCTGCGACGTTGCGCAGCCCCGTCTTGACGTAGCACAGCGCCGTACGCAGATGCCGCATCGCGTTGACAAGTGCGATACACGCCGAGCGGTGGTACTTGGTCAGCACTTCCAACTCGGTCGTCGAGACATTCCACGGTACATCGTTGGCCACGTCCGGCACGACGCAGTTCAGCGCACTGAGTTCATCCAAGCGACAATAGCCCCCCAAATAGGTCAGCTTCATGTGGTGGAGGCTGCCGATGATTTTCTCCGAGAAAAACGGGGACATCACGATGGTGTCCACGCCATCGACATCCTTGCGAACCGCCAAGTCTTCGTTCTTGTCCTCACGCAAGGCCTCCTCGAAATCTTCGGCGTCTTCGTAGTTCAGGCAGGCGTCGTAGCTCGCGTTGTTGTAAATGGCGCTGGCCAGGTACCTCATCGTCCTGTCGTACGGCAACTCTACCGTGCAGGCTCGAAGGGCCGTCAGTACTTCCCAAATCGCAGCCGCACGCTTGGCCGCGCCCACATGGGCACGACGCCACAGGCCGATGTTCGTCATTCGGGTGTTTTCATCGGTAGACATGGCAGAAGCTCTTGGTCGAATAGGCTTTTAAACGGATGTTGCCATTGTATTCAATTTACCGTATGAGGTAAAGTATATCCACCAAGGGAGTCTGCCACCAGGATGCACACGCGACACTCGTCGGGTGCAACACGCTTGTCAATCGTGCGAGGTCTCGGTGCTTGGGGGCGAAGGCCCAGCAGGTGCTTGCGCGGGTACCGGTGCCTTCGCGACTTGAAGCCAAGGCTTTGTGCGTTCCAGCTCTGCCAGTCGCACATGAAGCGCATTGTGGGCCTGTCGAGCTGCTCTACGCATCTCCTCGACAATCACCGCCTGAGGTACCAACGGCCACGCGCCGCTGTTGCGACTGGCCAGCTCTCCGTCATCGACGAAGAATGTTCGGTCGTACTTGGTGTCGAACAACAGGCCAATCGTGTGTGGTGGAATGTGATTCGGCTTCTTGACACCGGCGTCTGCACAGAATTCGGCCACCCGTTCATCGAGCGTAGAGCTTGTCATTTTGTCGACCAGCTTGCGGTTCTTGCGTTGTTCGGGGGTTTCGTCGGGTTTGTTCTTGGACAAGGAGGACTCCTTTCTTGTTTGTGCTTTGCTGGCGAGACCTCCACGGTTCTCAGCGCAAACGTTGGGGGCTAGTACGAACGCCGGCGGGTGATATTGGGAACGCCCAGCGCCTTCAGTCGTTCACGCGAACGCTGGAGGACGGCTTGCTGGTCGCCACTGGTCATCAGTTCGGCCAGGGCCAGGTCGGAATTGCGGCCGTCGTAGGGAAAGTCCGGGTAGGTTTCCAGCCGATGCTTGGCGGTTTCCACTGGCACCTCATAGAACGAGTCATACCACTCTTGGACATGCGGCTCCTTGATAGCTTCCAAGGGCACGAACGTCACCACGATGGCGGGCGTCCAGTTGCTCATGAACACGCGGATGGGAAAATCGAGCTTGCAGTGCCGGACACCGTTCTCGAAATATCGGATGTTTTGACGTGCTGCACTGGCTCGGTAGCTCAGTATCCAGGCGAACGGGCAGCCTGGCGATTGCGCGGAGTGGTCTCGTTGCAGACGCTCTCGGACCGCAGCGTCGACGAACTGCTCGAAGATATGGGTGTCCGGGTCGCCAGTAGAGTCACTCACATTGGTTCCAGTAAAGCGCTTGGGGCAGGTATTGAAGCGAAACGGGTTTAAGCAGAGGCCGGTCTGAACCGACCGACCAGTACGGCTTCGCACTCTTGGCGAAAGCCCGCTTCGAAATCAATGTAGTTCGCATGGGCGATGCCAAGTGCAAAGGGACTGTGCGAGGCTACGATAACCTGGTACTTCTGGCTCACGTCCGGCTGCGCCAGCAGCTTCCAGATGCGCGCTTGCCACACCAACGAGAAATTGGCCTCGGGTTCGTCCAGCAGCACGGTAGGCAACCCCGCCTCGCAGTTCGAGGCCATCTGCTCTTCAAGAACGGTCAAGCCCCGTTTCCACGTGTCGTTCAGTGCTCGCTTGTCGAGTCGGTTGTCCACGGTGTCGGGAAACGGAACTTTCCCAAGCAGTGTCGCCAGGGCCGAGTCGACTCGAGCCAACACCGCTTGGCCGTGACTGCGCTTGCTGATATGGGAGGTCTCGATGACACCCTTTTCGAAGAAATCGTCATCGAAACTTCCGCCCATGAGCCCTTGGTGCATGCGGGGGTCGCTGAACACGACCGGTTTGCCGTCATGGACGACATGAAGGCCCGCCTTGCTCGCAGGCTTGGAATCCGAGGAGGCACCTGCCCACAGGTCTACGTTTTCACGCAGCGCCGACTCGGTGATGGTCGACACGCCACCTTGAGTTGCGCACATGGCGCCCCCAAGCATCTTCAGGATGGTCGACTTGCCGCAACCGTTGGGGCCGAACAGAACATTCAGGCCGGGCGTGAAGTTCAGGCTCTCGCGCTCTTTGAAATACGGCAGTTGTGCGGCGTAGCCAAACTTGGACGATGCCTTCAGGTTGGCGAACGAAATACTCTTGAACATACGAAACCACGGTGGGGGTACTGAGTCCCATTTTATGGGATTTACCGTATACGGTAAACCATTGTCGTTACCAATCGCTTGGTTCTTCCAGCCGGTCGGCCCTACCGCGGGGCACGAGGTATTGTCAGCGCTTTCGCGTCTTCAGCGACAGCGAAATCGGCACGGTTCGACGCGGTGAACTGCTGTAGAGGTCTTGCGCACTGGTCCAAGACACCGTCACCGGCACAGACGTGTGCAGCGTTGACCCGACTTCCGTCAGGGGTACGCTCCAAGCAGGGGAAACGACGGCGGAGCGAGTAGCTGCAAACGGCGGTTTTCCCGCGGGCGTGTAGGTTGTCATCGGCTTATGTTTTCCTCAGTAGCCAAGGTCTTGCATGAGCTTCGTATAGAGGCGACCGGCTTCTTCGGCCGTGGGCGGAGCGGCCTGGTAGGTCCAATCCGGATTGAGGTACCGCGGGTCGATTTGACCGGAAGCGACTCGACTAGCGAGGTCGCCATAGCAGCCTTGGATTTCGTGCTTGTCCAGCTCGGGCCCAAAGTCGGCGGAAGAGCTGAAACGCTGCAAATCGCTCAGAAGCACTGGGAGGGCATCGAGACGACCCGGCCAGTCTTTCACCAGACGATGATGCAGTACGGCCTTGAGCTGAGTTTCCAAGCGGCCCTCTGTAGGGTCAGCGCCCACAAAAAATCGCAGCCGAGCGACTGCTGCGGGAACGGAGGCAGCAGTAACCGTGGCCAGCACATGCTCGCCATGCTCCGCGCATTGGAGCGCTACCTGCATGAGCTCCCTGTCGCGAATTTCCCCCGCAACAAACACCCGACGAGGCCCTCGCCCCAGCTCCCGGAGATACTGTGTCAACGCGTGGTTCTTGCCTCCGCCGACGCCCGAGGCAATGAGGTACAAGCCGGGCCCGGCACTTCGCAATGCGTCCATGAACGCGCCGCCGTGGGTGGACCGCTGGCTGTACAAATTACTGTTCGCAGCGGAGACGTCAAGAGAAGGCGATGTCGGAAGGCGTGTCATGGTTAGGACGTAGGGCGAGGGCCATGCCTGAATCTCGCCCCACCAGGACGGCCCTCAGCAACGGCTGCATTTGCTGTATTTGCTGTATTTGATTAGCGAATGGGACTTATCGCGACTCGATAGCGTCAGGCCTGCAATGCACTGGCGAAATACTCATCCAGCGTCATTACCTCGGGCGGGCACTCCAGATACAGCCGCTTGCCGTGCTCTAGCGTGACGCCCGTCAGTCGGGGGTATTGAGCGGGGTCGAAGCGGGAGTAGACCTGCGATGGGTCGAAAGTTTCGCCCAAAAAGGTGAACTCATAGTTGTCGCCCAGGATGGCTTGCTTGGCCGCTTCCAGGAAATCAAGGAGGAGTGCTTCTGCAGACTCGTACTCGACCGGGAACGTGGTCGTGCACGAGTAGGTGCAACCGTCGGAGGAGTCGTAACGAAGGATAAGTCGCATGGGGACTACTCTTGACCGGACACAATCGGCGGCCGCGGTTCGGCGGCAGTCGGAACGCAAGCGCCAGGGAGCGCCCGAATTTGACGAACCATCCGTTGGTAGCAGAAGGCCAGAAGTGGTTCATGCAGCTCAGCATGCGCGCCCCATCCCCAAGGTTGGCTGTCGAATTCGCTCGCGGGGATTTCGCCTCGAAGAATGCGCAGGCCGCGTGCGAGGTGGCAGGCGGTGGTCGTATTTTGGCGACCATGTGCCACTTGGCGGCTTTGCACGAACAGCTCCAGCACCTCCAGGAACTCTTCAAAATGCAGCAAGTTGAGCGGGTTGAGTCGCTCAAGAGCTTCGTTGGCTTTCGCTCGCGCCTCGGGCTGACCGTGTCGCGCCATGTTGAAGTAATTGGGAGTCGCTTCGGTAGTCATGAGGGAGTTCCTGTGAATGCCATTATTGTAGCATCTTACGCCTTTCATGCCCAACTGGAATTGCACTTGTGTTGTACGCGCATTGAACGTACAATGCAACCACACCTCGCTCAAGCTCCCCCTATGTCAAGTTCTTCGAGCACCAAGCTCACCATCTACTACGACACCATTGCACGCGACATCCTGTTTGGAGGCGTTTTGGACTTGCGCAAGCATGGGGTGGTCTATCGCAAGGGCAAGACGGGGGATGACATCCGTTGCGCTGTACGCAAGGCGCTACACCGGGCTCAGGGAAGCACCACGTTCGAGCTGTCCATGCTCGAAACCTATTTGAAGGGACTGCTGAAACCGGCGCCCTTGCAAACACCCTAGCCGGTATCCTGCCTACCGTTGCGAACATTCGCGGACCCAAACACGCACATACTTATGAGCATCACTGCATCCTGTAGCCATCGATTGGCTGAAGACGAAGGCCCCGACGGCATGGGCTGGAACTTGACTACGGCCGAGTTCTCACGGGAAAACCGCCCCTCGCTTCTATTTGGCAGCTACTGCACAGCTTGCCGAAACGAGCTGCTTCGAGAGCCCGGCCGCGTTCTCGCAACCCAAGCGGCGGAGGACGGTTGGTGCGCCGGGCGTGGCGCGGCATTCGGCGACTGGATTGTGCAGGCCGGGCTCGCCGGCGTGAACTACCAGCCTCGCGTGTTCGGGCGCTTCCGAGGCCACATCGACGACATCGCGTTTCGGCTGGACACGCCGGGGCGCACGGTGCTCCACTTTGTCCCCAATCACGCAGGCGACGGTATCGACATCCTGGACCGACCGATTGTCCGAGATTGGGTGCCCGTGACCGTGGTCATCGACGGTGTGCAGTGGCAGCGCGACCTCTTCGACTGGAGGTTTCTGATGCAGGCTCGCACGGGCGTCGTGGCGTATTCGGAATACGAGGACTGCATGTTGCTCTTCCATAAGGACAGCGAGGAGGGCCGAGACCTCGTCGAGAAGCAATGCCGACTCCAAGAGGTGCTCAACAGGCTTGCGGATGCGGACTTGGCGGTTTTGCGCGAGAATGGGCTCAAAGCCTGAGTGTTCACATCCAGTGGCGAACGGCTAAATAGTGCAGCGCGCTCTGCGGACGGTTCGTTCGCTACACGGTGCTTCAGGAACACCCTAGAGGCCAACCATGAAACAACAAATTCGAAAGTCGGTCTTCGAGACCAACTCCAGCTCGTCCCACTCCCTCACCATGGGTACGGGCGACCTGGCAGCGGTTCCGTTCAGTCCCTCCGTCTTGCGTCGCGGCGAAGTCGCGCTTCAAGTCGGTGAGTATGGATGGGAATACCGCCGCTACTATACCCCCATCGAAAAGTTGAACTACCTGCTCACGCAAGTGACTGGTGGCAAGGACATTCCGACGGGCGAGCCGGAAGACAACGTACGCACGCTGTGCGAGAGCCACGAGCGAGTTGCCATGCTTTGCCGCGTGGTCAAGGAGCACACGGGTTGCGATGTCGTCGTCAATCCGGGCAGTGGCTACATCGACCACGACTCGGAAGGAGTCGGCATGGAGCTCTTCAACAACGAGGACACGCTGCGCCGGTTCATTTTCGACCAGACGGCCTACGTCGAGACAAGCAACAACAACGCCTCGGCACCGTGGAAGATTTCGACGGACCGCGACGGCAAGAAGGAGCTGTACTATCTTGCGGGCATCCGCGAGGTGCCGGACGACTACGTCGAAATCAAGCTGAAGGCCATCCAGGAGTACTCGGTCATTCAAGGGTTCTCGACGAGCGCTGGTGGTGCGATGGGGGAACAGCTCCACGCCGAGCTCTTCAAACGTCTGGCGGCAACGGGTATCGCAACCCATGCTCATTGGACGTGCGTCGACACGAACAACTCTTTTGACCATCGCGACATCGCGGGGCATTCAGCCAGCATGTTGCTGGCAAGTCCACCGGTGCTGCACGTGTCCGGAGACTTCACGGCGGATTGTGACTTCCGGGAGGCTCGCAGCCATCGCGAGACTCGCATCGAGGACATCGCCTTCCAGGTGATGGTGCCTGTCGATGTGGCTGCCGCAATCGCTGCGCTGCCTCGTGACGGCTTGCTGCAATACGAGCTGGCCAAAGTTCGTCAAGACGTCGTCTACTGGACGGAACGGCTCCAAGAGAGCAAGACCGAGTCCGAAGACGGCCAGCCCGACGACTGGGCAGTCAAGCAATTGGCCGAAAACACCAGCAAGCTCGCCAAGCTGGAAGCCAAGCTTCCGAAGCCCCCGCGAGCTCGAAAGCCTGCCGTGAAGAAGGTCAAGTCTGCTGCCAAGTAAGGTTCAGCGTTCACATCAAATTCAAAACCCGACCTGGAAACAGGTCGGGTTTTTCTTTGAGGCTTTCCTGAAGTAGCGCCCGTCGCAGTATACGGGCGCGAGTAGTCGGAAGGATTAGGAGTGCACTAGCAGCCCCTTGAAGCCTGCCTCCGTCAACGTCGACGTGAGCTGTTCCGGTGCATTGGCCAACCAGGAGACCGAGTCAGCTTGTTCCCAAAGACTACTGGGAACCGCGACATTGGCAGCAAAGCTTTCATGCAGCATGGTGCCGGAAGCAGACTTGTAGTCCACGCCCCAACTGCCGTCCGCATGTTGCCAGTAGTCGTACATCAACGTGCCGGCGGCAGAGAACTCTTGGCTGAGGCTCGAACCGTCCACCTTGTTCAAGGTCTCGCCGTAGGTGCCGTCCGACTTGTGCCAGACCGAGTCCCAGGTACCAAAGGCGTTCAAGGTGTCGACTGCACGCGAGCCATCGTACGCAGTGAACGTGTGGCGAGTCTCTTGTCCCGTGCTGGAGTAGATGTCCGTGTCAACGGCGCCATCCGACGCGTACAGCGAAGAAGTGCTGGAGCCGTCGGCTGCCTGGGTGGTCCTCGACGTCGAGCCGTCGGAATTCTTGGTCCAACCGCTGCCCGAGCCGTCTCCGTTGTATTGCTCGTGCTCAATTTGGACGCCACTGGCGGAATACACGTTGACAAGTTCGCCACCAGTCGCATATTCGGTATACAGCGTGACACCTCCATCGGAGTCGGTGTAGCGTCCAAGGATGTCGCCTGCAGTGTCAAGTTGCCACGACTCCCGTGAGCCGTCGACGCCAACGTAAGCGTCCGACACCTGGAAACCGCCGGCGCTGTACACCTGTGTATCGGTCGAACCATCTGCTCCGCGAACAACGGCCCGGCGAGAGCCATCGGCGTTGTAGACATCGGACTCCACGGACCCGTCGGCGTTCTTGACCCAGCTCGTCCCAGAGCCATCAGCCGCTCGTGCGCTGTGCGACAGCTCGGTGGTACCGTCGGCTGCATAAGTGTTCACGACGCTGCCGCCAGCAGCGTAGTCGTCGTAGAGGGTATAGCCGCCCTGGCTATCGTAGTCCCGGCCAATCTTGTCGCCGGCAGCGTTCAGGCTCCAGTAGCCATGTTCGCCATTCGACCGGATGTAGCTGTCCGCAATTTCCTGGCCTTGGGCGCTGAGCTTTTGCGTATCGGTGGAGCCGTCGACCTGGGTCAGCGTTTGTATCGAGCTACCATCGGCCTTGCGCGTGGTAGATAGCTGGCTGCCGTCGCCATTCAGCACCCAGGTGCTGCTCGAACCGTCGGGGTTGGACTGCGTGTGGCCAACCTTGGTCTTGCCATCCGCCGCGTAGGTCGTGGTTACGGAGACGCCCGAGACGTAGTCGATGTAGAACGTCAGCTGACCAAGACTCGTGGTGTCGTGACCAATCTTGTCCCCAGCTGCATCCAGATGCCAGTCTCCATGCGTTCCAGTGTAGTTGTTGACGTAGGTGCCCGAAATGGCAATCTGGCCAGCACCGAAGACAGTCGTTTGGGTTTCTCCACCAGACCACTGGGTGAGCGTCCCCGAACCGTCAAGCTTCGTTGTTGCAGTAGAGGTCAGGACACCGTTGGTGTACAGACTGGTGGTTCGGGTGCCATCAACACCGACGCTGATGGTCGAGGTGAGCCATCCGTTTGCGTACGACGTCGTCACGCCCGTTCCGTCAGACTGGAGCACGTACGTAGCGTAGCTGCCGTCCGCATTGACAATTGTCGAACTCTGCAGCACGCCGACGGCACTGTAGGAGAGTTGGCTCGATGAGCCATCTGCATTGAGTTGGTACGTTCCGTACGAGCCATCGGCATTTTTGTAGTTCGCGCTGATGGTGCGGCCCAGGGTGTCGTGCTGTACCGTCAGTACGAAACCCGCGCCACCCGAGGCGGTGAGGGCCAGACCGGAGCTGATACCGACCGCTGTTCCGGTGACCGTCGTAGTGATGACTTGGTAGGAGTTGTCGGCAGCCGTGTCGGTCTCGGTGGTTGTGCCATCCGGGTTCAAGTTGAAGACCTTGCGTGAACCGTCCACCCCGTAGTAGGTGGAAGAGGTCAGGTCGCCGGCCGTGTTGTACGTCTTGAACAACTGGTCACCTGCCGCGTCCAGGCTGTAAGAGCCGGAGCTCCCATCGGCCCGCAGGTATGTCGAGCCTGTTTCGACACCTGCGGCGCTGTACACCCACTGGTTGTGGCTTCCCGAGCTATCAACGCTGTCGACCGTGTAGGACCCGTCCGCTGCATAGATTGCGGAGTAACTCGTGCCGTCCGGGTTCATCTGCACGATACCGTGCGAGCCGTCTGTATTCTGATAGTTGGTGCTCAGCAGTGAGCCATCTGCCGCGAAGCTCTCCCAGGTCTGGTCGCCGCTGGTGTCCAGCGCGTAGGTGTTCTTGCTTCCGTCCGAGTTCGTCGTCGTGGACGCTGTCATGACGTGCTGACTGTTGAAGCTTTGCGTCCAGGAGCTGCCGTCGACACCGTTGAAATAGGCGGTGTAGCTGCCGTCAGTCGCATAGTCAGCGCCAGCGGTGGAGCCATCGCTGTTGGTGGTGAAGCTACCGTGTGAGCCGTCCGCATTGGAATAGCTGGAGCTAAGGGTTGCACCATCAGGCTCCTGTACGGACGAGGTGGTCGAACCGTCGGCATTGGTTTGCGTCGACTCGGTGTTACCTTGTGCGTCGATGAACGAGGAACTCGACGTGTTATCGCTCGCATTCGTGACTTGGCTGCTCAGCAAGGCGCCTTGTGCGCTGTAGACCAGTTTGGTCGTACTGCCGTCGGCTGCGACCGTATCCGTCTCGTAGGAACCGTCTGTATGCTGGATAAGCTTGCTTGACGCCGAGCCAGCCTGACTTGTCTGACTGCTACCGTTGACACCGGTTTGCTCGGTGAACGACGACTGTCCCTGCGAAACCTGGGCTTCGGTGCCCGAGTAGTTGTTGTACGCAATCACGGGCGTACCCACCCCATCGACCACGGCATACACTCCGCCGCTGAACTCCCCAGTGGACGCGTCATAGGCGCCACCAACGGTGTTACCGTTTGAGTTGATACCACCAGCACTGCTCAAGAGCCCCGACGGGTCTTGGGTGTACGCGTAGTTCTCGACCGAGCTACCGGGATTGCTCACCCAAACCGTGATGGCGCCGTCGGGTGCTTGCATCCACGAAGACGTTTCGCCGCCCGGGACACTGATTTGCTTCCAGGAGCCATTCTGGTTGACGCCCTCGGAGAACTGCGTGCCATCGCCGGCGGTGAACTCTGTTTGGCTGTAGCCGGTTCCCCATAGGCTGACCGTGCCGGTCCCGCCGTCCACTGTTTGAAAGCTGTAGCCTGATGCGCTGACGCCACTTGTGGAGGAAATCGCGGGGATGCCGTAGTCCTGTGCCGTGCCGTGCGACAAGTCGACCAGGGAAATGCCCATCCAACCGGTGAGCGATGCCGAGATGCTGGAAACAGAATTTCCGAACGGCACATTCGTCAAGGTGATGGCGTTGCCCGTGGCCGAGTCCGTCACGACCAGGTTGCTTCCCTGGATTTGATAGCTGAGTCCGTTAGCGGATTGATAGGTGTTGGTGGCCGGGTTCCAGGCGCCGCCAAACAACTGCTTGCCGTCGAGGGTCACCAGACCGCTACCTGAAGAGCTGGAGATAACGTCCCCTTGCTGCGCTTCCACGAGTGCTGCGCCGGAACCTAGCGTGATGACGTCGGTCTGACCGGCCTTGATGAAAAGGTTGCCCGTTGAACCGTTGATGACGACGTTGTCGCCCGCGACGACCTTGGAGAGGCCGCTACCGCCGTTGAATTCGTTGCCGGCTGGAAGGTAGTAGACCGTCGAGCCGGCGCCGCCGTTTAGCGTTGTGCCCGCAGCATCGTTGCCGTACATAACGGTTGTGGCCGCGTTAGCGGTGGCTGACGACCCCGTGACAAATTGAATCGAGCTCGAGGTGGGAGCGGCACCCGAATCCGTCTCACCCAGGTAGGTCACCACGTCGGACCAATAAGTGCTGGACAACGCCGAGTTCTCCGCACCGTCGCTGGAATTAGCGCTCGTAGGTTGCGCTCCGCTGCCTGCGACTGCCAGGCTGTGCACAGCTGATGTCCCGCTGCCCGTGTCGACTGACGTGTCGTAGACAGCGTCGGTCAAAGCTTGTTGCAACGTAGACGATACCGAGCTGTTCGCCGACTTGGCATCGGCCGCTAGCGCGTACTGGTCCGCTTGCGAAAACGAAGGCAGATACGACGTCAATACATCGCTGGCGCCGGAGACCAAACTGGACGCTGTGTCCGAAGTTTGGTAGCTGGAACCGTCCGCGTTGAGCACAGTGGGAGGCGCCGTGGACGAACCCGACAAGGCATACTGATAGAACTTATCGCAGATGGTGTATTGCCAAAGCTGGCGCACAGCGGGGTCACTGATTTTCGATGCAGCAGTCAGCTGGCGTCCGAATGCGTCCAGAATAGCGGTGGACCCCTGAGCCGAGGCGGCGTCCAGCAGAGCTGTAAGGAGCAGTTTGCCTTTGGCGTCGCCTGCGAAAGGCGACGAACCGCCGACCAAAATACCCACACTGCCGGCACACGCGGTCAGACCCGCGGCAAAGGCTTGTGACGCTTGGCACGCAGCCATCAGGTCCATGGAGTGCAAGTTGACACCGAAAATGTCCGTGCCAGAGAGGTTCGCTCCTACCAGGGTATTGACCGCATGCGGTCCAACCCACGGAAATAGGGCAGTGAGCTTTGTCAAAATCTCACCATTCATGACGTCGCTGACAATTGTCGTCAACTGTGCATCGATACCGCGCAGGGCCGTTAGCACCGCACCCAGGACGGGCGTCGATAGCGTCGTCCCTAGGCCAAAGGTGGGCAAAGACTGCAGTCCACCGATGACGTTGAAGACCGGGGAATCCCCCCAAGCCTGCGTAACCTCCGCGCGATAGGCCGCGAAGGCCGCATCTGTTGTGTTTAGGCTGGAGAGAACTCCGCCAACGTCACCTAGGATGGTAGGAGAGACCAGACTCAAACCAAACGATGCGGGGTCAAACACCGTAGTTGGCACGTCGAACAGGGCGCCCATGACCGACGCCAAGCCACCCCCCAGCGAGTGTCCTGTAAACGAGATAGCTTTGGGCGTTTGGCTGGCTGCGTTTTGAGCCTTGACGGCCTCATAGACACGTACCGCATCGTCAAGTTCGGGACTCGAAGCTCCCGCGGTCAGCGGAATGTTCCCGTTGAGGAAGTCGGCCAGAGCCAAGCTGCCATCGGCGAACTTGGTACCCGCAAACGAGATAACAATGTCCGTGCCGTCCGTGTAGGCCCGGTATTCCAACCCACTGGCAAGTGTCGTCGCACCGTTGGTAGTAGTGCCGCCTAGCGTCGATAGGCCGGGAACAGCTGTCAGATTGGTCCAGCCGGCGATGGTCGTCGGCGGAATGTTGTCTGGGTTCTTTTCGGCACCTTGATAGGCCGCGTCAGCCATTGCAGCGTAGTCGGAGTCTGAAACCATGTCTTTTTGGGGAGTTGTAGCAGCAGGCTGTGTAGCCACAAGGCCCTTTCGGCGAAGGCGGCCGCGCGGGACGCTGACACGGGTCCGCGCTCTCCGCAAGCCGTCGGGTGGTAGGGCCGGAACAGACCCTCCTGGCCGCTACCAGGACAGGCTTAGAATTCGGGGTTTTGGGGCTGCACGTGGGCGTGGCGGGGACTTGTCCCGCAGGACTGTCCGGTCGCTACACGCTCACAGGACAATCAATTCTCTGAAGGAACCCCATGAGTCAATCTGAAGAATTCGCTGCATCGCCCCGACTCGGCGGCTACCTCAATGGTGGCTACCAGGTGGACGTCTACGCGGATGGCACGAAAGTGCGCACCGAAATCGACGCCTCCCTGCCGCCCCGCATGCCGGAGCAACTGGACTTGAAGACGACCGACTGGTGCGATGCCGGCTGTGCGTGGTGCCATGAAGGCTCCACCACCAAGGGCAAGCACTGCGATGTCGACCGGACGCTGGCGCTGTTCAAGGACATGCTGCCGGGCACCGAAATCGCCATCGGCGGCGGCGACCCATTGTCGCATCCCGAGTTCGAGCGCCTGGTGCGCGGACTCCGCGGCTATGGTGTCGTGCCCAGCGTGACGGTGAACGGTCGACATTTCGACCGCCATCGCGAAACGCTGGAACGACTGACGTCGGATGGTCAACTATTCGGTGTTGGCGTGAGCTATCACGACCGCATTCCGGACTGGGACTACAAGCACATGGTGCTGCACCTCATCGCCGGCGTGAACCCGCCCTCGGTGCTGGACGACGCTCAGCGTCGACTGAAGGTGCTCATCCTGGGCTACAAGCAGTTCGGCCGCGGCAAGAAGCTGTTCGAAGTGCGTCCGCAAAAGGTGCAAGACACCATCGCAGCCTGGTACCGGGAGCTCTTCGTGGTGGCCCAAAGCCATCACATCAGCTTCGACAACCTGGCCATCGAGCAACTCAAGCCTGAACGCCTGTTCCATGACAAGTCGGTCTACGACCGTCAGTACATGGGCCCCGAAGGCCAGTTTTCGATGTATGTCGATGCCGTGACGGAAACGTTCGCGCTGTCCTCGTATAGCCCGGACCGGTTCAACTGGAGCAATTTGCGCAACATGTTTGCCCAGGTTCGAAAGAGCCAGGGTTTTGAAGCAGCTATGGAGGCTGTTTAATGTCGTATCTTTCTGAACTGAGGGTGCAACATCTGGCGCTCCTCATCGAGTATCAGACCTGGGCGCCGCCCTGCAACCAATACAACATGCGTCCGCCGCACCCGGGCCTGCTGAGCGACCTGTTCGATTACGGGCTGATTGAGCGGGACGCCCAATGGCAAGTCGTGGTGACCCCTCTGGGACAAGCCGCGCTGAAGATGTCAGTCGTGGGGATGCGTTCGGTCGCACACAAAGTTGATGCTTAAGACAGTTGACACTTTCGGAGAGACCGCGTGAACGCTTATCAACAGTACGGCATTGCTCGCGGGCAGGTCTATGTTCCCGCCGACGGGAGCAAGAACCGACTCGTCGTTCGCGACGTGACCACCTTGGCGGAAGTCGACGACGTGATTGTCTTCGATGAAGGTCAAGGTATCGAGCGAACCATCGACGCGTTCAAGCTGGCGATGGTGCGCTATGCACTGGTGCCACCGCCATACGCCGTTAAGGCGTTCGCTTACGGCGGTTCGACGGGAGTCAACGACTACCTGATGACAGATGGCAGCATCAAGGCGATGCGTCCGGATGAAGTCTGCTGGGAACCGTTGCTGGTTTCGGCGCAAGTCCAGCTTGGGCAGGCTTAAGAGAAAACAAAGTTACACATTCAAGCTCCAGACCCATCGGAGTTGCTGCCTGAAAGCTTAGCACCAACGCGATGTGCGTGTGCACGAGCCCTCGTCGAACGACGGCGTGGCTGTTATGTTCAAAAGCCGTCAACCCAAGGGTTGACGGCTTCATTTCATTGCCGCTTATGCTTAGTTCGGCTTCAGCTTCCCGCGCATGCACCGCCACTGGTAACTGCCTACGAACTTCTTTTTGTCCAGCGTCTTGTGCGTGTCCGTACGACGGTTCAGCCACACCGTCTTGATAAAGCCCCCTGGCAGCATCGGAAAGCAGATGTCCCACTCGTCGTCAAGCCGTTGACGCCAGACCTGCTTTTCGACCGCACCTGTCTTTTCGTTGACTTCGACTTCGACGAGGGTTGCTTGGCGCGCTGCAAAGTCAGCGGGGAGGGGGATGGCACCGTACTCTCCAGCGCCGCTAGCCACGTGAGCGGCGTGCTGCCCGTACTTCAAAGGGCCCTCATGCAGCGGAACCTTGGCATGGTCAGGCAGATAAACATCCTTGTGAAACAGCAGTGGCACGGGCCTTTACCTCGAAGTCGTTGAACTTCTTGGTGAAGGAATCTGTCTTTATTTGCGATACGGCCAGGGGAATAGACAGCTTGCGAATAACGTAGTGCGAATACCCCATGTGCAAGCGCAGCAAATCAGTGCCTACACCCCAGACCAGTGCCCCCAGGGTGTGCGCTAACGACCCTTTTCAGGGCATCGCTAAAAGGCTGCAATTGCGGACTGACCCGGACCGAAACAAATAAAACGACCTCCGAAGTCTTTTCTGCTAACAATGAAATCATCGTCTTTGGGCGCCACTTTTGGAGTGGGCGCCAGCCTCTCCTTTGCGTTGCGCGCGCTGTTCATCAAGCTCTCTGGCAATACCGTGTCGCTTTGGCAGCTGCTGTTTTTGCAGGCTATCCTGGGACTGCCCGTCCTGTGGCTGCTAACCCGGAGCATCAGAATGAGCATCCGCCCGGCAGCCGGCCAGGCGTACAACTACGCGGGGCGGCTGGTTTTTGGCATTGCCAACACCTTGCTCCTGTTTCTTGTGCTCTTGCTTGCGCCGGCCGGCATCGCCACGCTCTTGGGCTGTACCGCGCCCCTGTTCCTGGCCATGCTCGCGCCCTGGATGCTCAGAGAGCGCACGACAGTCCGCGCCCTTAGCCTGGTCGTACTCGCTTTCCTGGGTATCGCCGTCGCCGCTTCGGGTGCAACGTCCACGTTGACGCTGACAAGCTTGGCCGTCGGCCTGGGCGCCGGGTTGGCCGGTGCCTTCGCGCAGGTGTATTCTCGTCGCTTGGCGTTGGTCGAGGAGCCGAGCCTGCGCATCGTCTTCTGGCTCAACGTGGCAACCGCCGTCTGCGGCGCAGCGGGGGTTACAAAGGAGCACGGGTGGTCGCTCAACCACAATGAGTATGTCGCCGGCTTCGTCATCGCACTGTGCAGTGTTGGCGGCCAAGCCTTGACCGCTTTGGCGTACTCAAAAGGCTCGGCACTGTTGGTCAACGCCATGAGCTACCTGACCTTGCCAATGACGGCCCTGATGGCTTTGGGCGCGTTGGACGAACACCAAAGTATCCAGAGCTGGCTCGGCATGACGGCAACCGTTGCCTCCATTGCAGGCTTGGTTTGGTCAGAGCAGCGCACCCTGCGAGCAGCACACCGCAAATCCGGAGAACCCAGCTCTGGCCAGGTCAGGGAAGAAGAGACGGCGCTGCAAGACGCGCTGGGGGCGGAAGCACAGCCCCTCTTCGACGTCGTTCAGCACACGCCGGACGCTCGTGAAACGCGTTGGCTCGAAGGGTTGCAGTCCACACCGGCGACAGCACCCAAGGTCGTTGCCCAACCTTGCCGAAACTGACGCAACTGACGCAACCGACGCAAGCCGTCTCGTAGGGTGCCAGGCAGCTGTGCACACCAGCCGAATGCAACTATAATGGCACACCGAAAGGGATAATCCCTCCGGTGTGCCATCGTTATTTGGCTGCCCAGGCTCAGACCGAATCATGCCCATTCCCCGCGCGTTTCGAGACTTCCGTCACATCGTTGTACTGACTGGCGCCGGTGTTTCTGCTGCCAGCGGACTGCGCACCTATCGAGGCCCCCAAGGTGTGTGGGACGAACACGACGTCGAGCGACTGGGCAACGCTCAAGCACTGGTCACGGACCCGACAGGAGCGTGGAGCTTGTGGGGTGGTTTGCGCAAAGCCATTCAGCAGGCTTCGCCAAACGCTGCACATCGAGCACTTGCCGCTTTTGAGGGCTCGTTGCCGGCAGGCACTGCATTCACGCTCATCACGCAGAACGTGGACGGCCTTCACCAACAAGCGGGTAGTCGAAATGTGATTGAGCTGCACGGCAGCATCTCACAAACGCGTTGCTCCCGTGCGGGTTGCGCATTCCCGGAGTTCACCGATACAGCAGACCATGCTGAGGCACTGCCGATGTGCCCCGTGTGTGGCTCGGTTCTTCGCCCAGGCGTGACGTTGTTCGGGGAAGCACTGCCGGCGCTCGCCAGCTGGAATGCAAAGCGCGCCATGCGCGACGTCGACCTGTTTGTGGCTATTGGAACGTCGGGCCTGGTCGAGCCAGCCTCGCGCTTCTCCCATTGGGCCCGGGACAACCAAGCCCACACGGTGCTGCTTAACCTTGAGCAAACGCGGGGCGATGCCAGCGCATTTGCTCAGAAACTCTTCGGGGCTGCGGAAGAGACCGTGCCGCGCTACTTCGGCGTGCCCTATTAAAAGCGCGAGCGGGAATTCCCATCCCCTTCAGGGGATTTGGATGACAGCGAGCCATTGGTCGCGCATTGACGGGGTCATCGACCCTGACAATGCGTGATATATCGTCGGATGATTGAGGCTGAAACCGCACCTGCAGTGCCTACGTAATACGCCTGAGTCCACAGCTGCTGTCGGCCACACAACCGCGTGAGTTCCGGAAACTCTTTGCGCA